>Ga0074198_1000360_pt1 | contig 52752 bp, 50 predicted proteins | sample EPASupsiteSAE323_FD_64527 | JGI IMG/M metagenome (GOLD analysis project Ga0074198, IMG submission 64527) | Bioremediated contaminated groundwater from EPA Superfund site, New Mexico - Sample SAE3-23 | ecosystem: Environmental > Aquatic > Deep subsurface > Groundwater > Contaminated ... | reverse complement strand
GGAAAAACCAAAGGTTTTAAAACCCATTCTATTCTTAATAGTTGCTTCAATTGTGGTAGTACTTCTAAGTGGTACGGTAAATCAGATTGCTCAGACAAAAATGATGAATCTTATGGTAGAAAAATATGACATGAACATACCGCAAAATACTCAAACAAATAATCAGACAACAATGATAATAGGTGCTGTTTTTACACCAGTTATGCTATTAATTGTGCTTTCGTTTAGTGCTCTTTTATACTGGGCTTTGTCAAAAATGTTAAAAGGTAAGGCAACATACAAGCAGGTGTTTTGCGTATGTGCCTATTCAAGTATAATAATGTATGTATTTTCAATAGTTTCAGTTATAATATGCACCATTCTTAATACGGATGTGAATCCTTTTAGCTTGGCAGTTTTTATACCTAATGGCAGCTATGATTCGTTCTTATATGATTTATTAATGAGCATAAATCTAATTGGTGTGTGGTCAACTATTGTTTCAGCAATTGGTTTAAGTATCGTTAATGAGTTTAATAAGGCCAAAGGATATTGGATTACATTTTCTATCTATATATTAGGAGCTTTGATTAGCGCAGGCAGTGCTATGATACCATTTATGCTTCAGGGGATGATGCATAAGTAAGATTGGATTTTAAATACTTTCGGATGGTGGAGAAAAATCAGATGAAAAAGAAAACAATGATTTGGATTATAGGAATAATTATTTTTGGAGTATTTATTACGGCTGCTGTTATTAATTCAAATAAGGGTCAGAAGATTGACAGGAATGCGATTCCAGTAGAATATGAGGTCATAAAAAGTAGCGATATTGTTTCAAAGGTTGATGCTACAGGTGATGTTGAGCTTAAGGAAAAAGATTCTATTTATATTGATGTGCCTTTAACAGTTAGAGATGTGCTTGTAAAGCAGGGAGATGTGGTTAAAAAGGGTCAGGTTCTTATTACCTACTTGAGCAAGGATAGAGACGAAATGGTATATCAGCTAGAAGAGACCCAAAACTCACTGCAAGCTGCAAAAATGGATTTTCAGGCTATAGTTCCTGGCAAAGCGTTCACTTATAATTTTGAAAATGATTCGTTATGGTTAAATGAAAATGAGGACATTCGCCAACTGGATATCAAGATTAAGCAAGCGCAAAGAGATTTAGAAAATGCACAGAATAAGCTCAAAAACTATAAGATACTCTATGAAGAGGGTAATATTTCCCTTGATGAGTTTAATGGTTATGAAGATGATGCAAAAACAAAACAGGAAGACCTAGAGACATTTATTTCACAAAGAAGAGCGGGAGCAGATAAAATATTAAATCAAGCAAAAGCTAAACAGAATGAAATAAGAGCGGGAGAAACAAAAATCAGAGAGCTCCACAATAAACTTAAGAGATATGTAAATCAAACAATAAGTCCAATTGATGGTACTATCGTAGCACTTTCAGCCCAAGAAGGAAAACAGGTTGATATAAATAATCCTGTTGCAGAGATTGCTAGCCCGTCAAATCTTTTAGTTAAGGTTGACATATCTGAGTTTGATGCGCCAAAAGTTGCGCTAGGACAAGAGGTAGAGCTCACACTTGAGTATGCTGAGACATCCATACTCAAGGGCAGAGTAACCAGAATATCACCTGTTGCGGTTAATAAAAAAGTTGGAAGCCAGGAAGGTGCGGTAGTAGAGGTTGAAATTGAGTTTTCAGACAATACTGGAAAAATGAAGCCGGGTTATTCAATAGATACAAGTATTATAACGGCAAAGAAGCAAAACATACCGGTGGTTTCACTTCTTTCAGTATTAAAGGAAAAGGATGGCAGGGAGTTTGTCTATGTTATCAAGAAGGACAATAAAATCGAAAAAAGATATGTTAAGACAGGGGCTGCTTCTGATTTGTATGCTGAGATACTTAATGTGAAACAAGGAGAGAAGCTTGTATTAAACCCTCCTCCAAAGGTTGATAAGGGCATTTCTGTAAAACCGATTGATAAAAACAAATCGAAGGATGCCGGTGAAAAGAAATGATTATAGAGGTTAGAAATATTAAGAAGATTTATAAAACTGGAAGTATTGAAGTTTTGGCTCTAAATGATGTAAGTTTTTCTGTAGAGCAGGGTGAGTTCCTTGCAATCATGGGACAATCCGGTTCGGGTAAATCAACCATGATGAATCTTCTAGGGTGTCTTGACCGACCTACTGTAGGAGATTATATCCTTCAGGGTACAAATGTATCAACACTTGATGATAGGCAGCTGGCTCAAGTAAGGAATAAAAAAATCGGTTTCGTTTTTCAATCATTTAATCTACTTCCAAGGTTAAGTGCACTCGAGAATGTAGAACTTCCAATGGTGTATGCAGGAATAAAGGCGAAAGAACGAAAAGAAAAGGCACTTATGGTTCTTAGTAAAGTTGGGCTTGAGAACCGTGTACATCATAAGCCTAATGAACTTTCGGGAGGACAGAAACAGAGAGTTGCAATTGCAAGGTCTTTGGTAAACAATCCTGCAATTATTCTTGCAGATGAACCTACAGGTAACTTAGACAGTCGCTCAAGTTATGAAATACTTGATATATTTGAAAGTTTAAATAATGAAGGAGTAACAGTAATAATGGTTACGCATGAACCTGATATCGCAGAAAGAACAAAGAGGATAATTAGCTTTTTTGATGGAAAGGTTGTTAAGGACCAGGTTTCTTGAATTAGTGGAGGAATTTATGAATCTTTTTGAAAGCTTAAAGTATGCAACAAGAAGCATTTTGACCAATAAAATGCGGTCTTTGTTGACCATGCTAGGAATTGTAATAGGAATTGGCTCTGTAATTATGATTACATCCATTGGAAGTGGAAGTCAGAGCCAGATTTCAGGGGAATTTGACAAAATTGGGGCTAATACTATGACTATTTCCCTAAAAGATTTCGTTGACCTTGACATAGGAAAAGGGCTGACTTTTACTGATGTAGATTTCCTGAAAATGCATTCTGAAGTTAATTATGCTACGCCGATTTATTATTCTGGAGGAGCAAAGTTAAAGTTAAAAAAACCAGGAGAAACAAAATATGCAACCATTTACGGAGTAAATGGTGATTATCCGTACATTGAACATTTGGAAATGAAATATGGACGATTTATTAATGACGATGATGATAAAACAAGAAGAAAGCTAGCAATAATCTATGACAATGTCGCAGTGAAAATTTTCGGGAGGGAAGATTCGATTGGTCAAGAAATAAGTGTTAAGACCGAAAACGGTAATCAAAAACTTACTGTAATTGGTGTGGTAAAGAATCCAATGGCTGATTTTGAAGGCATGCTTGGAGATAATATTCCTACAATGGTTATGATTCCTATCAGAACTGCGCATCAGATATTTGGAACGGATCAGATTCAACAGATTTCACTTTCGGTAAAGGATATTAATAAGCTAAACGATACTGCACTTGAGTTAAACAAAATGCTTGAAATGAAGCATAAAGTGAAGGATAAATTTAGTGTTACGACTTCTTTAAAAAATCTTGAACAGGTAAACAAGGTGCTTTCTACAATAACTGCATTTGTCAGCTTTGTTGCAGGGATATCTTTATTGGTTGGTGGAATAGGAGTTATGAATATAATGCTTGTAACTGTAACTGAAAGGACCAGGGAAATTGGAATACGTAAATCTTTAGGAGCTACAAAAAAAGATATTCTGATACAGTTTTTAACTGAAGCTGTAATTATAACTCTCGTTGGCGGAATAATGGGAATGCTGCTTGGATATATAGGAGGAACCTTAGTGGGCTCTTTAATCAAGATTGTACCTAAGGTATCTTTGATGGCTGTGACTATCACGGTTACGGTATCAAGCTTGGTGGGAATAATATTTGGTGTGTATCCAGCGGTTAGAGCTGCCAGACTTGACCCAATAGAGGCTCTTAGATACGAATAACCGAATAAAAAAAGTAGCGTAGTGTAGTTGACTTATCATTTTCTTCGTGCTATCATATTCCTTGCACAATTTAATATGTGCCTGTAGCTCAGCTGGATAGAGCAACGGCCTTCTAAGCCGTTGGCCAGGGGTTCGAATCCCTTCAGGCACGCCAAAAAAAGCATTTCCGAAAGGGAAGGCTTTTTTATATTATCGTGAACTATGTCCAGCACTGGCAAGAACACCCTTGGTTACTTTAGTTGGAGCATACATAGAAGAATTGTTTTCTTTTTCCTGTATTTTCTTTTTGAGGTTACCCAATATTTCAATTAAACTATCACCCTTACTGCTAATATCGATGGGGCAATTTCCTTTGTATTTATCAGGATTTGGCATCCTTAAATATCTTTCTCCGTTAAAAATTGTTGAAGAACGATTGTTGTCTTGACCAAAAAACCAGCTCTTAAATGTAAAAAATGGCATGCCTCTATTATTCACATCTAATCCAGATAAAAAAATATTCGAGCCCGGAGGTTGATATCCTAAGTGATTATCAGTATCTATTCTAACTGCCATTACGGAATTTGGTTGCTCTTTATCTAAAGACTTAGAGGGAAGAGCTTTATAGCAAAATGGTCTCCGAAGTTCACCTGAAGGAGTCCCTTCTGGAATTGCCAAAAAATATGCGTTTTTTCCTTTAACAACCCCTCCGAAAATGGTATCAATAGATAGGTTAGATTTTATTGCTGCTGAATATGGCTTAATTTTTGATTTGCCATTATCTATGCAAGTGCAATATAAAGGTTCAATATCAATTCCTCCAAAGGTATACAATTCATTACCATAAGTGCCGAGATTCACCAAATCCTTACAACGCTTATCTGCAACAAGTTGGTCATGTTTATTCTTTGAATTTTTACCATCTGGAAAAGTTTCCTTTGGACCAACATATGTGTAAGCGTATTGTGGAATTTTATCTTCAAATGCAAGTAAGCTTAATTTATGAATATGAAAAGGTATCTGCCCATGCCCAAGGATATCAAAAAGAAGTGTATCCTTACCGTCGGAATCTTTTCCCTTTCCCCAACTGGGAAGAATCTCGGCATATTTTTCAGGATTATTTACGAGTTCTTGCAGAACATCAGTAAGAAGCATTCCTTTTATAAGGAAGGCCTCTTCTTGGCTTATTTTTTCAGATGTAAACTCTTTACGGAGTAAGTGAGCTGCTCTGTTTATCCAAAAAGCGCATTCAAGTTTATGAAAAATCTCAGGTTTATTTTTGGTTAACATTTTTTCTGATTTTGGTCTACACGTAATATCAGGAGAAAGCTTAAGGCTATTAAAAACATCTTTAAAAATAGCTTCATAAACATCAGAAAATTTTTTGTTTTTTATATCGCTGGATAGAGCTCTGTAAACTCTGCTATGTTTTTTCTCAGTACCCATACCGTATTCTCCTTTATATTAGAAAAGGCAAGGGAAATACCCTAGCCCTTTTGAGCATCATATATTTCCCTTGCTTTTTTAAGAACCTGAATGCTAAAATCAAATATTTCTTCAGCATCCTTTTGGTTGATGGAATCATGAAATTCAGCAGATTTTTCTCCCATAGCAATGGCTTTGAAAAGTGCATCATAAAATACAACGTCCAATTTTTCCTGTTCTACCATACTATCTAGTTGATTAAGATAATCAATAGGTGTTATGATGCCAGTATTTTCGTTAGCAACTGCCTTTGCAGTTGAATATATTGAAAGATAACTTTTTTCAAAAGAATCGAAAAACTTTCGCTTCGCTAATAGTGACTTCGCTTCTTGTGAGTTGGTTAATGCTTCATTCAGAAATGAAGTTATATTATTGCTTGCCATCAAAAATCATCTCCCCATCTATTCCCTATAATTAATATTTTATAATATTTCGGGGATTTTTTCCAGAGGGTTTAATAATTTCCTCCTTTCACTATTCTTTAAAAATATAAAGAAACAAAACAACAAAAATTATAAAAAAACACACTGTAATAATTTATCATCTATTAGTCTTTCAGTCAACATAAAAACACAATTAATTTTAAAAATGTAGTTAAAAAGGTCCTTGATTGCTGTTTTATGCGTAGACGACGAGGAAAGACCTAGAAAGAGAATTGTTAGAGAGATTAGAAAGTTTTATCTCCAAATAATAATTGAAGCAGCAATTAATGGAGAGAAAGCTCTTGAAATAATAAATTTGGGTCTTTTATTTTTTTATAAAAAAGTCACAATATGTAGAAACCTTGTGCCGCAAAGGTTCTAAATATTGTAAAAATATTTAGAAAATTTTCTAAATTTAGCAGGAAAAATAATTTTAATATAGAATATTTATACCGACCAACCAAAAAGGTGGTTATAAGTTCTAAAGACAAAAGCTTAATAAACAAAGGACAAAATAATGACTATTACATTCATTCTGGGATTCATATTTGTGATACTTAATACAACAGATGTATGGATGTTGAAAATATTTACCCAACAACTCGGAGAAGATAAGGCTATGTTCCTTCGAGGGTTGGGTTCAATTTTTCTTGGATTGATTTTTGTGCTTCCTTTTGCAAGGGTTTCAACTCTTTATGGATTTGCTGTTTTAGCTGCTGTTGCGTTTTACGGTGTCTTATGTTCACATCTTTCACTAATGGGAATGAGTAGATGCAATATAGTAATATCTGAAATGTTTATAAAAGCTTCTTTTGTTATGAATGTAGCCGGAGATATATTTCTAGGATATATAGGTTATAATATTCATATTGTTTGGGGAAGCATACTTCTTTTTATTTCCTTAATTTTTATGATGGAGCTAAAAAAACAGAATATTAGTCCCAAAACTTTAGTTTATCCGGTACTTGCATTTATTGCTTTTGGAATTCAACCGTATCTTATTAGATATGGCTATGATGCTAAGATGTTTAATACCGAGGCCTATATAATAGTGTATCTTGTCATACTGGTTGTGTATTTCTTTATAAGGACAGAGAAAAAGAATTTTAAATTTGAAAAAAACTATATTAAATATGGAATGTTTCAAGGTTTAATATTTCTTATAGCGCTCGCTCTTAATATTTTTGGGTACACAGTATGTATACCTGGAGTTTTTAGAGCGATAAGTGTACTTGCACTTGGGTTGATATATATAGTTGGAATTATTAATAAACAAGAGAATTTTATGTGGAGTAAAACTGTAGGAGTAATAATGAGCATAGTTGGTATTGGTATTCTTGCAATGATTTAAGAATTACAGAAAGAATTGCTGACAAAAAAAGTCAGCAGTTCTTTCTGTTTTTTAGTATAATATAAAATACAGAATACAGAATATAAAATACGTTCCTCTTCTGTATTCTACGTAAAGAAATACGAAAGGATTATTAATGAGAGAGTTTATATTTTTTTCAGATTTTGATAATACCATTACCAACAAAGACTTCTATAAAATTGTAATAGAAAAGCATTTGGGCGAAAAAGGTATACAGCTTTATAATGATTGGAAAGCGAAAAAAATGAAGGATGTTGATTTTTTAAATATGGTTTTTTCTTCAATGGACAGTTCTGAAGAAGAAGTAATCAGTGATATTCTTACTATTCCATTTGATATGGATGCGCATTCGCTTATAAAAGAAATCAAAGAAGCTGGCGGAGATTTCATTATACTAAGTGCAGGTGCGGATTATTATATAAAAGAATTATTGGAGTACTATGGGATAGAAGGGGTTAAAATCATTTCAAATCCAAGCGAATACCGTGATGGCGGGATTCACATTATGCAGGATTATGACAGCCCTTATTATTCTGATGTTTATGGAGTAGATAAGGCCCTTGTGGTAAAGGATTTTAAGGATAAAGCAAAAAGAATTTTTTATGCTGGGGATAGTGGCCCAGACCTTAAGGCTGCCGAGCAAGCGGATATTATTTTTGCAAAGGGAACCCTTCAGAAACTTTTAAAAGATGAGGGATATCCTTTTATTCCAATCAATTCCTTTAAAGAAATAAAAGATTATTTAGTGAAAACAGAGGTGATAAAATGAGGGTGTCTTCACATAGGATTTCAATTCCCTCTCTCCTTGAAACAGGAGTTGGTACGTTAGCCCATACCGGTATAATGCTTAAAAAAGCAGGTATTTCGAATGTGGTATTGGTGTTTGGGGAAGGTATAAGGGAGCTTTTTGGAGATGCTATCATCAATTCTTTAAATGAAAATTCAATCAATATATTAAATTCCTTTGAGAATAATGATATTAATATAGAAAATGTAACCCATATTGCTTTTCAAGTTCCTTCAATAACTCAAGCTGTTATAGGTGCAGGTGGCGGTAAGGCTCTTGATACGGCAAAATATATGAGTTTTTTGAACAATATACAATTTATAAGTATTCCTACAGCTGCTTCAAATGATGGATTTGCAAGCTCTACATGTTCTTTTTTAATTAATGGCAAAAGAAAATCTGTTCCTGCTAAAATGCCTTATGGAATTATTGTTGATTTCGATGTTATAAAGAGTTCTCCTGAAAAGTTTATTTATTCAGGCATTGGTGATTTGATTTCAAAGATTACTGCATTGCATGATTGGGAACTTGAGGAAGAGAAAGGCATAACGGTAAGGGATGGATTTGCAGCAATGATTGCCAGAAAATCAGTTAACAGCTTTATACGTATGGAATGTAGAGACATAAGGAATGAAGTTTTTTTAGAAGAGCTTGTGGAATCTTTAGTGATGAATGGAGTTTCTGTAGAAATTGCCGGAAATAGTGCTCCAGCAAGTGGCAGCGAACATCTTATTTCACATGCACTTGATGAATTCCTTGATTGTCCTCAATTGCATGGAGTCCAAGTGGGAATAGCTACATATATTATGAGCTTGGTGCAGAATAACAAACATCAACGAATACAGACAATCTTTAACGAGACTGGTTTTACAAGATATGTTAAGGAGATAGGGATGAAGGGTGAAGATTTCAAAAAAGCGATTGATATGGCACCTTCAATAAAGCCTGATAGATTTACGTGCTTGCATATATCGGAAAATAGGGAGTTAGCAAAAAGAGTCATTGACCAAGATGAGTTTCTTAAAAATATTCTTGTTTAGGGGTGAAGAAAATGCTGTCTATCGGAATAATAAAGAAAATTTATGAATCAGCTAGCATATTTAGGTGGAATGATCTTCCAAGACCTTTTGATTTTACTGAATTGGATAAGCAGGCTCATAAAATGATAATTACCTATGTACTTGCGAAGGTTGAAGAGGACGAAAAAGGAGTAAAGATTGATTGGATAAAGCTGATTGAAGGAGCAATCTTTGAGTTTCTTCATCGGATTATACTTACAGATATAAAGCCTCCTGTATTTCATAAAATGATGGCTGAAAAGGGGGAAAAACTGAATTCGTGGGCTTTAGCCCAGTTAAATAGCGATATTAAAGATTTGCCGGATGATTTTGCAAATAAATTTGAAAAATATTTATATGATCCGAATTATTCAAGGTTTGAAAAAAGGGTTCTTGGAGCAGCACATTATCTGGCTACCAGTTGGGAGTTCAACCTTATATATAATTCTGCACCGTTTCTTTACGGAATAGAAAAGACAAAAGAGGATATAGAAAATAAAATTGAAGATTATTACGAGCTTGCTGGAGTTCAAAAAATAGCACTTAAGAAAAAAACGTACGGATTTATAGATATTTGTGGACAGTTGAGATTTCAAAGAAGATGGGCACAGTCACCAAGGGTTCCGGAAACTTCCGTTTTAGGGCATATGTTTATAGTTGCAGTTCTTTCATATTTCATGTCAAAGGAATTAGGAGCTTGTGATAAGAGAACCTATAATAACTTCTTTGCAGGATTGTTTCATGACCTTCCAGAAGTGCTGACAAGAGACATTGTGTCACCTATAAAGCGTTCGGTAAAGGGACTTGAAGAAATAATTAAAGAATATGAAAACCTACAAATGGAAGAAAGAATAATGCCGTTGCTTTCAGATGAGATACAGAAGGAAATGAATTATCTTATCAGAGATGAGTTTGAAAACAAGGTAATCAGGAAGGGAAAATTCGAAAAGGTAGATAGTATTACTAAAGAATTCAATAAGGAAGAATTCGTACCGGTTGATGGCAAAATGATACGTGTTTGTGATCATCTTGCTGCGTTTATGGAAGCGATATTGTCAATAAATCACGGAATAAGTTCATATCATTTGGAAGATGGGAAAGAACATCTTTATAAAAATTACAAGGATATGGTATTTGAGGGTATAGATATAGGGATTCTATATCGGGAGCTGTATAAAATGAATCGATAAAATGGACATATATAGACATATATTGTTACAATAATTTTGTGGTTGTATAAGGGGGAAGTGTGATGACAGTTAAAGTTGATTTGCTGGATGTTTTTTTAGAGGCTAAAGATGTTGCTCTTGATGTGGGTCAATATCTTGCAGAAGCAAAATATGAATTAATTTTTGGGGGAGCTATACTGATACCGGTAGTTCTTATTTTTCATGAAGAAAAAAAATGGTTTGTTGTTATTTTGGTGTTTATATTAATGCTTTTATTCAAATATAATTGTGGAGGCTTTGACGCAGTGGGTGTATTGTTGTTTAATTTTTTTCATGTTGATTGGTAGACATAAAAGATGGATTTCTTGACTAATTTAAAGAATTATAAAGGAGGAATAACTATGGCAAATGAGAAGGTTTTACAGCTAAGTAAAGATAATTTTGAACAAGAGGTTATAAATTCAGAGGTGCCAGTTCTTGTTGATTTTTGGGCAACGTGGTGTGGCCCTTGCAGAATGCTTGGCCCAATAATTGATGAACTTGGAGATGTGCTTGAAGGAAAAGCAAAAATAGCAAAGGTTAATGTTGATGTAGAAAAAGAGCTTGCTTCACGCTTTCAAGTAATGAGTATTCCAACAATCCTGGTGTTCAAAAAGGGAGAAATGGTTGAAAAAATGGTTGGATTAAGAAATAAGGAAGTTTTAGAATCTACTTTAAATAAATATTTATAATGTGTGATATAATTAAATTGCCAACCTTACTAGGTTGGCAATTTAATTATATGGAGGATTTTATGAAAAAGAAATTAGGTCTTTTTGGTTTAATTTTAATTGTAGTGGTGTTAATAGCTTTTTTGATTATAAAAATATTGTTAACACCTGTAGCAAAACCTCCTAAGATAATTACGCCTGAATATTCAGATATATTTCCATAGGAGAAGGATTGTACTATGTTGGACAAAAGGGGGCTGATCATGGAACTGCTCCGTTCGTCAAAAAAGCTGTTGCTTCTTATGGTGGAAATTTCTTAACAGGCTTTGATTACTATGATATAAGTGAAGTAAAGGCTGAGGTTGCTGCATATGCTGCTGGCTTTCCGATTTTTGATATTTCATATTCAAAAATAAATGATATAATTGATAAAGAAGGGGACTTCTGGAAATCACAAAAAAAGAATATAATGTAAGAAAGAAAATCTTAAACGGACAGGAGATGTAAATTATGACAATATTACTTATTGGGACTGTCGTGGTGGTTATTATTTTATTCTTGCTGATGAGAAAAGGAAGTGGAACCGACAACACGGATACAACTGATTATTCAACACCTACAGATAATACAACAAATGATGTTCAAGATGCACCTGATTCAAATGATGCTGATGCTGATGGTGGTTCTGATGATAGCGGAAGCGATTCAGGTGGAAGTGACGATTAATACAGAATTTAAATTTAAAAAGCGAAGTCAGCTTAAAGGGCTGACTTCGCTTTTTAAATAAAGTCTTCCTTGATAAGTGCTCCTTAAGGCAAGTTCTCTTTCAATCCGGTTTAGAACTTCGCGTTTATTTATACTCCATTCAGGAGCAATAAGGGTATTCTTGGGACCATCTCCGGTTAATCTGTGAATCACAAAATCTGGAGGCAGCAATTCCAAAGCATCAACCACTGTCTGTACATATTCATTCATGGAGAGAGTTTCGAATTTACCGTCTTTATACATTTGGGCAAGTGGTGTTTCTTCAAGAACATGAAGCAAATGAAGCTTTATTCCTTGTAATTTTATATTTGATATGTATTTGATTGATTCCAGCATTTGAGTTTTGCTTTCACTGGGAAGACCAAAAATCATGTGACATACAATATCAATTCCTAGTTCATTCAAGTTGCTTACAGCTTCTTCAAAGATTGACAATGGATAACCTCTGCCAATCAGATTTGCGGTTTTTTCATGGACTGTCTGTAAACCAAGCTCAATCCAGATATATTGTTGATGGCTTAATTCTGCTAACAAATCCAGAACATCAGGACCCAGACAGTCTGGGCGTGTAGCTATGGCAAGACCGACAACTTCAGGTACTGAAGCTGCTTCGAGAAATTTTTGCCTAAGTACTTTGATAGGGGCGTAAGTATTTGTATATGCTTGAAAGTAGGCTATATATTTGTTAATTCCATGTTTTTCATACAATTCTCTAATGCCTTTATGTGAATTGTACAGTTGTTCTCTAACAGAAAGAGTAGAATCACCTGCAAAGTCTCCAGAACCTCTAGGACTGCAAAACATGCAGCCATCTTTTCCTGTTATCCCATCTCGGTTAGGGCATGAAAAACCAGCGTCAATGGATACTTTATAAACTTTTTCTCCAAACTTCTCAATTAAAAACTGTTTTAAGGAATAATATCTTGTTTGCAAGCTGTTCTATTCCTTTCCTTAGATTTAGACTATTAAAAAAACTAAGCCCCTAAGATTAATCTTTAGGGGCTTGATGCAGATTATTCCGTGGGGGCTTGCAATTGAACAGGAGTCCAATTCTTTGCCCCGTTTCCAAGGTCAACCTTGTTCACAATAACTTTTTTCCACAAAGATTCTATTGCTTTTTCATTTTCTTCTGAGGTGTTGAGTACGGGTATAGTGAATATCAATTGATATTCTTCTTCTCCTGATTTTAGTACATAAGCGTAGGTATTCAGCAGTGATTTATAATTGTAAAACTTTCTTTTATCAACTAATGATTCCTCTTCCATTTTTTTAATATCATATTTTTCTAAAAATTTATATACTAAAATATCATTGTAGCTTGAGAAGGATGCTTCACGCTTTAATACTGATTCTCCTGATTGAAACAGGGTGCCAGTATAAGCTTTTTTCCAGTTGGCGTCTGTCTTATCGGTTATGCTTGCATTTATAGAAAGTGATATTGAGGATTCTGAATTATTCACAGTAAGCTGTTCTGAAGAAGAATCCTCCTCTGAAGAATAAGGCTCTGAATCATATGCAAATGAATAATCTTCGAGCTGACCTTCGCCTATGTCAAAAGGTTCAATCCAGTTGTTGTCTGTAGAAATCTTGATATTGAAGTTTTTAAGAGATATTATTTTTGGTGAAGTAGGTGTCAAAACAGCTTCAACAGGAAGTACTTCTTTGACGAAACTGCTTTTTTTGTTTGTGAGATTAAATGATTTGAGCATCCGATAAAAACTATCTTTTCCGCTCCCTTCGGTGAATTTTGAATTACTCATTCTTAGAGTAACTTTATATCTATAGCCGTTTCCTTGAACAAGCATTACACCTTCTGTAAAGGTATCGCTGCTGTTGTCTTTTGTTTTGTATATTATTACTTTTTTATTAGGGTCATAACCAATAGAATCTTGTGCTACGCCATATTCAGAAAATACTGCTTTATTGTAGTTTGAACGTATTGTTTTAAATTCTTTTTCGGTCCATGCTGAGAAGGTTTCATTTGCTGGTATGGATGAAACAAATGAGACTGCAAGAGAATCGGTTATTTTTTCAACCTTTGAAGCTGCTGGTTTTTCATTTGTTTCAGATATTTGTTCGGCTGAAGCAGATTCTACAGCCGGTTGCTCAGAAGTTTCTGAATCAGCGGATTCGGATTGATCTTCTGATATAGTATCCTGATTTTGTACAGTTTTTTCATCATTTTGTTTTTTATTGCTTTCGGTATCATTTGTGGGGGTGCTTGATTCTGCATTGTCAGTATTTTCAATATCTATAACCTGGTCAGCTGATTTAGAATCTATTTCTTCTGAGGAATATAAAGGTTTAAACATTACGGTTGTTGCGGTTTCCTGGTTCTGAAGTTTCCAGTATGGTGCGAGTTCAATCTTCCAGCCATAAATCTTGCTTTCAAAAGTCCGGTATGACGTTGCAAGGTCAGACAAATCCTTTATATTTGGGTTTTTAGAATCAAAAGTTGTTTTGAAGGAATCAGCCAGTTTGTTGAAAAGGTTTTGATGCTGCTTGTAAAAAGCAAGATCCATGGAAATATTTACTTTATATATATAGTTAATATCATTATTCTTTCCGAGATATGTTCTTTCCTCGCTATATGTACCTTGTTCCTCTTCATTTTCAGAAGGACCATAATTAGAGTATTCAGGTGTTATTGATGTTATTAAGATATACCTGTTATTGTGTGTATCTGTTTGAATTTTTGCTGAACATTTGTAATCATATGAATAATAATCATATGATGGATTAGATGGAGTTTTTGAAAGTGAAGCTGCATATATCTGTTCCAGCGTAAGATTATGAATGTTTTTGTATACATTTATAATTACGTTTCCTTTAAAGCTGCTGGTGCTCATATTAAACATCGTTGCTTTGGGATTCTTGTCTATTATGGCATCACTTGGAAGATATATTGACCAGTTGTATATATTATTTCCTATCATGTCTATGTTTTCTTCGCTTCTTGAAAACACCTTGTAGAAATCGATTTTGCCTGAATCGTCTTTAGCCAAGCTGGTTAGGGGTATATTCATTATAAAAAGCATAGTAAAAGCAAGAGTAAAAGCAAATAGTCTTTTCAAACTATATTTTTTCATAGAAACTATCATTCCTTTCGCAATACTAAAATTAGAATTTTTTACTTAGGAATCCAGAAGTCACAATTCATGAGCAAGAATAAAAGCTTTTATTTAAACCTAAAATCGTATCAACAGAAGATCGATGTATTATTTATTTTGCATTCTGGTTAGATGCTGGTTTTGTTTCTTTTAAATCTGTTTGAGCTTTGCTGGAAGTTTCAGGATAATCTTTCAGCTTTGCACTAACTGTAATTTTGGCTAAACCTCTGGAGATTGATAACTTTATAGTTTGACCTGGGAGCTTCTTTTTAAGAAACTCATTATAGACTGCAATTGATGTAATAGGTGTTTGGTCTATTGATTCAAGAATGTCACCTTCCTGTATTTGTTCTTTTGGAAATATACTGTCATCTTTTAATCCGATTATTTTAAGACCTTGGTTGGAGGGAATACCTACAAGAGCAAGCCAGCTTTCTTCGAATTCAAGACCGGTATAGCATCTTTTGACCTTTCCATAGTTATTATAATGCTTAATGAAGTATTCAACATTTTCAACAGGAATTGAAAAGTTGATACCTTGAAACCCTTCTATTCCTAATGTATTTATACCTACCAGTTTTCCATCCATATTAATCAATGGCCCCCCGCTATTGCCAGGATTTATGCTTGCGTCAGTTTGTAAAAATGTATAAGTTTCTTCGACCGGACGGTTGAGACCGCTTATTATGCCTTTGGATACGCTATTTGACCAGCCAAAATAAAGAGGTGTTCCTATAGCTATTACCTCATCTCCGGCATTGATATTTTCCGTTTTCTCGAACTCAATAGGTTTAAGATTAGTGCAGTTTATCTTAATTATAGCCAAATCCAAATCGGTATTCCTATAAAGAAGATTGGCCTTATAAGATTTGTTGTTATAGAGTACAACATATATTTCTTTCATATTTTCAACAACATGGTTGTTGGTTATAATTCTTCCGTCCTTGCTCACGATTACGCCTGAACCGTGCATAAGACCTGCAGGAATTTTGCTGTAGTAATAATCGTTTACTATTTCAGAGTTTGTTTTTTTGTCTTCTCCGATTATTGCGACAACCGATTGGGTTACATTGTTTATTAAGTCTTTATTTGACCCTTTTTTTGTTATTGTTATTGAATTTGTAGAAGTTTTTTTGTAATCAAAGCCAAGTGCTTTTTTAACATCGCTTAATTTTACATATGTATCTTTGCCTATTTGTGTGGTTTTTGCTGTGCTGATTTGTGCGAGGCTGCAAAACGGCAGAGAAATTATTAAAATTAAAGTGAAAAGTAATAAAGAGCTGCGTTTCAAGCATATTCCCCCTCATATAAGTTATTTTCTGATTATTTTGTAGAGCTAGTATAGCATAGATTAGGCAAGGTATAAATATTTTACGTGCAAAATACAAAATTTAACAATTATAACCAAGAGCTTTAATTATGGGATTGAATGGGAAAAAACATACTGATATAATATACCTGACTATAAATCTGTATAGGTAATTTTTGCATCAGGAGGAAATAATGGCGCTTTTTGCTATATCTGATATGCATCTATCACTCGGAAATGATAAGCCGATGAATATCTTTAGTGAGAACTGGGAAGGACATGCACAAAAATTAAAGGATAACTGGCAAAGTACAATAACTGATGCAGATACGGTAATAATCCCTGGGGATGTTTGCTGGTCTACATATATTGATGATGCCTATGAGGACTTCAAATATATTGATTCCTTGCCGGGCAAAAAGATAATATCAAAAGGCAATCACGATTACTGGTGGGAAACAATGTCAAAGATGAAAAAGTTTCTTCAGGAAAAGTCCTTCAGTAGCATCTTTTTTCTTCATAATAATTTCTTTGAATACGAGGATTGGGCTATTTGTGGAACCAGAGGGTGGCCCACGGGAGATGAAACACAAGACGAAAGCGGCAAAAAAATGTTTGCACGGGAGATAAATAGGCTTGATATTTCGATTAAGGCTGCTATAGATGCAGGAAAAGGAAAAATCATTACAGTTCTTCATTTCCCACCCTTTTATACAGGTGAAAATGGGTTTATTGAAGTTATGAAAAAGTATGGAGTAAGAATTTGCCTTTATGGGCACCTTCATGGTGATTTTAGTGCTGCAAGGCAAGGAATGATTGAGGGGATTGATTTCAGGTTTGTTTCTGCAGATTATTTGAATTTTATGCCGGAGAGAATTCTTTAATTCTAGATTTTTCATATTTTGTTTCATTTAAAAGGTTGATTTGTTATGAAACCAAAGGTATAATGGCTTATGTTATATAGAATTTTAATATTATTTGAAGATAAAAGACAGGGAGGATTAGTTAAGAAATGAGTGTAAAGATTGAGAAAATCGGAAAAGCGAAAGTAAAACTTGAATTTGAAATTGAGGCAGAAAAGTTTGCACAGGCAATGCAGAAATCATTTGCAAAAAACAGCAAGCATTTTAACATACCAGGGTTTAGAAAAGGGAAAGCTCCTAGAAATATGGTCGAAAAATATTATGGTGAAAGTGCTCTCTATGAAGATGCATTTAATTTCATTGCAACAGAAGAATATGATAAGGTGATAGAAGAAAACGATATTCTGGCAGTAGACAGACCTGAAATAGATATAGTACAAATTGGTTCAGGCAAAAATCTTATATTCACAGCTGAAGTTGCAATAAAACCACCAGTTGAAATAAGTGATTACAAGGGTATCGAAGTGAAAAAAGAGGTAAATGTTGTTACTGAAGATGATATTGAAAAAGAAATTGAGAAAATGAGAGAAAAAAATGCAAGAGTGATTACTATTGAAGATAGAAAGCTCCAAGACGGAGATATCTCAAATATAGATTTTGAAGGATTCTTGGATGGAGTTGCTTTTGAAGGCGGTAAGGGTGAAAATCATGAATTGACAATCGGTTCAGGTGCTTTCATTAAAGGATTTGAAGAACAGCTTATAGGTATGGAAATAAATGAAGAAAAAGACATAACTGTTACATTTCCAGAAGAATATCATTCTAAAGATCTTGCAGCAAAAGAGGCTGTTTTCAAGGTAAAGCTTAATGGAATAAAAGCAAAAGAACTTCCTGAAATCGATGATGAATTCGCAAAGGATGTAAGTGAGTTTGATACATTAATAGATCTAAAGAAGAATATCAGAGAAAAATTCGAGAAGGAAAAAGAAAATAAAGCAAAAGGTGATATGGAAAACCAATTGATAGATAAAATCCTTGAAAAAGCTGAAGTTGAAATACCTCAGGCTATGATTGAAAGACAAATAGATTACATGATTAAAGATTTTGATTGGAGACTCAGCATGCAGGGTGCAAATCTTGACAGCTATCTTAAATATACTAATAGTGATATGGGTAAAGTAAGACAGATGTTCAATGAACAGGCAGAAAAAGCTGTAAAGACACAGCTTGTAATTGAAGAAATTGGGAAAAAGGAGAATATTACTCCAGAGCAGGAAGATATTGATGCGCACATAGCCAAGCTTGCTGAAGCGTATAATCAAGAAGTAGAAGAGTTTAAAAAACAATTAAAGGATGAAGATATTAAATATTTGACGGACGAAGTAAAAGTTGATAAGACTATAGCTTTCCTTATGGAAAATGCAAAAGTAGTGTCATAATTAACAAAAGTATTATATAATATTTAAATCAAAGGTGTATATTAATTCCATAATTGTTGTATAATTATGGGTGTACAATTGCAAAGTCTATCACATAAAATAATGTATTAGCTTGGAGGTGCTTGGTTTGGAAATGAATTTGGTGCCCATGGTAGTTGAACAGACTAACAGGGGAGAAAGATCTTATGATATATATTCAAGATTGCTGAAAGAAAGGGTTGTTTTTCTAAGCGATGAAGTAAATGATGTTACGGCAAGTTTGGTTGTTGCACAGCTTCTTTTTCTTGAAGCAGAAGACCCAGAAAAAGATATACATTTATATATAAATAGTCCGGGCGGCTCGGTTACTGCAGGATTAGCGATTTTTGACACAATGCAATATGTAAAACCGGATGTTTCTACCATATGTATAGGTATGGCGGCTAGTATGGGAGCTTTCTTGCTTGCAGCAGGAGCAAAAGGCAAGAGATTTGCGCTTCCTAATAGCGAGATAATGATTCATCAACCTATGGGTGGGGCAAAAGGGCAGGCAACTGATATAAAGATTCATGCGGAACAGATTTTAAAGATAAAGGCCAAATTAAATGAAATTTTAAGCGAAAGAACAGGTCAGCCACTAGATAAGATTGAAAAAGATACAGATAGAGATTTCTTTATGTCAGCTGAAGATGCCAAGACATATGGTTTGATTGATGAAATCATGATTAGGAAAAAATAGATTATTCTGACATTACTTTTATTGAGGTGAAATTACGTTATGTCAAGATTTGATGAGAGAAAACAGCTTAAGTGTTCGTTTTGCGGGAAAACTCAGGAACAGGTTAAAAGGCTTGTTGCAGGACCTGGAGTTTATATATGCGATGAATGCATAGAGTTATGCTCGGAAATAATTGAAGAGGAATTTGAAGAAGCAAGAGAAGTTGATGAATTAAATGATATTCCTAAGCCAAAGGAAATCAAAGATACTCTCGACCAATATGTTATTGGGCAGGAAAGAGCAAAAAAATCACTTGCTGTTGCAGTATATAACCATTACAAAAGAGTTAATGCTGAAGACAAGAACAGTGAGGTTGAGCTTCAAAAAAGCAACATAATAATGATGGGTCCTACCGGAAGTGGTAAGACGCTTTTAGCTCAAACATTGGCACGTATTCTTAATGTACCATTTGCTATTGCTGATGCGACTTCTTTGACCGAAGCTGGATACGTAGGAGAAGATGTCGAAAATATACTTCTTAAGCTTATTCAGGCTGCAGATTATGATGTAGAAAGAGCTGAAAAGGGAATAGTTTATATTGATGAAATAGATAAAATCGCACGTAAGTCCGAAAATCCTTCGATTACAAGAGATGTAAGTGGAGAAGGTGTACAACAGGCGCTGCTCAAGATTCTTGAGGGAACGGTTGCTTCTGTTCCTCCTCAGGGGGGAAGAAAACATCCACATCAAGAATTTATTCAGATTGATACGACAAACATTCTGTTTATTTGCGGAGGAGCATTTGACGGAATAGATAAGATTATAATGAACAGGATAGGCAAGAAATCCATGGGATTTGGTGCCAAGATTGATAGCCCTAAAGAAAAAGATATGGGGGGAATACTTGAAAATATTCTTCCGCAGGACCTTCTCAAGTATGGAATGATTCCTGAGTTTGTAGGAAGGCTTCCGGTAATCGTAACCTTACATCAGCTTGATAAACAGGCACTCGTAAAGATTCTTCTTGAACCGAAGAATGCACTTACAAGACAATACCAGAAGCTGTTCGAGATGGATGATGTATTACTTGAGTTTACGGAAGAAGCTGTAGGGTACATTGCTGATAAAGCTCTTGAGAGAAGCACTGGAGCGAGAGGTCTTAGAGCAATAATTGAAGAATCAATACTTGAGATAATGTATGATATACCTTCAATAGGCAATATTGAAAAATGCATAATCACCAAGGAAACTATAGAAAATAAAGAGAAACCTGAGTTGATTATAAATGAGAATAAAAAACCGTTGAAAAAGCCAGCCCAGAAGAGAAGCAGAATCAAAAGGGAATCAGTATCATAAAATAAAAAACAAAGGCGAACCGCAAGGTTCGCTTTTTTTGGGATAAAAAATGACAATCCAGACAATAATATTTAAAAGTTGACATTTAAATACAAGTTGGTGGTTAGTAGTTGGTAGAACTTAGTCTGGGGAGGCAATAATGGTTAATGGTATCTTATTCTGTATTCAATTATTTTTTACCATAGTGATTGGGTTGTATTTTTTTAATCTTTTAAAATCTCAGCAAGGCAATAAATCTGCAATTGACAGAGAATCCCGAAAAGAGCTTGAAAAAATCAGAAGACTAAGGGATATAAAACTATCAGAGCCTTTGTCGGAGAAGACTCGTCCTGCATGCTTTAATGAAATAATTGGTCAAGAGCAGGGGATTAGAGCATTAAGAGCAGCTTTGTGCAGTCCTAATCCTCAGCATGTTATAATTTATGGACCACCAGGAGTGGGAAAAACAGCAGCCGCAAGAGTTATTCTTGAAGAAGCAAAAACTATGAAGTGGTCACCTTTTAGGAGAGATGCAAAATTCATTGAAATAGATGCTACAACATTGCGTTTTGACGAGAGAGGGATTGCAGATCCGCTTATTGGTTCAGTTCATGACCCGATTTACCAAGGGGCAGGAGCTTACGGCGCTGCTGGTATACCTCAGCCCAAACAGGGGGCAGTTACGAAAGCACATGGCGGAATACTTTTTCTGGATGAGATCGGGGAATTGCATTCACTTCAGATGAACAAGCTTTTAAAGGTTCTTGAAGATAGAAAAGTTTTTTTTGAAAGTGCTTATTATAGTTCTGAGGATGCAAATATTCCTCCGCATATACATGAGATATTTCAACATGGTCTTCCGGCTGATTTCAGGCTTGTTGGTGCGACAACTTGTTCGGCAGATGAAATACCGGCTGCACTCCGTTCAAGATGTGTAGAGGTTTATTTCAGACCTTTGTCGGTTATAGAAATAGCGAGAATAGCGAAAAATGCTGGTAAAAAGGGAGGATTTGAACTAGAAGATGGCATAGAAGAAATAGTAGCAAGATATGCGGCAAACGGAAGAGATGCAGTAAATATAGTTCAGATTGCAGGAGGCATATCAATAGTTGAAGGGAGAACCAGTATAACAGCAAAGGATGTAGAATGGGTTGTAGAAACTGGCAATTATAGTCTTAGAATTGATAAAAAAGTTAATTCTGGTCGGCAGATTGGCTATGTCAACGGACTTGCAGTATACGGTTCTAAAATCGGTATGATTGTAGAAATTGAAACAAGTGCAATTCCTGTGCCAAATAAAAAGGGAGTACTAACCGTAACGGGTATAATCGAAAAGGAAGAGGTTGACAACAAAGGAAGAAAACTTGAAAGAACAAGCTGCGTAAAGGCATCCATAGATAATGTATTAACAGTAATGCGCAAACATCTTGGAGTTGATTGCAAAAATTATGATATACACATAAATTTTCCTGGAGGGATTCCGATTGATGGTCCATCTGCGGGAATAGCTATCGCAGTAGCTGTTTACTCAGCAGTAGGAAATATATCTTTGGATAACAGAATTGCGCTTACTGGGGAAATATCAATCCAAGGAAAGGTTAAACCGGTCGGAGGCGTTCCGGCAAAGATTGAAGCTGCAAGAGCGGCAGGTGTCGAAAAGATAATAATACCAAGAGAGAACTGGCAAGAAAATTTTGAGAGCATTCCTATAGAAATAGTTCCTGTTGATGATATTTTTCAGGTTGTTAATATCGTTTTTGGGAGGAATGCGCCGGTTAATACGAGTATAATTAGCCAGAACCCTTCAAGTGAAGTGTTAACGGCACAAAGCATATAAACGAATAAATATTAAAGAAATGAAAAGAGTTTCCTAATGCTTCATATACTGGAATTCTTTGATTTTCTTTTTTTTACAAGGTCTTTTCATTTATAAAGAATTATTATATAATAAGTATTAACAAAATCTTATTTATATCTTTCCCAAACAAAACATGGTCAATGTTTCCATATTTAAATAACAAATGAAGAATAGTTTTGTTTGAGATTTCCTTCATTAATGGAGGTTTGTATTTTTATTCTTTTTTTCGAAGAAAGCAGTTTTATTATTACAAAAGTAAAAAGGGGCTGAGTAAATGGGGGAGAAAAAAATAATTAAGAGGCAGATAATACCTCTACTGCCGTTAAGGGGTCTGACAGTTTTTCCTGATATGGTTCTGCATTTTGATGTAGGTAGGACAAAGTCAATAAAGGCTCTAGAAGAAGCAATGGTCAGCAATCAGCTGATATTTCTAGTTACACAAAAAGATGCCAGAACGGATTCACCTGGTGCTGAAGATGTGTTTAGTGTTGGAACAATCTCGAGAGTGAAACAACTTCTTAAGCTTCCTGGAGATACAATAAGAGTTTTGGTTGAGGGAATGAGTAGAGCAGAAATTTCTGAAGTACTTCAAGAAGAGCCATTTTTCATTGCAGAAACTGTTGAGAAAATCTACATTGATGATAACGCTCATCAGATCGAAACTGAGGCGCTGATGAGAAGAGTTTTCACAACCTTTGAGGAATATGCGAAACTAAGTAACAAAGTTTCTCCCGAAACTATGCTAGGTATTATGTCAGTAGATGAACCAGGAAAACTTGCTGATGGAATAGCAGCTAGTGTAACGCTTAAAGCTGAACAAAAACAGGAAATATTAAACGAATTTCATCCGAGGAAGAGACTTGAGTGCATGCTTGAGATGCTCTTGCAAGAGATGGAAATCCTTGAAATAGAAAAGAATATTAATTCCAGAGTAAAGAAATCAATTGATAAAATGCAGAAGGAATACTATTTACGCGAGCAGATGAAGGCAATCCAGACAGAGCTTGGAGATAAAGATGGTGTTAATGGAGAAATCGAAGAATACAAGCAGAAAATGGAAGCGGCAAACCTTCCTGAAGAAGCAGAAAAAAAGTTTGTAAAGGAATTGGATAGGTTTGCTAAAATGCAACAGGGTTCTGCTGAGGGTTCAGTAATAAGAACATATCTTGATTGGATTATTGACTTGCCTTGGAACAAAACCACGGAAGAAATAATCGATTTAAAAAGAGCGCAGGATGTATTGGATGAAGACCACTATGGAATGGAAAAGGTTAAGGAAAGAATAATTGAATACATAGCTGTAAGAAAACTTAAAAAGGAACTAAAAGGGCCTATTCTTTGTCTATATGGACCTCCGGGAGTTGGAAAAACATCAATTGCGAAATCAATTGCAAGGGCTTTAAACAGAAATTATGTAAGAATGTCTCTTGGTGGGGTAAAGGATGAAGCTGAAATCAGAGGGCATAGGCGTACCTATGTAGGTGCTATGCCAGGCAGAATTGTTACGGCAATGAAGCAGGCCGCTTCAAAAAATCCGTTGATTCTTCTTGATGAAATTGATAAGATGAACAGTGATTTCAGAGGAGATCCTGCATCGGCGATGCTTGAGGTTCTTGATGGAGAACAAAACAATTCCTTTAGGGATCATTACCTTGAAATTCCGTTTGATTTATCAGATGTTCTTTTCCTGACGACGGCAAACAATCTTGATACAATACCAAGACCTCTTCTTGATAGAATGGAAATAATCAGTCTCTCAAGCTATACAGAGGTTGAAAAGGTTAATATATGCATAAAATATTTAATCCCAAAACAGCTTGAAAAGCATGGCTTAACACCAAAACAAGTTGTTATTACTGATGAAGCTGTGAGACAGGTAATAAACTGTTATACCAGAGAATCAGGTGTTAGAAATCTTGAAAGAGAAATTGCTACAATATGCAGGCGTTCAGCAAAAAAGCTTCTCGCAGAAGAGAAGAAATCAATAAAGGTTACAGAGAGAACACTTGATAATTATCTTGGAATTCCTAAATACAGATATGATAAAGCAAACGAAAAAGACGAGGTTGGTATTGCGACAGGACTTGCCTGGACTCCTGTAGGCGGGGAAGTTTTATATATTGAAGTTACGCTAATGAGTGGTAATGGAAAACTTGAATTAACCGGACATTTGGGTGACGTAATGAAAGAATCTGCTAGGGCAGGGATGAGCTATATCAGGTCAAAAGCTGAAGAGCTTGGCATAGATAAGGATTTTCATAACAAATTGGATATTCATATACATGTGCCTGAGGGAGCTATCCCAAAGGATGGACCGTCAGCAGGTATAACACTATGCACAGCAATAATTTCTGCTCTTACTGGAATACCTATTCGTAGAGATGTTGCGATGACTGGTGAAATAACATTAAGAGGAAGGGTTCTTCCAATAGGAGGTCTAAAGGAAAAAGTTATTGCTGCTCATAGAGCAGGTATTAAGACGGTAATTATTCCTGAGGAAAACAAGAAAGATGTTGAGGAAATTCCTGAAACCGTAAGAACACAGCTGAAGTTTGTTTTTGCATCTTATATAGATACGGTTATCAAGACAGCACTTGCCAAGCATATTCACAAAAATACGTCTCATAATAAGGAAACAAGTTTACAGAGAGAAACAAAACAAGAGGTTGCTGCAACAATAGTAACGCCAGAAATTAAACAGGAAGCGATACTTACAAGAGTTGAACAATAAAAACATTAATAAATATCCGCCTGCTTAGCTTAGCAGGCGGATATTTATTATATAATATAGATAAAGGGGGTATGCTTTATGCCAATGAAGTTATCCATAGGTGATATTGTCGAAATGAAAAAACCACATCCATGTGGAGGTTTGCAATGGGAAATAATGCGAATCGGTATGGATTTTAGAATAAAATGTTTAAAGTGTAATCATCAGGTTATGTTATCAAGACCTGACTTCGAAAAGAGAATAAAAAAGATTATAAAAACGACAGAAGAAAGCAAATAAGAACCATTCTTATTTGCTTTCTTCTGTAAATTATCTAGATGGACCTATAGTTTTTTTCAAGGATATAAACATTGCGCCATCTTGAAGTTTTATAATATCAGAGGATTCTACAAACTTATCATTATTTGCACCAGGTATTGATTGCCATAGTTCTGCAGAGGCATCGAGTTTTGCCATATTTCTAAGCTCCGAACCAACAAGGGTTTCTTGTTCTAAGGTATATTCTTGGTCATCAATAAATATTTTGATGCTTTTTCCCAAAATGCTTTTTTCCATTGAAATTCCTCCCGAAAATTGTTTAAAATAATCTTATTTTAATTAGTTTATCAAAGCTGTTTTGTTAAAGCAAGATATGAACAAAATTGATGGGAATTATACATAAAATATTGAAGATATGGTAAAATACCCATAAAATGAATAAAAATATATTTATCTAAATAGAATTAATTTAATAAAATATATTCTTTATAATGCGGAGTTATTTACAGGATAAAAGTTTTATTATATTATTATTTTACAAATAAATATGGAGAGGGGCGATAATTTGAATACATACGAAAATATTAGCAATGAATTAAAAGCATTTTTCAGTAATCATCCGGTTTTCAAAATCATTTTACCTTTGGATATGGCATTCGTTTTTGGAGGGGTTGGTATACTGGTATTGCATTTGTTTTTGAATGTGGGGATGTTGTATGCAATCGCATATTATGCATTTTTCATAGGAATTATTTTGGCTTACGCAAATATGCATGAAAAGTATTTATATCTTGGCTTGTTTATATACGCCGGAGCAAGTGCATGGTTGGTATTGGCTAATGCTTTATTCAACAAATACGTAAGATATCTGGATTTATATTCACTTCTTACATGCTTGATATTTGGAGGACTTGGTTATCTAGTGTTTAGACGTCATTCATTGGGTGAAGGAAACAAATAAGATTTTAATTATTAATATAAATAATTTTTTTAATTTCAGGAGGTAAAGAGAATGTCATTCTTAGAAAATTTGGGAAAAACAATTAGTGGTGCTGCTCAAACAGCGGCAAAAAAATCAGGAGAAATGGTTGAAATCACAAAAATTAATATGGCAATTGGCTCTGAAGAAGACAAAATTGAAAAGCTTCAGCTGCAAATAGGCAAAAAAGTATATGAAAATGCCGTTGCAGGAGCAGCAATTTCATCTGATGATTTTAAAGATTTATGTAACGAAATTACAGAACGTAATAACACAATAAAGGATTTGAAAGCTAAAATTCTTGAAGTAAAAAGCATAAAGCTTTGTGCATGTGGAGCCGAGCTTGAAAAAGAAGTACAATTCTGCAACAAATGCGGAGTAAAGCAAGAAGCTATCGTTGAAGAGGCAGCTCCAACGGCAGCAGCCGCTGCTTGTCCAAAATGCAATGCACCTTTAGCTGCTGATGCTGGATTCTGTGGTTCATGTGGAGAAAAACTTAAATAGTATTAATATAACTAAAAAACGAGCAGAAGAACTGCTCGTTTTTTGTTTCTGATTTACCAGCCACCACCGCCGCCACCGCCGCCACCGCCACCGCTTGAGCCACCGGAAAAACCACTGCTTGAACCGGGAGCAGTTGATGATGAAGAAATTGATTCTGTAAGAGAATTTCCCAATGAAGAACCAAAATTTGCCAAACTTAATGCGGACAATGAAGAGCCATAATACCATGCTGGATGATAGTTTTCCTCTTGAACAGCCCGAGACAGGACATCTGAAAATTTTTCAGCCCATTGATTTTCAACATCAAGTGCCAGTGCATAGGGAAGATATTTTTCAAAAAGCTCAGGAGTTTTTTCTGCTGGTGCTGAAAAATTAAGCTCATCCTTTTCAGCATATGATAAATACATTTTAAAGCCTTCAATAATATCTAAAAGTTTGCGTCCTTCTAATGTTGGAGCTTTCATAAGAAATGTAAAGATCACATTTATTACTATCATTAATATAAATGCAATTATAAGTATACCAATAGATTCATAAGGGAATACTTGCGGTGTTAAAAACTTTACGATGATGCCTAATGCAATTATATAAAAAAATCCTATGGAAGTATAAAGTCCATTTAGAGTAAAATATTTTTTTTGAAAGTTTGTTTTAAGTGAATTAGAAAAACTATTTATGGCAGATTGAATTGTTGAATAATCCTTTTGATCAAAAATGAAACTATTGCTTCTTGAAAAAAGGGATTTATATATTCTTTTTTCTTCATCAGATAGAATAGATGTATCTGCCTGTGTTTTGGTTATTGTAAAGACCTTTTTTATAAGAAATACCTTCTCTTCGGTGATTGTAATAGTTCCTTTTACAGCCATATTTATTATAGCGGTAGCAAAAGTTTTATTATCAGCCTGCATTTTCTTTATATATCTTAGAGCTGCGGGTGAAAAGCCCTCAGGGGGAGAATAAAGAGGGATTATTGTTCCTTTTGCAGGGTCTTTGCCTAGCTTTATCCATGCGATAAAGTAAAAAAGAAAAAGAATTAAGATTGCTAAAATTAGAAAAAATATATAAAAATTGTCTCTAAGAAAATATAAGCTTTTATTAATAGGGCTTGGTTCTTCTATAAAGCCTTTTGGCCAACCAACAACTATTGTTAGTCCTTCGTATAATTTTAGAGGTGAAGTGGTTTGAAAAAATAATTCGCTGCCATTAATAACGTTGCAAGTATAGTTCTTTTCTGTTAAACCTTGAGAGCCAGTAAACGCATCTTGTTTAATCTCCGAAAAAGCAATTCCAGAAGGCAAAAATACTCTTGCAGATGCTTTATCTATTGGGAAAGCCCAGCCATTACCGGTAACATTCCAATAAAGTTCATCATGGTCTTGGAAGAATCCCATTTGACGTGTTGTTTCATATTCTAAAGTATAAATGTATTCTCCTGGAGATAGAAAGACATCTGATTTTCCAATATAAATCCTTTTCCCATTTGACATGCTTTCAATTCTATAGCTCTCATCAACTTCGTCTTTCTTGACTGAAAGTACTTTAAAACCGACGTTATAGGAGGTGCCTTTTTTATCGGTATATTTTGTTGGAAAGTCACGATATATTCCGTGTTTAATATTTTCACCTTCACTTTTGACTCTTATATTTTCAGTTACGGTTATTGATGAATCCTTGTTAACAAAAACTTTACTGTCATAAGATAAGATTCTTTCACTAGAGTTGTCAACTTCAGTACAAAATGCGGTTCCGTACATGAAAGTCATTATTATAGACAAAGTAGCTATAATGAAAAAAAGCGGTTTTATTTTAAAAAATTTCATATCTTTACCTCCGGTGTATTTCTTTGAGTGGCTAATTCTATTTCAAAGAATTGCTCAGGTAAAAATTTAAATATTCCGGCAACTACATTGTTGGGGAAGGTTTGAATTTTCGTGTTATAATCTCGTATAGTACCGTTATAATATCTGCGTGCCATTTGAAGCTCATCTTCGATTTTTACCAGAGAAGTATGAAGGTTTAAAAAATTTTCACTGGCTTTTAGTTCTGGATAATTTTCTGCGATAACAAAGAGCTTTTTTAGAGATTCAGTCAATTGATTTTCTGACTGGGATATTTCCTGAATGTTTGGTAATGAAGTATTTTGACTTCTGATTTGAGCTATTTCTTCAAGTACTTGTTTTTCGTGAGAAGTATAACCTTTAACTGTTTCGACTAAGTTGGGAATAAGGTCGAATCTTCTTTTGAGCTGAACATCTATTCCGCTCCATGCTTCTTTAAAAATGTTTTTTGCCTTAACAAGCGTGTTGTAGGTAATGATTATATAGATAAAAATTAGAAATACAAATAATGCTATCCAAAGCATATTTATCACCGCTTTCAAGTTAATAATTTTATTATAATATAGAAAAGTTTTGCATACTGAAAATTATGAAAATAATTATCAAAAATTAACTTTTATATATTTCATGAAAAGCGTCATATAAGAAATCGAGAGCAAAGTGAACTTGAATGAGTTTATCAGTAAAATGTACTCTTTAAATTTTATTGATGAACGCTTTTCTTATATATTGATTTTAAATCAAAATAAGCAATTTTCCAATATGCTATAATAAAAAAGGATAAGTTATTAACATCAAGAAATACTAAAGAAAGAGAAAGGATAGAAATACAAATGGATATACACAAGCAAGCAATTAAGAAGCATAAAGAATGGCAGGGCAAAATTGAGATTATTTCAAGGGTTCCCATGGAAACAGTAGAAGATATTTCTATTGCTTATACTCCAGGCGTAGCCGAGCCATGCAGAGAAATAGTCATAAATAAAGACAAAGTTAATGACTATACAAGAAAATGGAATACGGTAGCAATAGTAACTGATGGCACTGCGGTTCTTGGATTGGGGGATATAGGTCCTGAAGCAGGTTTGCCGGTTATGGAAGGAAAAGCAGTTTTATTTAAAAAATTTGGGAATATAGATGCGGTACCTATTTGTCTGGGGACAAAAGATAGTGACGAAATTGTACAAACAATTGTTAATATAGCACCTTCTTTTGGTGGAATAAACCTTGAGGATATTTCTGCTCCTCGTTGTTTTGAAATTGAAAGAAGACTTAATGAGCAGCTTGATATACCTGTTTTTCATGATGACCAGCATGGAACAGCTATTGTTATATTGGCTGCATTAATGAATTCTTTAAAGATTATTGGCAAGGAGAAGGAGGCAGTCTCAATAGTTATAAATGGAGCTGGCGCTGCAGCTATTGCAACTGCAAAACTTCTTTTAAAGACAGGGTTCAGAGATATAGTTTTATGTGATACTTGTGGAGCAATATATGAAGGTAGGGCAAACCTAAACACTGAAAAGGAAGCTATTTCTAAAATTACTAATCTCAATACGAAAATTGGAAAATTGAGAGATGTTATTAGAGGAACGGATATATTCATTGGACTATCTTCTGGTGGAGTATTAGATGCAGAAGTAGTAAGTACAATGAACTCCGATGCGGTAGTATTTGCACTTGCAAATCCTGAGCCTGAAATTCTTCCTCAAGAGGCGGAAAGAGGGGGAGCAAGAATAACTGGTACTGGTAGAACTGACTTTAAAAATCAAATAAATAATGCACTTGTTTTTCCTGGATTATTTAGAGGTGCTTTAGATGCGCAAGCAAAAGAGATAAGCTATGAAATGAAGATTGCGGCGGCACATGCATTATCAGGTTGTATAACAGAGGATAAACTAAGTGAATCGTATATTATTCCTGATATTTTTCACCCTGATTTATGCAAGATAGTTGCTAAGGCCGTAGAGGCTGAAGCGAGAAGAGCTGGAGCAGCGCAGCTTTAAAAAATTCACATGTGGATTTTTTAACTAGCATATGCAAATGAATTATGATAAAATAACAGGGTATTTATTTTAATAAATATTTTGTATATCGTACCAGAGTTATTGCTTGGTTATAAGGATGTGTCGCGGGAATTCCGGGGTTATATTGTTAGCTGTTCTTAGACTTGAGAACGTTTGTATCAGGATTTTAGATTGATTGGAGGAGAGAGCTCAACAAAAAAGAAGGCTGAGAAAAGCTTGAAGGATGTAATAAAGATAGGAGGTTGATAAGTTTGGGAAAACAACATCGTTTTAATGTAAGCGGCAATCAAAAACGGGAATCGCTTGAAGGAGAAGATCCGCGCCTTCAGTGGAGAGTGTACAACGGCAACGTAGAAGTATTTTGGAAGGGGAGAATGCGTACAAGCAAACCAGTTAAGCCAGGGGATCGTATTTGTATTTATGCCAATAATGCAAATACCAGAATTCATATTGAAAAGCCGCCTGCAGACCAAGTTGCCAAAGAGGCCTGGATGAATGGATTTTATAAAGCTACGAGGTTTGAAACGATTGAAGAGCTTACCAAAGCTGTAAGCAAGTTGAAGAGGAAAACATGCCTGGGGACTCAAGCCAGCACGGGCGAGTTGTTTGTCAATCAGGGAAAGACAGTAGCAGTCGCTTATCGAAAAGTGACCGATAGTGGAAAAGGAATACCTTTTGGATGGTGTGCTTCTGCCGATGCAAAGCCGAAAGATATCAAAGAAGTAATTGATAGGGCGATCCAAATGATGACTTATGGTGAGGAAGGAAAGTATGTAACCATCGGAAAAATGGTCTGTTTAGTGGTATAACAAAAAGCCTGTGAAAGATTTTCTTTCACAGGCTTTTAAATTAGTGGTTTTTAGTTTTATTCTTTTACTTCAATTCTGGAAAAGGATTTTTTACCTTTTCTAAGAAGTATAAATCCGTCATTTATATCTTTTGAATTTACAATATAACCAATATCATTTACGGTATTATCATTTATGAAAGCCCCTCCTTGCTGAACTACTCTTCTGGCTTCGCTTCTGGAAGGAACGAGGTCTGTTCTTACCAATAAATCTAAAAGAGGTATTCCTTCTATAATTTCACGCTTGTTTACCTGTATACTAGGAACATCAGACAAACTAGCTCCGCCGCTGAAGAGGGCTTTGGCAGCTTCTTGGGATTTTAATGCTTCTTCTTCACCATGGATTAATTTTGTAAGTTCAAAGGCAAGAACCTTTTTTGCTTCGTTTATTCTTTCATCTTTAACTAAGCAGAGTTTTCTTACTTCATCCATTGGAACGGTAGTTAAAAGAGAAAGACATTTTTCAACGTCATTATCTCCAACGTTTCGCCAGTACTGGTAAAAATCATATGGCGAGGTTTTTTCTGGATCAAGCCATACAGCTCCGCTTTCGGTTTTGCCCATTTTTTTGCCTTCGCTGGTTGTAAGCAGTGTAATTGTCAAACCAAAGGATTCCTTAGCTTCAACCCTTCTTACCAGATCGATTCCACCGAGTATGTTAGCCCATTGATCGTCTCCTCCCAATTGTAATAAACAATTGTGGTTTTGGAAAAGATGAAGAAAGTCATAGCTTTGCATAAGCATATAATTGAACTCAATGAAGGATAATCCTTTTTCGAGCCTGGTTTTAAAACATTCATAAGTTAGCATCTTGTTAACAGAAAAGTACTTTCCGATATCTCTTAGAAAATCAATGTACTTTACATTTCCGAGCCAGTCATAGTTATCAAGCATTAAAGCTTTTCCATCACTAAAGTCAAGAAATTTCGAAAACTGCTTGCGGAAGTTTTCTGTATTGTGCTGAATTTGTTCCCTTGTAAGCATCTTTCTCATATCAGTTTTTCCTGTAGGGTCTCCAACCATTGCTGTTCCGCCGCCTAGAATTACTATAGGCTTGTGACCTGCTTTCTGCAAATGAGACATTACTGTAAGAGCCATAAAGTGCCCAACATGAAGGCTGTCTGCTGTTGGATCAAAGCCTGTATAGAAAGTAATCGCTTCGTTTCCAAGAATTCTTTTAATTTCTTCTTCGTTTGTTGTTTGCTGAAGTAGCCCTCTTTCGACAAGCATGTCAAATACATTTGCCATAAATATCACTCCCTTAAATTAATTTATAATTGACAATATAAAAAACCCTTTCATCCAGTTATAAGGACGAAAGGGATTCGTGGTACCACCTTAATTCGTGCAAAGCACCTCATATCTGATATAACGGTCAGTCCCGCCTGTAAAAGAACTCCAGAGTGTATTTCACAAATTTGTGTACTGCAGATTTTTCACCAGCCAATCTGCTCTCTTAATGTAACCACAAGCCGTTACTGTTTCTCTTTCATAGCTTTTTTAATTATATAATTAAATCTATTATAATGGAAATGCAAATATTTGCAAGAGTTAAGGAAAAATAATATGTTTATATTTTATTATATCACTTAAGAAATAATTCTAATCCACAGTAAACAAGAAAACATTTTCAAAAATAGTAAGGTATTTGAAACCTTTGCTTTTATTTATTGAATTAACCGGAGATATAAAATAAAATATAATATAGATTCATCAATTTCATGGAAGCATATAGTCCTTACGTAGAATATCTTTAATTTCCAAGAAGGAGAATCAAATTTAAATTATCAAGGAGGGTACATATGAAAAAGTTACTTTTACCAGTCTTATTGTTAGGAGCTGTTTTATCATTTGTGGCTTGCGGAGACAAAGTATTAAATCAAACAAACACGGGGAATGGTCAGGATGTAGGAACGCACCAAAATAGCAATGAGAGTAAACCTACTGAAAACCCGGTGGTTAACCAAGTAAAAACAAATAATTCTGAAGTAAAAACGGATTCTAGCTTAGTTAAAGATAAAGTTGATGAGAAAATGTCTGCCAGTTTAGAATATGAGGGAACAAAGATTAATATTAATTGCCCTACAAAATATGGAAATAGTTTTTATAAAAGTAGTTCAGGCTCAAATGGAAGTGTAGGTAATGACAAGTATAGAGTTGCTATGTTTGTAAATAAAACAAGTATATCAGATTACTTTAGCACAAAAGTGGACAATACATATAAATATATGCAGGAGAATTCTCAGAAATATAGCAAGTTGAAAGCCAGCAAACAAAAGACAATAGTAAGGGATAATGGAATAAAAATTACTTATAAAAAATTAAATTATGTTAATGAGGGAGCTCTTGGAACATATATTAAAGAGGATATTTATGCAATTACCGAGATAGGGAATGGCTTTGTATATGAAGTTGAAATAACTGGTACTGGATCAACAGTTTCAGAGTCAATGATTAAAGAGTTTATGGATTTTACAGTTTCTAAATAAAGCAAGTTCGATATAAGATTGATGGTTACATTCTTGGGCTTATTGAAGAAAAGATAGAGGGAACATTTTATTGTTATTTGCATAATTTGTAATTGACTTAAAAAACTATGACTGCTATAATAACCAACAATAAGATAAGACTATGATAGGGAAAAGTAAGTTGTTTTGATTCTTTCAGCGAGTGGAGGATAGTGTAAGCTCCATAGATAGAAATAGTTGAAGTTCTCCCTTGAGTTGCAGGTTGAAAACCAAGTAGGCCGTGCCGGAGGTTCCCCGTTAAAAGAACAGTGTATCGGATTTATCCTGTACATGTGGCTTTGCCTTTATCTAAAGGTGGTATCAGAGAATAACTCTTGGTCCTTTATGGACCCGGAGTTTTTTATTTTTTAATAATTAAAGGAGGAATTGGCATGATAATAGTAATGAAAAACTATGCTACACAACAACAGATTAAGGAAGTTGAAAATAAGCTTATTGAATTAGGATTTAAAACACATCCTATATATGGAGAGATTAAGACAGTTATTGGAGCAGTTGGAGATAAGAGACTTGTGGATACAAGAGTACTTATTGACATGACAGGAGTTGATTCAGTGATTCCAATAATGAAGCCTTACAAGCTTGCAAGCAGGGAATACAAGCAGGAGGATTCAATTGTGGATGTTTCAGGAGTTGAGGTTGGAGGGAAGGAAGTTGTTGTTTTTGCCGGACCCTGTGCAGTTGAAAACAGAGAGTATTTCTTTGAAACTGCAAAGTATGTAAAAAATGCCGGAGCAAAAATTTTAAGAGGAGGAGCGTTCAAGCCAAGGACTTCCCCATATGCTTTCCAAGGATTGCAGGAAGATGGTTTAAAAATGCTTGCAGAAGCCAGAGAAATGACGGGTCTGAAAATTGTTACTGAAGTAATGGACCCAAGGGATATTGAGCTTGTCTCAGAATATGCAGATATAATTCAGATTGGAGCAAGAAATATGCAAAATTTCAGGCTTCTTCAGGAAATTGGTGCAAGCATGAAGCCTGTTCTGTTAAAAAGAGGAATTTCTTCAACAATCGAAGAATGGCTTATGGCGGCAGAGTATATAATGCTTGAAGGGAATACTGATGTAATACTCTGCGAAAGAGGGATAAGAACCTACGAAACATCAACAAGAAATACCCTTGATTTAAGCGCAATCCCTGTAGTCAAGGAAGTATCTCACTTACCTGTAATAGTTGATCCAAGCCATGCATCGGGTACATGGAAATATGTTAGCCCAATGTCAAAGGCTGCTGTTGCAGCTGGAGCAGATGGTCTGATTATTGAAGTTCATGCGAATCCAGAAAAGGCGCTTTGTGATGGACCGCAGTCATTGAAACCGGACACATTCGGTCAATTGATGAGCGAGTTGCAGGTTATCGCAGGTGCAGTTGGAAGAAGCATGTGATATTTTAAAGAAAAAAGGGTCATGTGCTTAATGACCTTTTTTCTTTTCTTTCTTTTTATTTCTGACAGTATTATATATTAGATAATTACTGAGGTAAAGTTGCTTGGTCTAAGCTTTTAAAAATTTCACTTGTCGAATATTGACACACAAAAAGCTAAATGATAAACTGTTATGGTTCTTGGGAGTTTCTAATATCTTGTCCATCTGCAATTGCAGATAAAGTAGTATTCTAGGTGGTTACTTGGAGAAAAAATCTAATGAAAAAAGACGTAAAAGGAAGGGAGCGGTTAAGATGTCGGAAGAAAACAAATACGTAGCGGAAGCAGAAATTTTCAATTTTCTTGATCAGAATGGCAATCAATTGCAGTTTAACGTCATTGCCGTAATTGAATGTGGCAAAGGTTGCTACCTGATTGCGAGTCCCTTGCAAGAATCGGAAGACGATATTGCAATCTTCGAAATTGTAGCTGGTGAAAACGGCGAAGCCCTGGTTGAAGTAATTAATGACATTGAATGGTCATATGTTGCCGAAGCCTGGGAAGAGATGGAAGATGAAATCATTATTCTGCTCGATGACGAGGGCAATGAAACCGAGTTCCTGCTAATAGTCGAGATGGAAGTAGGAGAAAGCGTTTACCTGGTTATTACCCCTCTGGAAGTTGAGGAAGATGTGGAAGGTGAAGAGGATGACATATACATCGTCCAGCTTGTTGTTAATGAAGAGGGAGAGTTCTTGTCCGAGATTGAAGACGACCTGGAATGGGAATTGGTCTTTGTAGCCTTTGAGGCGTTATTCGAATCTGAAATATAAAAATGAAGGACCTGAAGCTATTATGAGGCCTCGGGTTCTTTCTTTTTTGTATAGTGAAAATTCGTTAATATTAAAACTGCTTATTTTATAAAATTGAGCGCTGAAGGATTACATCTGAATTTTAAAATTGGTATAATGATATTAAAAGTGGAAGACATTACAGGGGGGCAGTAATGAAGAAAAAGATTATATTACTTGTTATAGCTATAAGTATCATCCCACTCTTTTCTGTAGCTCAATCAGAGCAAACACAATTAATTGATGCACCCTATGTTTATGATGATACAGATTCTATGAGGTCAATATATGTGCCTGTTTTATATGACGCGGGGCTTCTTGCGCCTGCTTCCAATCATGAAATCAGAATGCTACAGGCAAATACAAATATTGATTTAGGAACGAATAAAACACAAGAGGAATATGTGTTCAAAAATGAATCTGCCCAAAATCAGGATATTGAGATGGAGATTAGAAGTGATAATGATTTTGGTAACAGATTTATTGAAAATCTTAATGTTCAAGTAGAGGGTGCCAATGTTTCAACTTTTGAAAAGAAAAAACAGAGGGCGGCCAACATTAAAAATATTGACCATTATTTTGGGTGGAAAGTGAATTTTGAAAAGGGAGAAACTAAAAAAATTGCAGTTACTTATAATTTTAATTTGAATGGTGATATAAATACAATATGTTATGGGATATCAAACTCAAGAGGATGGAAAGACCGAATTGATAAGGTTACAGTCAGTATTGACATGGGTAATATTTCTCCGGTAGAGCTTGATAAAATTGTTCCTGAAAAGAATTTTAATATATCTGGCAATAAACTGATTTTTGAATATAACAATTTTGAACCTAAAAAAACAGAAGATGATATTAGCATTCTTTTAAATATGGGAAAAGCTTTCAAATTTAATTATAGTAAAGATTATAAAAATACAGCATTCTTAAAATTATATACAGAAGGTGATATTGGTGTTGATGGAGTATTAGAGAACAAAAGAAGACCTCCAAAACAATATGATGATTACATGCCTTTGGATACTTTTACGAATCAATGGGGTACTTTTAAGCCTAAAGAAAAGGAACAAATAGAAAAAGCAGAGAAAGAATTGAATTCCAAACAAGCTAATCAAGCTGAAAGTGTTTTGATGAAAATATTTAATGACTGGGAATCTTCTGCTTATGCCAGAAAGCTTGCCTGTTATGATTTATTAAAATATTATAAGAGCAAAAACAATGTAAATAAAATTAAAGAGATTTACAAATCTGAAGTGTTTAATGAAGATTATTACTCACTTGGATATATTGCTGAATGGGCTTATGCAGATATTGCACCAAAATCTATTCTTGATTCAGAGCAGATATTGAAAGGGAAGGTAATTTACATTGATCCAGCACATCAGGAATATGCAAACAATGATTTAGAGCTTATTTCTCCAAATGGTACAAGGAAAACTGTTAAAAATACTGTCGGTGAGTATTTGAAATCCCAATATGAAGATATAGGTATCAACGACAAGTATCATGAATATGCGCTTAATCTCGAATTTGCTTCTACACTAAAAAAACAGCTTACTGCTCAAGGAGCAAAAGTAGTTATGGCTAGAAATTGTAATGATGTTAACATCAGCAATATTGAAAGAGCTGAAAATGCAAATAAAGCAAATGCTGATTTGGTAATAAAGATTCACTCAAATGATTATTGTAATTATAAATATGATGATCAAGCCCATGGAATAAAGTTATATTATCCGTCCTCGGAAAGTGTTGGGACTAAAGATATTGTTCCTCTTAGTAAAATGGCGGCTTTGGATATAATTCAAGGAGTATCGAACGCGGTTTATTCAATGGGGTGGGGACAAGAATATAGTGAAAATAGAGGTTCATCAGCAAGTGGAGAGATAGCAAGCTTCAATTGGTCAGACTGTCCAGCGGTATATATTGAAACAGGCTTCTTGGAAGATCCTTTCTTTGGTAGCTTGGATGGTCCGGATCCCATGCCGGAATACAGAAAAAATCTTTTTAAAGGTATAGTAAATGGAGTTAAAAGCTATTTCAGTTCAAAAGAAGCCAAAGAGTATTATAGCAACAGGAAGCTGAAAGCCGTTAACAGTATCGAAAAAGAAGATTATCCAAGCAAGCATACTAATAAAAAAAGTGAAAAATCTGCAAAAGTAATAATCATTTTTGTTGTTATTTTGTGTGTATTAGGGATTGTAGTATTTATATGGTTAAAGCATAGAGATTTAAAAAAATAAATTATCAGGAGGATGATTAATTATGAAGAAATCAGTACTTATAGTAGGAATAATATTGTTGGTGATAGTATGTTTTGCTGCAATTGTGATGCTTTCTCCCAAACAAAAACCTGAAGCAAATATCAATCAACTCCAAAAAGAAGAGGTTTCAAAAGTTAATGAAATACCAGCTCCAGTCTTTACAAAAGAAACTTATCCAAAAGTTGATGGAGCAACAGCTATGATACCGATGGGTGAAGAAATAGCAAAAAAGTTGCTAAAAATGAATGATGATGAAGCAAAGAGCGTTACGAAGTTTAATACTACCCATCCTGCGTATGTCAATTTGATTGAAAAGAAAGCTGATATTGTGTTTGCTTTTGGACCTTCAGAAGATGAAGTAAACCTAGCTAAGAGTAAGGGCTCGGATTTGGAAATTATTTCGATTGGAAGAGATGGATTTATTTTTATGACAAATGTCGAAAACTCGGTGGATAACTTGAGTGTTAAGCAGATTCAAGATATTTACCAGTCTAAAATAATTAATTGGAAAGAGGTTGGAGGAAGCGATGCTCCAATTATTGCATATCAAAGACCTGAAAACTCAGGAAGTCAAACAAGTATGGAAAGGCTGGTTATGAAAGATTTGAAAATGGCAGTAGTTCCTACGGAAAATGTTGCTGTAAGCATGACTGATGCAATAGATAGGATTGCTACCAATGCAGGAGCTAAAAATAGCATTGCTTATTCATTCTACTATTACGCTAAAGCGATGTATGCTAAAAAGGAAGCTAGATTCATGGCTGTTAATGGGGTGCTTCCTGATACTCAAACAATAAAGGATAAGACTTATCCTCTAACAGAAGATGTATGTGCGGTTATTCGAAAAGATGAACCAAAAGATAGTGGAGTACGCAAGATGATTGAGTGGCTGTTGAGTGCTGAAGGACAGAAGGTAGTTGAAAGAGGCGGATATGTGCCAATAAAGTAGATAATAATGGAGGCTGGGACTAATTCTATTTGCAAAAATGCATTAGAATTAGTCCTAAATTAATACTATTTTACTTTTCTTAAAATTATTTCATCTTGGCGAGATACTTCTTTTTCAATTCTATCAAGTTTATCAGTATTTTGCTTCCAACCATCGAATAACGCTGATAGCTTGTTGCCATGTTCGTTTTCGATTTTTATAACTGTTTTATTAATTGAAGAAACAGTTTCTTTTAGTTCTTTGGTATCCTGCTTTAACCCTTTTATTTCTTCATTGATATTTTCAAATTTACCTGAAAAGTCCTTATTCATATTTTCAAATTTGCTTGAAAAGTCCTTGTTCATATTTTCAAATTTGCCTGAAAAGTCCTTGTTCATATTTTCGAATTTATCTGAAAACTCCGAATACATTTTTAACATCAATTCATACAGCTTATCTTCGTTTGCCATGTTATTTTTCCTCCAAATGAAAGTAATATTATTATATCTAAAATTAAGCTTTGTACAAGTCTGATTTTTTAAAATAAAAATTATGTATTTCGTAAAATCTATTTACAAATAACAAAATATGGAATACAATAAATACGAACAAGCGTTCGACACTAAAAACATAATATTACAACAGGGAGGAATGAAGTATGTCAGAAATTAGTTACGACATTGTCAAAAAATTAGGAGTAATAGGAGAATCGACTAAGGGGTGGAAAAAGGAATTTAACCTAATTAGTTGGAATGGAAGAGAAGGGAAATATGATATCAGGGATTGGTCGGAAGGAAATGAAAAAATGGGGAAAGGCGTTACTTTATCCAAGGATGAGCTTGGTGAATTAAAGAAACTGCTTAACAGTTTGGATATATAGACTGTTTTCATAATCAGAATTGGTATGTACTGAAAAAATCGATTAGCGTTGGTTGTAAATGTTAATACGAAAATGTACGATTTTTAATTTTAGCTTGCTTTAAGTGTTTGAGTCACTTTTTGCAAGCTTTTTCTTGCTTTGTTATGGAAGGACCTTTGTAAAATGCGCTCTGCATGTCAAAAGTACTTATTTAAAAAAATTGGTTGCCGTGATATAATGTTGAAATAAGTATATATTTTTTAAATTAATCGCGACTGTAATAGTTGGAGATAATCGGCATGTAGTTTTGTCCTAATATTAAGGAGGTAAGAGGATGTTTATTAAAGAGATGTTGAAAGAGAAAGGATTGTGGGTACTGTTTTTTCTGGATGTATTGAATTCTGTTTTTAGCTACGCCAAGCCTGTTGTATTGGCAACATTCCTAACGCAAGCTCTTGATTCTAAGAGAGCTGTATTTCTCTGTATTGCTTTAGCAAGTGTATACGCAGCTTCATTGATTCTTGCATATATACAGAGAACATATGCTGACAGAATCTCTAGAAAAATTCGGAATGATATGGAAATAAAGTATTTTCAGAAGGTCATGGATTTGCCTATGGAAAGCTTAATAAAGCATCATTCTGGGTATGTTCAAGAGATAGTCGGTGAGACAATTAATTCTACAATTGGTCTTGTTAGGGGCAGTCTAAATGTGTTTGTTGGGCTCACTGTAGGGATGGGTACTTTATATGTCTATATCTCAGGACAATCTAAAAACATGTGTGTATTGGCATTAATAATGCTGGTTATTGCCGCTGTTTTTAATTATCACTATGCAAAAAAAGCAGATAAACACTGGGGAGAATTCTTCCAGAAAAATTCTGAGCTTCGAGCTTTTATACAAGATATAACATCAAATATACTAACCGTTAAAAGGCTTGAGGCAGAAAAGACAGCCACAGAGAGCATGACGGGAAAAATTTGTTCTACAGAAAAAAGATTTAATATAATGAACAAATTCTTTGCTTCGAAGGCATTAGTATTTGATGCTATAATGTACGCATTACTGTTCATTCTATTGGGAGACCTGGTGTATAAAATACATCTGGACAGCACGTTTAATTCATATCCCTTCTTTATTTTTTATTTGGCTTCTTTTGATAGAATAAAGATTGAAGTGAGTTCAACGAGAGGTGCGATTGAACAGATTGTAAAATACAAAAGTTCGACCAGAAAAGCAAAGGAAATTTTTTCTGAGAATGAGGAGACTGACGGAAAAGATTATGATTGGCAAGTTGTACAGGTGACAAACGGTAGATTCACTTACAAGGGTTCAAACAATTCAATATTGGTTCCTGATTTCAAGCTTGGAAAAGGAGAGAAGGTAAGCATCATGGGTGAATCAGGAAGAGGGAAAACGACTTTGCTTAGTCTTCTTGGAGGGATGCTTGTATTCAACCGCGGTGGATTGTATTTAGACGGAATAAGAAAAAAGAAGATTCCGAATGTTGGATATATTGCCCAAAATATGGCTTTATTCAATACAACAATCCGGGAGAACGTATGTCTTGGGAAAGAGGTCGAAGAAGATTTTCTGAATCAGCTTTTCGAAGATGCTGGATTGATTGAGTGGGTTCAAAATCTTCCTGATGGTTTTGAAACCATTATTGCGGAAAATGCAGAAAACACCTCTGATGGACAAAAAATGAGGCTAAAGCTTATCAGAGGAATAGTTAGTAACAAAGAAACGTACTTTTTAGACGAACCAACGTCCAATCTTGATGCTGAGAGCAAAGAAAAGATAATTGGGATGATATGTAAGTATCTAGAACAAAAAACTTTGCTTATTTCAACCCATGACGATGATGTCAAAAATATTTGCACAAGGCATTATAAGGTTGATGAAAGTGGTACTTTTAGTGAAATGGCATAAATAATTAAAAAGACCCGAAAGCTTTAATAGCTCTCGGGTTTTTCTATTAAGATATCTCTTACTTATTTAATGCCGCTTTTTGTTTTTACGTACGTAATCTTATCTTCATAAACCTCCATAATCGCAATAGAAACTGGTTTCACAGAATCGTATGTTGTAACCTTATGTGCTCCGTCTATTAATTGTCTTGCTCTCTTAGCAGTTACAATAGCAAGTGCAAACGAATTCTCAACTTTCTCCAACAAGGAACCTATTGATGGGTATATCATGGCATATCACCTTTCTATTTATAATATAGTAAAGCAGTACATCCTATTGACCAGAGATTTATACTACTTTTATCAGAAGCATTTCATTAAAATTAAATTATAATCCAAACATCATTAATTCCTCCTTCGGCTTAAAATGAGTACTTTCGTAAATTCCGATACCTTCTATGATAAACAAAAAAGGGCGGATACCTCGAGAATGAGATTTCCACCCTAAAAGTCTTGAAAACGAATCAATTCGCTCAAGCAACTTTGTTAATATTTTTTCATTGTAAATAGTATTACTCGATTTTCGTTTCAACTGCCCGCTTTAAATTATCCGTTACCTTTGCAATTTCTTCTTCTTCGAGGCTTCCCAGATACTCAATAATTCCAGAGATTCTTTCATATTCAAGAATTGAGAATAATACCGCATCAGGCTGATTGTTTTTAAAAACAAAAACTTTTCCATTAATCTCAGCTTTTTCTCTACAAGCTTTATAATTTTTTATCATATCAGAATTTGCAACTATTGCTTCTGTTACAATGTTCATGTAAATATTTCCTAACTAATAATTTTTATAATCTAATTATACTTTTATTATAAAAATTTGTCAATATATTATTAGAACTATTTGTACAATTATTTTGCTAATATTTAAATAATTATATTGAGATGAATATGTTGGTTCTTTTTGGCAGCTGCTCAAGGGGAGTGATATATGAGAACAGAACGAGCTTTTTGAAGAAATGGCTTGTTTTTTGGGTGAAAAGAAATATTTTGTATAAAAAACAATAAATTTTGACAATTAAATTGAAAAAATGTAAAATATTTTAAGTTGAAGAAGAAGTAACCAAATATTTTAAGAAATCAAATAAACAGATTTATGAGGGTAAATCTGTGTGATTCTTTTGAAGATTTTTTGTTTTGCGAAAGGTAAAGACCTATAAAATAAAAGGTGATAATAATGAAATACTATGCACATTCTTCAGAAAAGCAGGAAGCCTCATGGCAGACAATATCTGAGCACCTAGAGCATACTGCAAAAGCAGCAGGAGAGTACGCATCTAAATTCAATGCTAAAGAGTTTGGGTACATATGCGGACTTTTGCACGATTTGGGAAAGTATTCGGATAAGTTTCAACGGAAATTGCACGGCGAAATGTTGAGTGTTGACCATTCGACAGCGGGAGCAAAGGAAGTCATAAAATTATATGGGGAAAAGTTTGGAAAGCTTTTGGCTTATTGTATTGCTGGTCACCATAGTGGACTGCCTGATTATGGAGGTATATGTTAATGGATAATAAAGAATTTATAGCACATGTGAGAAAGAATGATAATGGTACTTGGGCGTCTCCTCATTTATTGTCAATGCATTTAAATGATACTTCCAAACTAGCAGAGGCTTTTGCTAATAAGTTTGAATCTGGAGAATGGGGAAGGGTATTGGGATTTTCGCACGATGCAGGCAAGGGAAGGCTGGTATGGCAAAAATACATTCGTATTAAGAGTGGGTATGATGAAGAGGCACATTTGGAAGGAAAGTTAGGGAAAACGCCGCATGCCATTCACGGAGCAAAACTGGCTGAAGAATTGTTTGGTAAAGGATTAGGAAGATTTTTGGCATATTGTATTGCCGGACATCATGTAGGATTGCCGGACTGGTCCAGTGCAGATGGAGCAGGGCAATCTTCATTACAGTTCCAGGAAGCACAGATAAAGGATTTAACTGAGATTGATACATTTATTTCAGATGAATTAAAAGAATTAAAGCCAAAGCCTCCACCATGGAAGTTTTCTAATGGATTAGATTTGTCTCTGTGGATAAGAATGCTGTATTCAAGCTTGGTGGATGCTGATTTTTTAGATACGGAAACATATATGAACGATGCACAAGCTAGTAACAGGGGCGGCTATTGTTCGATGTTGGAACTACTTGAACGATTTAATCAGTATATCAAGCAATTGGATGAAAAAGCGGAAGATACAAGAGTCAATGAAATTAGAAGAGATATTCGGAAAAAGTGTGTACAAATGGCGAGTGAACCTCAAGGGATTTTTTCTCTTTCAGTGCCAACTGGAGGGGGAAAAACACTTTCGAGTCTTGCTTTTGGTCTTAAACATGCTATAACACATAAGTTGGATCGAATTATTTATGTGATTCCCTATACGAGCATCATTGAGCAGAATGCTGACGTATTTCGTTCTGCAGTTGGTGGGGACCAAGTTATAGAGCACCATTCAAGTTTGGATGAAGAAGAATCTACTCCAAAATCGAGGTTGGCTTCAGAAAATTGGGATGCTCCAATTATTGTTACTACCTCAGTACAATTCTTTGAATCACTTTTTGCGGGGAAATCTAGCCGATGTCGCAAATTGCATAATATTGTGAATTCAGTGGTTATTTTAGATGAAGCCCAATTAGTGCCAGTCGAATACTTAAGTCCAATTCTTGAAACGATGCAACTTATGGTGGATCATTATCATGTAAGCTTTGTAATATCAACTGCAACACAGCCTGCATTTAAAGAACGTACTATAGGCGGTAAGCTATTTTTAGGGTTGAAAAATATAAAGGAAATAATGGGTGACAATTTAGAAGCACTTTATGATTCTTTAAAAAGAGTGAATGTTAAACTGCCTAAAGATTTTAATTGTGCTTTAAGTTGGGAAGAAATTGCGGGAGAGCTAAAACAGCATGAACAAGTTTTATGCATTGTTTCCGATCGTAAAAGTTGCCGTGAATTATATAGATTGATGCCTGAAGGAACAGTTCATTTATCGGCTTTGATGTGCGGTCAACATCGTAGTGAGATAATTAAAAGAATAAAGGAAAAACTGGAAAAAGGCGAACCTATTCGGGTTATTAGTACTCAGCTTGTTGAAGCAGGTGTGGATATGGATTTCCCAGTGGTTTATAGATCGCTTGCAGGGTTAGACTCTATTGCACAGGCTGCAGGTCGTTGTAACAGAGAAGGAAAATTACCAGGGCTTGGGAAAGTGATTGTTTTTAATGCTCCTAAGGAAGCACCATTAGGCATTCTTCGTAAGGCAACGGATACAACACGCAGTATTTTCTCAACTGCTCCCCAAGAACCATTAGATTATAAATTATTCGAAAAATATTTTTCTGAGCTGTATTGGAAAGCTAATTCGTTGGATTTAAAAGAGATTGTTTCCCTGCTAAGCCCGGATCAACAAGAATGTGGCATAAGTTTTAGAACAGCAGCAGAAAGATTTCGTATTATAGACGATTCTCTACAAAAAACAGTCTTAGTTCGTTATGGTCAAAGTGAAAGCTTGATAGAGTTATTAAAAACAAAGGGACCTGAACGTTGGTTGATACGAAAACTTCAAAGATATACTGTTAATATTTATAATGGAGATTTCAACCAAATGATTAGTAGAGGCACTATTGAAGAAGTGCAACCTAATATTTTTGCACTAACGACGAACATTGATTATTCAAAGGATATAGGACTTCTTGTTGATGAAACATTTTATAATCCAGAACAATTTATAATATAGAAAGGAGATGATACCATGCACAATTGGTGTTTAGAAGTGTGGGGGGATTATGCTTGCTTTACGCGTCCAGAAATTAAAGTGGAACGGGTGAGTTATGATGTTATGACTCCATCAGCGGCAAGGGCTATTTTTGAGTCAATTTTGTGGAAACCCGCAATTAAATGGAATGTGACAAAAATTGAAGTGCTGAATCCAATAAAATGGATATCTGTTCGTCGCAATGAAGTTAGCTTTGAGGCATCTAATATTACTGGTTTTTTTATTGACGAAATTGGAAACGAGGGTAAGCCCAAATATCGTCAACAGCGTTCTGGACTTTTTTTAAGGGATGTTAAATACCGCATCCACGGTTATTTTGATTTTATTCCCCCAGAAAAAAGAAGAAATAACCGTTCAATATTACCAGAAGTTTGGGCAGATGCTCAGGAACAAGCAGAAATAGCTAGAGTGGATGAAACTCCAGCAAAATATGCTGCCATGTTTGAACGACGAGCAAAGAAGGGGCAATGTTTTCATAGACCTTATTTGGGTTGCCGAGAATTTGCTTGCAATTTCAAGCTAATTGAACTGAAAGAGAAATCAGAAAAAGCAATTAATGAAACACGTGATTTGGGTTTTATGCTATATGACATGAATTTTGACCAAGACGTAAGTGAGCCAACAGCACGGTTTTTTCGGGCAAGGATCAATAATGGTATAGTGAACACCGATTGCAAAGAAATTGAGGTGAGGGGATGATACTACAAGTATTAAAAGAGTATTATGATCGAAAAGCAAAGGAGGGATTAATAGCTCCAGACGGTTGGTTAAGAGGAGGTATTGATTTTCTAATAGATCTTGATTTTGATGGAAATATTAGAAACATAGCAGATTTAAGGGAAATGGATGGCAAAAAGAAAACATCTCACATTTTTAACTTACCTAACGTGGGAACGCAAGCATTAAAACATAGTAATAGTGGTAAAGATGCTAATTTGTTGTGGGATAATGCGGCATTTGTTTTTGGACTAGGTAATAAAGGAGATATACGGCTACAAAGTATGATTGATGCAATTGATAAATGGTTAGAAAAAACCAGTGATAGAGGAGTTATTGCGGTCCATAAGTTTTTAGAAAAAGGCTTGAAGGATCGAAAACATTTTGAGTTTGCACTTTTACATTCTGAGTATGGTGAAGAACTAAAAAAAGGAAATGCTAAAATTACTTTTCGTATTCCTCAAACAAATGTTCCGGTTGTTTTTCAATCGCTAGTTGTTGCTGAAGTGCTAAAAGAAGTATACAATCAAGAAAATAAAGGGAGTACCAAACCTAAAATAGGTACCTGTTTAGTAACTGGAGAAGAAAATGTTGTGATTGAGTCTACGCATCCTGTTATCAAGGGAGTATGGGGAACGCAGTCTTCTGGAGCATGTATAGTTAGTTTTAATAAAGATGCATTTAATTCATATGCTAAGACTCAAAGTTTAAATGCACCTGTGTCTAAGAAAGTTGCATCTCAGTATGGTAAGGTTTTAAATATTTTACTAGACTCCTCAAATCAGTGCATTCATACAGGAGATATGTCAATTGTCTTTTGGTCTGAAAAAAGAACAGAATTTGAATCTGATTTTTCTTCCTTTTTTAAAGAACCAGAAAAAGATAATCCAGATGCGGAAGCTCAAAGAATAAAGGGACTTTTTGAAGCACTTAACAATGGTGCATATTTAGATGATGATAGCACTACTAAGTTTTATATATTAGGACTTGCTCCTAATGCGGCTCGAATTTCTATTCGTTTTTGGCAAGTGGGAACAATCCATGATTTTGCAACACGAATAAAACAATATTTTACAGATTTTGCTGTAGTAAAACCTTCAAAAGAACCAGAATACTATTCATTGTGGCGTATATTAGTAAATATTGCAACTCAAGATAAAAGTGAGAATATTCCTCCAAATATTGCAGGAGATTTTATGCACTCTATTTTGAGCGGGACGCCGTATCCTTCAACACTTTTCCAAGCCGCACTTCGCCGTATTAGAAGTGATAAAGAAAATAGGGTTAAGCCAGTTCGGGCGGCACTTATAAAAGCCTATCTGAACCGTTATTATCAATTTAATCCAAATGAAAATTTTAAGGAGGTTAACATGGGACTTGATACATCTCATCCATCTATTGGATATCAACTTGGAAGGTTGTTTGCTACACTTGAAAAAATTCAGGAAGAGGCAAATCGTAATATCAACACAACTATTCTTGAACGTTTTTATGGGGCAGCCAGTTCAACACCAGTAACTGTATTCACAAATCTGATTCGTCTTAAAAATCATCATATTGCTAAACTTGAAAACAAGGGAAGAAAAATATTTTTTGAAAAATTAGTAGTAGAAATTATTGACAAATTTAAAGATTTTCCAACGCATCTTAACTTACATGAACAAGGGCTTTTTGCTATTGGTTATTATCATCAAAGACAAGAGTTCTTTACAAAAAAAGAGGATAAGAAGTTTGAATTAGAACAAATAAAAAATAATAAAGAGGAGAAAAAATAATGAATACAAATAATTCCATTCAAAAGCGGTATGATTTTGTAATTCTTTTTGACGTAAAAGATGGGAATCCAAATGGTGATCCTGATGCAGGTAATTTGCCACGCGTGGATGCCCAAACAGGGCATGGATTAGTAACTGATGTTTGCTTGAAAAGGAAAGTAAGAAATTATGTGGGGCTTAAAAATGAATTCAAAGAACCCAATGATATTTATATTAAGGAAAAAGCAGTTTTAGGGAGAGCACATTTTGAAGCGTTTAATTCTCTTGGTATTGAATTAGGAGAGGAGACGCGTATAAATATTCCTGATAATCTTATTGAAGAATTCAGAGAACTGGCATTGCCGGAAGGAGTTTCTTTAGAAGATGATGGCGAAAAACTATTACTTGTAATTTCAATAGATGCTGATGTAAAAGCAATAAAAACGGACTTAAAAGATATTAATCCGTCTGCTGAAGTAAAAAAATTTATTGAAACTAACCTAAAGAATGTTAAGGCTAGAAAACCTAATGCTGACGAAGTAGAAAAAGGTAGAGATTGGATGTGTAAGCACTTTTTCGATATTAGAACATTTGGAGCTGTATTATCTTTAAAATCAGCACCGAATTGTGGACAGGTTCGGGGACCGGTCCAGCTTACATTTGCACGTTCAGTTGATCCTGTTGTATCGCTTGAACATAGCATCACACGCGTGGCAGTTGCTACTGAGGCAGAAGCCGAAAAACAAAAAGGTGATAATCATACAATGGGACGAAAGTTTACAGTTCCTTATGGACTTTATCGTGCTCATGGTTTTATTTCTGCACCATTAGCTAATCAGACCGGTTTTTCTAAAGATGATTTGGAACTTCTTTGGGAAGCACTTGAAAAGATGTTTGAACATGACCGTTCTGCTGCTCGTGGATTAATGGGAACAAGAAAAATATTCATTTTTGAACATTCTTCCAAGATGGGAGATGCTCCAGTTCAACAGTTATTTGATGCCGTAAAAATCGAAAGAGAAGATGAAAATAAACCGGCAAGAGATTTTAGCGATTATATAATTTCAGTAGTAAAAGATAAGATACCTCAAAGTGTAAAATTGATTGAGAGATTGTAATATGATTACCAACTATACTGACGAAGACCTTCTGGCTTTATCCGGCATTCAGCACTTTGCTTTCTGCCAGAGGCAATGGGCGTTGATACATATTGAAAAACAATGGAATGAAAATCTGCGTACGGTTGAAGGCAAACAACTGCATAAACGAGTTGACAATCCTGACTTTTTCGAGGCGAGAGGAGGAGTCTTAACAGCACGCTCTGTTCCTGTTTCATCATATACTCTTGGCCTTTTTGGAGTTGCTGATGTTGTTGAATTCTATGCAGTTGAAAAAAAAGGCATTACATTAAACGGACGAAGTGGAAAATGGTTGCCTGTTCCAATTGAATATAAAAGAGGAAGTCCTAAAAAAGACATCATTGACGAAGTACAGCTTTGTGCACAAGCAATCTGCCTTGAAGAAATGTTGTGTACCAGCATTGAATACGGATTCATATTTTATGGAGAAACAAAGCACAGAACTAAAATTCTGTTTGAGGATGAACTACGAACCCAAGTAAATAAATTTTCTGAGCAAATGCATAGAATGTTTGAAAAGCAATATACACCTAAAGTAAATGCAAAGAAAAAAAGTTGCAACTCATGTTCACTCGTGGATATTTGTGTTCCGGAAATAGGCAGTAAACATAAAAGTGTTGAAAAGTATGTCAAAGAATTTTTGGAGCAGGAGATATTATGAAAAAATTATTAAATGTATTATATGTTACTACTCCAGAGTCATATTTGTCTTTAGATGGCGAGAATATTGTAGTACAAGCAGAAGGAAGTGAAAAATTTCGAATACCAATACATAATATTGAGAGCATTGTGTGTTTTGGGTATTTGGGGGCAAGCCCTGCTCTGATGGGATTCTGTGCAGAAAAAAATGTTGGCCTATGTTTTTTAAGTCCATATGGCAAGTTCTTGGCGCGAGTATCAGGTAAAGCGTATGGAAACGTCTTATTAAGGAAAAAACAATTTCAAAGCTCGGATGATGAAAATGAGTGCTTAATTATAGCAAAAAATTGTATTTCAGGAAAACTAATAAATTCGAGAGTTGTAATTGAAAGAGGTATTCGTGACCATGCACTACGGGTTAATGTTAAAGCTCTTGAAAAAGCATCAGCATACTTAAAAAATGGCATAATAAAATTGCAAAGCTGTAAAAACCTAGATGATATTCGAGGGATTGAAGGGGATTGTGCTAAAACCTATTTTGGCGTTTTTGATGAATTGATTGTACAGCAAAAAGATGTTTTTTTCATGCATGATAGAAACAAGAGACCGCCTACGGACAACTTAAATGCGATGCTTTCTTTTCTTTACACTATACTTGCACATGATGTGCAATCAGCATTAGAGAGTGTTGGACTGGATCCTTATGTAGGGTTTTTACACAGAGATAGACCGGGAAGAGCATCTTTAGCACTTGATATTATGGAAGAGCTTAGAGCCTTTTTAGTGGACAGGTTAGTGCTTTCGTTAATAAATAGAAAACAAATCACTGAAAAGGGTTTTAATGCTAAAGAAAGTGGAGGAGTGTTGATGGATTCTGATACAAGAAAAGAGGTGTTGACAGCTTGGCAAAAACGAAAACAAGAAGAAATCACGCATCCATTTTTAGATGAAAAAATCAACATAGGGCTATTGCCATATGTTCAGGCTTTGTTGTTGGCTCGGTATTTAAGAGGTGACTTAGATGCATACCCACCGTTTTTATGGAAGTAGGCGATAACATGATGGTATTAATTACGTATGACGTTAATACTGAAACCAAGGCAGGAAGAACAAGACTTAGGAAGGTTGCCAAACAATGTGTCAATAAAGGACAAAGAGTGCAGAATTCTGTTTTTGAATGCTTAGTTGAACCAGCACAGTTTGCCGAATTGAGGAATGTTTTAGAAAAAACAGTTGACCCATCAACGGATAGTTTAAGGTACTATTTTCTGGGAGATAAGTGGAAAAACCGAGTTGAACATTTTGGAGCAAAGTGTGCTTATGACCCAGAAGGAATCTTGATAATGTGATTTGCGAACGCGAAGCGCACATGATTTTACTGATAGGTTCGCAAGACTTGATTTAGAATGGATAGGGAATTTTTCTTGATCTTTTTAAATTAATATTTACATCTTTTGTAGTACATTCGCAAAAAGGTTTGTTTAAAGTATTGAAATGAATTATTTTTTTGCGAATACTGTCGCACCCTTCGTGGGTGCGTGGATTGAAACAAAATTAGCGCTTAAAAATATTAGCAAGAGCGAGCGTCGCACCCTTCGTGGGTGCGTGGATTGAAACTTCTTGCTCTTGCCATTTCGTATCTGTTTATGTCGTCGCACCCTTCGTGGGTGCGTGGATTGAAACTGCATCTTCATTGCTTATATCCTGCAATCTCTCAGTCGCACCCTTCGTGGGTGCGTGGATTGAAACACTCATAAGTAATATGTTAATGTCGTTATAATCATGTCGCACCCTTCGTGGGTGCGTGGATTGAAACAGTTTTAGCAATGTTATGTACGTTCTAATTATGACGTCGCACCCTTCGTGGGTGCGTGGATTGAAACACACTATTCACACTATTCACACTACATAAAACTAAGTCGCACCCTTCGTGGGTGCGTGGATTGAAACATACATAATCGGATTAGCAACGATGGCAATATGTGGTCGCACCCTTCGTGGGTGCGTGGATTGAAACTTACATAAGTCAAATGAAATATTAACAGCAAGGAGTCGCACCCTTCGTGGGTGCGTGGATTGAAACCTTACGAGGACTGCATTCATCTCCGCAAAGATTTCGTCGCACCCTTCGTGGGTGCGTGGATTGAAACATTTGTATCATTGACGTTTGATATTTCAAAAAGTCGCACCCTTCGTGGGTGCGTGGATTGAAACAAAGATGTATGACCAAGAATCATTTTTAAACTTAGTCGCACCCTTCGTGGGTGCGTGGATTGAAACATTATCTTTATCTATATAGTTTTTTATAATTTTTGTCGCACCCTTCGTGGGTGCGTGGATTGAAACATCAAGCATATGTGCATCACAAGTAATTACTATGTCGCACCCTTCGTGGGTGCGTGGATTGAAACAAATATAGGTCTAGATAAAATAATAGATACGATAGTCGCACCCTTCGTGGGTGCGTGGATTGAAACTGAAATGATACCAAAATTTGATTTGGG
>Ga0074198_1000359_pt1 | contig 52862 bp, 45 predicted proteins | sample EPASupsiteSAE323_FD_64527 | JGI IMG/M metagenome (GOLD analysis project Ga0074198, IMG submission 64527) | Bioremediated contaminated groundwater from EPA Superfund site, New Mexico - Sample SAE3-23 | ecosystem: Environmental > Aquatic > Deep subsurface > Groundwater > Contaminated ... | reverse complement strand
AAAAGTTTGGTGCTGTGAGGTTTGTTCCTCTAATCGGAGAATATGGTTGGGAAGAAGATAAAACAGGTGAATACTAATGAATCTAATCCAAAAAGCAGTTAAAGAACTATTGAATATACTGGAAGAATGCGGGATTGCAGAAAGTCCCGTTATTCTTATACCCGATTATGACCTTCCAAAGTGTGGGTATGAATATGGAGTCTCTATAAAGGCCATTTTTGGAGGCCGCTCTGCCGTATTTGTGTCAAATGAAACAATTAATGTTACAACAAAAGCTTCATTTATGACACATGCCCCGCTGAAGAAGGATGGTCAGAAAGAAGCAGCAGGAGGAATAATTAATGCAGCCATGGGATTTTTATGTAAAACCCGGCGACTACACGCGTGTAAAAAAGAAGAACATATCTCTTGCAGAAAGACCTTAAATAACCTTATTTCAGGTAAGAGGATCTTCTGCCTTGGAGAGATGGCTGATATAAGGCATATGGCAGGGGTAATGCTGACTGATGACCCGAAGGTTGCAGATTACATACTTATTTCAGGGGATGGACTTGTTTCGGATATTCTTCCTGATATTGATTCATATCCTCACGACAAGATCATATGTATCGGGCCTTCTACAGCCGGAACTGCAGCCCTTCTCCACTACGAGCATTTTTGCCCATTTGGAAGAGCAAACCTTCAAACCATAGAGGAGTAAAAGATTACTTATGCTGTTTGGCTCTTCCGGGATTCGTCGGAATTATGATGGAGATCTGGTTACCCTTGCCATGCAAGTTGGAAAAGTAGTCGGCCATGAAGCTGATACTATTATTTTAGGTAGGGATACAAGAACTACCGGGCAGGTAATTTCTGCTGCTTTCATGGCAGGAGCTGCTTATGAAGGTGCTAGGATAATTAACGGTGGAATTGCCCCCACTCCGACAGTAGCGTATAACGCAAGGGATTTTGATGTTGCATGCATGATAACAGCATCACACAACCCGGAGAAATACAACGGTCTGAAACTTTTCAATCCGGATGGATCATCATTTTCCAGTGAACACCAGGAAGAGATCGAGATCGAGATTGTAAATCCGTTAACAAGTGACTGGAAGAATCAGGGAACTCTCATTTTATCTGATATTGTTAAAAAGCATGCAGATGCTATTTCAGATCAAATCCACTTAAAGGATGAGCTCAGAGTTGTAATAGATTGTGGAAACGGAGCCGGATCTGTAATAACCCCTAATCTTCTAAGCCAAATGGGAATAAAAACCACAACATTAAATGCGAACACATCCGGGGTTTTTTCAAGGCCTTCTGAACCATTGCCAGAAAATATGCTTTATATTCCATCAATAATCAAAAAAACAGGATCATCAGGAGCCGTTGTACATGATGGGGATGCAGACCGGATGATGGCATATGATAATAATGGAAATTTTATACCTGGTGATCTGCTTCTGATTCTTTTTGCAAAATATCTGGATGCGAAGCATGTTGTTACAACCTATGATGCATCCATGGCGATAGAAGAGATCGCTGAAGTAAGAAGAACACCTGTGGGTGATGCTTATGTATCAGAGCAGTTAGTAAGGTGGGGAGAATTCGGAGGCGAACCTTCCGGTGCCTGGATCTTTCCAAAGATCTCCTATTGTCCTGATGGCCCCTATGCTGCAGCCCTTTTCTGTGAGATGGCCGGAGAGATGAATCTTGCGGAAGAGATAGCATCAATGCCGCAATATCCTATTTTCAGGAGTTCTCTTGAAATTTCATCAGCTCATGACATCCTCTATGCCTTAGGTGCGACCAATCCTACAGACGGCATAAGAATTGAAGATGAAGATGGATGGTGTCTTGTAAGGGCAAGTGGAACAGAGCCTAAGATCAGGTTTACTGCAGAAGGAAAGACACAGGACATTGCTAAAAGGTTACTCAAAAAGGGGCAGGAGATGATTCGTATCGTGAAAAAGGAGGTTCCTAAATGAAGATTTGTGTAATTCTTGCAGCCGGAGAGGGTAAAAGAATGCGTCCCCTGACAGGTTCAAGACCGAAAGTGATGCTCCCTATTGCAGGAAAGCCAATGCTTCAGCACCTGATCTCTGAAGTCAGGGATGCAGGAATCAATGAATTCATCCTGGTAGTAGGATATGGGGAAGCAGCAGTCAGGAGTTATTTTTCCGATGGATCAGATTTAGGGATATCTATCAGATATATTACTCAAAAGAGACAGCGTGGAACCGGGGATGCACTAATTTCTGTGGCTCCATTTATTAAAACTTCATTTCTCCTGCTAAATGGAGATATGGTGGTAAAAAAGAACGATATTATATCCGTACTTAGTACACCTGCACCAGCTATGGGGCTTTATACATCTGATCATCCTGAAGATTACGGGGTTGTGACGATGAAAGGGGACAGGATATGCAGTCTGGAAGAGAAGACAAATAAACCGAAGGGTAAACTTATTAATGCAGGGATTTATCTTTTTGACTACGATATCTTCGATATACTTAAAACATTAACTCCATCACCCCGTGGCGAAATAGAACTTACCGATGCATTATTACCCTTTATTTCGAAGGGCGTTCTAACAGGGGTCAGTCTAAAATATTGGGCAGATATGGGATCTCCCTGGGATCTGTTAGGTGTTCATGAAGAGATGATGCAGGATATCATTCCTGTCCAGGAAGGAAAGATCGAAGACGGGGTTATAATCAAGGGGAATGTAAGTATTGGTGCAGGAAGTACTATCATGTCCGGATCTTATATCGAAGGTCCATGCATAATCGGATCTGGTTGCAGGATCGGCCCTCATGCCTATCTGCGTCCTGGATCTTCCATTGGAGATAACTGCCATATAGGCCATAGTTCTGAAATAAAAAATTCCATAATTATGAATAATACCAATGTTCCTCACTTTTCCTACATCGGTGACAGTGTAATTGGAAGCGGATGTAATTTTGGAGCAGGGACAAAAGTTGCAAATCTCAGGCACGATAAGGCGGGTATAAAGATAGGGGGAGTTGACACCAGACGCCGAAAATTTGGTGCAGTTATAGGTGACGATGTCCTGTTTGGAATTAATTGTTCTGTAAATGTAGGGGCAGTTATAGGAAATCACACGCGTATCGGGCCGCATGCTCTGGTTGAAGGGAACATTCTCGACAACACGGTGATTAGAAGATGAGTCTCCAGGCTGTTATTCTTGCCGGAGGAGAAGGGACCAGATTAAGGCCGTTGACACAAAATAAACCAAAAGCACTTATACCGGTAGCAAATCGTCCAATCCTTGAACATGTTATAATATCTCTCCTTACGGCAGGGATACGTGATATCATTGTCGTAACCGGATACCGTAAGGAACAGGTTATGCGGCATCTCGCAAGGCTTACCGAACCTGTCATGATTGTTGAACAGTCAAACCAGTTAGGAACAGGACATGCTCTTCTTTGTGCCAGGAATTATATTGCAGGTGATTTCCTGGTTCTTCCTGGAGATAATTATATAGATCCTGCTTCAATCCGAAATATCTCCAAGACAAGAAATTCGCTCTTATTTACTACTCATCTTCAGCCATCAAATTTTGGGGTAATTTCTATTAAAGGTGGAATAGTAAGGGGCATAATTGAAAAACCAGTTCACGCAACCCGTATGACTGTAAGTTGTGGAATTTATCATTTCGGTCACGATTTACTTGAAAGAATCAATCAAAATATCCTGAGTGATGCCCTTAATTTTTTAATAGAGAAAGGATTCAAGTTTACTGCAGTTCAGGCATGTGCCTGGCAGGATGCAATTTACCCGTGGGATCTACTCTCAATGAACGAAAGGCTGCTGACATATATTAACCAGCAAAAAGCCGGAGTAATTAATTCCCATGCTGTAATAAGCGGAATCGTCTCTATTGGAAAGGGAACCAAAATTGGTCCGGGGACGGTAATAAACGGGCCGGTAATAATTGGTGAGGATTGCGTCATCGGTCCGCATGTGGTTATTAAAGCAGGTTGTAGTATTGGATCAAGAGTCAGAATAGAACCTTTTTCCAGCATTACCAACTCTATCCTTATGGATGATGTGGTAATTGCCTCTCATACATCTATCAGCAGTTCGGTAATAGGCGAAGGCTGCACTGTAAGCGAATTTTCATCAGCCATCTGTAAAAATGGTTATATTCAGATTAATGAAAAACCCATAAATTCATCATGCGGGGTAATAATGGGAAACGGGGTTTTTGGGGGGCCATCAGTAATATATGAAAACACAATTGTTGGAAATGATGTAATTATTGATGGAAGGGTAGGCATAAAGTTTTCATCGGCAAATATCCCTGACAAGACCAGGGTGATCTGATATGTGTGGAATAGTCGGGTATATTGGCTACAGAGATGCTGCTCCTGTGTTGGTTAACGGACTACAGAGGCTTGAATATCGTGGATATGATTCATACGGAATTGCAACTTTAAACGGAAAAATCTCTGTTCATAAAAAAACGGGTAAAATCTCTGAACTTACAAGCCTACCAAAAGAACTTCAGGGAGTTCTTGGTATTGGACATACCCGGTGGGCTACTCATGGAGTACCTTCAGATGAAAATGCACACCCTCATCAGGACTGCAACGAAAGAATAGCACTTGTACATAATGGTATTATTGAAAATTATGCTGCACTTCAGCGGGATCTTATAGGAAAAGGTCACTCATTCAAATCTGAAACTGATACTGAAGTGGTTGCTCACCTTATTGAGGAAGTATATAATGGAGATCTTTTCGACAGCGTGAAAAAAATTCTTCCAATAATAAAGGGTTCATATGCACTATTGATAATGTCAGAGGCTGAAAACCGTCTTATAGCAGCAAGGTATATGAGTCCTCTTGTCCTTGGAGTTGGAGATGGTGAGGTATTCGCAGCCTCTGATCTTACGCCACTTATAGAGTATACTTCACGGGTTGTTTATCTGGACGACGGGGATATAGCAGATCTCTCTTCTGGTGGATATATAGTGTATCACAATGATATTAAAGCAGACAGAGAAGTTTATGAGGTTACCTGGTCAGCAGATACGGTTCAAAAAGGTGGATTTGCTCATTTTATGCTTAAAGAGATCTATGAACAGCCTGAAGCAATTTATCGGGCAATTCATACTGTCTCTGCAGAAAAACTCCCTGATTCGATAAAAAAGGCCAATTCAATGACTGTTGTAGCCTGTGGAAGTTCATATCATGCAGGGATGATATTCAGATACCTGCTTGAACAGACTTGCGGTATACCAGTCAGACTTGAACTTGGATCAGAATATAAATACTCACCTGTACCTTTCAGTGATGTTGTTATTGGAATTTCACAAAGCGGTGAAACAGCTGATACCATTGCAGCCTTAAAAAAAGGGACCTGTAATAATGTAAGGACCGTTGCAATAACAAATGTCATGAGTAGTTCAATAACAAGGATTGCAGATAATAGCATCCTCATGCATGCCGGCCCTGAAATCAGTGTAGCTGCATCTAAGTCTTTCATTTCACAGGTGGGTGTCTTAATGCAGATAGTAAATATTCTTGCAGGATGTTCATTTGATGACATACTTGATCATGCAAAGTATTCTGTTGAACATATCTTAATTACGGATCTCAAAAAGGCTGTGGATATTTGTAGCATTGCAGAGCATATCTTCTATGTAGGGAGGGGAGTCTTCTACCCGGTTATGATGGAAGGAGCCCTAAAAATGAAAGAGATCTCATATATTCATGCAGAAGCCTATGCAGCAGGAGAACTGAAACATGGCCCCTTTGCACTTCTTACTCCAAAAACACCTGCAGTTGCAGTGTGTATTCCAGGGATTGCATATGAAGTAATGCTTGCAAATATGAAAGAGATGAAAACCAGGGGAACGCCTCTTATTGTGATAGGAGAAGAGAATGATGTTGAAATTCTTGAGATAGCCGATGTAATGATCCCAGTACCAAAAGAACATTCCTGGCTCCAGATTCTGGTTACGACAGTTATTCTCCAGCTTCTTGCATACCATACAGCAGACAGATTAGGCAGGGAGATAGATATGCCGAGAAATCTTGCAAAGAGCGTAACTGTAGAATGAATAGGCCTGAAAAATTAAGAATTTCAGTAATTGGCCCATCCACACGGTTTTTATCCGGGATTAGTTATTATACAATAAGATTGTGCAATGCATTATCGGAAAAAAATTTAATTCAGGCAGTATTATTTAGAAATATGCTTCCAAAACGGTTGTTCCCCGGATGGAAACGTGTCGGGGAAACTGTTGTGACAGGGGGCATTAATAGTTCTGTAAATGTATATGAGATACTTGATTGGTACAATCCATTTACATGGGCATACGCTGCAAGGATTATCAGAAAATCTGATTTTATTATACTTGAATGGTGGACTTCAAGTATAGTTCACATGTATATTGCCATACTGTTTCTCTGTACAAAAAAATGCAGGTACATAATTGAATTTCATGAAGTTGTTGATCCCCTGGAATCTGGTATTCTTCCTTTAAGGCTTTATGCTAAGATAGGAGGCCGTATTATTCGGAGATCAGCCTCCAGGTTTGTTGTTCATTCAGAGTATGACAGGGAACTGATATCTCAGCAGTACAGGATTCAGCCTTCACGCATAGCTGTAATTCCGCATGGGCTTTATGATCAATACGAAGTACTTGACATGGAACAAAGTAAAAAGAAACTTGGATTATCAGGCAAATATGTAATTCTTTTCTTTGGTTTATTAAGGCCATATAAAGGCGTCATACATCTTATCAGAGCCTTTGAAAATCTTCAAAAAGATATATTGGATAATTCAGTATTGGTAATTGCCGGTGAAACCTGGGAAGATCAGGATTCTGTCACAGCGGCAGAAAAATCACCCTATAGCGATAAAATTAAAATTTATAACAGGTATATTGCCGACGATGAAATCCCTGACTTTTTTTCTGCAGCAGATCTCCTGGTTCTACCTTATACACGTGCATCTCAAAGTGGGGTTGCCCATATCGGTATAGTCTACGGTCTTCCGATAATAGCTTCCAAAGTAGGAGGATTAACAGAAGGACTGGGCTCATACCAGGGAACCAGATTTATTCCCCCGTCTGATATGTCTGAATTAAAGAGTGCGATAAAAAGTAGCTACTTAAATACAACTGCTGTAAGATACGAACCTCCAGATGAACTTCGTTGGAATGTAATATCCAGGAGATTTTTAGAGGAAATGGAAATTTGTATTAATAATAAGGATATTTATCTGAAAAAAAGTAATTGATTGTCATTTAATATATGCCTATGAAAATTGCTCTCCTTACATGCCGTGAATTTAAAATTCCCGGAGGTGCTGAACGACTTGAAATAGACATCGCAAGAGCACTTAATGCCACCATTGTATGTCTCGATCTGGATCCTGCATTTATGGATATATATCCTGCTTCCAGGAAAGTAAAATTTCATACATTAAAACGCAGGCTTCCCAAAGAACCATTAAAACAGATCTTTGGAATGTATCTCTTCAGTCACATACGCCTGGATTATGATTTTTTTATTGTCATTGATGATATGTCATTGCGATACCTTGTCCATCCGGTCCCTCATGTTTATTATATGCATACCCCAAGAAGAATTTTTTATGATATGTATTATCCTACTCTGAATGAGTATGGTCTCCTGAAAAAACTGTTTATGAGACCCGTACTTGTTATCTTCCGTTACCTGGATCAGCGGTTTGTAAAAAAACATGTAAACAACATAGCATGCAACTCGCATAATACCCGTAACCGGATCTGGAAGGCATATCAACGTGAAGCTAAAGTTTTATACCCTCCGATTCATACTGAAGAATATAAAAACCAGGGATATGAAAATTTCTGGCTTTCAGTCTCACGGGTCGATAAATGGAAACGTATTGATCTCCAGATAGATACTTTCAGACGGTTACCTGAAAAGAAACTTATTGTTGCAGGAAGGATATATCCTGATTATAAAGATCTTGTAAGCAAAGCCCCAGATAATGTTATTTTCCTTGATACTATCAGCGATTCAGAGTTACTTAAATTATATTCAACTTGCAATGGTTTAATTACAACAGCAATTGACGAGGATTTTGGTATTACCCCTATAGAGGCCATGGCTTGCGGAAAACCTGTACTGGCAGTACGTGAGGGGGGGTATCAGGAGACAGTAATTGACGGATGTACCGGGAGACTGGTTGGTCCTTCTCCTGATGAACTTGCCGGGGCTATTGTAGAAATTGATAAAAACCTTCCATCATATGCCATGGCTGCAAAAAGAAGGGCCGATGAGTTTGATTACAAGATATTTAAGGAACAACTTATAAATTATGTTAATTCCTGTATTTATAAAGATAGATAATCCCAAATTTTCAGCCGGATTAATAAGAGGAGGATTTAAAATTGAATTTTGAAGAAAAAAATGTTTTGATCACCGGGGTTAGTGGTTTTGTTGGTTCATATCTTGCCAGTGCACTTCTTGATAAAGGAGCTCATGTTTATGGGATGGTAAGAAGAAGAGCTGATGGAACCGTCCCAAAGAATGTAAGACAGAGAGATATTGATCAGTCGATAATCTATGTTGAAGCGGGTCTAGAGGATCTTACTGGTATTGCACAGGCAATTTCAATATCTGAACCTGATTATATCTTTCATCTGGCCGCACAGTCTTTTGTTCCCCGTTCTTTTTCCCATCCACTTGAAACGGCACAGATTAACAGTATAGGTACAAATAATCTCCTTGAAGCGGTCAGGATGAAAGATGCTGATCCTGTACTTGTATTTGCCGGAACAAGTGAGGAGTACGGGCTAGTCATAAGTTCTGATGAGCAGTATTCATCCCTTATGAAGAAATATGGAGTAATCTATCCGAAACCATCCAGCATTCCTGAACTTCCTATTACCGAGGAAAATCCGCTCCGGCCCATGTCCCCATATGCTGTGAGTAAAGTTTACGGGGATTTTCTTGTAAGAAATTACTTCTATACCTATGGGATAAAAGGTATGGTTTCACGGGCTTTCAATCATGAAGGGGCAGGAAGAGGGATTCAGTTTGTCACTTCAGTCATAACAAACCAGGTCTGTCAGTTGATGAGTGGTGAACGTGATCATATATCAATAGGAAATGTGAATGCCTTTCGCGACTGGTCGCATGTCGATGATATAATCGACGGATATCAGTACATAGCAAAAAACGGCAGACCTGGTGAAGTATATAATCAGGGTTCGCAAAGAACAACTTCTGTTTTGAGTTACCTCCTCTACAGTCTGCAAGCATGCGGACACGAAATCACAGAAATAGGTACAATAAAAAACGATAAATGTGTCAAAGATCCACTTATAAAGAACAACCAGCAGGTCTTTGGTACCAGATTTGATAAATCAGAAATAGATCAGATGATGCTGGAAGGAGAGATCGAATTCGGGCTGTCTGATGAAGGGATAATTGTAAAAACAAAAAATGCAGATATTCCAGTCAAATTTGATCAGGAGAGATTTCGTCCTTCTGATGTTCCTATCCTTTTTTCCGATATTGGAAAGATCTCATCACTCGGATATCAGGTAAGGTATCATATAAGGGACATTGTACAGGAACAAATAAAATTTTACAGCAATCCTGAAAACCGGTGTAGTATTCATTAAAGTCATGGAAGTGACTAGATGCAGTATAAAAATTTATTAAAACCATTTACTCTCATAATCGGAGCAATAATAGCTCTTATTATGATTTTTTCGTTCATCCTCCGGACCCTGCCTGCATGGACCGGGAATTCCGATATCATCACGTATGTGGGGATGGATGATCCGATGTATCAACTTCGTCGGATAGAAGAAACAATTGCAAATTATCCAAATATCTCGTGGTTTGATCCGATGACTTATTTCCCTGCTGGACAACCAATGCATTGGGGACCTCTTTTCCCTTTAATATGTGCAACGGTCTGTATTCTGACAGGGGCAACAACTAGGCCTGAGCTTATTTCTGTGTCTCTTTTTATCCCCTGTATTATGGGTGTCATGCTAGTCCCGATTACCTATGCCATAGTAACCAGAATTACGGATTGGAAAGCCGGAATTATGGCTGCGTTTTTTGTGGCAATAATCCCCGGGCAGTTTTTCTTCAGGTCTTTTTACGGGTATCTTGATCATCATATTGGAGAAGTATTATTCAGCACCATATTCTGTCTGTGTTATCTGGTAACACTGGTATATTGTCGTAAACACCCGGTTGAGATAAAAAACCGGGAGACATGGAAAATTCCTGCACTCCTGGGTGTTTTATGTGGTATTACATATGTCATCGGTCTCTCATTAATGCCGACAATGATCCTGTTTGCTCTCATTGTTGCCATATTCACTCCGATCTGGTTTATCTTTCAAAGATATCTCGGGCATCTCGGTGCATCAGCCCTTGTTGTTAACACAATTACATTTACAGTTGCAATCATCGGATTTTTTATAATTGGAATTCATGGTGAGGGCGGGCTGAATTATTATACTATCGGACATCCAATTGCATATCTGCTTATTATTCTTGCAAATATCGTCCTTTTCGGGTTTTCCTACAAACTCAGAGAAAAACCATACTGGTATTATATCGGTGCAATAATTCTTGTATCGATAATAGGAATAGCGCTTCTGGCTGTGTTATTTCCTGATTTCTTCTCCTATCTAATGTCGAATGCTAATTCATTCTTTGGCGAGGATATTCATTGGAAAACGATTCAGGAGGCACGGCAATGGACATGGGATGATGCGTGGAGAACATTCCAATATAGTCTGTTTCTGTTTGCTGCCGGAGCTGTAATTCTCTTATATAAGATCCATAAAGAACTGTGTCCTTCATATGCCTTTGTTTTATTATGGTCACTGATGATATTCTATGCAACATGCCAGCACATAAGATATGAATATTATCTGGCAGTGCCTGTTGCAATTATGTCCGGGATAGCGGTAGGATTTGCTTTGGATCTGATAATCCGGGGTAGGAGAAAAAGAATAAAATCCAGGGATGATACAGAAGACAATGATAAATCAGTAAAGAAAAAGTCAGGTGTAAAACACCACGAGATTTCAAAAAATCCATCTTATAATCATGGCAATAAACCGGGAAAAACCATATCATACATATTTGCTGCAATAATAATCATTCTGGCATTTCTATTCTCGTCTCAGGCGACAGGGCGCGATCTCATGGTTGGAGCACTAAATCTAAATCCAGACTGGAAAGCAACATGTGATTGGCTTGAACAGAATACCCCTGATACTGGTATGGATTATTACGCGATGTATACTGAAAAGAACTGGACACCACCAGAATCTGCATATGGGGTTATGTCATGGTGGGATTATGGTCATACAATATTATTCTTAAGTCATCGTATGCCAAATGCCAATCCATTCCAGTATGGAGTAGAAGGTCCGAAAGGTGCAGCACGATACTTTATTACCCAGAATGAGAGTGAAGCAGATGGCATTCTGGATTCTTTAAAAACAAAATATGTAATTACCGATTACGAGATGGATACAGGTAAATTCTGGGCTATGTCAACCTGGGATAACCCAGATGTAGGAGTAAATCCCTATCAACAGACATTTATCTTCCCAAACCCTGAGAACAAGAAGACAGGTCTAAATTATCCGATACTTACTGATAAGTATTACAATACTATGATCTCAAAGCTTCACAACTTTGACGGATCATACACAGAACCAGGTAATGTGTATTATCTGAAGTTTATGAAAGCTGAGAAAACAGGCTTTGGAGCTCCATATGTAGTAGATGGTGTCCAGACAAATTATACAAATGCCAAAGCTCTGATTGAGGAATTTAATAGTAATCAGAGTGGGGACTACGGAGCAATTATTGCAAACTTCGGATATTCTGATCCAGTAGAGCCTGTTCCATCCCTTGGGCATTACAGGATTGTATATGAATCACCCACAAGAACCACTCCAAGTGATCAACCTGATATAAGATATGTAAAAGTATTTGAATATGTAAAAGGTGTAACAATACCTGGAGAAGGTATCCTTGAACTTAATGTCAAGACAAATACAGGGAGAGATTTAGTATACCGGGCCGAGAGTGTGAATGGGACATTCACAGTGCCGTATCCGACAGAGACAAAGGTGGGATCTATAGAAATAACCGGGAAATACAAAGACGTAAAAACCGGGAAAGAATATTCTGTAACAGAAGATCAGATCCAGAGAGGGGTTCAGTTATAAAAACCTTGAAAGAGAGTGGTATAATATGACAATTAATATCGAGGCAGGAGTAAAGGTTAGGTATCCCAGAACAGGAACATATGGAACGGTGGTCAGGCTTGTTGATAAGGAAGGCCATCGTTTTGCTGAACTTGACTCTACAGGGCTATTATATCGATTGGATCAACTTATAATTACGGAATTTTCAGAGCACGCAAAGAAGGAAAGGAACAGGTCAGAAGAGATATCAGATCTTAAGCACGAGAAACAATTGCTTGAAGATGAATCCATCAATGATACCACCTCACTTGATGGGGCGTGTTCTGGAGCCGGGTAAATCTAGGTAGTAAAAATTCATGTGTTTATTATGGTATTGGCTTTAAACCATACTGTATATTTATCTCATGCAGTTATGGCTATAAGTATGATCGAATGGAAATACGTAAGGAGGTTGAATAACTGGTGCCAGAAGAACTGATACCTAATACTAATATCGGAGTTGTCGGCCATGTTGATCATGGAAAGACTACTCTCGTAAACACCCTTACAGGTGTATGGACTGACAGGCATAGCGAGGAGATGAAACGTGGTATATCTATAAGACTAGGATATGCCGATGCAGTTTTTTACAGGTGTAGAAAATGCAGAGGACCCGAAGGTTATACTACAAACCAGGTTTGCAGCAAATGTGATAGTGAGACTGAACCGTTCAGGGCAGTATCATTTGTTGATGCTCCTGGGCATGAAACCCTTATGGCAACAATGCTTTCAGGTTCTGCCCTAATGGACGGGGCTATGCTAGTAATATCAGCAGCTGACCGATGCCCTCAGCCACAGACAAAAGAACATCTGATGGCACTTGAATTAGTGGGGATTAAGAAGATAGTAATTGTTCAGAATAAGATAGATGTGGTAACCCACAAAGAAGCAGTCAGAAACTATGACGAGATCAAGGCATTTGTGAAAGGAACCATTGCAGAGAATGCACCAATAATCCCGGTATCAGCTCAGAAAAATATCAATATGTGGGCATTGATAGAAGCACTTGATGAGATTATTCCTGAACCTTCTCGTCAGCCATCTGCAGATCCAGTGATGTTAATAGCCCGTTCCTTCGATGTAAACCGCCCCGGATGCAGCTGGAAGGATGTTAAGGGAGGAGTTGTCGGTGGTTCTTTAATAAAGGGCCTTATCGATGATGGTGAAGAGATAGAGATAAGGCCGGGTATACAAAATCAGGTAGAGAATAAGATAAAATGGGAGCCGATAATCACCAAGGTGACTGAAATTCATAAGGGCAATAAGAAAGTCCATGTAGCTACTCCGGGAGGACTCCTTGCAATAGGAACAAAACTTGATCCGGCCATTACAAAGAGTGATATGCTTGCAGGACAGGTGCTTGGAAAGGTAGGAAAACTACCGCCGGTCTGGGAAAAGATGTGGTTTTCAGTCAGACTTATGGAACGGGTTGTCGGGGCCAACAGTGAGGTTACTATTGAACCTCTGAAACAGCGAGAACCGCTAATGTTATCTGTAGGTACTGCCGTCACCGTTGGAATTGTAAGCAATACCAGAAAAGATGCTGCCGAGGTAATTCTGAAAAGGCCTGTTTGTGCAAGTATTGGAGCACCTATTGCTATAAGCAGACAGGTCGGAGGCAGATGGAGACTCATCGGAATGGGAACACTGATCGAGTGACTGTAATTATCGATACAAATGCCTTCCTGATGGCTTCCCAATTTAAAATAGACCTCTTTGATGAACTAAGGTTCCTTTTAGGGAAGGCAAGACTGGTAGTGCCAGAGGTTGTAATACATGAACTGGAGGGCCTGTCAAGGGGTCGGGGTAACGATGCAGCAGCTGCGCGTCTTGGACTGATATTTGCAAAACAATGTGAAATTATTGATTCATCAGGGACAGGAACTCCGGATGATCAGATTGTATCGGCTGCAAGAGACCTGCAATGCGGGGTTGTGACTAATGACAGAAAACTGCGCAACCAAATACTTGGTTCAGGTTTTTTTGTTGTCACAATGAAAGGAAAACAAAAGTTGGAACTAATCAGGAGTTAGAAGATGTATTACCGGTTACAGATGAACGATAAAGTCCGTGTTCCTCCTCACCGGCTTGGTGAGGATTTGACAATGGTTATTCTTGATGTACTTCAGGAACAACTTGAAGGGAGCATAGACAAAGAGATCGGTATTTTTATTGCAGTTACTAAAGTGCTGCGAATAGGAGAGGGAGAGATGGTGCCTGGTGACGGTGCCGTCTATTATGATGTTGACTTTGAAGGGCTAGTTTTAAGGCTTACTCTTCAGGAGATTATCGAAGGCATTGTAGTTGAAACTACAAGTTTCGGGGCATTTATTAATCTAGGCCCGATAGATGCCATGCTCCACGTAAGCCAGATTTCTGATGAATATATCAGTTATGATGAGAAGAACTCCCAACTTATCTGTCAGGATTCAGGCAGGCACCTTGGCGTCGGGGCAAAAATTCGAGCCAGAATCGTAACTTTAAGTCTGAACGAACGAGAACCCAGGGAAAGTAAGATTGGACTTACAATGCGTCAGGCAGGACTTGGTAATCTTCTATGGCTTGAAGAAGATATGAAGAACGAACAAAAAGAGAAAGCAGAGGCCTGAAATCATGGCTGGGGGAAAGAAGAAGCAGCTGGTAGTATGCCGTGACTGTCATCGTGTTGTTGAAGGATCTGCATGTTCCATCTGTGGAACAAATAATCTTACATCTGACTGGACCGGGTATCTGGTTATCATAGATCCAGAACATAGTGAAGTAGCAAGACGAATGAATATCACCCTTCCAGGAAGATACGCTCTTAAGGTCCGCTGATGCGAAGTCTTCCATCAAGACACAGATCCATTTTTAAAGAGCCTTTTGGGGTATTATATCCGTCAATTGATCAACTTATTCCGGTTATTGAAGGAAAAGTTGTATTTACTGTTGGCGATGTTGTAACCTCCACTCTTCTTATGGCACGAAGACCACCGGATATTGCTATTATAGATGGATATACAATGCGCAGGCCATACCCTGGGGTCTCTATCCCGCATTATAATCTGATTAATGTAAAAAACCCTCCAGGTACCCTGACCGATGAGTTAATAGATGCAATAAAAGAGGCATTAAAATCACTTCAGACAGTAATTCAGGTAGAAGGCGAGGAAGATCTGGCTGTTGTTCCTTTGGCGATACACGCGCCATCGGGTTCATTCCTTCTATACGGGCAACCAGGAGATGGAGTGGTTCTTCTTGAGATTACGCCTGATATAAAGGTCAGGGCTGAAGAATTATTCTCCTGCTTTGAAAAATAATGATATTCAGATTACAGATGAGATATATAAACAACTGAAAGCAACATATAGAGGATCTTATGGAGATTACGATTACGTCGGAGACTCCGAATGTACTGCTAAACCGAAAAGAATTGAAGTTTACAATCAAGTACACCGGAACTACACCGTCAAGAAAGGAGGTTCATGCAAAGCTTGCAGCGATGCTAAACTCTCCAAAAGAACAACTTGTAATTGGAACCTTATGTAACAAATTTGGGATGACCTTTATCACCGGAGATGCCCGGGCATATGAATCAAAGGAATCTCTCAATAAGGTTGAAGCAGAATATATCATAAAACGCGGAATGACCGGAGAAGATGCTGAGGATGCACCGTCTGGGGACGCTGCGGAGGCATCGTAAGGGGGTATATAATGGCAGCAAAAAGTAAAAAGCCTGTAAAATCATTACCTAAACGGTCTGAATATTTTAAAATTGAAGGAGATAAAGTCGTTCCCCAGAGAAGGTACTGCCCAAGGTGCGGACCTGGTGTGTTCATGGGTGAACACAAGGACCGTGTCACCTGTGGAAAATGTGGCTATACAGAATTTAAGAAGCAATCCTGATGAAGTCAGGCCCGGTACTGGGAATCGAGGGAACTGCCTGGAACCTCAGTGCTGCTCTTTTTGGTAATGAACTTATAAAACTTATTTCCCGCCCTTACAAACCAGTCCTGGGAGGAATTCACCCACGAGAAGCTGCCCAGCATCATGCCGGAGAGATAGCAGGGCTGATTAGGGAGTTACTGGATGGAGAAGAGAGACCGGTAGCAGTGGCGTTTTCCCAGGGTCCGGGACTTGGACCATGCCTTCGGGTAACGGGAACTGCTGCACGTGCACTTGCTTTATCACTTAATGTTCCATTAATAGGTGTTAATCACTGCGTGGCACATGTCGAGATTGGAAGGTATGCATCAGGATATGACGACCCAATTGTTCTCTATGCTAGTGGAGCAAATACCCAGGTTCTAGGATATATGCAGAAGCGTTATCGGATATTTGGTGAAACACTGGATATAGGGATCGGTAATGCAATTGATAAATTTGCCAGAAGCAGGGGTTTACCTCACCCTGGAGGACCTGAGATCGAACGATTAGCAAGGACAGGGAGTTATATCCCCCTTCCTTACACCGTAAAGGGTATGGATCTGGCGTTTTCTGGACTTGTAAGTGCGGCTAAAGATGAAAAATCTTCCCTTGAAGATATCTGCTTTAGTTTTCAGGAGACAGCTTTCGCAATGTGTACTGAGGTAACTGAGCGGGCTCTCTCTCAAACCGGAAAGAATGAGATGATCCTGGTTGGAGGGGTTGGAGCAAACAAACGACTTCAGGAGATGCTCATGGATATGTGTGAAGGAAGAGGGGCTGCATTTTTCGCTCCGGAGCCGAAATTCCTTGGGGATAACGGTGCCATGATCGCTTATACCGGTAAAGTGATGCTAAATGCCGGATGTTCCACACCCTTGGATTGTTCCAGAGTAAATCCATCCTTCAGAGCTGACCAGGTTATTGTAACCTGGAGGCAGGAACCCCGGATAAAAGATAATTCTGCCAATACTTTGACCATGCAGGGAGCAGAGGCTGTAATTAGTTTTAACAATAATTCTGTAAAAAAGACCAGATTACCAAAACATTACAGACATCCGGATCTTGATAGAAGGTTGATTTATGAACGAACAAGAGCAGAAGCCAGATTGATCTCTGAGGCAAGAAGGGGAGGTGTCAGAACACCGATCATCAGTGAGATCACATCAGACTCAATCGTGATGGAATATGTCTCTGATAAACGGCTCAAAGATGATTTAACACCAGAATTACTTTATGAGGCAGGACTTATCGTAGGTAAGTTACATAAAAACAGAATTATTCATGGTGATCTCACAACCTGTAACTTTCTTATAAAAGATCAACAGATTTGGCTTATCGATTTTGGGCTATCAGGTACATCTGGCGAACTTGAACCAAGGGGTGTGGATATTCACGTTCTCTTCCAGATTCTAGAGAGTACTTCTTCACAGGCAGACGCTTTAAAAAAAGCGTTTATAAAAGGTTATAGTGAAATATTACCTGATGCTGATGAGGCTCTCATACGTGAGCATGAGATAGAGATGAGAGGGCGCTATTTATGATGAAGATTACTTTTGTCACAAGTAATGAACACAAGGCACGGGAGGCAGCGGCTATACTTCATGATGTATGTATACTCGAACATGTAGCGCTTGAAATCCCTGAGATGCGATCTGATAGTATATCAGAAATCGCTACTGGAAAAGCGGCATATGCATTTTCAGCCCTAAATTGTCCGGTTATTACTGATGATACGGGTTTTTTCATTCAGGCATTAAACGGATTTCCAGGTCCATGTGCAGCATATGTCCATAAAACGATAGGAAATAATGGAATTCTGAATCTGATGGCAGGATATAAAAATCGAAAGGCCTGGTTTGAAACCGGAATTGCATATCATGAGGAGAGATGCCATAATGTATTTACAGGAAGGATTGAAGGAAAAGTAGTCCTCCCGCGTGGATGTAATGGGTTTGGATATGACCCTATCTTTGAGATTAATGGCAAAACACTTGCAGAGATGAATTCAGAAGAGAAAAACAGAATATCTCATCGTGCCTTGGGACTAAATTTATTGAGAAACTGGTTACTAAGCAGAGAAGAAGAACCTGATGCGTAATCATTATGAGAGAATACGACATTCTATATTAGACAGATAATATCGGAGAATTTTATGGCAAGATTTCCAGAAGCTGAAGCCCGTCTATTACATGTAAAGATCTGTATGCACTGCAACGCACGTAACCCGGTCAGGGCAGTTGCCTGTAGAAAATGCGGATATACAAATATGCGCCCGAAAAACAAGGAAAGAAAAGCCTGATGAATTCAGGCGGTATAAAAAGTTACTTTTTTTCCTTTTGCACTGTACTCTCCTTTAAAAGTTTCAAGGTTTCGTTTATATCCAATGCGATCAATGATACCTATCTTTCTTAATTCTTCTCTTACACGCATGACATCTTCTTCATCTTCCCAGTCTGCGGTATAGACATAGATGACTTTGCGCTCATCTCTTGCGTCAGGATCAGGTTTTGCAGTAGATACTTTTGCTGATATTCCAAGTTTTCCTTCCCAGGTACGGTCACGAATTAGTCTCCAGATTTTGTCAACTTCTTTCGGAGGAAGGAATATTAACCATTTGCCAGCTTTTTCAATACCTGCTGCATTTCTGGGAGCATCAGGAGCTTCCTGTTCTATCCAGCGTGCCTGGAAAGTCCTGCTTGGGATAACTCCTTCCCCCTCTTTTATCATAAGATAAATCTCCTCAGGAGGGCCAAAGAGTCTTATGAGACGAATTTTGATATCCGGGTATATATCTGAAAACCTGTTGAAAATATCATAAAAAATCTCTTCAAAGGGTCTTCCCTCCTCTACCAGAAGTGAAAGCGATTCTTTCTGAAGATGTAGCTGGCTCCTGAAATAAGACTCAAATAGCCCATATGCAATTTCATCGAGTTCTCCAGATTCAGCTTCAGTCATACTCAGGAGTAATGCGTGAAAGGAAAAAATAGATATTGGTTTATTTCTTGTAGAGAGTGCTGTTGGGATATGCTGTTGTAAGTCCGTACCATGCTTTTTCTGCTGCAGCCGCATCTATTTTAGCCTGCTCCAACAGATTTGCACGAGTGTTTTCATCGAAAGCTCCAAGACCTGTATCATCATTGTACTCATCCATATTTTCATTGGCAGATACAAGATAGAAGAGTAACTTGGTGATATTTGTCGCAACCGGATAAAACTCCTTACTGACCTTCATTGCTGCAGCCTGGTAATAAACGGACTGAAGATCCATTCTTTCGGTACTTGTAAGTTTAGTTGTCGTAAGCCCTTTTATGACAGGATCCACTAATGCTTTAAATTTGTCATCACCATATGGCGCAGATGTATTAATTCCCGGTGTTATAGGCATCGTTGTAGGACTGACTGCAGAACAAATCCCAATAGAAGACAGTAACAGAAGTCCACAGAAAAGCAGAATCAGAGTTTTTTTAATCATTAATATACTCCTGTTCTGATCATCTGTTTTCTGATTAGAAAAAGTAGATCCCTATAATTGGTTGTATCATTAATTTGTAATGCTAAATTGGTTTTTGGCAATTGCTCTTATTAACCATTAATACTTATATCGAAATACAAAATCTGAATTATATGGCAGGAACTAAAATATTACATGGAACAGGATTGCGATTTAGATGTGTTCTTTTTGACCTGGATAACACTCTTTATGACTTTGCATCTGCCAAAGAGAAGGCGTGCAAAAAGGTAATAAAAGCCATTGGAAGAGGTGATGCATACGATCTTATGAGTAATTTTATATTCTCACCTTATGGTGTTGAAAATCCCAGGGTAATCAAAGACTACCTGGCAGGTTATAACATCACCGATGAAGAGGTGGTCTCTGAAGCAGTTAGGATATATGTATCAACAAAAATGGCTGAAATTGTGCCATATCCCGGGGTTTATGATACACTAATAAAGTTAGATAATGCGGGGTTAAAGATAGGGGCCGTAACTAATGCTTCGACAGATAATGCAATCGAGAGATTATCAAAGATTCAGGTAATTGATCTACTGGACTGTCTTGTAACACCAGAAAATTCCGGATTTCGAAAGCCTGATTCTGCCATTTTTATTCATACTTCGGCGTTACTTCAGGTTGAACCTCACCAGACCCTTTTTGTAGGAGATAATCTTGTCAATGATATCAGACCTGCTAGTCAGACCGGTATGTGTACAGTTCATGCAAAGTATGGAGACCGGTTGCCTCCTGAATATTCAGAAGGGATAGTGCCTGACTATTCAATATCAGCTTTTCCTGAAATTTTAAATATTATTGGCCTGTAATTCACAAATATCCGGATTATTCTCCAGGAAAAGTCGGTTGATTATTAGAACGAATATACCCGTCATTTACTGATTCTGCCACCCTTTTCCAGTTTGTCATATCTTTAATCGTCTGAATAATTCCTATAGATCTGCCTGATGCATCTACTATTGGTGAAGCCCTCACCCATACATATGTTCCATCATCATTGTTGATTTTTGATACATACGCTTCAGTATAGAGACTATTTCCCATCTTTGATACATTAGGAAAAGATTGTATAAGTTCTTTTGAAGATAGGTAAAAAAGATCTACAAGAAGAGGAAGAGAAGGCATCCTTCCACTGATTATCTCTTTATATCTGGATGTACCTATCATTACATTCTTTGTGATGCCTGAAAACGATTCCATTGCATTGTTCCATGCAATAATCATCCTGTCTCTGGAGATAATAAATGTAGGATCTCCTATCTGCTCTACAGTTCCTTCAAGCTGATTGACTGTGATGGCAAGAGATTCCTCAATAATCTTCTGATCAGTAATATCCAAAGCAGAAATAAGGGTACACAGGTGTTTATCCTGATTATCATATGCTCTGGAAAGATGCATCTGGATTATCCACCTGGATCCGTCTTCTTCAGTATCTGAGAAGATCTGGGTAAAAACACCCTTTGTTTCCAGAGATAATTTGATTTCAGGTAGTACCGATAATATCTGGGGATAAAACTGAGTAAACCATCTGATATCTCTTTCAACCATTGTTCCATTAGGTACCCTTCTGAATATTTTTTCAAATGAAGGATTTACATATGTCAGAACACCTTCAGGATTAATTATGGCCATTCCCTCATAGGATTTAGCCATTGCGGTATTCTTTATTTCCAGTTCATGAATCATCCTGACTCTTTCACTAATATCATTAAAGTAAGCTATAAGACAGACCGGTAATTTTTTAGCCTCATATACCGTTGATATTGTCAGAGATAGATAGATTATACTTCCATCTCGTTTTTTACCACTTACCTCTCCTGAAAAACCTCCATATGGATGGAAATTTATATCATTCATAGAATTTAATAATGAATCCATTGAAACCGTAATAAAATCTTCAATTGAGTGTCCTATAACATCTTCAGCCAGATAATATCCCCATAGATTAAGAAAGGCTGCATTTACATATGTTATACGCCCTTTTAGATCTGTAAGGAGAGTTGGTAATATGGATGAGTCAATTGCATGACTTTTGATAAGGATCTCTCTTTCATCATCCTTACGATCTGTAATATCCCTGCCGACACTCTGGAATTCGAAAATATCACCATTATCGTTAACAAGAGCTCGTGTTATCCAATGAAACCACTTTAATCCAGAATCCGGCAGAAGAATATTGGATTCCATCTGAAAAACAGGATCATTAACTGAACAGGAACTCATTTTTTTGTGGAGATATCTAACTAAATCTTCAGGGAATATATTAAAAAAATTATAATCTGCTGTTAATAAATTGGTTTTTTCAAAAAGTCTATAAAATGCTTCGTTTTCAAAAGTAATCATACCTTCCCGGGTAAACCTACAGATCAATTCTGTCTGATCCTCAACAATACCACGAAAACGTGCCTCATTAAGTTTAAGTTGCTCTTCCATCTCTTTCTCGAGAGTTACATCCTCAACAAAAATAGTTAGCCCTGTTCTTCCGTCTTCGAATACTGTTCTGATGTATTTTACTTTAAAAAACCTTCTCCAGTCGTATGTATTATATGGGATAATAACGGTCTGTTCGGATTCCAAATGAAGGCTAAGATAATTTTTAAAGTGAAATGCCTTTTTTATCGGGTCAGGTAATGTTTCGTATGGCTTGCCCGAAAAAGTGATCTGATCAAGATCAAACATTCTGCAAAATCTTTCGTTAATCTCAAGGATCTTTCCATCATTTGAGATTACAATAATTCCTTCTTTAGTAAAACCGATAAGGTTAGAGAGAGGAACTCTCTGGGAAGGATAGTATACTTTAGCAGCACCCATCTGTTGCATCTCAACAGTCCCTGCTATCTGCAATATGTCAAGATATTTAGAAATCGAATTTCTATTGCACCTTAAACGTTGTGAAATTTCTGATATTGTAAGTCCTCTGGGATTGAACTTTAATAAATTCCGGATCTTGGCGGGAAGATCTTCATCTTCAACCATATTACCATTTCATCTGTTTAAAAGAGATAAATATATGCCATGCAATTGAATTGGACATTATTAAGATTTTGGACAATAAGTACAGGAATAATATTTGGTAGAGATAAGAAAAAGAAATATCAATGTTTGTAGATAAATTAATTAAAATCCACCTTTACAATATTTAATCATTCTCTATGAGACAGAACATACCTGTCTTCAATATCCGCGGCTGTATTTATCTCCTTAATATCTTTGTCTGTTCTGACACTAATGAATCTGGGAAACCTTAGTGCATAACCACCTTCATAACTTGGACTTTTCTGAATTTCAGAATATCCTACTTCAAATACAAGAAAAGGCTCAAAATATACCATTTTTTTATCCTTCCTTATAATATCTTTTTCCAGTATTGAGAATAACCATCCCAGTTTTTCGTCAGAAAAACCGGTTGCTACCTTACTAACCGGAATAAGACGATTTTCTGACAATGCTGCAACAAGAAAAGAACCAAAAAGATGAGCCCGTTTCCCTTCTCCCCATTCTGCTCCGACAACTGCAAGATCCAATGTGTCTGCCTCTGGTTTAATTTTAATCCAGTCTTTTCCCCTTACTCCGGGAGTATATCCGGAAGAGAGGCGCTTTAGCATTACTCCTTCATGACCTGCATCAAGAGCTGAGTGATAATAAGTCTCTATTTCATCTTCATTCCCTGATATTATCTGCTCTGTCACATATGATCTGGCAACACTGACCAGGATCTCTCTCCTCTTTGAAAGAGGCATATCTATCAGCATCTCTCCATCACAGAATAAAATATCAAAAAGGTTTGGAATCATCGTGATTATATCAGTCGCTTCATTTACGTTGTGTTTTCTTCTAAATCTTCGAAGAACAGTCTGAAATGGAAGAGGACGACCGTTTCGGACTGCTATCACTTCACCATCAGCAATTACATCAGATGATATTGAGGTTTTTAGAAGATCTACAACATCCGGTAATGCATTAGTCACCTCTTCGAGTCTTCTTGAAAAAATTCTGCATTCTTCTCCTTGTTTATGAAACTGAAACCTTGCCCCATCATATTTAAATTCTACAGCAACCTTTTCCTCACTGGCAAGGACCCCGGAGATAGTACCCTGTTTTGCCAGCATCATCCTGACTGGATGAAAAGGAATTAACCTGACAGATTTCAGAGCTTCTTCACCTTTCCGGGCAAGTAAAGCTACTTCTCCATAGTCGTTTCTGATCTGGTATGCATACTCAATAAGATCTGATTTCACTCCAAAAGCTGTAGCAAGAGCTTCACGCAGAGTTCCGTCTCCTACCCCTATTCTAAAGTCCTCCAGAAGAATTGCAGTAATATAATGGCCCTCAAGCGGTGAAGCATCTGATAAAAGTCTCTGTATCACTCTGGTTTTTTCGCGTTGTGATCTGCCTCCTTCAAATGAAGATATTTCAATAATGGCCTGCATCACCTCTTCAAGGGTAAGATCTCTCGTGAAAAAGGAAGTCTGTGATTTTTTAGCCATGAGTTCCTCTATTGTTGCCCCGATATCTCCTGTCCGGTTAAGACGATCAATGAGTTCACCAGGCTTGATCCCGGTTACATAAGAAGCTGCATCATAGAGGAGCGATGGGCCGATTCCTACTTTTTTTCCACTCCATTCAGGAAAAGGGCGACCAAGAATCAATCTTGTAAATATATCCAGATCATTATCATCAAGATCTGATATCACACCAGACAAAATATCTATCGTCTCAAGTCTTCCTGAGATCTTCTCTAGTTTTAGACATAACTCTGAAAAATCTCGAAATAACATCTTTTGTGTCATAAATAACCTGGTGATAATACTTTAAAGGGTGATGCTTATCTTCCAGCACTCATCTGAACAGACATCAGGATCTTCTCTGACCTGTTTTCTTATAGGGGGTTTGTTTATAAAATCTACAGATGAGGCTGCAAATAATTCTGTATCATCTGAATAAAATCCTAGTGCCTGCCAGGCTGAAGTCATAGCAATATCAGGCTCATTATTCTCTTCTGACAAGTGAGCAAGTATGGCAAAATGAATTGATCCTGCAAGTTCATTTAAGACCTTGCCGGCATCATCATTTGAAAGATGTCCCCTTTGAGATGCAATTCTTCGTTTAAGGAATGCCGGATATGGACCGTTCATCAACATCTTATGGCAGTGGTTTGATTCAAGAATAATTCCATCTGCCTTTTTTAACATATCCATCATATGACTGGTTACAACCCCTGTATCTGTACAGAAACAAATTTTTTCTGAACTTTCTTCAATAAAAAAGCCACAGGGATCTGTAGCATCATGCGAGACCGGAAAAGGAGTTATGGTAAATTCACCGATTTTTCTTTTTTCGTTATGTTTTATTGAATCCAATATTACTGGTTTCTTTGAGGTAAGAGATCCGGCAACCACACCAAGCGTTCCTCCAGTTCCTATTACAGGAACCTCTAGTGACTTTCCCAGTGGAAGAAGGCCTCTGATATGATCGGTATGTTCATGTGTAACTAGGATTGCTTCTATAATATCACTTCTTCCACCTGCCTCTTTAAGTCGGCCCCCCTTATCTCTCGTTCCCAGGATCTCCCTTGCCGATCGGCCGGCATCTATCATTAACGCTCCCGATGAACCTTCGATATAGGTGCAATTTCCCTTACTACCGCTAGCAAGGACAGATACCTTCATTGATCACAATTAGGTGATATATCCACATAAAGTAACATGAGAGATGAGGAGTTTCAGGGAATTATCTCGCACCCATTATATTTTTCATGGGCAAAATTTTCAAGAGTCAGTTTTTCTTCTGATATAAGCCTCCTGATATCAGGTATAATTTCCTTTATTGAATCAAAAAGAGCTCTGACTGTTTCACAAACAAGACTTCTTCCATCCTGTGGCCAGGGATTTAAAATTGAAGAATACAGACATCTTCCACCACAAAAGGATCTGATATCACATGAAAGACAAACACCTTCTATTTCATATTTTTTAAGGGTTTGCGGTGTTGAACAGGTAATTGATCCTGCATAATAATCCTTCATCCCTATCATGATGGGACATGGAATTACTCTTCCATCCGGTTGGATGGTAAAGTTTTCAAACCCTGATCCACAGCGTAATCCGATATTTCTCCTCATAAGGAGGTCTTCTGCCGGATCTATAAACGGATACCATTTAGGAACTTTTCCGGTATTTTTTATCTGTTCAAGCCAGTCATATGCTAAAAATTTTATTCCCGGAATATAAGAGTTCTGTGCCCAATTTTTGAAATTTTTCCTTATAGAATAATCATTCCAGAAATTCGCATCTATCTGCCAGTGAATGGATGAAAAAGAATGATCCGAATTCTCTGACAGAAATAAAACCGATCTTCTGATATCCGTAATTTCGGTTACAGTCATTCTGGCAATAATCTCGTTTTTGTAACCTCCTGCAAGGATATGGTTAATACTTTTAATCACGCGGGCATATGTCCCTTCACCCCTGCCTGCGTCAGTGGTGTTTTGGTCACCATCTATTGAGATGAGGATTGTTTCAAACCTGTTTACAATCTCCGAAGGAAGCAGGTTAAGCTGAAGGCCGTTGGTCTGTAACATGTATCGTCTAACTGGCGCTTCGCTCATGATCTTTATAATAAGATCTGACCTTAAGGTAGGTTCCCCACCGATAAAAGTAAGGACAGCTTCTTTATCGAGTGAAAGAAACCCGTATAAATCCTCGCATTTCCAGGTTACTTCAGAAGGAACAGTCTCGTCAATTCTCACCCTGTCATCAGGAAGGTCGGGAACATCAAAGATCTTTCCGCGACAGTAACGACAGGCAAGATTGCATGAATCGGTAAGATAGAGATGATAATACACTATAAGCCATACTATTTTGATCCGAAATGAGATGAACCTGATGACGACCTTGGTACACAACAAATATATAATTCAGATTCTAATCGATATCCAACTGATTATATGGGACACCGAGTTCTCCTGATGGATGATGAGAAAGCTATCTGTGAAATCACCGGAATTATTTTGAAAAAACTGGGATATGATCCGGTTGTAACTTCAACCGGAGAAGAAGCACTCATGGAATATAAAAAGGCGGTTGATAATGGAACACGTTTTGATGTTGTAATCCTGGATCTGGCGATTCCCGGAGGTATGGGAGGTCAGGAAACCCTTGATAATCTTAAAAAAATAGATCCCGGAGTAAAAGCCCTGGTCTCTTCAGGCAATTTATCTGATCCTGCGGTTATTTCTTATGCTGATCACGGGTTTGCAGGTATTCTAATAAAACCATACAACAAGGGAGATATCGATAATGTTATAAAAAGAGTTATAGAGCAGAAATAATTATTGAAAATCTGTTTTACTATCTTACAGATGAATCAGGGGGAGTATTAACATTTCGCCAATAGTTTATAATTTCCCTTATAGTTTCGGCATATTTCTCGAACTTTACCGGTTTTATGACATAACTGTTAACACCGGATCTATATGTATCATCAATATCAGTTCCGAGATCAGATGACGTAAATACAACAACAGGTAGAGTTTTTGTTCTTTTATCCTTGCGGATAGATTTGATGATCTCCTTACCATTTATAAGGGGCATCTTCAGGTCAACAAAGATTACAGATGGAAGATTTCCAGGTTTTTCTTTATATTGTCCCTTTCCCAGAAGGTAATCAAGTGCTTCCCTTCCATCCGGGAACACTTTAACCATATCTCCCATATTTATCCAGTCAACGACATTGAGAAAAAGTTCAATGTCATTCTGATTATCCTCAATGAGCAGGATATCTAGCCTTTTTTCATTATTACTAACCATTATTACCCTTCAAAGTAAAAAAGAACGTTGTACCGATATCCTGCCCTGACTCAACCCAAACCCTGCCCTGATGCCGGAGTATTATTCGTCTGACAAGTGCAAGCCCTACTCCTGTACCTTCTGTAGTCTGAGAAGGAGACAGACGGGAGAATACATCAAATATTGTATCGGCGTATTTCATATCAAATCCAATCCCTTGGTCTCTTATATAGTATATTACTTCCTCTTTTTTCTTAAATGAACCGATTGTTATTACAGGAGGTGTATTTTCTTTAGAGAATTTAATAGCATTTGATAAGAGATTATGCCAGACCTGTCTTATAAGTCCTGGATCTCCAATTGCAGGTTCTAATTCATTAACAGTAATAAGAATATTTTTTCCAAAGAACTGGCTGGATAACTCGGCAATTACTTCTTTAACTAAAGTCCCTACATCAATATCTATACTCTGAATCGGTTGCCTTGCTGTACGTGAGAATCTTAAAAGATCCTTTATAAGCCGGTCCATAGTATCGATTCCTTGATATATACGAATAATCAGTTCTCTGCTTTGATTATCAAGGTAATCAGAAATTCTCTCTTCAAGAAGATGAGAGAAGCCATCTATCGCACGTAGAGGAGCACGAAGGTCATGTGAAACGCTGTATGCAAATGCATCAAGTTCTTCTAGTGATGCCTCAAGTTCACGTGTTCTGTTTTCTATTTCCTTTTCAAGATTAAGATTAAGTGACTGAAGAGTATCCTGAAGTCTTTTAAGTTCTGTTACATCCCTGCCAACTGCCTGAAGTTCAATGATCTCTTCGTTTTCATCGAAAAAAGCCTGAACTCTCCATTGTACCTGTTTAATATCTCCGTTTTTTAAACTTGTTGCAGATTCATAAAGTATGAATGGATTTTTTAGAGAAAGGGAAGAATAACCGGATAATATCTGATTCAGATTATCATCCGGAATAACTAATTTAAGACTCATTCCGATGAGATCTTTATCAGTGCAACCAAAAAACCGGTAAAATGCTTCGTTTACAAAAATGTTGGTTTTGTCTGGCTTAAATCTGCAGATAAGTTCTTCCTGTGTCTCTACTACGTTTCTGTATCTCTCTTCACTCTCCATTACTTCTCTTTTTTTATTCTGGATCTCATTCAAAAGAGAACGGATATTTTCTTCAGCCGCTTTATGATATACAAGTTCTTTATTTAATTCATCCTCTCTGGCTTTGAGTTTCTTAATTGTAATCTTAAAATTATCAACAAGACTATGAATTGCGGACTCTATCTTTTGTAATTCCGTAACTTTGGTCTCTCTTATATCATGTTCCAGATCTCCTTCTGCTATTTTATTCAGATCTTCAATAAGACATCTGACAGGCCCGGCAAAATACTGGTATACTCTGTAAATTCCAAGGATTACAATTATAATTGTTGCAAAAAGTATACCCAAATAGATTAAGGTGATAGCAAAAAGTGCCTTCTCCTTTGATAGAGTGGAATAAGTAATTCTAGCCACAATATTCATCATTGCGGAAGAAGGAGACTTTTTGTCAGGGACTGGTAAAAACAGATATGTGGTTATCTGGCCTGTCTCAGAATCATATTCTGAAATCCTCCCTTTACATGAAAAAGTTTCAAGAACTTTGTCATAAACTACAGAAGGGACTGATTTGCTCTCTGATTCATTCGAATTGGGATGAAGCTGCTCTATTTTTGAATTATATAACTCTGCAGACATAATGTCCGGATTTAAAAGAGGAAGATTATCTAGTAACTCCCTGTAAGATGTTTCAGTCTCATCAGGATAAAACCGTTCAAAATTTTGGCTTATTTCAAGTACATATTCATGATCTGGTGTTCCCTGGTATGCAAATTTACGATATGGACCATCTTTAAAAAATCCTTTTACAATTCTGTCCTGAACATACTCATCACTGGTCCTGATCAAATTCAAATTATTAAAAAATTCAGGGTATTTACTAAAATCAAGGCCTATATCCGGAATAAACGTTGAACATTTTACCATACCCTGTTTATCAATGATATATAAATCCCAGGATCTGTTAAAATTCTTATTAAGTTCTGATTTAAGTTGATATAGATCGATTTCACTTATAACTCCGGAGGAATTTTCATATGAAGAGATAAATCTTTTCATAGCCTCCCGTTGGATCGGTTCAAAAGAGAATTCATACAGGGAAATTCCGCTATCTATCAAAACAACTGAGTGGCGGGTAATCTGTTCTGTCTGATTCATCTGATATAAAAAATTTTTATCTATCTCATCTCTTGATCCTTTATACCATAATGTGGTGATGGATATAGCAGATATCAGTAGTAGGACCAGGAGAATAATTGTAAACCGACTAATAATTGATACTGATGTTACTTTCTGGATAGGTTTCATAAAATATAAACTAATTCAGGGCTCTGTTATTTTTATAACTCCGGTATATTCACAGATATTTATCAATTTTATTTATAAATTAAAATTTTCGGAGGAGATTGGTAATATAAGTATGATATCTTAAATAGTAAATACTGCCCTTCGCTTCTATATACAATTCTTTTTAATTTATAATTTCTGAAAAATTCCAAGAACAGATCGTTTATTTTTTCTTCTTACGGGTAGATTGCATTGCATGGCACTTGAGGATGGATTACGTGCATTCAAGGCCGGGGATTACGAAAAAACCATTGATGAATTAAAGCCTTATATCGAGAGAAGTGAGAAGGATCATGCAATCTGGAATATCCTTGGATTGGCTTATTCCAAAACCGGGCAATATATTGATGCAGACTTCTGTTTTTCTAATGCGTTGAGTCAGGCACCTGAAATAGAGGAATATCAGAAAAACCGGGATAAAAACCGTGTGAAATGCAAGGAGGATGATATATTTACAATAAATGTGGAAGAAAAAGAGGACAAAACAGACAAAAGTCCTACATTATTGAAGTATTTATCCTGTAAGTTACCAAAACCAATTCAAAGACCATGGTGGCAATACCTTATTGTATTATTAATATTACTCTTATTAATTTTTATTCTGGCAATATCTTTGGAAACATTACAGAATAATGCTTCTAAGACGATCTCTAAGGCTGATGTATATAAGACTGGTTATGACGATGATGATGCATTAATTGCTATGATCAGAAGTAATATGGCTGAACTGGAACCCTTATTCAGTGAGGAGACAGATGCCTCTTCAAGATCAGATATTCAGACAATCAAATCTTTATCTAAAGAAATTGTTGAAAAAACCGATATAATGATAGGTGATGTAAATGCTTTAAGAGTAACTCCGAAATATATTAGGATTAAAGAGAGGCATCTTGAGGCATTGTATAATATAAGATATGGATATCGCATGAAATATTCTGCCTATGATTTATATGGTGACAGAAGTATAGATTGAAATTCTATACATTATTTAGATTTACAAATGATAATTTAGTTAATTCTAAAAATATATATCAATCTTTAACCCATGGCAGACTACGACCACCTATACTTATTCAGAGTTAATGTTTGATAGTAACATTATGATCCCAGACAAGATTCCAATTGGGAGATTCTCCATGATCACCCGGCTTACATGTAAGGCTTTAAGGTTGTATGATGAAACTGGACTATTAATTCCAGCAGATAAAGACAGGTTTACCGGGTACAGATATTATAATTTATCCCAGATTGAACGTGGTGTTATGATCAGATCCCTGGTAGATTTGGGTTTTCCTCTCGCAAAAGTGAGTGAGATTATTAATGCAAAGGAGACTGGTGATAAGGAGAAAGTTACTAAACTTATAATTCTGCAACGTAAACAAGTCTTGTCTGAGATAGAAAAGTTACGATCCATAGATCATCTACTGCAAAGGCAACAGATGGAGTTGTTTTCCATGATTGTAGCAGAACCAAAGATTAAAGAGATTGAATCTGTCCGTGTGCTCTCTCTTAGAGATAGAGGAGAATATGGCGTAGTAATATCCGGTCTTATCAGAAGATTATGCGTATTTTTAAGTTCTTTACAGACTTCATCTTATAAGGTGGCTATTACTGGTCCGTTTATGACAATTTATCATGATGGGGAGTATAAGGAATTTGATGCAGATGTCGAAGTAGCAGTTCCGATTACAGGAAGACTCCCTGAGAAAATACCTGATATTGCTGTCAGAACAATTCCGGGAGGCAGGTTTGCATCAGCAATACATAAGGGTCCATATCAGGATGTTCATGAATCATGGGGTAAACTTTATGAATGGACAGCCAGACAGGGTTTGGAACCACAGTCTCCCTGCAGGGATTATTATCTTAATGATCCGAATGAAGTGGCTGAAGAAGAATTATTAACAGAGTTATTAATTCCTGTTGATTAATTCGGATGTAATTCTGAATAACTAAACTCTTATTATTAATTATTTTTCAGTTATATCCGCACTACCGGAAATCCAGCTCTGACAGACAATGATTCCAGTATTGCATCCCAAGTGGTTCAATATCTTCTCCGTTCTCTTTGCATACCGTTGCAGGAGTCCGTTAAAACATGTTTAATACAATATCATTCCAGGATCCGGTGAGAAGGAGATATCAAAATCGCTTTGAACTGTGTAATGATTGGAATCCATGTTGCCAAATAATAATCCGTGAAATTTGAGCAATTGGACCTTACTCCTCAATTTTATTTTGGTTATTAATTTATCTTTTTCTGATAAAAAGACAGATTCGGCCAGTTTTCAAATAATTTAATGTTTTAACATACATACTTGGATAATAGATGAAATATTGCCACTTCCGGCTAAAAAAAGAATTTATAAAGATTATTGGTCAAAGAATCAATTGGACATCTTCAGTCTGAATTTTATGATTCCTCTTTAGTCTCTTCTTTAGTGTCAGGACCTGATGCTGCAATAATTATAGGGTTCATTGTTACGTACATATCTACGGTCTCTCCGGCAGCAGGATGATCAGTAATTTCTTCAGTTACTGTGGCATATCCTGGTTTTTCAGCAGTAAGAATCTTGTATGGTGTTCCGGTTGTGTATACAGGAATCTGCAAATATCCGTTTTGAGTAACTCCCATATTATCTCCGTCCATACTTATTGAAACGTCATCCTCATTGGACCATATCATGTAGTATCCTTTATCTCCTCCAATTACTTTTGGAGTTGGTGTCGGGCAAGGATCAGGTGGTATGTCTACATAGATATCAATAGTCTGGCCCTTTCCTGGAATACCCGGAAGGTTTTTTGTGATTGAATATGATGAGCCACATCCTGTATAAGAGACTGTGTACATCTTGTATGGTGTCGCGGTAGTATAAACAGGTACAGAAAGCATTCCGTTGGTTATCTGCCCTACATTTGTATTATCCAGGAAAACCTCCGCTCCATCCGCACTGCAGTGAAACTCGTACCATCCTACATCGCCGCCTATCTTTGCTGCAGATCCGGATGCTATAACCAGACTGGCAAAGAATAATGCAATGATGCATGTCAGAAATAATCTCATTTTACACCTCATTCCCTCCGGTGTTATAATTCCGGATTAATAGGAAGATACTCATTTATACATTTAAACTTCCCGATCCAAATTACATCCGCTATCTTTTCAGCAATAGATATTCATGTAAGAACCTCAATACAGAACTGGAATTCGTATCTACAAGATATTCTCTAAAATTTTCTGATAGAAGTTACCGTGTTTCTGATAGTAAACCTATTAGGAAAGATATTTACCTTATTTCCTCTTCAGGCTAGCAATCTTCAATTTATTACTCGTTTAATATGGCATAGGGTTATTACAGGAACTCTTCCGGGTTGTCCTTTACCTTATTGTCCCGTGAGGTATATCTTTAAGAATTTGCACAATGTGAGCGGAAATTAGAAATACGAATTCATAATCAAAACGATGTTTTCATATACTTAAATTATTAATTAACTACAATAAATGGAATCCGTTACATAAGAATCCACTACTTTATTAATTTCATATATTCATGAATCTTCTTTTTTCCACCAGATTAAAGACCAGACTGGTTTGTTATCAGGATTTTCTAACCAGCCGTCATCACGTTTTACTAAATTTTCCTCCAGGAAAACCTTTGCAGCATCTAGTTGAGTTGGATCGAGATGTAAGAGATTTTGAAAAGTATGTAGTGCCTCAGTGATATTTGGGTATACAACTTTACTTGAACATTTCAGGTGTTCAACAGAAGGATTAATCCCCATTTGTGCAAGAATGTTAAAGACATACAGATAATCTGGTATATCATGATATTCCTTACCAAGAGCCTCCATAATTCCTCTGTTTATTTGTCTTTCTTTTCCACTCCATGCACTGATATAAACATATCGTGATGCAGCCTGATCTACTTTTATAAGTGATTCCCGAAGGTTAATCATTCTACCTATTGAACGTGACATAATAACCACATCATGAGGATGAATATCAATACCGACCCTGATATTATCCCAGTTTAGGTGTTTAGGCTTAAGATTTACAATATGATTTTTTTCTATATCGTTCTTCAGAATTTTCAACATATGTGTGGAAATGTCAATAGCAGTCACCGATTTGACTTTCATTGCCGTAGGTATGGCAATAGCTCCTGTTCCACACCCGATATCAAGAACGGACCATTCTTGTTTTACCTGAATTCGTTCCAACATCTTCGAAGGATAGTCATCATATCTCATCCATTCTTTAAACAATGGAGCCATATGGTCATATCGTTCCTCGTCTGAAATCGCAGGCAGATCGTTAGGAACAGGATTAATTTTTATCTGTCTCCACATCTGATCCCAATTAATGTTCGTTATATCCAAAGATTTCATAATTTCTCATTTTATGTTACAGGACTCTTATTACAGAGATAAATAAATATTGGATTTTAATAAACATAGTTAATCGTTAACTAAGTTCATAGATTGTCCTCAAAATTTAATAATATAATAAAAAATTTATCAAATCTTTCATGGGATCATGGTAACGCTTCCAAAATGATCCAAAATAACCAATAAGCCAACATAATCATCGGTATAAATATTCATTCAATCATTTTTACATACAATTGTATTTGAGATTCATCATAAAAAAACAGTGAAATCGTTGTAATCAAATATTACATTAAAGCGATAATGTCAGCCTTAAACCCACCTTATTTCAGATAGCCATTTAAGATAGTGTCATATTCATCATCACTGAGATCATAGTTGAAGAACTTTTTATAATAACTCCTGGCTTCTTCTTTAAGCATCTCACTACTTATCCGATCAGGATACAAAAGGTTGGCAAGCCAGAGTTGGTACAGGTTGGGTTCGACTTGAGATTTATCCCAATAAAAAACCCCGGTAGGTGCCTGATAGATATGTCCTTCATTTTTCGCCCGAATTGAATCCCACTCAGGATTCTCCATAATCTCTTTATAACTGGTGTTACTTGTTGGAGATACAATAATATAATCCGGATCCAGTTTCATGAGTGTTTCCATATTGAGATCAACAGTAAATCCCGGCATATTATCAGTGACAGAAATTCCTCCAGCCTTTCTTATCATATCTCCGTCCCTGGCATCAGCACCCATTGCTTTTATTGGATTGCTCTTTGAAAGCGCCAGAACCTTCTTACGTTGATCAACCGGGATATCTGAAATCTTAGTCTCGATCTTTTTGATTGTATCATTGAAATATGCTACCAAATCTTTTGCTTTATCTTGTGTGCCTGTAACTTCTCCGATAATAGCAATATTATTCATTTCATCTGCAAGACCTGCTGATTTAAGCATTACTAGATGAATTCCTGCATCCCTCATTGCTTGTTCATTTTTCAGAGTATACCATCCAAAAACTACATCCGGATTGAGTTTTAGTATTTCTTCTATATTTCCATCATATTCCTGGACTTTGTATGTATCCAGTTTTTCATATTCCGGTTGTACCTTCATGAGCATGGGTGTTTTAAAACATAATCCTCCAATTAGCTTATCACCTGCACCCAGAGCCGACATAACAATTGGAGCACTGCAGGCTCCATATAATGCAACAATACTATTAACATTATTAGGGATAGTAACCGTGTTACCCATTGCATCTATAACTGTTCTGGTATCATTAGATTGGAGTTCCGAAGAGCTGACCGGGGCTATTACAAGTATTAAAATCGAAATAATTGCTATAAAACTTACGTAAATGTTATTATGATTCTTTATTTTCGGAATCTTTTCAGATTTCATAAATATTGATATATTTTCTATATTTAAATAATTGACTTATTTTTGTTTATTAAATTATTATATTTATAAACTGTTATACGACAAGAAATAATAAACCAGATTGCGAATGAAAAAATTCAAACGCCGCCTAATTCTCCTGTGTATCTTAACTGAGTGTGTATTTATGAAAACGATTTTGTATACCGGAATGACAATGGAGAGAAAGTAATTTTGATTGATTTTTAATATTATATCGAATTTAGGACACTTATACAACAGCCTCTTGAGGCTATTTATTAGTGGAATGAATGTCGGAGAGTTAATGAAAGAAATTGTACATGGAATATCATGTATCTCTATACTGTCCTGGTAAGCAGCAAGAGATTCCCTAAAGTGGAACGTATATCCTTTCAGACATAATAGTGCAATGCAGGAGGGTTATAATAATCTTATGAAACAGAAAATCCTGGATAATTTAATTTCAGATCTAATATCCGTATAATGCAGGACTATCCTCAACCAGGACTGAAGGGTTTATGGAATAAGGACGGGCGAAAGATTACTATTTGGGATGATGAGAGCCGTCGTATTATTGCACTAGTATTTTTAATAAATTCCATATTATTCAATTGTTTAACAAAGCAGTGGATGATATAAGAAAATTGGAACAGGTACTTAAAAGAATTATAAAATTTTAGGTATATCCGGCTTAAAATCCGTCTTCTCTTACAAAAATGCATTTTATTCTAGTAATAAAGAGATTATCATATAGAGATTATAACTTATAATAAAGATATTACATATTAGGGTATTTTTAATATCAAAATAATAAAATTTTATCTCGCATAATTAATACTATTTTTGTTTCCTAAGATTACTTTTAGCTATTTTCATATTTTTTTGAGCGAGTTCATTAGTAGGATCTATTAATAAAACCTGGTTGAAACATTGAATTGCTTCAAAATCTTCACCAAGCATGTCTAGAGATGCCCCTTTATTATTCAAAGCAAGTATTGATTTAGGGTTAATTTTTAATGCATTATTGCATGCATCTATGCAATCTTCATATTTTGAAAGTTTCGAATAAGAAACTGACTTGGCCTCCCACGCATTTGCATTTTGAGAATCAAAATATAGAGCCAGATTAGCATTCTTAATGGCTTCATCATAATTTCCTAATAAATTCAGAGCAATTGCCTTATAAGTGTAAGCCGAAGAATTTTTTGGATCGATAACCAATACCTGATCAAAAACCTCGATAGAATCATCATACCTTTCTTCAGTACCTAATATCTTTCCCTTATTTAATAAATCTTGAACCGTATCGGCGGTTGTCATGGATACAGCCAACGATACTATCATTATAATACAGAAACTATAAAATAGAAAAAAATTTTTCATAAATATTTTCTTTTTTTGCTATAGATATATTTATCTATAGTGATCGCGCCCATCCAACTATAATAAATTGATGGATAACGGTATCAACAAATTATAATTATAAAATGAATATTATAATCTATTTTAAAAGACCTAGTGATTTGTATGCCTCATATAGTAATATCCACGATAGATATACTGTGAAAAGACATAAGATATGAAAAAATCAGAATCAAATTTGATAGATTAAACTAATTAAACATACAAAGACGAAATTCCTGTTATTAGATGAAATTTGGTATTCTAATTAATAATTGGAATATCCAGAAGGTTACAATCATCCGGAGTTAATTTAAACCAATTGAATTACGAACTATTGCGAGTTTAAGTAACAGAATTGGATCATAAAGAAATCGTCTATGATCTGAACAATAGTACTTTTCAAGTATTAATGTTCTTAAAGTCTCAAGACACAGTTGCGATAAAAGCAAACATATTGAAGTACCCTGATATATACTTACTAAAGAGCCGAAATTTTCTTCTTTTTCTGAAAAAGAGACCATACTGGCACACGTCAGGAGTATGTAAATCCACCTCTAACGAGACACATATTCAAATAATCACTTCGGGTTTAGCCAATATTTAGGTACTAAAAGTTGAATTACTAAATCGAACGCGAATATTATGCTTTTAACCAATCCAACAGTTAATGCATAGTTAAATTGCTATTATTATTGAGAAAACGAGTTTTAAAAAGTTCTAATATTATATGGATTGGTTGAATGGGCTCATATTAAAATTCTTTAGAAGAAATAAAAACTATTATTAAAAAGACTTTTTTGGGGTTTCTATGGGATCGAGAATCGTTTAGGTTCGTTTCCTCCGCAATGGGCTCGCTGAGATTCGAACTCAGGATCTCCGCCGTGTGAAGGCGACGTCATAACCAGCTAGACCACGGGCCCTGCCTTCATTTGTTAGTTTTTCATCCATATTAACCTCTCCGGAGTTTTCCACTGAAAACTCCTGATTGACTGCATATTTAGTACCTATGGATATCCCTCCAGTATATTACGCGAGTAAATAACCTGTTTTAATTTATTTCAAATTCTTTTTCTAATTAAAGATATTTTTAAAAGTTTAAAATCAAGGATATTGAATATAACCTTTATATGTTTTTCATCCAGATTACCTTATTATGATTGATCCTCTTCTGATTGCAAAAAATGAAAGAAATATTGATGTTTTTATTCTACCGGAGATGATAAATCGCCATGGTCTTATAGCAGGTGCAACTGGTACTGGAAAAACCGTTACACTCCGGGTATTGGTTGAGAATCTTAGTCGGATAGGTGTTCCAACTTTTCTCGCAGATATCAAGGGAGATCTCTCAGGAATTGTAATAGAAGGTGGAAATAATCCAAAAATCGAAGAAAGAATAAAAAAACTGGGCCTGGATAATTTTTTGTATGCCGGATATCCTGTAATATTCCGGGATCTTTTTGGAGAAATGGGCCATCCGGTCAGAACTACCATATCAGAACTGGGTCCGCTCCTGTTAAGCCGTATTTTGAACCTGAATAATACGCAATCAGGGGTATTATCCATTATCTTCCGGGTAGCAGATGACGAAGGGCTGATGCTTCTTGACCTAAAAGACTTAAGAGCAATGATCACTGAAGTTGGAGAAAATGCTGCTGAAATTAAAGTTAAATATGGTAACGTAAGTGTAAGTTCATTAGGGGCAATTCAACGTGCACTCCTTGAATTGGAAGATCAGGGAGCAAACCGGTTTTTTGGTGAACCTGCATTAGAGATACTGAATATCATTAAAACCATGGATGGAAAAGGAATCGTAAATCTCTTTGCAGCTGAAAAATTAATACAATTTCCAAAATTATACTCCACTTTCCTTCTATGGTTTCTTTCGGAGTTATATGAACAATTACCCGAATCAGGAGATCTTGAAAAACCAAAATTTGTCTTTTTCTTTGATGAGGCCCATCTACTATTCAAAGATTCACCGAAATCTCTTGAGGAAAAGATCATTCAGATAATCAGATTAATCAGATCCAAAGGTGTTGGTATATTCTTTATTACACAAAGTCCATCTGATATCCCCGAGGATGTGTTATCACAATTAGGTAATAAAATCCAGCATGCACTCAGGGTCTCTACACCCAATGAAGAAAAAGCAGTGAAGGTTGCAGCCCGATCCTTTAGACAGAATCCTGCATTTGATACACAGAAAGCAATATCAGAACTAGGAATAGGAGAAGCACTTATTTCAATGCTTGATAAGGAGGGTATTCCCACTCCTGTAGAACGGGCAAATATTTTACCTCCTACCAGCAGGCTTACTCCCCTGACTAATGATGAAAGAAACAGGTTTATGAGTTTTTCCCCGGATGCCGGTAAGTATGATGCCCCAATCGACAGGATTTCCGCATATGAAAAATTAGCTGAAAAGGCTAAATCAGAAAGAGAACTTAAATCAGAATCAGAAAATACAAAAATAAAATCAGTAAAATATGGAAAAGCCTCAACAAAAAAAACTGTATCAAGAACTCGTAAGGCAGATCAGCCAAAAGAGATCGTTGGAGATCTGGCAGTATCAGTAGCTAAAAGTATCGGTACACAGGTTGGCCGGGAACTGGTAAGAGGAATACTTGGTTCATTAAGTGGATCCAAGAAACGATGATATAAGTTAGAATTTCTTATTATCAAATTACTATCTTTATTTTATTATGAGAAATTTCCGTAATAATTAATTTGTTATAATAATTACCAGATTTTATCTCTCTTCGCAAAGGCCATCAGGGAATAAGAATAACATATTTCTGATAATATGAAAAAATCCTGTTGTTATACACTGATTATCTGTATGATTTTTATCTCCGGAATTCCATGTTTAGCTGATGAAACAGCAGAAGAATGGAATAATATTGGTGTAGCCTTTTTTGGTCAGGGTGATTTTGACAAAGCCCTGAATGCATATCAAAATGCAACAGCACTGGAACCATCAAATGCTATGGTATGGGGAAATATCGGCCTTGCTCTTGCATCACAGGAAAAGTACGAAGAAGCTCTTGAAGCTCTTAACCGGACAGTGGAATTAAATCCTAAAGATTCGCTGGCCTGGTCAAATATGGGACTTGTACTAAGTAACCTTGGAAGGTACGAAGAAGCACTGACTGCTTATGATAACTCTCTTAAAATCCGTCCGAACTCAGCCCGGACATACAGTAATCGGGGCCTTGCAAACCATGATCTTGGAAAAGAAGAACTAGCCCTAGCGGATTATAAAAAGGCAACAGATCTCGATCCATCTTATGAACAGGCCTGGAAAAATCTGGGATCAGCCCTGCTAAACCTCAAGCGGTATCAGGAAGCTGTAGATGCAAGTGAAAAGGCCATAGCCATTACACCTGATGATGCTGCGGCATGGAAAACTAAGGCTGAAGCATTAGAGAAACTTGAAAAGATAAACGAGGCTAAAGTTGCATCTGAAAAAGCTGATGAAATTCTAAAAAAATATAATTCCAGTTAAGCAGGTAGTTATGACCTGTCCAATTAATTTATTTAATCTATTATAGAATAAAATAACTTTACATATTATATTTAAATAACATCTGTATTAATTATTAAACATACACGACCAACATGACCGGTTGTAAGTTTAACTTTAATTCCATGAGGGTGAGAAGAAGATCCGGTTAATATCTCCCTTACAACGCCCCGGGTAGTTTTTCCGGTCCTCTGATCCTGTTTTTGTATAATATCAACACATTGTCCAGGTCTGATATCAGACCTGGTCTTTCCGTTTCCACCTGTTAAGGAGCCTTTAATAAATTCTGTCAAAAAATTCCATCCTATATAATTTTTGATCTTCTTATTAAAATAAATCCTAAAATAAACGCTATTTATGTAGATAATACCTCTCTTCTGTTATCCCCTTTTCCTCTCATTGCTGATACTATAATCGCTATCAAAGTTATGACAGCGGATATCTGAAATACTATATCAATTCCACTTGTAAATGCAATCTGATCAGCTACTGGCATATTTGACCCTCCCATCACAAACATATTCATCATTTCATCGAATGGGATAGACCCTATAATCAGAGGTGTTGCAATGACCATGGAGAGTACCATACTTGCATTATTCAGGAATGCACGGATTGATGAAGCAACACCACGCCGGTCAACATTTACTGCAGCCATTATTGCACTGGTATTTGGAGGCTGGAAGAGTCCTGATCCGAAGTTATTTATAAACATCCATGTGGCAATCACAGGATAAGAAGTATTATATTGCATGGATGCAAGTCCGACAAGCCCGGCAAAAGAGACAACAAGACCCAATGTACTGATCTCTCTGGAACCAAACCGATCTGATAGGACACCCCCAATCGGACCGGCAATTGCCAATGCGGCTGCTGCAGGAATAATAAGTATACTCGCTGTTAGTGGATCATACCCTTTTGGTCCTTGGAAATAGAGGATTAATAGTAACATCACTGCTCCCCTGGCAATTGAATTGATAAGAGCCGAGAGTTGTCCATATAGAAAGATACGGCTCTTAAAAAGGGAGAGATCAATAAGGGCGTTCTTTGAATGCTTCTCTTGTCTATAAAAAAGAAAGCCGCTCACAATAGCTACAGCCAATGCCGCCAGCATATAAGCTGAAGTCCAACCAGCCATAAAACCCAGAGATAAATAAATCATCCCGGTCACAAAGGTAATGGTAAGGTAGACCATCCCCTTCATATCAAATCTTTCGGCATGTGTAAACTCTTTGGGTTCTTTCAATTTTTTCTGTGCCCACCATGTTGCAATAATTCCTAATGGAACATTAAAAAAGAAGTTAAGCCTCCAGTCTATTATTGTCAGAGCCCCGCCAAGAATCGGACCAAAGACAAAGGCAGCCGCTGCTATCATAGAGATGATACCCATTGCCCTGCCTAATTCCTCACGTCTAAACGCATCAGCGACAATAATCGTACCGTTTGAGATTAGAAGTGAACCACCGACTGCCTGAAGAATCCGGCAAGTAATAAGCTGGATTACATCTGCAGAAAGTCCACATAAAAGTGAACTTATTGTAAAAATAGCAAGACCGGTTACATATAAGAATTTTCTGCCATGGATATCAGCCAGTCGTCCCCATGCCGGTGCAAGGATGGTCATTATCAGCATGTAACTTATCAAAACCCACATTACCCCAAAGAGATCCGTTTTTAGATCTACCATTATCGCCGGCAGAGCAATAATCAGAGTACTTGCATTTAGTACCCCAAGAAGAGTCCCAAGCGATGCTATAGAGAGTGCTACCCATGAGTATCTTTTATCATCAACATTTTGCACTTTTTACATCTCCGGAGACTTCAGGAGAATAGATAAATCCAAAAGGATTCTATTATTAGTAATAATTATTACTAAATATTATTAAGTCTGTTTAATCCACCGGATATCAACATACTTATCGATAGTTTATTGGCATTATTCATATGCTTTATCATCCATCAACAATTTTGTGAAGGGGACCGTAAAAGTGTAAGACCCATGAGATCAATCATATCTCCCGGTTTAATCCCCTGACTTCCCATAGGAATATGAATTATTCCATCACATTGGGAGAGCATACGAATCATCCCGGCTTTTCTGCTTAAAGGGAAGACTTTTCCTTCTACAATTTTAACGGGAATGTGATATTCACGTTCTGGATGAGCCTTGATCTCTATCCCTGCTATAACACTCTCTTTTAAAAGTGTATGTTCTGAAGCTCCTTTCATAGCCTGGATGAGATTAGTTACTACCAATGTAAGAAGGAGAAATACTGAGGCAGGATGTCCTGGAAGTCCTATAATTGGTTTTCCTCTTATCTTCCCGATTATCATCTTCTTTCTTGGAGATACTGACAGCCCTGACAATAAAATCTGACCCTGATTCGATATTATTTCAGCGGTTCTGTCACGGTCATCCCGGGCACTCCCACCACTTATAATTATTGCATCGCATTCTGCGACAGCACTTGCCAGCATTTTGGATAACTCACCGGATCCATCCCAGGCGATTCCATATCTTCGTGGGATAGCTCCCATTCTCCGGCATAATGCAGATACAAGATATGAATTAGTCTCTCTTACTTCACCTTTGGCAGGGCGTGCATCGGCAGGAACAAGTTCAGGTCCGGTAGAGATAACTCCGATAACAGGGATGGACCATACCTGAACCGTACAGATTCCAAAACCTGCAAGCAGGGCAATATCCTGAGGACGAATAATCCAGCCACTCGGATATAACATCTCTCCTTCTTTTCCATCTTCATCTCTTCTGATGACATTTTCACCCGGGACCACAGGATAGTCAATCCTGACAAGACCATTATTAAGGGTAATATTTTCTGACATAACTATTGCGTCAGCACCGACAGGAAGACTACCTCCTGTGAAAATGGCCATACATTGTCCTTTCATAATCCGGGTATTTTCAGATGCTCCTATAGGAACAGTTCCTGAACAGGTAAGGGATATTGGCTGATTCGGATTAGCACCAGATGTATCTTCAGCACAGACAGCAAATCCATTCTTACATGATCTATCATAGCCCGGCATGTCAGATCTGCATATTACTGGTGCAGCAAGTATGTATCCATCCGCATCATCTATATTGCGGGTTTCAGTCCTTGTATCAGGAGCAATACTACGGATAATTTTTACCGCTGCCTCTATTGAGGCGGAATTAAGGGGAGATTCTGAGCACGAAACTGAATTTGCTTCCTTTTTATCAAATGAATTAATAAGAGACCCAGGTGATATTATTCCCATATTATCAGCTAACCCTGATGAAAACTATTAAATTTATTGGATGAACTCAAAGAAATATAATCTTCTTAATTAATTTCGTAATCTCACTATTTGGGTTTATTGGTTTTTTTTAGGAGAAGTATAAAGGATGTTATGATACCGTCATGAATTACAATTTATTAAAGTACATATTCAAATCCATTATCATATGATACAAAACATCAAAAAACCCGGGTTCTTATGCACACCCTGCTTTTTAAGCAGGATGAGTTCTCGGAGTTTTTTCATTGACCCTCTCGAACATACAGTTAGAAGATTTACATTATTTCAGTTGATTTAAATTTATTTTAGGGACAAAATAAGAAACCTTTTCTATTGATTTCACAAATGTGATAAGACTCTTCCTAGTAAAAATGTCTACAGATACTCAAACATTAAATCTGGAGAAAGAAAAGACTGCTCTACTTTCAGTGTTCTCCAATACTGCCCTCGTTATTCTGAAATTAATAGTAGGCATCGCTCTTGGATCTGTGAGTATGATATCCGAAGCAATCCATTCGGGAATGGATCTGCTAGCATCATGTATTGCCTACTTTTCGGTTCGGAAATCATCAGAAGCCCCGGATGAGGAACATACGTTTGGTCATGGCAAATACGAATCTTTCTCAGGGATGATTGAGGCACTTCTAATTTTCATTGCAGCAATTCTTATTATCTATGAAGCTTTCAGCAAAATAATTGAGCACTCATCAGAATCGATGGATCAGACGCTCATGATTGCAGGTATTGCGGTCATGGCTGTTTCTGCAGGAATGAATGCTTTCGTCTCTGCACGCCTCATGAAGATTGCGAAAAAGACCGAATCTATCGCCCTGGAAAGTGATGCATGGCACCTTCGCACTGATGTATATACTTCAGTCGGTGTTATGATCGGCCTCATTCTTATTCAGTTAACAGGTATTGTCATCCTTGATTCTATTATTGCTGTTGGGGTTGCTCTGGTCATTTTGAAGGCGGCATATGACCTGACTGTAAAATCATACAAAGATCTAATTGATTACAGACTGACTAACGATGAAGTCTCAAGGATCACAAAGATCATCTGTGAGCATCAATCCGGTTATGTTAACTTTCATGGTCTGCGGACAAGACGTGCCGGACCGGAGATATTTATTGACCTTCATCTGGTGGTCGATAAGGATATAACCGTAGAACAGTCACACGATTTCGCGGATCATCTTGAATGCGATCTGAAACTGGAGTTCCCAAGAGCATGTATCACCATTCATGTTGAGCCCAATACAGGAGAAAACATAATTAAACCATCGCTGTGTGATACAACTACGGGTAAAAATGAGTAAGATCAGAATAATTCTTCAAAGAAAGATTTTTTCTTATGCTTTTTCTGATAAGTATCATGATCTTCATGATGATCATGGTCATGATACAGATCATGTTCAGAATGATTTTTAGACCTTAACCCTATGGAACCATTGGAGCCTTGGGATTGAGGTCCACTCGCAATGATATTGATTAATTGATCAAGTTTTCCTTTTTCAAGCCATATTCCTCTACATTGCGGGCAATAATCAATAGAGACCGTTAATCGTTCTCCCATTAAAAGGGGAACATTGCATACAGGGCATTTCATATTCACGATCGTAAAGAATATGATATCTGCAGAGAAAAAGTTTCTTTACTCAACTTAATCGGGTTGACCTCCATGAAAAAAATACAACTAATAATAATGTTAGTCTCTTTAATATCCGGTTCTCTCTTTATTACCGGTTGTACCTCGTTACTGAATCAGCAGGATTTAACTTTTCTTAGCTCTATTCAGGAATTTCAAAATGAGTCCGTAAACCGGATTTCTCAAATTAATGAAGATGCGAAGTTAAAACAATGGGATAAAGTGAAGACTGATCTCAATGAGTATCAGTCCGTGATAATCACAGAAATTAACCATCTGAATTCTTTAGATGTATCGGAAAAAGTAGTTCCTTTTCGTGAAAAAGCGGTATTAGCACTTCAAAAACAAGAAATAATTGTTCAATCAGTTAATGATCTACCTGAATTAAATGAATCTGCTATTCCTGACCTTGCAGGAGATTATCTTTCTGGAATCATAAATTCGGCTATTGCTTCCTCTCTTTCAAAACAGGAATGATTCTTTAATTTTTCTCATACTAATCTAAAATCATTTTCTTTTGGATCCTGCAATAACACAGATAACGATTATTTATTCTCTAAAGCATTAAGATAATGATATATAAATCACTTAAAAATTCACCTGTTCTGAACTTTTAAATTAGGATTTGAAAAAGTTAAATTTCTGTGGTCCTTATGCATTCATTCGCGAGTTCCAGAATTTGTATAACTCGAACCAGATAACACTCATAACTCCTCCTGTAACACAGAAAAGAAATTCAGCAAATGAGATTGCACTAAATCTAAATAAATCCTGAAGCACAGGGATTGTAAGGACTAGTACCAGGGAAATAAGAGTTCCTATAAAAACCCACAGCATTGCCCGGTTTGGTGTTCGTAGTGTAGTCAGCAAGGTTTCTGACCATGAACGATTGGTCAGGATAAGACAGAGATTTGCTATTACGATGGTTGTAAATGTCAGGGTCCGTACCTCGCCTTCAATCAAACCCATGTTTATTGAGTTAATATAAATCAGAAAGACAACTCCCAATACCACAAATCCTTGCAAGAGACTGAGAAAGAGTGTTTTCTTTGTGAAAAGTTGTTCTTCTCTTTTCCTGGGAGGGCGGGTCATAACATTCTTCTCTTCCTTTTCAGATTCAAATACAATTGAACAGGCAGGATCGATGACCAGTTCAAGAAATACGATATGAACCGGAAGGAGAATCAGGGGCATTCCAAATAGGACCGGAATGAGTGACATCCCGGCAATGGGAATGTGAATAGAAAAGATGTATGCAATAGCTTTTTTCAGGTTATCATAAATTCTTCTTCCCAGACGAACTGCTGAGACAATCGAGATAAAATTGTCATCCAGTAAAACAAGTGATGCTGCTTCACGTGCAACATCAGTTCCTCTCCCCCCCATTGCAATGCCGATATCTGCCGATTTCAATGCAGGAGCATCGTTTACTCCATCTCCAGTCATTGCCACCACTTCACCATTGGCTTTCAGAGCATTGACAATTCTAAGTTTTTGTTCCGGGACAGCTCTGGCAAAAAGAGTTGCAGTCTTAATATGGTTTCTGAATTCGTCATCACTCATGGAATCAAGTTCAGGTCCGGTGATACATTGATCAGTGTGATTAAGTCCAATCTGCCTGGCGATTTTTTGAGCCGTAAGAGGGTAATCTCCGGTTATCATAATAATCCGGATTCCGGCAGAATAACATTCCTTTACGGCATCCAAAATCTGTGGCCTGACCGGATCAGCAAACCCGATAAGTCCCAGGAATGAAAATTCAAAATCGTGCTGAATCTCCGGCAAATCTTTTTGAACAAAGGAAGCCTTTGCAACACCCAGAACACGAAGACCTTCTCCTGCCATTGTATTGATATAAGTGCCCAGGGTCTTTCTTGCATCTTCACTGAAGTGACACAGATCTGAAATCGCTTCCGGAGCTCCTTTAGAGGCTATAATGTAGTTTGTTCCCCCGGGAGAACGCCATACATTTGACATTGCCAGGAGATCCGGGGAGAGTGGGTATTCTGTTATCAGTTCCCATCCGGTGTGTATATGTTCTGTCTGTCCAAAATTGCCCTCAGAAAGCTGATAAAGGGCCTTTTCCATCGGATCAAAGGGATCTTTTTTACAGGCAAGAATTGAAAACTCGGCCAGTTCATGAAACATATCAGGAACTGTATTAGCACCCATGGCATCATGTAAGCAGATCTTATCACCTGCAAAAAACGACTGTACCGTCATTTTGTTCAGGGTAAGGGTTCCTGTTTTATCTACACAAAGTACAGATGCAGATCCAAGTGTTTCTATAGCAGGGACATGGCGTGTGAGGACATTACTCCGTGAAATCCTCCATGCTCCTAGTGCTAGAAATATTGTGAGTACGACCGGGAATTCTTCTGGCAGGATCGCCATAGCCAGAGTTATTCCTGCAAGAAGTCCTTCGATCCAGTTCCCCTGACTAAACCCGTATGTAACCGCGATAATCAGGCAGAGAAGGAGTCCAATAGCAGCTATAATTCGGACCATTCTGGAAATTTCTGATTTAAGACGGGTTTCATTCCGTTCCATTGTCTGAAGGCTGGTTCCGATCTTTCCAATTTCAGTCCGGACACCTGTTGCGTATACTTCGGCAAGACCCTGGCCCTGCACAATCATCGTACCTGAATAAATACAAGGCTGATCATCTCCTCCTGGTTTTTCTAATGTTAGTCCTTCTTTCCATGGTATTTTTCTGACAGGAACTGATTCACCTGTCAAGAGTGATTCATCTACTGAAATATGATTTGTATAGAGGAGGATACCATCTGCTGGTACCCGATCTCCTTCAGTGAGAAGGAGGATATCTCCGGTTACCACTTCTCTCCCGGCTATTCTTTTTTGTTCTCCGTCACGTATTACCAGTGCACGGGGACTGGATAGATTTCGAAGTGCTTCGAGTGCCCGTTCGGTCTTCTGTTCCTGGTACACGGTTATACCAATGATAACAAAAACAAAACCCATCAGCATTATGGCTTCCGTGATATCTCCAAGTAAAAAATAGAGTAAACCACTGGTTACTAGAAGTATAAACATCGGTTCTTTGACGACTTCGATAATAATACCAAAAAAACTGTGTTTCTTTTCAGCAGGGAGTTCATTATATCCTTCAGTCCTGATCTTATCGACTGCCTGCTTGCTGGTAAGGCCTTTGACTGAATCAATATCAGGAAATGTCATGAATAATTCCAATTTATTAGATCACTTATTATCCTGGTTGCAGGTAATTATAGTATAATAAAAAAACTTTGTAACCTCTCTTTATAGTTATGAACAGATAAGAAATTCGGTATATCTGAAATTCCTTTTGTCCTTATTGAATTTACGATAATTCTGGGTATACGGATAATTAAAAGAAGGTTTGCTTTTCATCGCAGAAACAGATAAGAAAGTTATAGGTATGCTTTATGGTTTAATTAAAGATATTTAATTATTAATCTATTTTATTTAACATTGTATATCTAATGTAAATCATGTTGTTGTTATTCTATACCATATATTTCTGTAAGAAATAATCAGCACCATCTTCCATTTGGAACTCTCATCTCAAATATAGCTCCTTTACCAAATTTTCCACATTCCCGGATAGTAATATCAGTAACCGAAAGAATCTCTGTTATTAGGAATAAACCAAGTCCTGTATCTTTTCCATATCCTTCTTTAAAAATTTGTTTCTTCTCTCCATCTGGAATACCGGATCCGTCATCTTCATAAATCAGCAATAAATCACCAGACTCAATTATTGAACTGACTGATATTTTGTTTATTTCACCGCCATGCCGAATGGAATTATCAATTAGATTCTCAAATACCTTTTCTATCAAAGAATCACCATAAATTTTAATATTATCACCATTATATGATGTCTTATCACTCATTTGGCGACTTTGAGCAGCCTGATCTACCAGATGTTTAATAAAAAACCAATTGGGTTCCTTTATTCCAAGTGCCTGATATTCTACACTAGTTTTAAGACTATTAAGAATATTATTACATGAAAGCTGTGCAGTATTTAATAAATCTGATGTAGGTTCGATTAATTCTGCTTTTGAAAAGAGATCTAATACAGTCATTAATGTAGTAACCTGGTTTTGAATGTCATGTCTTGTAATTGAAGATAAGATATCAAGTTTTTTCCTGGTTTGATTAAGATGAATTTTCTGATTTGATTCTTCAGAAATATCCCGGAAAATTGTCATTACTGATCTTGTATCATCAAAATTGACAGAAATTCGTGCCATTTCTACAGGGACATCAGTTCTATCCTTTTTTAATAAAATTCCATCAACAAATAATTGATGAGATGGAGCCGTATTAACCATCTTTTGTATGATAAATTCTCTTTGAACGGGATTTACCAGATCAAGTGCCTCAATTCCGATTAATTCATTTGTATCATCATACCCCAGAATATCAGCAGCCATCGGGTTCACATAATCAATCACTCCATCACTATGGATAATAACCCCATAATGCATATTTTCGATAAGACTGCGAAATTTACGCTCACTTTTTAAGAGCAGGGTTTCCCGGACCATTAATTCATCATAACTTCGTTTAATTTCAGAATTTTGAGCTGCAATCTCCTCATAAGATCCTGCTAACTCTTCGTATTTTTGTTTTAACTTCAGTTCAAGTTGTTTAAGAGTAGTAATGTCTCTTATGGATTCTATTGCGCCGGTAAGATTTCCATGTGTATCATAAAGTGGAGCCGCAATACCCCAGAGATAAACATTTTTCCTGCCTTGTAATTCCGGAATATTTACCTCGGCTTTGATCTGATCTCCTTCTTTATAGATGTAACTATATTTTTTCTGGATCTTTTTATAATCCATAAATATTAAATCAATCAAAATAGGACGTTTTTCAGCATAAAATGGAAAAGCATAAGAATATTCTCCTTTCCCGATCATTGAAGAAGATTCGGTTCCGGTAAGGATCTCCAGGGCATGATTCCATGCAATTACTATCCCTTTATCATCTATTACAAAGGTTGGATCCGGAATAAAATCAATAATATTTTGTAGTCTGTTATTAGTCTCAAGAATCTCTGATTCACTCTGTTTGATGGCGGTAATATCTCTTAGTGTCTCAATTACTCCTGAAAGTTGCATGTCATTATCTAGTAAAGAACTTACTTTTGCCCAAAGGAACTGTTGTTTCCCTGATTTATTTTTTACTTTTGTTTCTGCGGTAATAGTAATACCATCATTTTCAATTCGATCATGAATAGAATGGATATCTAATTCTGGATTGATAAAAGCGTTTACTAAAGATAAGTTATCCATATTATAAATTTGGTGAAAAATTTCATCTGCGGTTTTACCCATGACATCCTGGAATAATTCTCCGGTCATCTTTTCCATAGCATAGTTCCATGATGTAATCCTTCCTTTTTCATCTACAACAAAAGTAGGATCAGGAAGGTGATTTATAATGGCCGAAGAACGATGATTAACACGTTTGACTTCATCTTCTGCCCGTTTCCTCTCAACTGCCCTCTTCACCATGTTTACGAGTTCAGAAAATTGCGATACTGCATCACCACCTTTCTGAAGATAAAAGTCAGCACCATTATTTAGGGCTTCAATAACAACTTCTTCCCTGCCTTTACCGGTGAAGAGGATAAAAGGTTCAATAATATTGTTGTTTCGCAAGTGCTTTAGAAATGAAATTCCATCCATCCCCGGCATTTCATAATCTGATATAATTACATCATAAATATTAGTGTTTAACTGAAAAAGTGCTTCGTAAGCAGATATTGCAGTACTGACCGAAAAACCCCAGCGAGTAGTTAAAAACCTTTTACCTAACTCCAATAATACTGGTTCATCATCAACATAAAGAATATTATACATTTCAATATCTCTAGATGAATTTTTACTTTTATAAATCATTACAAATTGTAACAATATTCACAATAAAAACATAGATTTAATATATAAATTTTAAATATAATTTGGTAAAAAATATACCTTTTCCTTTTACTACCATATGATAATTCACTTTTTGATAGATATCTTCACTTTATATTTTTACATTTTCATTTTCAGTCTCCGATGGTTAGTACAGTAGAGCGCAGAAAAAGAGAATTCACAAATCAGATAAGAGAAATTAATACTCTCACAGAGATTTAAATTCCCCTTATCTTTCAGTGGTATGAAATACTAATATCTCCGAGAGATGGATATTAAAACTTCATATCAATTTCTGGAGGGTATTTTAAGGTTGATATAACAGGTTATCCGGAAATATTATGGAGATGATTTATTGGACCAAGATGACATTTACTTAGGCAGGAATAATGAGAATCATTGCATACAAATAAGAATAGTTACATATATTTCAGGTGTCTCGGTATCCTTGATTATTTAACCCCTTTCTTTTAATATATAATTTCTCTAATTTACCTGCGATCAATTATTTGTTAATAATTTTTTTGTCTGTTGATTAAAAACCACTACAACAGATCGTTGGTAAAGTCAATATGCAAATTACACCACTTCCACTCTTTTTACGCCAGGTTTAACACAGGTAAAAAGAATCATCCATCTAAAAGGAGTCAAAATAAATTTGAACTCAGTTTAATTAATTATATCTATGAATTTTGATGTGATAATTGGATCTAGGTAAATAATTGAAAAAATTTTAAAACGGAGATCTTTTTGTCTTTTTAAAAACCTCTTTAAAGATCTCCCCAATAAATAAGAGAATTACTCCTGGAATCAAACATAAAAGCCATTGATATGCTGAAAGTTGAACTGTGTCAAAAATAGCCTAGAAAAGACGGGTTTCCGTAATAAGAATTGTACCAAAAATAACCCAGAGATATGCATATAGGAGTCTTCGGTTTGAAAAAGTTGAGATGTGAAAGGCACTATCATACGGAAAACGAAGATTTAGTGCAACAAAGATATTCATGAGGGATAATGAAACCAGTCCCATTGTCTGACCAATATGTGAAGAACCGTACAAAGTCTCCCCAATATTATATACAAAGAGTGTTGATGCGGCCATAAAAACTCCAATAATAAATAACCTCACATACATCCTTTTTGAAATAATTGACTCATCGAACTTGCGGGGTTTTCTCTTCATAATTCCCGGGGAAGCAATGTCAAGTCCAAGAGATGCTCCTATTGGAGCTACGATAAGCATATGGATCCAAAGCACCTGACCTGGAGTAAAAAGAGCCGTCCCTGCAATGGCGAAAATCGAAGAACCCAGGAATGCTAGGATGAACATGAAAAGGTTGGCAATCTGAATTCTCAGAAATTTCTGCGGATTATCATATA
>Ga0074198_1000358_pt1 | contig 52898 bp, 45 predicted proteins | sample EPASupsiteSAE323_FD_64527 | JGI IMG/M metagenome (GOLD analysis project Ga0074198, IMG submission 64527) | Bioremediated contaminated groundwater from EPA Superfund site, New Mexico - Sample SAE3-23 | ecosystem: Environmental > Aquatic > Deep subsurface > Groundwater > Contaminated ... | reverse complement strand
CTTCTCTGCTCTCATCTCTTGCAAGAATCTGATTGAATCCGCTTTCGCCCATTTTTTCCAGAATGCGCATATAGGGGCCGCCAACATTGCTGCGATAAAGAGGTGAAAGCCGTGATTGACATACATCCAGTCTTTTCTGAAGCTCACGATAATTGATCGGATCGCTGGGTCCTGTATTGCCATCTCTTGCAGCCTCCAAGGCTTCCTGCGTGCATCCATAAATATTTTTGAAGTAAGCAATATTTTCGGCTTCTGTCATCCTCGCAGTCAAATCATTTCCGTGAATCATGAATCCCCCACATCCTAACTATTATATCTAATTAATAAATAAAGAAAGCTAATTTACTTAAATGTTTGTATCTGGTCATCGAAGAATGGATTAACGGGGCGAAGAGTAGAGCAAGCCATCACCTCCTCCTATCATCTCGCGGATCCTCGCAGTGTATCATGGAATCAACAGGGCGTTACACTCCATTCCAAAAGATAACAGCCCAGAGCCTGCATGACGTATCCTTCGTTTGCGGGGGGCTCGCCCGTTCAAGTGCGTCCACCCTGCGATCACGCTCGATTGCCATGTGCATCAAGTCGAACAGCCTCCCAAGAGCTTGAACCAAAAAGCGTCCCGGCCATCTCCGCTCGATCTGATTCCAGTCTAATCATCCGCACAGATCAAGCTTTATCTTTCTCCGTGAGAAAGGATTCTGCGAGTGAAAGACTCGCAGATCGCTCAGCCTTTTGGCTGGTCAAGAGCGGCATGATCATTATGCCATACCAATTTGATCAATTTCATACCGTGTACCATATGCTCTTATCTTTTGCAGCATAAACCTTCAGGGTATGGAAAGGACTCAGCAGCCCCTCCATGACAGGATTCTCCGAGCTCTAAATGCACGCAACGGAGAGTTAAATAGGCGCTATTTGCCGTACAGTCTCGGGGTAAAGCCAGAGGTTCTTGAGGCTGCACTCCAGGACTTGAAAAGAGATGGCAAGATTAGCCTCGTAACAACATTGTCAAGAACAGGTCGACCGCAACAGATAGTAAGACTGCGATGAGGAACGGTCCGGCGGGCATCTGGGCCACATGCGGCTACCCGGCGATCCAACCAAGAGCGCTCCAGACTATAGCCAAGCACTAAAGTAGGATACACATAATCGCCGCAATGAGCTTCATCGATGAGTGCAAATACTTCGGCTCTTGACAACATCTCTGCTCAATTGGCTGCCATTTCCTTCAGCCTCTGGATGGCCTCCATAGTCAAGGCTGACTCGCGGCCTTTCTCTTCTTCATAATGCTCTATGATTTTCTCGATGGGCGTGCTCAGGCTGTAGACTTTCTTTGGCCGTCCTCTTCTATCTATCTTGATTTCGCGTTCTGTAATCCATTTGTTTTTGTTAAGCATGCTCATTCCTAAGCTTACTTCAGGCTGCCTTAGGTTGGTTCCCATCTCGATCTCCCTAGAGGTAGCTTCGCTCACATTCGCCAGATAAGTGATAAGCGCAGCTGCACTCTTTGGCACTTTCAGGCCTCGTAGTGCTTTAATGATTTCCTGATCCCTATCATCCAGCACTTTAACGGCAGTTTGTTTTATTATAATCCCCCAGTATTTATACAAAAAATCATTCATATATAAATATTTTTCTAAGCATCGAATATTGAAAAAATGCTCCCTCCCCACCCATTGTGCTGGGGCCCGACCCGGCCATTCTCGCTCTTCGCGAAGACTTCTCTCCGCCAGTCAGACTTGAATCATGTCCTCAATATTCTTGGCATGGCCCGGAAGATTTCAGCCTGGACCTCCCTGGCCGTATTGCAGATCGAGAAGCTTGAGTTTAACAGTAGGCCGGGAGAAACAGCCTGGCTTCACGTTCTTCTAAGCAATGCAAGGGATGACCTGATCAAGCCGCCAAGCAGTAGATAGCGCGTTGAGGGCAAAAAAAGTGCATAATGAGGCAAAAAAAGAATGGCCAGGCATTGCGATTTGAAGCTCACAGCACTGCTTTACAATGTTTCCAGCTTCTCTGTGCCAATCTTCTTGACACTGGGCTTCCAGATTTTGGCTGGCATCCAGGCTGGTGCACTCTTGGGTTTCTTCACCTGTTTCCGCTCTCCGGTAAACACATGCACTTTTTTGGTTCCCCGTTCTCTTAACCTGATATCTGTATGGCCTCTATTCGCGGCCTTCAGAGCCGCTTGTCTGGGCGCTTTGCCTGTGAAGACCCCGATTTCGTTCCCATCCCTGTCCCTGAGGGCGAAGTTTCTCATCTCTTTCTCGGCCATAATGTTCCTCCCACACCAAAGATCGTTAAATTTCACAATAGTTGATTCTATAAATCAGTTTCCGAGATAACATATGGCTGAAATTACGCGGGTAAGCTGAAGCTCTTTAGAAAGATTTATATACTATTATGAATACTCTATTAGTATTAATACCAGGTAGAAAAACTACCTCAAAACGGCCTTGGGACTAATTCCTTCAAATATCCCTTCTTCCCCCCGGGCCGTTTGCTCCCTTTCTACGACTCGCAAGACCTGCAGGTTTCGATCTTTGCCCACATGAATGCACAGGATGCAATTCTGGCGAGAGGATACATCAGACCGCTTGCTACTTGATCCTTGACAGCGTCGAGAAGATCTTCCCTGGAAGCGCCCGCTACGCATCCCGCAGGTAGAATACTGCATCAGCTTTCGGCCACAAAGGGCCTTGAGCCGTTGACCACAATCTCCCGCACCCATTTCAGGCAAGCTGCGCAGAACCTCCAGAGCTTCCATCTCCAGCACCTTCTGGAAATGGTTCCGCGCCGGCTCAATGTTGCCCAATTCCATATGAGAGAAGGCAAGAACCTCTTTCGCATTCGTTTCAGCCGAAAATCTGCCACTTCTGTTCCCCTGAAGTACATCAGTAAACATTAAATATTGCCTACTTGCAACAATTTAGCAAATAGCGATTGTTTAATCTGGCACATAATTCCGAGGCACTCCGGAAGAGGATTATCATCGCATCAAGCAGATCGAGGCAAATGGCATGAACCATGAGGCTATATTAGCAGTACTTCCGGAAAGCAAAGACGATGCAAAATCTTTGAAGGACATCGCCCAAGCCATGGGCCTTGAGATTTCCTCGTATATTGATTGGATTCGCATAGAAAAGCGGTTATCCTGTTCTTTGAGAACTCTGGCAAGATGGGGCTGCGTAGCTATCGACCGAAGACAGAGAGATGATGGCCACAAGTTCTGGTATAATGCCTACTGGAAGATTGAATAGGCAAAATACACAAATCGAGAAAAATGTCATAGAACAGCTGTGCGGAAGTCGAAGCACCCATTAGGTCAGGCCATTCTCGTCCGCCAGATTACTTTCGCCCCGCGCGGCTAAGCTACTCATACCTGGGAGTAGTAGTATAGCCTGGACCCGCCCGATACCCCCAAGGTCTTTGGCTACTCCCTACGGGCGGATTCATTCCTTTTCTGGAGCTCTGGGAGCGCTAGGTGATCCTTGCCGGGACATCGCTGAAAATGACCTGAGAGGCGAGGTAAATGGCCTTGGGCTAACCGTCCCTATCTGCTTCCTTTCTGGGCTTCATTTCTATCATCTGATGGAAGGTCAAAGAAAAGAACTCTTCTTCATCGCCATATATGCCTTCAGCCAAGCGATCTTCATGGCAGTCTGCAGCTCTGGGCCCGCAAGCATGCCGGTCGCAGACGGGCAGCCGGCCCCGGAGCTGCCAACAAGAGAGACCCGACCAGCCTGCCCGGCGACCGACGGACCACGCTCGCCCGGATTCCCGAAGCGACACGCTGCCAGGCTGCGCCCCTGCAGCTCTCATCGCATGGCCACCAGCCGCGAGCGGCATTCCGCCTTAGTACATTTCCTCCGTGATTTTTTCTTTAATCACTCTTAGTTTCATTAAGGCCCTCTTGCCCTTCGGCGTGGTTTTATATCTCTGCCTTCTGCCTGGGACTATTTCAAGAAGCCCTTTCCCGGTCATCAGATCCAGATAGGGGACGACCGAATAGAAATTCATGTTTGTCTGGTAGACAATTTTGGTTTTGCCTGCGCTGGACTGTAGACAGATTTCAAGGATTTTAGTGATGATTTGGATCTTGCTTCTTCTAGGCATCAGTATTCGTAAGTACCTTAAATAAATTTAAAAGTTTCTGAATATGCATTTCGACGGATTTCCAGATTGCCAACTGGATTGCTGTAATCCGAAGATTCCTGCCCGATCAAATGTAATTCTCGCAGGATCGAAATCCCGCGACAGCAAAGCAAAAGAATGGAATTAAGCCAGTTCGAGAGTCTAGCTTAAATGGTTATCTTATTCTTCGCTATAAACTTGATTAGATCCGGGCCAAGCCGGGCCGTTTTCGGGACATGATTCGCAATATCTTCAAGGGACGTGCCGCTATCTGCAAGAGCTATTATCTCCTCCATAGTGGCATCATCCACAATAAAGTACTTGTCCAGGTCCTTTCTATGGCCGCATAGATCTCCGGATAGCATCTCTATGCCCTGAATATCCAGGAACATTCTGATGGCATCGGACAATGTCTTGTGATAAGAGCGCGGCAACTGGATCATTTTCAGTTTTGGACATTTCTGCAAAAGGTTGAGGTAGTCTGCATTGCTGGCTCGGAATGCCAAGTGAATCATCTGTTCATCCGGATTGAGATTTTGAATCTCATTTTTTGAGCTAATTACTCGAAGTCTCATTAAATTCCCACTTCTCTAAATAATGAAGTTGCTAATAAACATCTCTGATGATCATTAGTAGTTAGCTCTAAAAATACTGATCTATTTTATTCTCGCAAGATGAATCCAAGTAGCCCATTGCGGGAAAAAGTTTTTTGAAAATTCATCAGATTATTAAAACACGCATGCTGGAATTCCGAAACATGCCAACAGATTGAGACAACCTGGCGAGCACTCATGACCGCACATCGACGAGTCGAAAGCATCAGGCATCCTGGATATGCAACTGCAGCCAAGAGGCCCGGCCATCCTGCCTGCTTCTTTTCTAGGACATTTCAACAGATGATGGAAAAATTGTCATAGAAATGATCCATTCTTCAGCGCCAAAGATGCCTTCTACCACACGATCTCCTTGGCCCCTTGCAGCCTCTAGTCCTTCAAGCATGCTGGTCGCAAGCGGACATCCAGACCTGGATTTACCACCAACAAGTGATGCCCGGACAGCCTGCTCGTTCAAGGTGAATCATGCTCGACCGGATTCCTGGCAGGAGTTTGCGCCGTCCCGCTCGCGATAGCAGGGTGGCGCAAGTCTGCCAAATGCGTTCGTCATATATTCTTGTTTCGAGAGTTAGACCACGCATCCTGTGGCCCTATTTAGCTGGCTTCTGAGCCTGCGCGCCGAAAATCTGAGCATATCCTTCAGGTTAATCGGCATTGGCTCCAGTTTGAGCCAACGCTGAACCCATTGGCGCATTTTCATACTCGAGCTTGGACATCAGAATGCCATTTGAGTCAATTAGGGATATGGCACCTTCAAAATCGTTCAACACATTTGCCGGTGCGCCAGCTGCATTGAACAGTTTAAACTCCTCTTTCTCTCCCGGATTAAGACTAAGCGTTGGCAGCGCGAAAAAGGCACCACTATCGAGATTTAATGAAGCGCCATTTATAGTGACTGTTTTGTCGCCCAAATTTGCAAACGTAACGCTTTCTTCACCTATTGGCGTTACACCCACAATTGATACTATGTTGTTGTTAAGAAATAGCGCTGGCTCGCGTCCTTCCACGAGAACATGTGTGTTAATTGCATTCTCTTGCGAGGTCGCTGGCGCAGTGGCAGAACTGATTGCTTTTTCACTGCTTGTGCCTGGGATGGCCTGAGCAGGGGCATTCAATACAGACGGAGAACTCTGCCCAGCAGTTTGTGCAGCCGCGATTCCTGCGAACACCATGGCTACAATAGCCATGATCGCAATTGCATAGGTCATTTTCTTATTCATGCTTAAACCTCTTGTAATAATTTTTTGTGTATGACTATTACTATTTAGATTTTTTTCATAGATATTTCACCTTTGGAGGGGCGACAGATATTAGAATATTATATATACAATATCTAAATAAAAAATGAACATTTGCGCACATCCATAAATAACATAAAATTAAATTTCTAAAAAAATTTTAGCGATAGCGCGCAGCCTCGGATCATTTATTCTGCATATATTGTTCAAAAATACCCAGAAAATTCGATGATATAATTAAATTATGATAAATTTTAAATGAGATCTTATAAAACAGAATATCATAAGCGGTCACATTTTCATGCCCGTGGGCGGCCACCCGGCAATCACGCGACCGCACGAAAACCGATGAGCGGGTTCACTCTGGAAGATTTGCCAGCTTCCAATTGCTTATTGCTTGGCACAGCCTCCCTCGCGATGTAGAATGTTAGGGCGGGCGTTGAGCCTGCAGGAAAATGCTCCATTGGACCTGACCAAAAATTAAGTCAGATTAAAAAAAAGTCGTATCTTCGAAAGTTTCCATCATAAAAAATTTATACATTGAAGCGATATACCCTCGACGGTGATTATTGCAAAGAGATGCAACTGCTCCACATAAGCCGTTATGCCTTGAGTGTTTCGTGTAGTTATTCTTTATCCGTTACGCACCTGCCTTGATCGCAAGCGCATGAAAAAATTGCATCTAAACGCAAATATAGTCACTAAATTTCAGGAGGGAAAAATATGGCGTGTCACAGATTTATTCTGAATGTAGTGGCCCTTCTCCTGCTAACCGGCCTGGGAATGGGATCATTGGACGAATCTGGAAGAATAGCCGAAACGAATATGACCCTATCTGAATTCTCAGATCAGGTTCCCCAGGGAATCATGAGCGGCGATTTCGCCGATCTTGGAGCGCCAGCAAATGTGGCATCCGATGCGGGGAGCGATGTTGCGCTATATACCGATCAAGCCCCTTCAGAGGAGGCGATCGGCATACTCTCCACCTCGGAAATTGAGTCCAATCCACCCACTTATATGTACCTCAATGGGGATTACATGTCCTGGAACGATTTTGCTATGTCGTTCCCCGGCAGCCAGCCTGGCTTGTGGATCAAGAGGGCAGTTGGCTGGTCAATGTATGCTACTTTGCCCTGGGGCGGATGGACACAGGTGCTGATCTATTTGCCGAAATCATCGTCTGTCTACATGTATGAGATCCATCCGAGCGGCTTTGTATCAGCCTACAAGCTGGGCCACTACAAATCGGGCTTCTACACTCTCTGGTATCTTGCAGATGAGCCAGGCAGGCATACCTGCGTGATTTCCACCAAAAGCGGTTACAGCAATCAAATCATAATAGATGTTTTTTGGTATGAAAACATCATCAAAAAGCAAAGAATCAATCCGACACCGAAGCCCGATCCCAAGAAGGAATGTGAGGCAAGAGGATGGCCCTGGGTCTGGCAAGATGGACAATGCAAATATATGTCCCCCGTGCCCGATCCTGTTGCCGAATGTGAGGCTAGAGGAAGTGGTTGGCAATGGATCGACGGCAAATGTCAATTTATGCCCGGACCGGTTCCCAATCCCACTCCGGAGCCCATGCCGGGACCTGTCCCCAATCCGACCCCTGAGCCTGAGCCATTCAACCCGGCCCCAAATCCCGTAGCTGAATGCGAGAGCATTCCGGGCTGCTACTGGATTAATGGTCAATGCCTCTGCACAGGCCTTGGAACGAGCAGCAGTTCGGGAAGCGGTGATGCTGGATCCTATACATCCAGCAATCCGGGTGCCACGTCCTGAGATCACATTTTCACGAACGCTGATAGGGTTTGAGAGAAAAATGCATCGCACCTTAATGGAATTGCAAGGCGCGCTGCCCCTTTTTCATCGAATGACGACATAGACGACGAGCTTCTCCAGGAGTTCCGGAAATTCGCAGTTGACAAGCACGGCAGGATCTATCGGGTCCTCAAGCCAGAGGTTGAAGCGGCCCTGCGGGCCTACCTGCAGGCGCACAGGTACTAGCGGCTCCCGGTCCGTTTGGCCTTTTTGTGATGCTGTTCTCATAGTCTTGGTTATTTTGCCCGCGGTGAATTGGACAAAAGGAAAATTACGGGCAGCGGGCCGGGTCGCCCTAGGCTGCCATATGCATCCTGCTAGGGAAATAGCCAAATAGTTCTGCAAACACATATCACGGAGAGCATGAAGCTGAAAGTCAAGATTACCGGCCCCAAGGTGCATGATGTTGGTTACAGGTACTTCCTGATGAGCAACGCCATAGACCTTGGTCTCAAGGGCTTCCAGGCCCGCAACCGCATGGGTGAGATGGGGCAGGAAGTAATAACTCTGGTCGAGGGCGATGAAGAGACTATCGCGGACTTCAAGGCGCTGGTCGAGGCCCGGACACCCGAGCACGCAGGGATATCGAAAATAGCCTTTGAAGACTATAAGGGAGATATCATGCGCACCGGCGAATATGCGCAGGTATGCACGGCCCTGCAGTTGAATAAGGCCATACCGGTCTTGATCGAGATTCGAGATAAACAAGAAGAGATCGTCGGCGGCATGAATGCCTTGCGTGAAGACCTTCTTGACGAGCTCCAGGGTCTGCGTGAGGATTTGATCACGCGCAGCGATGGTCGTCTGGTTAGGATGGAGAAGGACATTAAGACCATAAAAGCGAAGCTCGGCATTCGGTAAGCTACCCGCGAGATTTTCTAATAATTTGTGCGGGCAGAACTTTTTTGAAAATGGCTACCATTCGTCATTATTTATCAAGCGGGAAAGAGCCTGGGCACGCCATTGATCTCGGTCGGAAGACTTCACTTCATCATAGCCTGTCGGCTGCATGATGGCACAAATCCCTGCCCGCTAACGGCAACCCGACGAGCACGCGCGACCGCAAGAGCGCCTTGATCGATATCAAGCATCCCTGGACCAGCATTTGAGGCCAAAAGGCCGGCCAGCCTGCCAAGCGACCATTAGGATCTGAAGAGGATCGAGCCCAGGGCCCAGGAAGCACGCGAGTCGAATGAGCAGATATGCGGGATATGGCTGTTCATCGCAGGTGGGCCGATAGAATTATTCCCGCATATGCGCCGAGGCCTCTGCAGTGCAGGCTCACCTGAAGCAGGGTATTAGACTGGCTCCTGCGATAGAGATTGGCTTCATGGTGGAGTATGCAAAAAAATGGAAAGTGAACCCGGAGAGGACGGCGTCGAAGTTCGATGCGGGCTATTGCGGGAAGTTGCTGCATAAAGCCTGGGTGGAGGCAGCTTTTGTATTCCAGCAGATCGCGAAATTCTGCGCACTCAACTCGATCAAAACTGAAGCCAACGCGCGATGATCGCCGAGCGAATGCGGGGATTAGCTCAGGCGTGAATGGCGATGGATCTGCTTTTCGAAAATTATTAAAATTCTTCAATTCTCATTGCTTATTAAAAAGAATTGGCTTTGATTAGCCAAATTGATCTATCTGGAAAATTATTAATTGATTTGCTGACGGAATTATCATGCAGCAAGAATCTATTCTAGGCTTTTAGAATGATGACCTGCCTTGTCGAATTGAATTTTCCGATTTTGAGATCTGTTCTCTTGATTCGCTGTTCTTTTTCGAGTTCATCAAGAACCGGATCCAGATCATCCTGCTTTATTTTCATGTGGCACATTATCGCTCGACGCGGCATTGATCCGCCGCTGGTTGCCAGCTCTGAAATTATTTTATCTCCAACGTCCAATATTTTTGCGTACGCCATGAAGACTCCCACCATCACCATTACAAGTTTTTTTGCTATAAATATATTTTGAAATAATATGAAAATATGAATATTTTTTTGTTATAATGTTTCAGATCTGACGGAAAATGCTAATATATTGACATGAGGAACGCTACTAAACTACTAAAATTTTTTGCTGCATGTTTTGCTTATCGTCGTCAGGAGCTTTTATTAAATGCATAATTATTATTATCTATGACTTTTTAAATCCTGGTCGTTTCTTGCTACAAGCTTTTTATAGAAAAGCAGGCAGAAGATCCGTTCTCTTCAGGGGCATGGGAGGAAATCACGATTCCCGCGCATCCCCTAACCGGAGGCCTTTTTCCCTTCAACGGATGGATTTCTGCAGGTCTACAGAGCTGTCTTTAGCTCCTCAATTTTTGCGGGCTTGCTTATGTCTCCATCCATGCCCGCGGCCAGACACATCTCTCGATCTCCTTTAAGGGCAGAAGCAGTCATGGCTATGATCACCGGCTGCCGCCAATCCGGCCATTTCTTGCGTATTGCGCTGGTAGCTTCAAGGCCATCCATCTCCGGCATCTGCACGTCCATTAACACTACGTCGTAATGCCTGCGCTCCAGGGCCTGAAGGACTTCGATGCCGTTGGCTGCCACATCAGCTCTATATCCCAGCTTTTCGAGCATTTTCTTGGCCACGATCTGGTTCACTAGATTGTCTTCCGCCAGCAATATGCTCAAGCCCTTTTCAATATCGCATCGTGCATTGGCCTTGGATACTGATTCGCCAATTGTTGCTGGCTGGCTCAGGACGGGCTCAGCAATAATTGTGAAATGAAAAACAGAACCTTTTCCAACCTTGCTCTCAACCCACATCTTTCCGCCCATAAGCTCGGCCAATCTTTTGCTTATGGCCAGACCGAGGCCGGTACCCCCATATCTACGCGCAGTCGATGCGTCAACTTGGCTAAACGACTGGAAAAGCCGCCATGTTTTATCTTCCGGGATCCCGATCCCCGTATCTTTTACCGCGAAATGAATCTCATAGCTCTGTCCATCGATCTCTTTGCCTGAGATAAAGATGGTAATTTTGCCTCTTTCCGTAAATTTCACCGCGTTATTGAGCAGGTTAATCAGGATCTGGTTAATTCTGGTGGGATCGCCCATTACCATTGCGGGAATATTTTTGTCGAAAGCATACTCCGTCACCAAGCCTTTGGCAGCTGCTTCCGCGACCACCATATCCATGGACGCATCGAGGCAGCCATGCAAGTCAAATGGCTGGCGCTCCAATTCGATCATTCCAGCTTCGATCTTGGTGAGATCAAGAATGTTATTTATGATTGAGAGAAGCGTGTCCCCGCTGTGGCGAATGATCTCGACATATTCCCTTTGTCCCTCTGTGAGATCTTCATCCAGCAAGAGGCCGGTCATGCCAATTACGGCATTCATTGGAGTGCGAATTTCATGGCTCATATTAGCGAGAAATTCGGATTTCGCCCGCGTAGCAGATATAGCCCTCTCCTTGGATTTTTGCAGTTCCTCCTCAGAGCGTTTTCGCTCTGTAATGTCCCGGATGGACTCAATCGCTCCCCAGTAATTTCCATCCGTGTCAAAAAGAGGCGATGCGCTTCCCAAGAGGTATACTTCACATCCGCGCAAATTGGGGATATAGGTTTCTGCAACGAGAGTTCCGTCATCGCTTTTCTTTATAGCTGAACAATTTCCTTCCGAAATTTGATCAATTCCGCGGACTGCATCTATGAGCATCGGTCGGCGTTTTCCATAGAAAGCCAGAGCGTATTCATAATTCATCTTTCCAAGTATTTGCTCCGCCTTTACGCCAGTCATTTTCTCCATGGAACGGTTCCAGGATATGACTCTGCCTTCCTTGTCAATTACAAAGGTGGCATCAGGAAGAAAGCTTATTATGCTCGTCAGGAGGCGCTCGGACTCTTTCAGAGCGCCCTCAGCTCTCTTACGATCACTGATATCCAGCGCCACGTGGACTACTCCAGTGACCGTATCCCCTTCATCCTTGATAGGACTACTTCGAGATAGCCAGGTCCTGCCGTCAGGTGTGATCATTTCTCCTTCCTGGGAGTGACCGGTCTGCAGGGCTTTAAGAGCCGTGCAGCCTTTGCAGGGTGTGCTTGTGCCGTGAATGATCTCATAGCAACGTTTTTCTTTAATCTCGCAGATCGGGATATCGAGATATTTTTGCATAGTAGAACTAACCCAGATTATGTGCATCCCAGGATCCAGGTATTCTACTGCAACCTTTCTCAAGCCTCCCAGGATTGCGGCCTTTTCCCGTTCAGATTTGCGCAATGCTTCTTCAGCCTGGTTTCGTTCACCAACTGCCGATGAATCTATGATCACCTTGGTACACTCCCTGGTCATTTCTGAAAATATTATTCTGATTGCTCAAGTCAAATTGAGCTTCCAGCCATTGGCGGGAAATGCCACCAAAGGGCTGGGGCTAGCCATTTTCCTGCAAACTTCGATTCTCCTTATTGCACTCTTTGTTATCAAGAATTTCATGATGTCATGAGAACAAATCGCGATTTATTTAAAGATTGCGCAAATGTAGATTTCTTTTCTTATCTTTTCTCAAATATTCCTAATTCTGCAACAAAGGCGAGAGAAAAAAGAGGTTCTATCTAAAGGTCTAACACTATTTAGCGAAATCTCAATTTCAGCGTGTCGAGGTATCATCAGAAAATAAATTTTCTAACACAGGATATAATCCAATCCAAAATAGAAACAATAATGTCCTCTCGTCTATTGAATCTATTGGGGGAGAAATAAATTTTTTTAAGTTCACATTCAGATATTTCGCTAAATATCGATTATCTGGGATGATGGGTCAAGCCCAATTGCTTTACCACATTCACTATCTACCGGGTGTTGAATAGATGCGGGATATCTACTGCAAACAATGCCTCGTGGTTTTATCGGTAATTTAACTATCAGCTTTGCAGCTATGGCTAAATCGGTATATGCAAAAGAAATCCGAAATGCATGTGCGAGCTTGGGAACACAAAAATGTTTATAGCTTCAATGTAAACATATAATCATGCCTGCAAGCAGTGTGTATACAATTCGAATTTCTGCAGAGGTCCGGCAAATGATGGATGAGATGAAGGACATCAACTGGCAGTCGGACATCAGGCAGGCAATTGAAGATTTGGTCCGAGAAAAAAGAAGACAAAGGTTGTTAAGCGAAGCGAGCCGGCTTAGAAAGGATACAAAGAATATCGGCATTAGCGCGTCGGAAATGATCAGAGAGGACCGAGATGCTAGATAGAGCCGTCCTCGATACAGGTGTTATTGTTGCCCTCTATTTTGAGGAAGATGCCTCTGATAGGGCAGTAATCGCAGCTGGAAAACATAATCCGATAACATTGGATCTAGCTGTTGCCGAAGTTGGTAATGTGGCCTGGAAAAGAGCAGTCCTTTTTGGAGAGAATAGGGACGCGGTCTGGCAGTCACTTTCAAAATGCCTGGAATTTATCCAATCATGCACATTGATGCGCTCTTCAGATTTGGCCCGCCCGGCATACGACATTGCACTGGCGAACGGGACCACATTCTATGATTCACTCTTCCTTGCAGCCGCAGAAAGAGAAGAAGTGCCGCTGCTGACATTGGATAAGAAGATGTTTAACAAAACAAAAGCAAAATTAAATGTTCAGATGGTCTAAGAGAATAACGAGACAATACCCCATCTATATATATATTCAATTATTTATTAACGCAAACCTGGGCATCGCTTCTAAACATCCCGTCAACTTCTATGGCCAGGCCGAGGATTGCGCGAAAGTAATCTCGCGAAGGCGAGGATTCCAGAATCAACAAATATATTATGGCTTCCGACGTATGAGTTCTATCACATCCGTCAAAGCCAAATAAAAAAATGTCATAGATCAAAATTCAATCCGGCAATGAATGCCTTGGGAATTGAAGCTGGATAGTCTAAGACAGGCTCAAAGGATCTGGATCCCAAAAAGGCCAGCAGTCGGCAGGTAGGCACAACCGATAGGATCATAAGATCATCAGGCCAATATGGAGATAGGCTCAATCCTGTTCTTGCTCTTCTCCATAGTTCCATCAAGGGCTGAGCGCATTTCCTGCTTTTGGGCATCTTCGAAGCTGCCGTTCTCCAGAAGGTCTTCCATCATACCGCTCAGGATATCATCCATGACTTCCATCTTGGAATAAAGGCGCTGGCGCTGGTTGCAGTAGCTGCGGATCTGAAACTGCAAAACTGGGCTCGCGCCAGCCATCTCGCTATTTAACAATGCTGAGGCCTCTTCGTCTGTTTTTCCTGCCGCATCCTTGATCCTGTTATAGAGACCAAACCACGATATTATAGCCGGGGGATCCAGTCTGGCAAGCTTCGGCATCATGCGCCCGAACCTCTGGGAGAGCTTTATTAAATCCTCGTTAGAGGTGCGGAGAGCGTCTTGATGGCGGGCAAGGTCAGAGGCATACTTGGCGAATTCAGGGTTCTTGGACATCTAATATCACCGTTTAGAAATAGAGAGATTTGGTTGAAGATAAGGTCGATCCGCGCGGGGCGAAAGTAATCTTGCTTGAGAGAATAGCGTAGGTATCGGGCCCCTCAACTGCTCATGTCATGGTCCTGTTGCATTTTAGTGTATGTTTCTCTGATTGCAACCTCTCCTAAACCCTTCAGGATAGAATTCACTGGTTTGGCATAGCGACATCTTTGAAAATTTGCTGGAATTGGGCATGATGAATCTGAACAATCAAGCAGGATTTTGGATTTCGATAAAACCATAAGATCGAATCCAAACCAATCCAAATCCTTTTTTACCAGGCAGGTGCATTGCACTCTGTCGGGTAGCAAAGTGCTGCTGATTCTGGTCCTGTATTTTTATGTCGGAGTCAGGTGCGGGACACAATCTGGGAATTCCTAATCTTCCCACCACGGGAGACTGTCTCATCATGCCCGCTAATCTGAGTCTGCATCTTGGAGGAGATCCATCCAAAGATGCAAAAGCGAGAGCAGATTCGTGGCAGCGCATGCTCCAATTCCTCGACCTTCATTTGATGGGCAGCGGTCCTGACGCTAATTAGAATGCATTTTTGTAATTAGAATGCAATTTTGCCCTGTTGCCGCAGCCCGGCATTTTTTTTCTTACTTTTCTCTCTGTCTTCTTATTTTCATTTTCTTTTTTTTTATCTCGTTTCTTTCCGATCACCAATATCTTTTGAGACGGCTCTTTTGTCGCATTGTTCTATTGTCAATGCAGTTTTGTGATTGAATTGCCAACGATCCGCCCTTCCTCGCGGGCGACCTTCTCCACATATTCCTGTACGGATTTCTTGTACCCGTTCCGGTTAGCGAGCCTTTGAATCTCTTTCATGACGCCGCTGCCGTACTGCATGGCTTTTTTCTCATGCTGGGCGATGGACGGCGGAAGAACGCGCATCGCCACTTCCCGGAGAGGCAGCTTGCGAACGCCGTCGCGCACTTTATTCTCCGGCGGGATGGCGAGCGCCGTCCGAACAACCCTCAGATCCATGTAGGGCAAAGAGAAGTATGCGCCGTGAATATTCGCCACCGCTTGATCGCGAGCAAGCTGCAAAGAAAGTCCCTGAAAATCCTTCGCCATATCCTCTGCCAATGTCTCCGTCTGCAGGTAGCGGGAATAGCCACCGAATAGTTCGTCCGCACCTTGCCCGGCCAGGATGCGCCGGTGGCCGTGCTCTCCCGCCCAGCGAGCCGCAAAAAATAGGGTGGCGGCAATGGAGGCATTTACCGGATCTATCGCCGGAATGACCCTCAAGACGGAGCGCAATGCATCTTCAATTGAGCCCGGATCGATCACCACTTGCTCAAGCTTCAGGCCAAGCTCCTCGGCCACCCGGCGGGCATGTTGCAGGTCATGCGAGCCCTCCAGGCCCACAACCACGCAATCGCGCCCGGCGAGTTTCGCCACCAGAGCCGAATCAACGCCGCCGGACAGGGCCACAACACCCTCATCGCTCCTCAGGCGAACTGCGACCTCTATGGCTTTTTCCAGATCCATGACATGGTAGCCGGGATCAATTCTGCCGGCAGTCTCGCCCCGGCAGACCAGAGTTCCGGGCGGGCACTCTCCGGGCATGATGCCGAAATGGTCGCGTGCCGCGCATTCCTGCCCCAGATCCTGGCTATCGCTCCATCTGAGGAAAAACTCGCCGCCGAATCGAAGTACGCAGTCTCGGTTCTGCGATAGATGGGCCTGCACCTCTTCTTCGGAGAGGCGGACGCCACCAAGCTCAATCCAGCCCCGAAGATCGATTTGCGATGCCTCACAAGACGCGGCTAATTCTGCATGCGCCAGGTCGAAAGGAATGCTCATGACTCTGCCGGTAGATTCCTTCTAAGGTAAGATTCTTTGGATTGGGATAGCAGTTTTCCTGGCTTATGCATTCAATCCGGTCCATTCTCAGGGGCGGTATAATTTCAGCCGCAGTCATAATTTCTGCCACATTTCTTGGCGGCCCAATAAGCCACGATTGTTGCAGCAAGACATGAGGCGAATCCCAGCATGAAGGCGGATTGCACTCCTGTTATCTGATCTGCTAGGGGAAGCTCCCGGAACTCAAGAAAACGATTGCCGTTGACGACGGGCGCAAGCGTGAGGACTGTTTCAAATAGGACAGTCCCAAACAGTCCGGAAAGCCCCAAAAACATGCCGGTGACACTGGTGGCAGATCCTTTTTTGCCCATCGGACAGGAGCCCAGCATAAGCTCCGCATTGGCCGGAAAAACAAGACTGAATGATGTGCCCAGCGTGACAGTCGCCAGGTAGAAGATGTGGTCCGGCCTTGCATCCTTGGCTGCATAGCTGAGGAGAAGAAGAGATGCTGCAGCTATTATCATCCCGCAGGCACGTGTTTTTTCGGCTCCGAATCGGTCGATAAGATAACCGGCTACCAGCGCTGTGACCACAATGCACAGTTGGACTAGAGTCATGATTAAACCGACTTTAGAGCTTTCCATGCGGGATACAAAACCAAAGTAGAGCGGGAAAAGAAAAAAGCTGCCGGATATGGCCAGATAAATAAAAAAACCTACAAGATTATCAGAAATAAAGCGAAAACTCTTGAAGAGAGATATATCCACTATCGGCTCGGCAATTCTCTTTTCCCGGACAATAAAGGCGGCGATGCCAAAGAAAAAAATGATCAGGCATCCGATAATGATCGGGCTTGTCCATCCAAACTCTTTGCCCATGTTAAAGCTGAATGTAAGCGCAAAAAATGATACCGTCACGATAGCCGCCCCAAGAATGTCCAGCCTTCCATTCTCGCAGCGCTTTTCATCTTTCGGCATGACAACGGATGCTATCAAAAGGATTGCACATGCCGCAGGAATCGTTATCAGAAACGCCCATTTCCAGCCGAATTGATGGTCGATCAATCCTCCGAAAAAAAAGCCCGCAGCCGCACCGAGCGACTCAAGAGCAGTCAAGCAGCCCATAGCTCTGCCCTGAAGATCCGTGTGCAATCGGCCATAAATGGAGGCAATCCCCACAGTCAGGAACATGGAAACCCCGATGGCCTGAAGGCCGCGGGAGGCTATCAGCATGTAAATTCCAACGGATGTTCCGCATAGGAGGGAGCCGATGGTAAAAAGAAAGATGCCCCATAAGAAAATTCTCTTAAATCCAATCTTGTCGCCGATCTTCCCCACGACGAGCCCAAAGCTCATATTCAGCAGGAACGGAAAGAGCAAAACCCATGAGGCCAGGCTTGTTCCGATGTTATACGTAACCGATATGCTTGGCAGCAGGATTGTCACCAAGGCTAAGCTAAATGTGGACAGGAAACCACTCAGTATGATGATTAAGATGAGGGTTATGTCAGAGTTATTGCATACAGTGCGGCCCCATATTAATTTGCCGATTACAGGTAAGACCTCACCCATTATGCCTCATCCTGAATTTCCTGCCCTTGATTTGCTTGACCACCATACTCTCTGTATGGATTTTTTAAATCCGTTATTTGAACGCTTGAGACCTCGAGGCATTTTTGAAATGGGTGGCTGTTAGATCATGATTACTCAAATCCTCTTTTGAACGCAGCCAGATAATAGACTGATACTGCAACGAGCCACAATGCACCAGAAAGAAGCACGATTCTTCCGCCGGGGATCAATGCCTGCGCAGCGAAAATGGCCAGCATCAGAAGAACCGCCAATCGCTGCAAATGCGGGAAAAAGGGCGCTTTCCAGTTCGATTTATTCGGACTGCCCTCCAGCAGGATGCTGTGCAGCTTTGGCTGGCTCAAGGCGATCATCAGCCAGGAGAAGAGAAATCCAAATCCGGATAGGCTGGCCAGCCACAGATAGGCAAAGGCGGGAAAGAGATAGAATACAAGAGCCCCAAGAAAAAGCACTGCGCCGGAAGCTGCAATGGCCGGTAATGGCGTGCCCGCACTTCCAACATGAGAAAACGCGGACGATACATAGCCGTCTCGCGAAAGAGAGAACAAAACCCTGGAGGTGGCATAGACTCCCATGCCGATGGTGGAAAGGGCGGCTGTCAGGACCACGAAGTTCATGGCAGTAGCCGCTCCCGGACCAAGAAGAATGCGAAAGGCATCGGTGTACGGGCTGGTGCTGATTCCGGCCTGGCTCATAGGAAGAATGCTCACCAGAACCGCAGTCGAGATCATGTAGAGGGCGATTATGGCCAGAGTGCTGCCGATAAGCGCCCTGGGAATATCCTTCTCGGGGCGCAGGCTCTCCTCCGATGCCATGCCGATGGCTTCGGCTCCGCCGTAGGCGAAGATTACGATCATCATAGCCCCCAGGATTCCGGCCAATCCCATCGGCGCGAAGCTTCCCCAGCCCGGAGACGCGCCTGCGACTCCCATGCCGTCAATGCCGGAAAGGCCGCCCAGCATTCCGGTGTAGCCGAGCAACGATGCCGCCCCGACCAGGATAAAGGCGACCAGAGCCAGAGTCTTGATCATGCCGAGCCAGAACTCCGTCTCGCCGAAGAGCAGAACACCCGCGCCGTTCACCGCCACAACCAGCGCCGCGATAAGGAGATAAAACGCCCAGTTTGGGATCGCCGGGAACCATGAATGCAAAATTTCGCCCGCCACTATTGCTTCTGTGGCCGGGCCGAGGAGAAACGCCAGCCAGTAGGTGCTGCCGGTGATGAATCCTGCGTAGCCGCCAAGCGACAGACTCACATAAAACTGGAACGATCCGGCAGCGGGCATGCCCGATGCCATCTCCGCCAAAAGGGCCACGACGAGCAGCGTCACGAGCCCTCCCAGGGCATAGGAGATCAGAACCGCCGGGCCTGCCGCATTGATGGCAGCACCGGCTCCCAGCAAGTATCCTGCGCCGATCACTGCGCAGATGGACATCATGGCAAGATGCCTGGCCAAGAGAGCACGCTTGAGATTTTGCATATCTATCTCCGGATCTTTCCCAGGATAATTTGGATATCATTCAATATTTTGTGGAGATAGATTAAGTTCTCAATCTTCATAAGACTGTTGTTCTCAGAACTTTTGTTCTTAAAGCTTTTGTTCTCAAAAACTTTTGTTGGGATGCATCAGGAATGCCGGCTCTGCCTGCAAGCAAGTCAAAAAATAGTGGGGGTGAGAGTTCGAAAGGGAAGGAGAGCCGGATCTGCCATCCGGACTCTAAACGGTAATTTTGGCCCTGGCGAGATACTTGATCAGATCCGCGCTGATTCTGGACTTCTTTTGAATCTGATCCGCCACATCCTCGGCTGTCGCGCCGCCCGCGGCCAGGGCATTGATCTCATTCAATATGGTTTCGTCCACCGTGTAGTACTCATCCAGGTCTTTTCTGTGGCCCCACACGTCGCCTTCTACTATATCGATTCCCTGCATCTCCATGAATACCTGAATGGCATTGGACAGGGTCTTGTGGTAGGATGGCGGCACCTGAATCATTCTCAGCCTGGGGCATCTTTGCATCAGATTGAGGAAATCCACATTGCTGGCGCGGAAAGCCAGATGTACCGTTTTCTCATTGGGATTTAAGTTGGGAATTTCGGTCCTTGCGCTGATTACTCTAAGTCTCATTTTAACACTCCAGGCAGTACAAGGCTTAGATAATATTAATAGACACTTGCGATGATCACATCAGTATAAAACGATTTCAGGAGATTCAATCCTCTTAAAATTTTGAAAAAACGAATTGCTGATGAAAGATTTTATTGCATTATCTCCTCGGTCCGCTCCTGATTGGGACTATTTTTGGCAAGGATCGAGCGCGGCCAATTTTTTTAACCTTTTTTTAACCTTTTCAACCTTTTTCAACTTTTTTTTTAAACCTTTCTTAACTTTTTTTTTAAACCTTTCTTAACTTTTTTTTTAAACCTTTCTTAACTTTTTTAACCTTTTTTTAGCCCCATCCCCCCATCAATTATGCTTGCCGCTCTCGTATGATGCAGGATGTCTCTCCAACAGGATTTCATAATCCAGGTTTTGAGCCTTCTTTTGCAGGCTCTCCTTGGCATTTTCTTGAGCATTGATGCCGATGATGCCGTCAGTTTGTATCTGGAACTCCTGTGCTTCGTTGCCCATGCCGGGCTTGCGGTATTCGGATGCATGGAATGCGACGATCTGCTCAGCAGATGCGCCAAAATCGGCAACGTGAGCTGCCGCCGCCTCAAATGATGAAGCCTTGGATGTGCAATTTTCCAGAGCAATTGACGCCTTTTCTGCCAGATCCGGATATCCGAGGAGCCTTGATTGCCTCTCCAGAAGCGTGGCCATCTCCTTGGCTTTTGCATAGTCCCTCTCTCCCATGAAGAGGGCGACCAGATCATTATAAATTATCATAGTATCGTAAGCTGCTCCCAGGCGCTGGAATGAGGCCAAAGCCTGCTGCAGCCTGGTCATGGCATCTTTGTAGTCCTTCTTTTCCAGAGCCAGCCGTCCGAGTCTCCCCAGGGCGCGAGCCTCCTCCAGTGTGTTGGAGAGCCTGCGGGCCAGCGTCAGGGCTTTCTCAAAGTAGATTTCCGCATCACGATAGCGTTTCTCAGCCAGGTGGAGGTCCGCCTGGGCGCTATAAAGCTGAATCTTTAGGGGCTGGTAGTCGGTACGGAAGATGAGCGTCTCGGCCTGGGACAGATAGAATTTGGCCTCCAAGAGTTGATTCGCGCCCAGCTTGAAGGTTCCCAGAGCAAGATAGCCCTCGCACAGGTCCGGCATGGCTCCGAGACTCTCCAGTAGCTTTAGGGCCTCGCTCAAATGAGAGTTGGCTTCTTTTTCCTTTCCGCACAGTCCCATGACGGTTCCGAGGCTCATCCTGGATAGTGCAATGCAAGGGACGGCGTCAAGATCCTGGAAGGTCTTCAAGGCTTTTTCCAGAACTCTCGCAGATAAGGCCAGATCGCCCTTGTCCTTCAAGACCAAAGCCGTATTGAACATGATTTGGGCCTGATTGAAGACCTCTCCTGTCTCCTCGAAGAGCGCCAGGCTTTCTTTATAGCTGGAGAGTGCTTCATCCCACTGGAATCTGTCGGAATAGCTTCCGGCGATGGCGGAGAGAACCTCTGCCTGGCCGGATAGGTCGCCGACGGCCTTCAGCTCCGAGAGCTGTTTATAATAATCGTCGAGCGAGGAAAGGACCTCTCCCTGGCTGGCTTTGACCATGTCGATATTGGACTGCATCTCGGCTGCGCCCTCGCGGTCTCCCAGCCGCTTTAAAATATCCCGGCTGCGCATAAAGTGCTCCACGGCAAGAGAGCGTTCGCCCCGGCGCAAATAGAAGGTTCCGAGATTACCGAGGACGCGAGACTCGCCCTTTGCGTCATCCAGCTTCTCAAAGAGGTCCAGGCTCCTCTGGTAAGCCTCTAACGCACGGTTCCAGTCACCTGTCTTGAAGCAGATGCTGGCCACGTTGCTCAAGACTGACGCTTCGCTCCCAACGTCGCCCGAGCGCTCAAAGCCCTTCAGGCTGCTGTCATAGTAATCTAAAGCTGCAGACCATTTTCCTCGCTGGTAGCAGATGTTTCCAAGATTGTTGAGAGCCACGGCCCGGTTCCAATGGTCTCCCAGCCGTTCCAGGATCTCCAGGCTCTCCTGGTAGCAGCGCAGCGCCCCATCCCAATCGCCCAGCTCCGAGCGAATATTGCCGAGGCTGCATAAAACCGTTGCCGCCGCCGCAAAATCGCCAAACGAGCGCACAAAGCTCAAGACATCGATGCACTGGGCCTGTGCCTCCTGCCACATGCCGCGCTTTCCGCAGACATCCGTCATCCCGGCAAGAACAGTGATCACAGCTTGAGGATCTTCCCGCTCCTTTTGGATAGCCAGGCATGACTGGTAAAGCTGCATGGCTTCATCCATCAGACAGGCTTCCACTTTCAGGCCGGCCAGGCCCAGGAGCGAATTGCCCTCGCCCTGCCGGTCTCCCAGTTTCCGAAAGGCTTCCAGGCTTTGCTGATAGTATGCCAATGCCTTCTCTCGCTGGCCCAGTCGGCAGCAAATCGCGGCCAGGTTGCCTGTCACAGCCGCCATCCCGCCCTTGTCGCCTATCGTTTTCCTCGCTTCGAGGCATGAGCTGTAATATCTCATTGCACCGAGGCCGTCGCCTCTGTCGGCGCAAAGGTTTCCCAAATTATTCTGAGCGGTGGCTGTCCCCTGCAGATCCCCCATGTCCTCGAAGGACTGCATGGCTTCCTTGAAGTTTTCCTCTGCGCTATCATAATCTCCTTTGAACTGACAGCATAGTCCCAGGTTCAGGCGGGTTCCGGCTGCGCCCTGCACATCGCCCAGATCTTCCTTGGATTCGAGGCTGCGCTGCAAGCAATCCAAAGCCAGTTCCAGGTCGCCTTGCGCCTGATGGATCAGTCCAAGGTTTGAGAGCGTGTTGGCCGCCCCCTGCATATCGCCGCCCGTCTCCTGGATCTCCAGAGCGCGGTTATAGATGCCCTTGGCCTCGTTCAATTCTCCCTTCATGTGGTAGATGCTTGCTAAATTGGAGAGCGCTTTTGCCGAGGCAAGCGGTTCACCTCCGGCCAAGAGAAGATCCGCCGACCTTTGCAGGCAATCAATGGCCCGCGTCCAATCCCTGCGATCGGCATGAATGAATCCCAAACTGACAAGAGTCTCGGCCAAATTGGCGTCTTTTTGCTCTTCTTGGATCTGCAGGCATCTATCGTAGCATCCGATAGCCTCCTCAAGCCGACCGGAACGGTAGAATATCTTTCCCAGGCTTGCCAGCCCTTCCGCCATGCCGCAATTGTCCCCGGCCAATTCCTGCAATTGCACCGACTTTTGCAGATGCCCGGCTGCCTCCTCAAAAAAGCCTTGCTCCTGGCGGACCTGTCCCAGTCGGCTGCAGGCAAAGGCCGCTCCCTCGCTGTCGCCGATCTTTTCCAGGATCGCGGCGCTTGATGCAAAGCACTCTATAGCCCGCGAATAGTCTCCATCTTGCAGGAAGAACTGCCCCTGCCGGTTTCTCAGGCGCGCGGCTCCCGCTTCATCCCCGATCTCTTCGAGATAGTGCAGGGCAGTCTCGATGCAGCCCTGCGCCCTGCTGTCTTTATCCTGCGACTGGTAGATTGAAGAAAGCGATGAGAGCGTTGCTGCAGCGCTTTTTTTATCCCCGCACCGCTCCTGCTCGCTCAGGCATTTTTGATAATATTCAAGCGCAGCGGCACTGTCGCCCTGCAGCCGGTGCAGCTCCCCCAAGCGGCTGAGGGTTTCAGCTCTGCCGGATCTGTCTTCGGGTCCGATCTCTTCCAAAACCCTGCAAAAGCATTTCATCGCTTTGCCGAATTCGCCTCGTTTCTGATAGACATGGCCCAGTTCTCTTTGCATCGATGGGACAAGGGAGGTCCGGCTGCCTTCCTTCAGGCACTGCTCGGCCTTTTCGTAACAGGCTCCGGCCCGGTCCCAGTCCTCCACTTCAGAATAAAGGCTGCCGAGGCCGCATAGCGCCAGCGCCGTTTTCGTTTTGTCGAAATGAACCTCGGCTATGCGTGCCGCCTGCTCGTAATATTCGATAGCGGCTTGGCTAAAAAAAAGGCGGTGGGCAAGCCTGGCCAAATTGTGCCAGCCTTCAAAGCTGTTGGTGCGGGATGCATGATCGGAAAGTGCGGAAAAATTGCTTTGCATGGCGGCTTCATCCGAGGAAAGAGTCGCCTGGATAAAAGAAGAGACGGGGGAAGGTGCCTGTTGCGAGAGACTTCGCAAGCTCTCAGGATCGTAGCCCTTTGGATCTGATAAGATCTCTGCAAAGGAGCCCAGGGATGAAACAATTTTATCTGCAGCCAAATCTCTCACCGCCTAAATGATTAACAGTTAAAATTGGTAAAAATTGTGAATTACGAACTAAAACTTTAATATATTTTGATGTGATAAAATCAGCAAAATTCGCATTCAAACATGATGCGAGCATAAATCTTATTCTTCTTGCGATACCCAGAATCATTGTATGCATCCCTTATTCCCCTACCTACATTAAAATATACTTATCCTGCCTATTTCTTTAGTATTAACCTTTCATGCATATATAATCTTCTATTTCTTTAAATTGTTTGCAGATTTACAATATAAAGTTAAATTTAGATAAATAATAATTGTCCGGTTTTCAATCAGAGGGATGCCCACCAAATCCAGAGCCGATCATGAGATGTCTGAAAATGTCGACTTTTTTTATTGAGGATGGCAGAAAATTCAATTAAGCCTGCGCATTCCTATATTTGCAGAAGAATAAATCAGGCGGATGTGAGAAATGCAATTTTAACCCAGCTAAATAATTCCTGCGCGAGCAGATTTGCGCATTAATAAAAGCGATCGTCGAATTAAAATAAATATTGTGTATCCGCGATTGAGTCAAATCCAAAACGTATAAACCAAAATCATAATATTAATATAATTTTACTAAAAAATATTTTGTGACCTGGACGATTTCTTCGAGCCTAATTCCGGGGAAGCCGGATACGAAAATTCGGATTTCCAAAAGACGGTACGAAAAATACGGGTTCTTCAAGCAGGATATGAAATTCAGATTCCGGAAACCGGGTGCGATAATCCAGATTTCGGCAAGCGGGGCATGAGACTCAGATTTCGACAAGTCGGATAAAATAAACCAAATGGATGGAAAAAATAATATAAAGAACCTCAAGCCAAAGATTATGAGCCAAATTCGATCGACAAAAAACGGTCGGCAAATATGGTTAGCTAAAAATAAGCCGCCAGGAAAAAATGCGGAGAAAAATTGCGCGTTGGGGGGCGCAAAAGGGAAGCTATTTTAAGACCAATTTTAAGGCGCGCTGCGGGCAGCCCATGACACAGGCTCCGCACTGGATGCATTTGCCGGAATCCGCGACCACCAGCCAGTCCTCGAAGCGGAAAGTTCCGGTGGGGCAGATGGATACACACGCCCCGCAGTGCACGCATTCGTTCTCATCCCGCACGACCGGGATCTCCAGGGGCACGACACGAACGCCGCGCCGCTCGAATGCCTCCTTGACCTCATTGCACTTTTCAGCCGGGACTTCCAGGACGATCTCGCCGCTCACGGCATCGATGCTGGCCCGCTCAATGTTCACCAGGGCCGAGGTCTCGAGAATGACCGAGGCGATGAGGGGATAGCGCACGATTCCGGGGAACACGTGCAGCATTAACTTCATCTCTACCGCCTCCTGGCCAAAAGCCGAGAGAGATGGTTGCTCGTAATCATTCCTATCACCTTGTTGTCCTTGTCCACGACCGGCAATGCCGATATGCTGTGCGTGTCCAGGGTGCGGGCCGCCAGCTCGATAGGCTCGTCGACCAAAGCCGAATAAACCCGCCTTGTCATGATATTTGCGATCTTGGTGGGCTTTCCGCCGGCAACGGCTTTGGAGATGTCCCAGGCGGTGATGATGCCCATCAGCCTTCCGTCTTTTGAGACCACCGGGAGATGATCGAAGCTTCCGCTCACGATCAGCTTGGCCGCTTCGTCCACCTGAATGTCTTCGCGCACGGAGACTATGTCGCGGCTCATGACGTCACCCACATTCGGCGACTCCTTGGTCTGCTTCATGGGCCGGGAGCTGCCCACGCGCGAGAGGGGCTCTACAGCCTGGCTGAGCAGGAACTCGCCCTGCTCCACCTGCACCTTCAACTCCAATGCTATCTCGCGAGCCATGTGAAAGCTGGAGAGAGACGACGTGGTGACCTCTTTTCCATTGAGGTCGATCATGCCCGACTTCAGGTCTTCGTAGCTCACCATCTTCAAAGATGGGCGGTCGCGGCGGGGGATGCCGTAATCCACCACGGGAACGGTGATGTCTCGGTCGCGAACAGCCGTATTTCTGGCGATTTTTTCATTCAGGACGGGAATGGGAATGCCGATGCCGAGATACAGGCTCGGCCCGTATTTGTGGAAGGTCGCGGCTCGAAGGTAGCGATTGCTCATCTTCTTCAGGTCGCCCGTGACCATCAGGGTTGAGAAATTGTTCTGCGGGTTGTGCTGTGTGCCGGACCCGATGACGAAGCCCTGCGCTCCCGCCAAAAATATGCGCGTTCCCATGCCGACGTAGTCGAAATTCGGGTCGTTGGAAAGAGGCGACAGAACTCCTGCACCGCTGTAGTGGATGTTGCCGAGGCGCGGCAGAAGTGTTCCCATGTAGGTGTGCAGCGTTCGGTCCGATGTGTTGGTGGCGGCATTGTAACGCTGGTAGGCGTTGCGCGGGTTCACCATCATCGCCTGGTTGAAGTCCTCCAATCGCAGCGATGTCTCCAGTTCCGTCTGAGGGTAGCAGTCCGTGCTTGCACCCTCCGCTTCCACGTCGATCTGTTTGCCTGCCACGAGGTCTTCGATTACATGAGCACCACCGTACTCGATGCCCCGGTCAATGGACGGCTGGGTGGCACCAAGGAAAAGATCGACGGCAGCCACGCCACCGTAGGCTTCCACCTTGTTCAGGAAAGCTCTGGCAATCTTTATGGGCGGGTCGCTGTGGCCCAGGTTGAGAAATACGCCCGAAGAGCACATGGCCCCGAAGGTTCCCGTAGTTACAACATCCACCTCTCGCACCGCTCCGGCGGGTCCGAGTTCATCCACAATATCGGGCATCTGCTCGGCTGTGACGACGCGAACCGAGCCGTCGCGAATGCGTTCGTTGATCTCCGCTAACGATTTCTCTTGCACAATTTGCAGAAAAGTAGGCAATCCGATAAAAACTTATTGGGCTCCCGTCCCGGGCAGCAGATCCAACAACATTATCTGCCTTCAGGAAGAGGGCCTTATGAAATAGGAGCCCTACAAAAAATGGCAAATAATTCCGGCAAGAGGATCGTTCTCACCAGCGACTCGACCATGATGAGCAGTTATCATGGCGGCGTGATGCTGGGCTTTGCCGCCATCATGCCCAAATCCGTGCTGCCGGACCGGATACTGCGCTCTTTTTTCTGCCCGCCCGTTCCCGCTGCAAGCGACGGCTCGGCAAAGGTCGCCCCCTGCGGCATGAGGAAGGTCGAGGCGGCCCTGCTCGATGCGGGCTTCTCTCGCGATGAAGTCATGGTTGCCCATCCCGATCATCTGGAGAAGGCCATCGGCCCGGAGACCCGCATCGTGGGCATCACGCATGACGATCCGATGGGCAAGATCGCAGCGCGAGAGCTGGAGGATATCATCAGGCGCGGCCCGCCGCACAACCGCTCCAGCTTTCTCGCCCTCGTAAACCACCCGCTCATCCGGGAGCACAGGCCGCGCGTCGTTGTAGGCGGCAACGGCTCCTGGGAAGTGATGGGCGAGGACGTTGGTGTGGATCATATCTACCTTGGCGAGGGAGAGAGCGATTTTCCCGAAGTCTGCCGCAAGATCCTGCGGGGCGAGGATGTGCCGCCTGTCATCCGGGGCGGGACGGTTCCGGCGGAATCGATCCCGGTAAACCGGGGCGCAACCGTAGGCGGAATTGTGGAGATAGGCAGAGGCTGCTGGCGGGGTTGCGCATTCTGCTCGCCCACCATGCGCACGGTACGCCACAGGCCCCTGGAAAATATCCTGGCAGACGCGCGGCAAAACATCGAAAACGGACAGATGGATCTGATTCTTCACTCCGAGGATGTGCTCACCTACGGCTCGAAGGGCATGGCGACCAACGAAGATAAAGTCCTGCAACTGGTAAAGAGCGTAAAAGAGCTTGAGCCGCACACTGTGGACTTCTCGCACATGAGCCTGGCCACAGTCCACCAGAATCAGGACCTCGTTCGCAAGGTTTCAGATGTGGTGGGCGTAGGCTCTGACCAGAAATACATGTCCGCCTGGATCGGCATCGAGACGGGAAGCTGCCGCATCCTGGAGATGCACATGCCGCGCAAAGCCCTGCCCGGCGACATAGGCGAGTGGCCGGAGATTGTGAGGGACTGCTACCGGCTCTTTGACGAAGAGTCATGGCTGCCCGTGGCAAGCCTGGTGCTGGGTCTGCCGGGCGAGAAGGCGGAGGATGTCATAAAGACCATCGAGCTGGTCGAATCGCTGAAGGACTACACCGGCCTCATGCTTCCTTTATTCTTCACCACCATCTCCGGCACGAAGCTTGGCGGCATCAGGGGCTTCGGCAAGGATGACGCCCTGCCCGAGCACTGGCAACTGGTGGGGCTGTGCCTGGAGTACAATCTCAAACACCTCAAGACGCTGCACCATCTCTACAGCGAGAGGATGACTGCGGGGCCCTTTGTTCATGCCGCGCTGAGCGGAATAAACCTGGTAGCCGACCTTGCCCTGGGCAAGTACATGAAGAGAATGAAAAGAGGAGAGCCTCCCAACTGAACTGATGCCGGAAGGCCAAACCAAAAGCAATTCTGCTTCCGGCTCAGCAGCAATATACATTGAATTTATGATTGCGGTATTTTTAGAAATCAGTAATAATTTCAATAATCACTGCAATTTTTGCTACCAGATTATGCTATGCTATTTCGCCTATCCTAATAATTCTCCAATACCGACCTCACGACTCCCTTGTGGTCTCCCTTAAGGGAATAGACGTTATGGTCCCCGGAGACATCGATGCTCAGGATGCCCAGGCGGGTGTTCATAAGCCCAACCATTGCCGAGACTCCGCGATAGCTGACATCAAAGCCCTCTTTGGCGAGGTATGTGAACACATCCTCTGTGGTATATGCTCCGTCGCTCAAAAACAGCTTTAAAACGGCCTTGCGGATACCTATTCCGTCTCGCTTCAGGTAATTCCTGAGCCTCTCCTGGATTCGTTCTTCAGCGCTCTCCATCCGGCAAAATCACCGCCCCTTAGCAATGAATTTAAGGATTATAAAGGTATTCTCTCCACTACCAGCCCTCTCTCCAAGGGGTATCTTTCCACAATGGAAATGTTACAATCGATGCTTTTTAACTCTTTCGAAATATCTTCCAAGATCGGCGCGGCGATATCTATCGCTTCTTTTTCCCGGCAGTACATCTCCTGGGGGACCTCCAGGTCTTGCAGAATATGCAAGGCTCCGCTCAGGTCTCCCTCAATCACGCCGTGCACGATGGTGCCCTCTTCCGTCACATAATCAAACGCGCGGGCCACGCGTCCCGCCCGCCGCAGCAGCCGTTCCCGCAACTGCACGGCATCCTTGAAGCGGGAGGGGCAATAGTGAACCTTGATTTCCTCTCGCAAAAAGTGCTCTTTGGCCGTATCCTCGCTGCCTTCCGCGCCGCAGCCGAGGTCCTGAGGCACGAAGCCGCGGGCGGCCAGGGCGGCGAAGTTCGTCTCGGAGAATTCCAGTTCGTTGAGGTTCAGGAAAGCATCGGCGGCCTTCACCGCCTCCAATACTCCCGGCGCGGCACTGACGGCGGGCATTTCCACTCCCGCCTCCAGACCAAGAGACTTTGCCTCCAATAGCGCCTCTCTCAGGCCGGGGGCCTTTTCCCAATCTTCCTCGCGGGGGTGGAAGCGAATTTCATCCAGACCGGCATTTTTCAGCATCTCCAGCTCCTCGCGGCGGGCAAGAAGCCCGGTGTAAAGGTGGATATGGTGCTCGGCCCCAAACTCCCGCTTCAAGGCCCTGATGCATTTTATGACATAGTCCAATTTCATGAGCGGCTCGCCGCCGGTGATGCCGGTGCCGAGGGCGTCGATAGCCCGCCCTTCCGCGAGAATGTCCTCGATCTCCTGCACCGGCTGCTCATCCGCAAATACCGCGTCGTGCTCCCGCCGCTCCTCTGAGAGCGGGCAGTAAAAGCAACTGCGACCGCATTTTCCGGTAACGAAGAGCACCAGCCCCGCTCCCTGGCGGCAGATCCGGCAGCCGCGGGAGAGATAATTGTAAACAGAGCCTACCTCATCCGATTGCCACTCGACCATTTAAGAGAGATCAATTGCAGAGTATAATTAATTTTGTGTCATTTCAATTTTAGCGTCATCAGATTTTCACAATTGGATTTGCATCATCCGAAGGCATTGTATTTTTGGTGTCATTGGATTTCTTTGGTGTCGTTGGATTGCATTGGTGTCGTTAGATTGGAGTCATGGACATCCTCGACTATTCTCATTCTCACGAATCAAATCATGAACAGGCATCGGAAAGCCGTTCACTGCAATCGCCTATCGAATCCTGCTCACCCCAAAGGCAAAACAATTGAAAACAGAATCAAAACGGTTATCAGAGATGAGATGTATTAACCTTTCAAGTTAGAATATAGACAAAAATATATTATAGGATGATTATTTGTGAGGGAATATCTTCTCGGAAACGCGGCGATCGCCAGAGGTCTCCTGGAGGCGGGCGTGGGTGTCGTGTCCGGCTATCCCGGCACGCCCTCCTCGGAGATCATTGAAGAGATCGTCGACCTCAAAGGCGATTTGCCGATGCATGTGGAATGGTCCGTCAACGAAAAAGTGGCTCTGGAGGTCGCGGCGGGCGCTTCCTGGGCGGGCGCGCGCTCGGCTGCCACCATGAAGCATGTGGGCCTGAACGTCGCTGCCGATCCCTTCATGACCCTGGCCTACCTCGGCGTCGGCGCAGGGATGGTGCTGATATGCGCCGATGATCCCTACTGCCACTCCTCCCAGAACGAGCAGGACTCCAGGCGCTATGCCCAGTTCGCTTCCGTTCCCTGCCTGGACCCGGCTGATCCGCAGGAGGCCAAGGACATGGCGGCTTATGGTTTTGAGCTATCCGAGAAGTTCAATATCCCGGTGATGCTGAGGCCCACGACGCGCGTCTCCCATGCTCGCTCTGATGTGGAATATGGCGAAGCCGGACCCGTTCGCACTCATGGAAAGTTCATCAAGAATCCTGCGCGACGGGTCTCCCTTCCCGTGCATGTGCGACCGCTGCACACCGAATTAATCAATAAACAGGCGGGAATTGAGGAAGAACTGCAAAGCACTCCCTGGAACAGGCTGACGCTGAAGGGCGATGTGGGCATAATCGCTTCAGGCATCGCCGGTCTCTACGCCGAGGAAGCCATTTCGGATCTGGAATTGGATGTGTCATTCCTGCGCATCGGGACTTATCCTGTGCCGTCCCGGCTGATCGTGCAGATGCTGGAGCACGTCAAGCGCGTCATGGTGGTGGAGGAGCTGGAGCCGGTCGTCGAGGAGCAGGTGGAGAGGCTGGCCAGGAAGGTCAATCCGGGCGTGGAGATCTCTGGAAAGGACGGCTTCCTGCCTCGCGAGGGCGAGCTGGAATTCCTGACGGTGAGAAATGCCGTGGCCCGCAAGCTGGGACTGGCGGAGCGGCCTAAACGGATTGTTCCCGTTGCCGAGAAGATTCTGCCGCCGCGGCCTCCGGCGCTCTGCCCGGGTTGCAGCCATCGCGCCACCTACTATGCCATGCGTAAAGTCTTCGGCAAAAAGGCGGTCTTCCCGAGTGACATCGGCTGTTACACAATGGCGGTGGGCATGGGAACCGTGGACACGTGCCTATGCATGGGCGGGAGCATCACCCTGGCCAGCGGCATTCGTTTCGGCGGCGAGACGGAGGGCATCTGCTGCAGCCTCGGCGACTCGACATTCCTGCACAGCGGCATGACCGGCCTCTTGAACGCGGCCTACAACAAGGCCCGCATCACGGTTACTATCCTCGACAATTCCACCACGGCCATGACCGGCCACCAGCCGCATCCGGGCACGGGCGTGACCGCCACCGGCGAGCCGACGGTCCGGGTATCACTGGAAGCGCTGGCCAAGGCCCTTGGGGCCGGATTCGTGGAGACGGTCGATCCTTACGACCTGGACAGGACCATTGAATGCTTCCAGAGGGCCAAAGAGTTTCCCGGCCTGTCCGTGGTCATCGCCCGCCAGCCCTGCGTCATCAAGGCCAGGCGATCGGGCGGAAAGAAATCGAGCTACGCCGTGGGAGACGAATGCTCGGGCTGCAAGGTCTGTGTGGAATTTGGATGCCCGGCTATCGAGTTTGAGGGCGAGAAGGCCAAGATCAACGCGCTCTGCACCGGCTGCGGCCTGTGCGCCAAGATCTGTCCAAGCTCTGCTATTTTGGAGGTGAGAAAATGAGGACGTCGGAATCGGATATCGTGATAGTAGGCACAGGCGGTCAGGGAGTCATCTTGATCTCGGACGTGATCGGTCGCGCGGCGGTCCTGGCCGGAAAGAGCGTGCGCGGTGCGGAGACGCACGGCATGGCCCAGCGGGGCGGCAGCGTCATCAACCACACGCGCATTGGATGCCGCTTCAGCCCCATGGTTGCACCCGGCGGTGCGGATGTTCTGCTGGCGTTGGAGCCCGCAGAGGCCCTGCGCTTTGCGTATTTCCTCTCACCGCAAGGTGTCGCTCTGGTGAACACGACGCCGGTGCTGCCCGTGACGGTCACTACGGGAAAGGCCGTCTATCCGCCTCTGGATGAAATCATCTCGCCGCTTCACGATTTATGCAGCAGGGTTGTGGCAATGGATGCCACGGCCATCGCCAAAAAAGCAGGCACGGCACAGGCTATGAACGTGGTCATGCTCGGCGCGCTCTCTCACTACCTGCCGCTTTCCGAGGATATCTTGCTGCAAACCCTCTCTCAGGTAGTTCCACCTAAATATCTGGAAGCGAACAAGCGGGCCTACGCCGGAGGAAAGGCTGAAGTAGAATAAGCAGCGAGAATTAATGTATGGAAGAAGAAAAGAAGGTTGAAGAAGTCAAGACTGAAGAGAAAAATGCCGGTGAAAAGGCATCTCCCGTGGTCACAAGATCCATGATGGAAGAGGCCTGTCCCACCTGCGGCGCAGAAGCGCCTTCCATGCCCGCGGTCCTTCCCGATCCGAGCTGGTCCACGGAGAAGCTGATCGAAGCCACCAAGGATAAGCACATGCTGGTGCGCTCCAACGCCATCATCCTCCTCTCCAGACGCGAGCCCTCCGAGGCTCTTGAGGCGCTCATCGAGGCCCTCAAGGATGAGGAATACCTCGTCAAGAGCAATGCCATGGTTGCCATCGCAGCTTACGGCAAGAAGATCTCCGACCGCATGATTCTGGCTCTGGGCGACGCCGACAAAGACGTTCGCGCCGGGGCTGCCTGGGTAGTGGGAGAGCTGAAGGAGAACAGGGCCGCAGAAGCCCTGGAGAAGGTCGCCAAGGACGACTATCCTCTGGCCAGAATTCAGGCCAAGGCATCTTTGGTAGCTATGGGCAAAAGGCCCAAGAAGGAAATTAAGACCGTAGCAACTGAAGAGCCCAAAGAAGAAGCAAAAGAGGAAGTAGCAGCGGAAGCAAAGGCCGAAAGTTCGGAGCCGGCCAAAGAGGAAAAGGCAGAGTAGAAATCTCTGCCCAATTCTTCGCAATTCGCTAAATCAGTCTCAACGTCAGTTTCCCGTCTGAGACTATCGGATTCCAATTATCTGTTTCCAGCCATCGGTTCCTAACTATTTGTTTCCATCTATCGGCTTCCTAACTATTTGTTTCCATCTATCGGTTCCTAACTATTTGTTTCCATCTATCGGCTTCCTAACTATTTGTTTCCATCTATCGGTTCCTAACTATTTGTTTCCATCTATCGGCTTCCTATATCAGTTTCCAGTTCCAGCCATCATTTTGCGATTGTCCGTCTCCGATTAGTTTATCCGGCCCTTCTCCGGCCACATGGCGAAATCGTCCTTTTGCTCCAGCCAATTCCGGCAAAAAGTTGAAAGATATGCTTTTTCCAGTTTAGGCTGCCAGCCGTATTTGCCTTTGCGCAAAAGGTCTTGAGAGCGTCGAATATTGGCTTTGCGAAAGCACGCTATGAGCCGCAGGTCTTCCTGGTTGAGAATGATCTGCATCTCCCGACTGTAGCGGTTCAGGAACTGCTCGAACAGCGGCTCAACTTCCCAGCGATTTATTCCAAAGAATTTGGCCGGTGGAAATTGTTTTACCAGCTCCAATCCGAACCTGAATCTGGCCAGATCAAGGTGCGGTGTGAAGACGTAGTCGAGCCGGGGGAAGTCGATGAGATAGAGCGTCGGGCTGCCGCTGCCGTTACCGTTGCCGCCATTGCTGCCGTTTTCCATCATAATATTCCACGCCGTAAAATCAAAGAACGGCGTCACACGGCAGCGCAGGTTGCATTCGTCCAGTCTTTGCGCGCACTCGGCGATGCATCGGTTGAGATCATCTTCCTTCACGGTGGGATCGACAGTTATCGGCTTGTCCTCGGGCTGGCGGAAGAGGCGGTGGTATTTGGCCAGGGCCACGGCGGAGAGGTCCACGGCCCGGTGAATATAATCGCTGCTTTTCGGTCGAACCTCATGCAGCATGTGCGCGAGGGGCAGGCCGTCCACGTAACTCATGGCCAGCAGTCCTTTTCGCGAATCGACGAACAGGGGCCTCGGCGAAGAGATCTCCGAGTCCCTGCATCCGGCATAAAAGCGGGACAGGTTTTCGTATTCCGCCGCCACCTGTCCTGGTATGTAGTTGCGGGAAAGCTTAACGACGATCCTGCGGCTTTCATCTTTTTGCCGGAGGTCCACCATGAATATCTGAGAATTTCGGTATGGATACGACAAATTGACTTTTGCACAAACACCGGGGTACTGTTTTTCAATGAAATCCAATACGATGCCACTGCCCATCAATGAAACCACGTCTCATTCCTATTTGCGACCTTCTTCTTAAAGCAGATAGTCGGAAAAAGCTATCTGCAAGCATAATTTGGAACTGAAAGACTGCATGAGCCGGGAATGATCGATCCGGCCTATAGACACAAGTGTTGGGTCAAGCATTCGGTCAAGTATTGGGTCAAGTATTGGATTAAGTATCGGATTAAGTATCGGGTCTGGGTGTTGGATCATTCATCGGGTCATGCATTCGCTTTACCTGATAAAATATATCAAGGAGAACGTCCCCATTAGTTATTATGGTGAGCATGGAGAGCGAAGTGGGTGCGAGTGTTTATAATTTAATTGAATTGGTGGGGACTTCACCTCTCGGCTGGGAGGAAGCGATCGAGAAAGCCGTGCATACCGCCTCGAAGAAATTGACGAACGTTCGGATTGCAGAAGTCGTGAAGATGGACACGAGACTGGCCGACGGCGGGGTCATGGAGTATCGCGCCAGGGTTCGGCTCTCCTTCAAGCATGAAGTCGAGCCGGAGACACTCTAGTTATATCGAGGCTTAATCCTAGTGCAGCCAGGCTTAATAAAAGCCATCTATGGAGCTTGCGCAGGCGGGATACTCTGCTTTTCAAACTCCTTCTTGACGGCTTCCCGGATATCGCAGCCAATCCCTTTGGCGACATTTCTGCCCGGGACAAAGAATTCAAGGCGCAGCGTCAATTCAGAATACCTTGAATTAATCAGGAGCACGGTCACGGGCCGGTCCTTTAGAATCATGGGATGGGCTTGAACCTTCTCTAGGATTATCTTCCTGGCCCGGTCCAGGTCCGATGCCTTCTCCAGGTCGAAGTCAACAACCCAACTGATCTCCGGCTCCCGGATGGACCAGTTGATGATGGCCTCGGTGTTCATGGTGTTGTTGGGTGCGATGATCCTGCGGTTATCCGATGTGCGGATCACGGTGTGCCGCAGTGTCAGGTCTTCGATCTGGCCGTAGTCGCCCTTGAAGTCCACGTAGTCCCCGACGCGGAAAGGCTGGAAGATGGCAATGAATATGCCGGATGTGAAGTTCGACAGCGAATCCTTGGCGGCAAAGCCGATGGCCAGGCCGGCGATACCGGCACCGGCGAGCATGGCCGTGGCAAGGTTGTGCAGTTGCGGGATCTGCAGGATGATGAGCATTATTCCCAGGATGTAGATGGTGGCGGAAACGAGCCTGCGGATCATGAGTTGCACCGTCTCGTCCATCTTCACCTCGACCCTGTTCACCACGCGCGGAATGTGGTTTACCAACATGCGGTCGACGATGCGAGCTGCGGCGCGGGTCATTATTATTATCAATAGAATTATGATGAAATTCACGATTATGAATGTTACATCGATGCCCTGAATCGTATCGGCTACAAGCTGCAATGTGACAAGATCGATATGCTTACCCGTCATGGAATCCACGGTTATTTGGATCTTATCTGCCAGTATCTGCGGATCTGTCAATGCCAAAGCTGCCGTCGCATCCATTGATGGTTCCTTTTGAAAAAAGATACTTAAATGTTTCTGAGATAAATAATGGCAAGAAAATTATCGTTGGGCCCAAATTTATTTCGCAAAATTCGCAATTGTATTTCAGCGGCCTGTCTAGGGGACAAGATTAAAAAAATGAGTTCAATCAAGCGCATTCTGTTAAGCGCATTCTGTTAAGCGCATTCTGTTAAGCGCATTCTGTTAAGCGCATTCTGTTAAGCGCATTCTGTTAAGCGCATTCTGTTAAGCGCATTCTGTAAAGGGCATTCCGGCAAGCGAATTTTAGGACATGCAGGATCGAGAAGGCTTAAAAGGTGCATCCTGGCGGTCACACTTTAATACCTCGGAGAATAATTATTATGACATGCTTGAAGACCAGATCTTCTGTCCGACCTGCGGCGAAGATACCGACCATGCTCTTATCAAATCCGGGCAGGAGAACCTAGTGCGTTGTGAGAACTGCGGAACGGTTCATTCCGTTCAGAAAAAGAGAGAGCGCCTCGTTAATCTGAGGGTTATCGTCAACCAGGACCGCCGATCTCTATCATATTTCATCAAAATCCCGGCCCAGGAGATGCTGCATGTAGGCGATGAGCTGCTGGTGGACGACGGCGTGCAGGACGTGGTCATGACTGAGATCGCCTCCATTGAGACCGACCGCAGGGTCGAGGCCGCAGTAGCAGAGGCTGCAAAAACCGTCTGGGCCCGCGCAACCGACGAAGTGCCGCTCAAGATCTCCGTCTACCGCAGCGGCGTGACCCATTCCCTCAAAACGATGGTCCAGGGAGACGAAACGGTAGAGGTGGGAGAGACGAGAGAATTGGATGGATACCGATTCAATGTGGTCAAGATCAAGCTGCGTTCCGAGGGCTTCGCCGATACGGCGGAGGCCAAAGACATCGTGCGGGTGTGGGGTCGTGAGATTTGAATAAGGATGACCTTCTGGATGGAATGCGCGGCCTGGTGAGCGAGCGCGTGATCCGGGCCATGTCGAGGGTTCCGAGAGAACACTTCGTGCCGCAAGCCTACCTGAGCAGAGCCTATGACGACACGCCCCTGTTCATCGGTGCAGGCCAGACCATATCCGCTCCGCATATGGTGGCAATAATGTGCGACCTGCTCGACCTGCAAGAGGGGATGAAGGTCCTGGAGGTGGGCGGAGGCAGCGGCTATCACGCCGCGGTCATGGCAGGTCTTGTAGGCCCGTCGGGGCACGTTTATTCCATCGAGCGCCTGCCGGAGCTGGCGAATCAAGCTCAAGAGAATCTGGCAAAGGCAGGAATCGAGAATGTCGCCATGATCGTAGGCGACGGGAGCATCGGCCTTGCTCTTCATGCGCCCTACGACCGCATCAGCGTGGCGGCCACGGCTCCGGAGGTTCCAGAGCCGCTCAAGCAGCAGCTCAAACCCGGCGGAAAGATGGTTCTGCCTGTGGGCCGCGGCTATCAGGAGCTGGTTTTGGTTACAAGGAAGAACGGCTTCGCGATAGAAGAGAAGATGGGCGTGGCATTCGTGCCGCTCATCGGCGAAAAAGGATTCAAAGAATGAAATAGAGAACGAAATAGAGAATGAAATGAGAGAACGAAATGAGAGAACGAAAACAAAGAGCGAAGTCGCTGAAAGTCTGATCGATATTTAACTGCTTTAGATTTTGCTTGTTTATATTTTATAACCACATATTTAAATGTGATATATTTCACAGAATTATAATTATCATGAACAGATCCTCATAATTGGCATCATTTCACAACAGATTAAATATAGCCGCTTGATCGAAGACTATGCCGAGATGAAGCCCTTAGCAATCATAATCATGGACGGCTTTGGCATAAGCTCAGAGGAGAAGGGCAATGCCATCGCCAAGGCGAATAAGCCGAATCTGGAGCGATTCTGGAAAAACTATCCCACAACAACAATAAAAGCCTCCGGTCTGGCGGTGGGCCTGCCGCGCGGCCAAATGGGCAACTCCGAGGTGGGCCACCTCAACTTGGGTGGCGGGAGAATCGTCTACCAGGATTATACCAGAATCAGCCTGGCTGTGGAAGAAGGAAAGCTGTGTCATAACCCTGTTTTGGAGCAGGCCATGAAAAACGTGGGAAAAGGCAAGCTGCACCTTATCGGGCTGCTCTCCGACGGCGGCGTTCACAGCCACATCACTCATCTCTTTGCCCTCCTGGAGATGGCCGAACAGATGGGCCTGGAGCGGGTTTACGTTCACGCAGTTCTCGATGGCCGCGATGTTCCGCCGAGAAGTGCCCTGACCTATTTCAAGGAACTTAAAGAAAAATTTTCGGAAATTGGAATCGGAAAGGTGGCAACGGTTTCCGGTCGCTACTACACCATGGACCGGGACAAGCGCTGGGATCGGGTAGAGAAGGCTTACCGCTGCCTGACGGACGGCGAGGGGCTGAAAGCCGAGACTGCGGAGAAGGCGGTCGAGCAGAGCTACGAGCGGGGTGAGAACGACGAGTTCCTGCAGCCGACCGTTGTCGACAGTGCGGGCCTGATCGAGGACGGAGACAGCGTCATATTCTTCAACTTCCGACCGGATAGGGCACGGGAGATCAGCCGCGCCTTTGTGGATGGGGATTTCAGGGAATTTCCCACCAAGCCGATCAAAGTCCACTACACCTGCATGACCCGGTATGATGCAACGCTGAAGGCTCCGATTGCATTTCCGGCGCAAAACCTGAGCAACACCCTGGGAGAGGTGATCAGCCGCAAGGGGCTGTGCCAATTGCGCATTGCCGAGACGGAGAAGTACGCTCATGTCACCTACTTTTTCAACGGGGGCAAAGAGCAGCCGAATCCCGGAGAGGACCGCGTTCTCATCCCGTCGCCAAAGGTTGCAACCTACGACCTCAAGCCTGAGATGAGCGCTTATGAGGTCCGGGATGAGGTGATCCGGCGTATCGACTCAGGCAAATACGACCTAATCGTTCTCAACTTCGCCAACCCGGACATGGTCGGCCATACCGGCATCTTCGACGCCGCCGTGAAAGCGGTTGAGACGGTGGACGGCTGCGTGGGGAGCGTTGTCGATGAGATCATCAAGGTGGGCGGCGCTGTGATTCTCACCGCCGATCACGGGAATGCGGAAAAGATGCTGGACGTGACAACCGGCCAACCGCACACGGCCCACACTACCAATCCTGTTCCACTCTCGCTGATAGCAAGCGACAAAGTGAAGCGCAAGCTGCGCGATGACGGAATCCTGGCGGACGTAGCGCCCACGGTCCTGCAGCTCCTCGGAATCGAGCAGCCGAAAGAGATGACCGGAAGATCGTTGATATCAGAATGAAATCAAATGAATTGAAAGCTGCAATAAAAAGAGATATAGATTAAAGAGCGAAAAGGCGGCAAAAAACAACAGAAAAAAAAAAACAAAGAATAAAATATGAGTGAAAAAGCAAAAGATGCAGCCTTTGGAAAAAGATTGCGATTAGCGAGGAACTTCGGCCATGAGAAAACGAATTGAGCGGCTGCAGGAATACATGGAGGTCACCAAGGCGCACGAGATCGCCCGCCGTCTCTTCGTCATGAATGCCTTCGACGGGGCGCTCACCATCATGGGTGTGGTCATCGGCGCTCATTTCTCCGGCGTTTCCAATCCGCACATAGTGATAACTTCCGGAATAGGCGGCAGCGTGGCTATGGGCATCTCCGGCATCAGTGGCGCATATCTGGCTGAGCGAGCGGAGCGGAAAAGGGACTTGAAGAAGCTGGAGATGGCCATGCTCCATAACCTCGGAGACACGCATTATGCCAGAGCCAGCGATTTTGCAACTTTTATTGTGGCGTTGGTGGACGGCATTAGCCCGGCCCTGAGCGCCGCCATCCTGATAATGCCCTACTTCCTGGTTCCGCAAATTAGCATGGACACGGCTTTTTACGCCTCGCTGGTTCTGGGATTGGCGATTTTGTTCTCGCTCGGCATCTTTTTAGCCAGGATCAGCGATGAGCGGCTAATCATTTCAGGTATGCAGATGATCATGGTGGGAATTATCACGATTATCATTGTGGGGCTGCTGGCGGCTAATTAGCGGCAATTAAAATTCCATGTTCAAAATTTTTCATTAACGTTTGGCTTATTCATTTGCTTTTTTAAATATAATCATTCCGATGAGTTTTTTTCCTTTCGTTATTTTATAAAAATTTTGATAATAATCTGATTGTTAATTCTAAAAATATGCCGTTTGAATTTTTAGAATAGAACTGCGGCAACCGTCAACTGCAGCCGCAATCGTCGCCGTGATGATGGCCGCAGCTATCGTGGTCGCAGCTATCATGGTCATGGTCGCATGAACCCTCATTGGCACAACCGCCACAGGCGGATACCTCATCCTCCGGGCCGCGAATTACAAATCCGGTTCCTCTTTCGTCATTAACGTAATCGATGATGGTCTCGCTGAGGAACTCCGCATCCTTCGGGTTCATGTAGATCAACACTCCGCGGCTCTCAAAGACCAGGTCATCCTTTTCCTGGTCTCCCAGTGCCAGGCCGTAGTTTGCTCCCGTGGCATCAATCGCAGCCAGGAACATCCTGATGACTTTTCCTTCTACCTGGCTTCGTTTGATGATGATCGCTGCTGCATCGGTAATCTCAATCATGATATAATTCCCCTTACGAATATATCTGGGCAAACTCGTATTTATAGATAGATTATCCGGGGAGAAAGAAGGACGGCTTTCTAACAGGTCGATCAGGTCGATCGGAGGTCGAACATCCCATCAGGATATGTAAGACGACATGCAAGAGCAATGAACTGGTCTCTCGGCTGAGAGCGGAGCAATTTTCTTTTTTAGTTAGCTTCATAGAGATGAATCGATATCAAATGACACAATATCATGGCCACTCCAAAGGATTTTATAGATTTGAAGTGGAATAATATGTAATTGCGATATTGATATGTTTAAATTATTATGTCAATATCTCAGTATCTAAAGATCGTAAGGAGAGATATTATGGAATGCTGCGATATTGTTAGGAATTTTCTGGAAGGAAGAAAAGGAAAGCAGATCAAGATTCTCGTGGAAGGAGGAAGATTCCAGCCGATAGCCGGCAAGCTGGCGGACTTCGATGAGGCCGCTCTGGTGTTGGTGGAAAAAGATGGAAACCAGCATTTATTCGATCTGGATTATGTGATCAGTGTATCCGATGCGGAGGAGGAGACGATTCAGGAAAGCTGAACGCCGGAAAGGTTAAGACAAGATCTTCTTGACGGCATCTTGTTTCCATTTTTTTGATTTGTCGGCTGGAATCCTTTCTGCCCTTTTCCGGCTCTATTCTATCTTCACCTTTACGCCGCCTTCCAGAGGCTTTTTGTATGGAACATTGACGGTAAGCAATCCATTGGCATAACCGGCAATGGCCTTTTCGGGCGCTACCGGACAGAATAGCGCGTAAGAGCCCATATACTTTGTGTCTTCGCTTGTCGCCACCACGTAGAACCCATCCTCGTAGAATTTTAGCTCAATGTCGTTCTTATCTACACCGGGAAGCTCGATCTGAATGTTCAGAGTTTCCATATCTTCATCCCCGAATACACACACATCCGGAGGTACAATTTTTTTTGCCATAAATTCACCTGCTGACGGTTTCATTCTCATCTCACACGTTTGACGATTTCGCCGCTTGATAATTCAAAGCTTGATGATTTCCCCGTTTGACGATTCCACTCGCTTGGCGATTTCACCCGCTCGATTTTCTCACCTGCTTTGCGATTCCATTCGCTTGACAATATTGCTAATTGACGATTAACACCCCGGCAATTTCATGCCCTTGACAATATGACTGACTATTCAATCCTCGACAATTTAATCCTCAACAATTCAATCCTCGACAATTCTATCAATTGGCAGTGATCGCTTATTCGATCTTCACTTCTTTTCCTTTTCTCTTCGCCTTTTTATCCAGCTCCAGGGTCAAGATCCCATTCTTGTAGGATGCTTTGCTGCTGTCGGGATCTACAGCTTCTTCAAGATCCACCATTTTGTAGAATTTCTTTTCATCATCGGTCTTGATCTCTATGCTGTTTTCCGCGACATCCAGTTTTACATTTTCTCTGTCCACACCAGGCAGCTCTACGAAAATTTTGTACTTTTCCAGCTCATCCATGATGTCTACAAGGGGCTCGCGCCCGGAACTCGCTGTAATCCCGCGCCGGGATGGCCGGATGTTGCCGAATTCCTGGAAGACAGGCTCTTTGCCCGGCTCTGCCGTGTAGCTGAACCCGTACACAAATGGGCCATATCTTCGAACTGTGCCGGAGGGAGTCCGTTCCTCTTTGACCAGACCCTCAAACTCGCTTGGCACCGATTCTTCAAACCGCTTAATCATTCCCTCAAAAGGTTCCTTGAACCAATCTTCTACATCTCTGCCAAAGGGAAATCCTTTCGTGAAATCCTCAAAAACATCGAATATTGACGGTCTCTTTCTTCGCGGCATATTAAGTCACCTCGCCTGTTATCTACATCAATAACTTGACCTCAATCTTTATTCTCAAATCCTATTCTCAAATTCTGTTCCGAAATCTCATATCTCTAACTCTGTTTTTGAAATCTCATATCACAAAACTGATTTTAAAAAATCTATTAGCTTATTGGCATTCGATAATATTTATATCTTTTCTGCAATTTAATTACAATAGCAAATTTTTTAATAAAAAATAATTATGTGAAATGTTATGACTAATTTAATGCGCAAATTTTATTAATACGATATATGAAATTATTAAAACAGTTAATGGAGTTTTTTGCTGCGAATTATCTCGCTCCAAAAAGACTTGTCGACGAACCTCGCCGACTCAAGCCTCAATATCCCAAAGCCTCATCGACCAGAATAAGGCTTATTCGTCCGGCTTGTTTCTCATTGGCGATGATAACCCATTTGCCGATCTGACCGGGCACGCCGTAGACCTTTTTGGAGCGAGCGTCTTCAAGAGGATATGCATACTCACCTATCCGTTGCATTGCGTCCTGAAGATTTGGAACCAGCTTATTTACGCCGGATACCAGCACCAGGTTCTTAGCTGCAAAAGGCCAGGCACCAACTCGGCTGCCTCCACCGTCACATGCCAGGAGTTCTCCCGTCATGGCAATGGCATTTACGCCGGACAGGAAATATTCGGCAGCGACCGACTTTCTTCGAATTTCGGCTCTCTCTTTGGCATCGTTTTCGGAAAATATCGCTTTGTGCAGGTCCGACCAATCGTGCCGACCGCTATCTATCAGCTCTTGATATCCTATCTCGATAAGGGTGGTGGAAGAACCGTTCATGACCTCCGCACCTGGCGGGATGATCTCTTTTATCTTTTCCAATGCCTGACGGCCATCTCGGACTCGCGTGACTGCTATTCCCCTGGCCTCGATGGCCTTTGTCGCGGAAGCTATTTCCTGCTCGGAAGGAATGCGATTCCATTTAGCGGTATCAACATTCAGCTCCGCAAGCAGATTCGCCGCGCTGTACTTGGTTACATTTGCCATATTCAATATCATCTCCGATCAGGCCGGACCAACTATGCTTGACCGATTATGCTTGACCGATCATGCCGCACGATCTACTATTATCTATCCCGCATATTATATTTTCTTATTCCCGGCTAAGTGGAGGATTTATCAGAGAGAAGCGACAATTAATCAGGGCATGGGCGTTGATTTGGGAGACCTGCTGACGAGAAAGAAGATCGAGATCAAGGACCTCTCCGGCAAATGGGTGGCGGTGGATGCCTTCAACACCCTTTACCAGTTCTTGAGCATCATTCGGCAAAAGGACGGCACGCCGCTCATGGACAGCCAAGGAAGGGTGACGTCGCATCTATCTGGTCTGCTCTATCGCACCACAAACCTGATCGAGGCGGGCGTGAAGGTCGCTTTTGTCTTTGACGGCGATCCACCTGATTTCAAGGCCGAGACGCTGAAAGAGAGGGCCGAGGTCCGAGATAGGGCAGCCGATGCCTGGGAGGAAGCGCGCGCCGCCGGAGAGGACGGCTTCAAGTACGCTCAGGCCGCCTCCCGCATCAATGCCGAGATACTTCAGGACGGGAGAAGGCTGATTGAAGCCATGGGGCTACCCGTCATCCAGGCGCCGTCGGAGGGCGAAGCCCAGGCAGCCCACATGGCGGAGAAGGGTGACGTTGATTTTGCCGCCAGCCAGGACTACGACTCGCTCCTCTTCGGCGCACCAAAGGTTGTGAGGAACCTGGCCATAACCGGCAAGAGAAAGCTGCCCCGCAAGAACATCTACGTGGATGTCGAGCCGGAGGTGATCGACCTGGTCGAAGGGCTGGCAAATCTCGGCATTACCCGAAAGCAGCTCGTCGAGATCGGCATCATGTGCGGCACGGACTATAATTCCGGCCTGACGCGGATCGGCCCCAAGACCGCATTGAAGCTGATTCGAGAGAAAGGGGATCTGGAAGCAGTCCTGGCGGAGCAGGAGGAGAAGGAACCGGCGGAGACGATCGAAAACTATGCCTCCATTCGGGAGTTCTTCCTGCACCCGATTGTCACCGATGATTACTCCATTAAGATGAAAAGGCCAAGGGTGGATGAGATAGTCTCTTTTCTCGTGGAAGAGAGGGACTTTGATTCGGAGAGGGTGGAAAAGACGGCAAACCGGCTTGCGGAGGTTTACAGGCGTGGACAGAGCACGCTCGACCGCTGGTTCTAGCGCCGGGGAACGTATGGCATTTGGCCGGGATTGCGGCCAGGATTGCGACCAAGATCCCAACCAAAATCCTAACCAAGATTGCAACCGGAGTTGCGGTCAATTTCCCGATCTCGGCTATGATCTCGATTTGGGACAGGTCGTGGCGCTCATTCAAAGAAGCGGAGCCGCAAGGGTGGGCTTGCAGGCACCGGAAGGCCTGAAGAGAGCGACACCGCTGCTCGCTCGTCTGATCTCTCAAATGACGGGCGCAGAGGTCATCATCTCCGGGGACCCGTGCTTCGGAGCCTGCGATGTGGATATGAACCTCAGCCGGGAGGTCGATCTCATGCTCCACCTGGGCCACTCGGAGCTGGGCGAAGGCCCGATCAACGTCATATTTCTGGAAGCAAGGATGAGAGACGACCTGCTGGCAGTCGTGCAAAAAGCATCCGGAATTCTCAAGACAAAAAGAGTCGGGGTAGCCACAACCATTCAACATGCTCATAAGCTGAACCAGGCTCTGCAGGCCTTGAAAGATCACGGGATCGAGGGCGTTCTCGGCCCGGCGGGCGGGCGCATCAAGCATCCCGGCCAGGTCTTGGGTTGCAGTTACAGCACAACCAGGGGCCTGAATGTCGAAGAGTATCTCTTTATCGGCACCGGGCAGTTTCACCCCCTGGGAATCGCTCTGGCCACCGGCAAGAGGGTTGTGGTCGCAGATCCCGCGACGGGCAATGTCTCAGAGATTGATACCGATCCCATGCTCAGGCGCAGGTTCGGGGCCATCTCCCGCGCTGCCGATGCCCGGAAGCTTGCGGTCCTCGTATCCAAGAAGCCGGGACAAAAGAGGCTGGAGTTGGCCAGGCGCATCAAAGCTCTGGGTGAGGCCAAAGGACTGGAGATGTTCCTGGTCTATCTGGATAACATCGAGCCTGATCGACTGCTCAACATCGGAGCCGAAGCGGCGGTCTCCACAGCCTGCCCGCGAGTGGCGCTGGATGATGCGGCCAAGTACAAAATTCCCATTCTGACTCCGCCGGAATTCGAGGTTCTGCTCGGCGAGAGAAAGTGGGTTGAGTATGCGTTTGATGAGATTGATTGAAGCACTACAGTTCTTTTTTATTGATTCATGGGCAGGATTACACGCTGGATTTGGCCGGCCTATATCTGAAAGACCTATTCTGAAAGGCTTATTAACGAGTGGATGAAAGCATGGCGCATGAAACTGAACAACCAAGCCAAGGTCGGCCTGGTAACCATCCTCTGCCTCCTGGCACAGGGATACCTATTCAGCTACATCTTGAAAGTGGAGCCAAGTCCCGTGCTGTCGTTTGTGCCGCTGTTTCCGTATGTGGTTTACATCTATGCCCGCGGCAGGAGAACATGGTATTACAATAAACCGCTCTACTGGATGGCGGCAGTAGTGATCTTGACGCTTTTCGATATCGCGCCGTTCGTCTACAGTGCCATGAATTAACGGTTCGGGGATAAAAATATTAATTATCAGAATTGAATAAACGTGATATTGATTAAATTAGCATTGAATAAAATCGACACTGGATAAACGCTATGGGATAAATGGACCGAAACTTAACAAAGGTCCGCCCTTGCACGATATACGAAAAATCTTTAAATCAGGCTCGCCAGAATGATTTTATCAAATTCTTTAGCAATTGCGCGGTAGTTCTATCATAAAATTTACCGGCAAATTGGCAGGCATTTTGGCGAATGATTCAATCATTGACCACAGTTGCTGTAGTTTGGTGGTGAGAGATCATGCGTTTCAGGGACCGAGCAGAGGCAGGAAAGCGGCTCGCCGAGGCTTTGGCGGGATACGCGAATAAGGATGTCGTGGTCTACGCTTTGCCGAGAGGCGGCGTGGTCTTAGGATATGAGATTGCCAGATCGCTGCACGCGCCGCTGGATCTGGTGATCACTAGGAAAATCGGCTATCCGGGAAACGAGGAGTGCGCGGTATGCGCCGTGGCCGAAGATGGCGATATGATCTGCGACAGCGCTGCAGCGTCCCAGATGGATCAAGAATGGCTGAAAGGCCAGGCGGAAAAGCAGATGCAGGAGGCGGCTCGCAGAAGGCAGGTCTATTTGCAGGGCCGCAAGATGCAGTCCTGCGGCGGGAAGGTGGCCGTCATCGTGGACGACGGAGTTGCCACCGGGCTTACCATTCTCCTGGCGATCATCGAAGTTCGGCACCAGGGACCGGAGAAGATAGTAGTCGCGGTCCCGGTATCGTCAGCAGGCGCAGCAGAACGAATACGTGAGGAAGCGGATGAATTTATCGCCCTGCAAATCCCGACGTCGTTCATGGCCGTGGGAGAGTTTTATGAGCAATTCCCGCAGCTTGATGATGATGAGGTTATAAGGCTCATGAAAAAGCTCTAAACAGATGATGAAGCCAGATGATGAAGCCAGACGATCGGGGGCACTCTCTTGAAATCATTCATGAGAACACAAATGCGACCTCCGACCAGGCTTTCTCCAACAGCTTGCCGTAATATCCGGCATCAAAGCATCCTGCATCAGACCCAAAAGCCGCTTCCTCCGGCTCCACCTCCCAATGGGCCGCGTCTTTCACGACGTAGCTCATCTGCATGCCCGGCGACAGAGCGATTCCCTGCCTGGCATATGCCTGCAATGCCGAGGCTTCGGCACACCGGCGGGAGTGACGAAGAGCGCCCACCCTGCGGCGAATGGCCAGGTCTTTGATGGAGACATTTTCATTCTCAAGGTCATCCAGATACTTTTTGCGAACCGCCAGAGCCCTGTCCTCAATTCGGTGCAGCTCATTGTAGCTCCTTGCTTCGCCCAGCACTTCGAACAGCTCATTTTGCATCCGGCGCACATAATCGGGCGTGTCCTGGCGGCGGGCCATGACTCCCCGAACCTTGACCTTTCCCGTGCCAAGACGGCCAAAGTAGCGGTTGTAGGCTCCTGAGCCGTCGGTCATGGGCAGGAAGGCGATCCAATCGTATTCATCCAGCTCCGTCAGAATGCCGGTCTCCTTCTCCACAGCCTCCTTGAAACGGCGTGCATCGCCGCCCTTCACCCACAGGCAGTCCACGATGCCGTGCAGCACCTCCAGTCCCATTCCCTCAGCAATCTCCTTTGTCTGTAGCAGAAGCTCCCGCGAGGCGGAAGTGATCTTCTCGTGCACCTGGATCTGGCCGAATTTGGCGTTCCGGTAGCCGGTGTAGCCGAAGCAGGTGACGAGCATCCACTTCAAGATGGAATCAAGGCCCGCATAGTTTTCGTCAATTTTCTTGCGCCTCTTAGTCTCGATGCGAAGCGAGAGCAGTGGTGAGATTACACCGGAAAGGAAGCCCGCCTTTTCCGGATGCGCAAGGGTTTCGGGCGAGAGGTTGTACTTGACGATGATGGAAGGGTAGAGCGATGTGAAGTCGAGCTGGCCCACCTGCTCGTAAAGGCCCGGTTCCGGCTGGAACATCATGCCGCCCCGGTCTGCTTCCTTCAGCTCGCCGAAGCCGCGCACGCACTCTGCATCCCTTTTGCGCCAGGGAACGGCCAGGCCCCGGCGCAGGGCTTCGTATACCTCGTAGCTGGAGATGAGTGTGCCGGGAGTGAATCGGGCTGCAAGGTTGGGAGGAAGGCCGGAGAGGCGCGAGGCAAGCAGGATTCCCTGCAAGCCCCCTTCCCGGTAGGCAAAGCTGGCGGAGGTATCGATCAGCACCCTTCCATCGGGGATTAGGGCTCCGTCTTTGTGATATGTTCGGCCATAGCTCCAGTAGGACTTGGCGGCCATGCTCCGATAAAAGCCGCTGCGGCTAATGGTTTGCTCGATGGCGTATCGCCCGGCTTTCTCAACCAGCAGCCCCGTCCAAATATCTGCATCGGGAAACAAGATCACATCCGGATCACGGACACGGATCAGTTCCATGAGATCCGAGATTATGGTCTTCTCGCACCCTTCCAGCCGCTGCGCTCGCCTTCCACAGATCTCGATGCCGCGAATCTCCCTGCGTCTGGTGGGGTTGCCTGAGAGCTTCAGCTCCAGCAGGCGCAGCGGACAGTCAAAATCAGGCGAGAACCTGGACTCGTCCTTCTCTCCGCAGGGAAAGAGATCCCGTTCCGCCAAATACTGCTGATCGCGCCTCACATCCACATTGTAAAGCTCCGCGCCGTAGCGCGTCTGCTTCTCGATCTTCTCGGCCACACTTCTTCCGGCGCAAATCCTGTAGCCCGGCAGTGGGCCGTAGATGGTCTTGAAGCGGGCCTCCTCGGTCCGGTAGCGGCATTCTAATGCCTCGATCATCTCTCCATGAGCATGAGGGTCTTTGAGGTGGAGGAAGAAGGACTCCGGATGTGCGGCGCAGACGCTGGTGATGCCTCGATCCCTGGCCCAGAGATGCACGGAGCCCCTGTAGCTGGAGTCAAATATCCACATTCATATCCACATCCGCGTCCACTCATCATTTTCGATCCCCCAATCCTCGGCATGCAAGGAGCTGCTACCTGTTCAGACTATTTCTGATAGACGGCCTGTGACAGATTTCCCTATGACAGATTTCCCTATGACAGATTTCCCTATGACAGATTTCCCTATGACAGATTTCCCTATGACAGATTTCCCTATGACAGATTTCCCTATGACAGATTTCCCTATGACAGACTATCTTTGCGAAGATCAGATTAATAGATGAGGCGCGCGGGGCGAATGTAATCGGCCAAAAAGGGCCTATGGCGAGCACATTAAATCATATGCCCGCCAGAGAATAATTTCCGTTTATGCGGTTTTTAGTACTGGCTCAGACCTTCCTCTGAAGTACTGAATCCCCAGTCAGGCGGCTGCCATTCCGTGTATCTGGTGGTCGAAGCAGTCCTGCCGGACCCCTCAACGACGACCGATGCGCTTGCATCAGTCGAATCCGATCCGCTGCCGTCCAGATAAACCGCCTCGACATGAGCACGGTTGGTGTAGCTTCCGTCACGATAGGCCCTGGCCAGATACTCGATGCTCGCAATCTCGCCCGGCTGAACGCTCGGCAATACCCATTCGACATAATTTGTGTCATATCTCACCGGATCGGATGTGGCATTCACCATCTGTACGCCTTCCGGCAAGATATCGGAAATCGTCGCCACAACGCTGCGATTGCCGTTGTTGATGAACATCAGCCTGTAGTAGATCAGCGTCGGATCATGGGCATCCAATGCAGCGGTCTTCTCAAGTTCGATCTGCCCGCTGCAACACGGAAGCCAGCTTCCCTCAATTGCAAAGTAATTGGCAGAGGTCACAAAGCTTGAGCCGTATCCTCCGGCAGCATAAACTCGGTTCACCGATCCGAAGTCCTCGCCCGGCATCAACAGGTGGAGGTTGATTTGCGCGACTCCTCCGGAAGGCAGATAGGTGAGCGTCCAGTTAGCGTAACCCTCGCCGGTCTGGGAAGGCCGCAAGGAAGCGTTCAGGAATTTTGCCCCTTTCGGGAACTGATCCTTCACATAAATCGGACCGAGCGCCGAGCTTCCGTCATTCTGAATCGTGATGTTGTACTCCGCTATGGTTGAATTCTCGCGGTTCACCCAGCCGTTGAGCAGTCTTCCGTCTTTTCGGACATAGATATGGGGCCGGTTGTAGCGCGATGCGCCTTTCAGCTCGATCTTGCGTGATATCTGGTACTGGCCGGAATAGACATCCGCGATCTCGATCCGGTCGCCTTTTCGATAAACTGCACTGTGATTGGCTGCGAGCAGTGTTCCCGCAGATCTGCCGCTTCCGTCCTCAAGTATGGTTCTGAATTCTGCCGTGCCGGTGAAGCTCATATTGCTCTCCAGCCTGGATAGGCCATAGACAGTTGTCTCCTTTTCGAGCTGCACGGCATCTCTTACCGCTTCGCCGATGTAACTGGCGTAAGTTTGCGTCCTATTCGACGGGCAGATATTGAAGGCTATGTAGCCGCCCTTGGTGGCATACTTCGAGCTGCGCGTCCAGATACCTTCCTCCCACAACAGGTTAGGTTCAGATTTGAAGCTCTTTGAGTAGTCGTAGCTTGTTGGAGCGGCGGTTGCCTTGACATCCTTGGCGATGTAGGCCGAATAGGTTTCAATCAATTCATCGCTCCGGTAGGTTCCTGTGCCGTGCTCATAGCTGCGCTGCCGGTCTCCGATGCGCTTGTCGGATGAGACGCTCCCCACGCCCGTTATCGAGCGGTTGGATACAACACCCGAGCCGTATTCGTCGAATGTCTCGCTCACATGGAATGCTCCCACCAGGTTCTCTTGGGAGTCGAATGCATCGGCTTTCATGGCCTTGGGCTGGCCGTCTTTCTTCAGGTATCCAAAGTGACCGGCACCGATGAAGTCCACTTCAGTCGACGTAGTCGAGCCGTTCTTGTCCAGGTTTATGGTGCTGTTTCGATCAAGGTCGGTGGCATAGCGGTAGGACTCTCTACTCGTGGCCCCTGTGACGTGGTTCTTGGTGCGTATATCCTCGCTGACACGCGAATCGAAGTCGAGCTTTCGATCCGGAAGCTTGAAGCTGCTGGATCGATATGAAGCTTTTAGCGATCCCTGATATTTGAGAGACTTGTTGTCCGTGCGCATACGGTTTAGCTCTTCAGCCGAGTAGGAGCCTGAGCCGTGTTCGCGTTTTTGCAGATCTGTTCCCGTCTCCTCCAAAACATTTACGGTGGCGCAGCTTGAGACCGTGCCAACGCCGGAGGCCGAGGCATAGGCGCAGTTCCGGATGTCATAGTTGGGAAGGCCGGTGCGGAAGTCGTTGTAGACATTGGCGAAGCCCTGACCGTCTACTCCCGATGAAGAGTTGTAGAATATATCCGTAACCGGGATTTGGATCATCATGCTGGCCTCGAAGGTCTGGCCGGGCTCAAGCGTCCCGATCATCCATGTGCCGTTAGCTCCCGTATCCGGGCTTATGCTCAGGATTTGGGCCTTGCCGGTCAGGACATCCTTCAAGATGACGTTCTTGAGGGACTCCATGCCTGCATTGATAACGCGGATGGTATAGGTGATATTCTCGCCGCGATGGGCAGTGCTGCTCGATGCCTTCTTGGTGACTACCAGAGCGGAGTTTCCTTCCAGGTTTCCGAAATTGACGTTTTCCATATTCCCTTGCAGGTTGATCTGGTAGACGACGCTCTTGGGGTAGGTTTGCACCCATCCGATATCGGGCTGATCCTGGCTGATGGTATAGCTGCCGGAAACCAGGCCGTCGAAGTAGTAATGGCCCTGCGAGTCGGTGGTAGTCGACGTCTCGCCCTCTAGGGAATGCGAGGCTGCAGTGCCAACGCTCTCCTCTGCGGCAAACGCGGACAGGCCGGAAGTGGACACGCCGGTGAGCGTCAGATGAATCGTCCAGCCCGGCACGCCCATTGCACCGTTATTAGTACCATCGCCATCCGGATCGTAGAAGACGGAGCCGGAAAGGCTATAGCTGCCGCGATTGCCGAAGTCCCGGTTATCGATCGATGTGCTGCCGAGATTGACGGAATATGAACCGGCAGGCGATGATTGCAGCCAGCCGGACTGCGGGACCTGCGTTATTGTGTACTGTCCAGCCGAAAGGCTTGAGAAGCTGTAGCTTCCATCCGATCCGCTGATGGTTGTTCTCGTAGCAGCGCCTGCCAGGTTGACCGTACATCCGGAAAGACCGGGTTCCGTTGAGCCTTTTTGACCATCTCCGTTCATATCGTAGAAGACCGTACCGGATATCGTGGGACCGATGCTGCTTTGATGGTTGCCGAAATCCTTGCCGGCAAAGCTGGTAGTGGTGAGGGTTACCGAGTAGGAATCGGCAGAAGGCTTCGTGCGCGTCCAGCCATCCTGTTGAACTTCGCTCACGGAATAGCTTCCTGCGGTCAGACCTGTGAAGCTGTATGCTCCGTTATCATCCGTGGTTGCATCTATAGCAGTTGATGTATCCAAGTTCATCAATTTAATGGACCAGCCGGAAAGACCTAGTTCACCTGCATCCTTCGTTCCGTCTCCATCCACATCGTTGAACTTCGTTCCAGATATCGGTAAGGAGCC
>Ga0074198_1000355_pt1 | contig 53150 bp, 86 predicted proteins | sample EPASupsiteSAE323_FD_64527 | JGI IMG/M metagenome (GOLD analysis project Ga0074198, IMG submission 64527) | Bioremediated contaminated groundwater from EPA Superfund site, New Mexico - Sample SAE3-23 | ecosystem: Environmental > Aquatic > Deep subsurface > Groundwater > Contaminated ... | reverse complement strand
GGAAACTTGGAAAAGTGAGTGTGCTTGTTGCCACAGAACAGAAGGACACGAAGAATGGTGTAATTGCCTTGACACCAGCAATACATTGATAAGACCTACCTCTATGGAAAACTTTAATAAAAACAAGCTGGCTAAATATTATTTTTCTGATTGCTTAAATGAAGACGGATCAATCGACTGGGAAAATGTTGACGGTTCTGATGATTTCTCCATAATTCCCACTAATAGCAAAGGCATTGTTCAAATATACGTCGGAAATTTAAGAGACATCATAGACTCCTCTTTCCGTGCTGGGGAGGAAGCGGGATTCAAGAAAGTTTTATCTGATAGGGACATTATGTTGCTGAAGGATTTAAAAGATATTTGCATAGAGGAAGATTTACTGGATTTGGACGCTTACGACATCATAAGCAGGGGGGATAAAATTAGCAGTTCTTGGGCTGCCTTAAAAGTCATCGAGCGATTAGAGAAACAATTCCTTAAACTCCAATAATTAACTTAACTAAATAAAATGGAAAAAGAAAGTTGTTCACATTGCCAAGATAAATATTCAATGGCAAACATCCCACAGGCTGGTGGAGCTATAACAGTCACTAATGTCCCGATAGAAACAACGAAGCAATTTACTGAAACGCAAATTTTGATACAGTATTTATATGCTAAGGGAATATTGAATCAAGTTGATTTAGCTTTTTTCGGCATCTCCTTATTGCATGAGGGGGACAAAATAGTTTTTAAAAAAATCATTTAAAACCATCTCTTTAAGGGAATATTGAAGTGGCGTCCAGTGAGACGTACCCATCAGAAGTAACCATCACTATGCAGCGTGTGGGCTAAGCATTGCGGTAGGTTGTTGAAAAACCCGCTTGGCTGGGGAGCATAGAATCCAATGCCATAAAAAAACAACTGCTGGTCAAACCCAGCCTTCAATATTTCCCTAAAGGGATAGTTAAAAAACCGGAAGGTGCTCGCCGAAACAGCGAATAAAAACTATGAGCAGAACCCACTGCATAAAGTAGCCCCGCCTACTTTCTTTCCCTAAAGGGACGGATTAATTAACTCTTAATAAATATATGAAAGAAGATATATACGCTATGGAATTTGCAGAATGGGCTTATAAAAAGTTTAAATTAATGTTGATTATTATATTATTCTCTGTATTAATTTATCTTATGATGTGGCCTGGAGGAGTTACGTTTGTTTATGGAGTTTTGGGAGAAAAATACTACGGAGATACTTGGTATTTTAAATTATTAAGTATTATATTTCCAATATGAATATATTAAAAATACTATGCAGATGGGAGCTTCACAAATGGATATATGTTGGAAGAACCAGTAAATACTATACCCACGAGTGTAAATGGTGTAAAAAAATAATGAGAATAAAAGTATGAATGAAAAAAAGACAATTAGTTCTCTTATATGGGGGCTAATCAACGAAATCGAGGCCAGCAAAAATAACTATGACCCGGTTACTTTATCAGAGAAAATAATAGAGTTGAGTTGCTTATACGCCAATCTTACAGCTCATATTGCAGACAAAGAAAATGCTTATCAACAGTTATTGGGTGCTGAATTGGATAAGGATTTTGAGAAACCTACCAACAAGATTGAAATGATTGCCCGGAGGAGTGATGAATACCGGGACTTAAAAAAAGCCCAGGCACTTGAGAAAGCGACTGTGCAAATAATTAGGGCGTCAAATAAATTTATCAGGATAAAAGAGAATGAGCGTTCAATGAGTGGTTATATGGGCTGAAATTTCCTTCCAGACCGCTGTCCGTATCTATTGAAAAAATAATCTGCATCCCGTTATTTTGTTCGCTTCTGGGGTTTATTGGCAAAATATCCGAAAAAATATAATTTGACAAAATATAAAGTTGTGTTGTTATATAATTTCATAATTTTAGAACTGATATTTTTTATCAGTTTTTTTTGTTACAATTATATTACAAACATATACCAAAAAAATACATTTTTCAATGTGTCAAAAATAATTGTGCCATTTTTTTAGTGTGCAATACTGGCTTAACACAGCCAAAATATAACATTGAAATATTATACTGTTGACAGTTGTAATACAGTGTGCTAGACTACTGGTAACGATAGGCAAGGGATAGAAAAAACGATAAATATAATTTGCGTATATTCTCTATCCCTTGCCCGAACTGCTACATAGTGAAAACTTGCAAGCGGTTCACAAAATAAATTAAAAAATAAACTAGAAAGGCGGTGGGAAATATGACGGAAAAACAAAGGAGGCGGGAGGCTATAATATATCTTCGATTAAATTACCGGATTGAAGATATAACTGAAGAAATAGCCCAAAACGCGGCGGATTATTATAATATTCCCGACAAGTGGTATTCTGTTTATTTGAGAGCCACGAAAAAGGAGAGAATGAAAAAATAATAAACTAAATCAAAAAAATGACAAAACAACAAATGTTAGAGGAGCTTAAAAAGTTAATGATATTATGCGAGGTGCTTAATATCGAGAGACTGGAGGAGTATTTAAAAATTAGCAAATAATAATGAAAACATATAAAACAATAGTAGAAAAAAACAGACTGGAAATATACCACGATAATGACGCAGAAAGCCCGAGAGAATGGGACGGCAATTCGGGATATTTTATCACTGTTGATAGTAAGGCGTATAGCCCCGACAAGCACGAATATTTGGAAAGGATAATCAGGGAAACAGGGGACGAGGCAGAAAACCAAGCCGGTCATATCAAGATGATAAAAAAGGCAGTAGAGGATGAATTGAGCGAGGGTAAGGTATTGGCAATTTATCCAATTACAAAATATGAGCATAGCGGGGTAGTTTATAAATTGGGGAATATTAGCGGTTTTGATTATTCAAATAATGGCTTTTATATCATCACTGATAAAACGCAAAAGGATAGCGGGGTAAAAAAGAAAGATTTTGAAAAAGTAATAAAAGCCGAATTATCCCTATATAATGACTGGATAAGCGGGGAAATATACGGATTTAATTTGTATGATGAAAATGGCGAAGAAGTGGACAGTCGGAGTGGATTTTATGGCATTGAGGATATAAGGGAAGACTTGCCAGAGGAATGGAAAAATGAAGATTTAACAAAATATATTATATAATTATATGGATAAAACACAAGAAATAGCCGAACTACGGCAAAAACTAAAACAGTTATCCGCCAGTCAATACCGCCGTTTCAATGTTTTGCTGAAAGTGGAAGCAATGGAAAAACTAGAAAAGGAAGCCAAAAAGCAAGGATTGAGCAAGGCGAGGACGCTCGGGCGGATGATATTAAATAATTAAATAAATAAAATGCAAAAGGAACTAAAAAAAACTAAAGACCACGCATTTAATAAAGATGTTTATCTATTGGGCAAGGACGCCGACAGCGTAAAATATTGGCTAGAATCGCCAAAATGGGATTGTGGCTGGTATTGGGGTTTTGGGTATGTTGAAACATACAAACAAAACAGACAGCCAAGCAAGGCGCTTGATATTTCAAGCCATAGCCATGCAGACGGAGAATATAAGGGAACGGAAAGCGATAAAAATATTTTTACAGGGGATTTTTTAACTGTAAAAACTTTTAGCGAAAAAGAAGGATGGGAACTAAGGGAATTGATGACAGAGTTTTATTTTTTGAGAGAATCGGCGCAATACTGGAATAGTGGAAATTGCCATATTTCTGGAACAGGTGGAATGATACCAAAAGACGAAGCATTAGCCAAAGAAATAAACAGCGTTATTATTCCCAAAATAACAGCCAGAATAGTGGAAATATTATCGCCAATATTATAATCAATTATATATATGAATAACGAAACTTTCGGAGCATTGAAGAGAATAATTGAAGAAGTTGAAGAGAAAAGAAAAGCAAGATGTATCTGGATTGATTGTGTCGTCAATCATATAATCGGCGGAAATGATATTGACATAATAAAGAAATGGATAAAAGAAGCGGAATAAATAAGACAAACTAGCAAGCTAAAACAGCTTGCTTTTTTATTTGACAAACGGCCTAAAATTTGCTATACTGGACATATGGTTAGGGTGTAAACCTACGGGTGATATAACTAACTAAAAAAAACAAAATGAAAACAAAATTACGGGCAATCGAGCTAAAATGTAGGCTTTTCTACATAGATGCCCGAAAAGAAGCCCTGAAATTGGCTTTTGCGGTGGTTGTAACAGAAGCGGTGATGGTTGGATGCCTACACTATGGCATCAAATGGGGAATATATGACTATTTTAGCCCAAAAACAGTTATAATCAACATAGCAAAACCAGCCGAAGCCAAAGAAATTAAGCCACAAGAGGCTAAAAAAGAAGTCAAAACAGATAAAAGAACAGTTAATGACTTATTGGATATAATCCATGAACACGAAACAAACTCCGGAACAGCCAAAACTGGTTTAGATGTAACTTGCAAGGCTAAGGGATTATCTAATCAATATGGATATAATCCGCCCACTTGTTACAAGGATAATGCAAGTGTAGAAAAGATTGTGACTAATTGGATTATAGACCATAGAGCACAAGGAATGACTGACGAACAGCTTTTGGCTCATTATTCAAATAACGCTTATACAAAATAGGATAGTTTTTAATAGAGGCTGGCGAATAAAATCGCTAGCCTTTTTGATTACAAAAATCCCGCCAGTAATAAAGTATTTATAGGATTATATGGTTATTATTATATAGAGAATAAATATATTATTAATTATCAAATTTTATTAGTCTTTTATATAACAGAATAAAATTATAGAGATATTAAGAAAATAATGACGAAATGTATCAAATATATTAGATTGGATTATTAACGAAATGAATCAAAACAGCAAAAAACCTTGACAGTTAAAAATATCAAGCCATTTTGACGCAATAAAATAGCCTACAAGAGGCGTAAAACAGTTAGGCATACATAGATGTCCAAATAAGGCATACAACACTTAAAATGCAATACAGAGCCAAATATACAGTGTCGCACAATATGTATTATGCGACACTTACACATACATTATGTGCTTTATATAAGCCATAACATATACAGTACATACGCATACATACATACATATACCATATATAGTATGTTATTAAGCATAGCTAGTTAGTTTATTGTGCTTGCTTTGCTTTGTTTAAGCGTTATTTGATAATCATAGGCACATAGGGCAAGGGGGTGTACCATCACCCTCCCACCCCCTCTTCTCTTAAAAATTTAGGGTCCACCCCCTCAATCCTATAGTTTTATTAAAACCCCCTCCCCCCATAAAAATGTAAAAAGACCCCTTTCCCACGCATAAAAAACAAAAAAGGCCTTGACAATAATGTATCAAATGTTATAGTAGGACTATGAAGTGCTATACTTGCCAAAAAGAATTTGAATCAAAGAGAACTGATGCTAAGTTCTGTTCTGCTAGTTGTCGTGTTACGTTTAACCGTAACAAAGTTTCTGTTACGGATAAATCTGTTACGGATAATCCGGTGTCTTCTGTTACGGATAAAGTTAAGATTAATGTCGTTCCCAAGGATGAGTGGAGGAGGGATTATCTGGAAGAGCATGCCAGTTTTTTTTATCGAGAGGTATAAGGAGACCAATGACTGTTCGACCTGTAATTCGATAAGGAAACAATTTGGGTCTGATTTTATGTTTTGTCCACATCATCTACAATTTCCTAAAATATAAAAATATGAATGAAGTAGCTCAGAGAAATAAGGATTATATGTTAAAGAAGTCAGGGAGAGCTAAAAATTCTCCTGGGGGACTAACAAAACTTGAGGAGAGGGACAAGGAATATTTATTGCAAACCCTGGACGCTTTTGAGTCATCAGTTCTTTCTAATATCGACCATAACGCTCCTGGTCTTACTAATAGCATGAGAAAGCCTATTGAAATGGCTACTATCATCATGCAGTATTTCAGATTCTGTATTACCGGGGGAATGGCGATTACTATATCAGGGATAGGGATTTACCTTGGAATGAATAAGACTGAATTCCAGAATAAATGTAACAACCCTGAAAAAGACCCCAATATGGCCTTTCTTCAGAAGTGCGTCTATTTCGTAGAGATGTACATGGAGTACACCGCCCAGAGGAAGCAGAACCCTGCCTTCCAGATTTTCTGGCTAAAGAACAGGGGTTGGGTGGACCGATTAGAGTTGTCAGCCACAACGACTCCCGGAGCGTTATCAGATGAAGAAAGAGATGTAGCGCAAAAGAGAATAGCTAACTTCAGTGAGATAAAGTAATGTTTTTCTTTATTTGCATCCTTGGTAGCTTCCTCGCTGGTTTTATTTGGGGACTCTTTACCAGAAGTTGGTATGATTACTAAATTATTTTCTTACATCTTATCAGTTCTCTTTAATCGTAAAATCGACCGGAGGTGGCCGTTTAATTAAATGAATCTTCTCATCCAAAAACTAAAGGCCGAGTTTTCAGAGATTATTAAGAAGGGTGCTAATCCCGAAGATATTCGGGCTTTTTTCAAACCTAAGGACAACCTGGATGAGTTGACGGTGAAGTGCGTGATGTGGGGTCATTACTTCCTGCCGAAGTACTTCAACAAACCTACCCCGGAGTTTCACTACCAGTTAGTCCGTCTATTCTTTAGGAAAGGCAACGATTACACCGCTTGCCCCAGAGGTTTCGGAAAAACCACCATCAATCAGCTTTGTATCGCCTATTCTTGTGTTAATGGATTAGATGAGTTCATCGTCCTTATTGAAAAGACCTTTACTGAGAGTGCGGAAGTTCTGGAGGCGGTGAGGGAGGAGTTCAAGATGAACGATGAGATTTTAAGAGTTTATGGAGACCTGACCAAGGTGAACGTGAAAGGGAAAGACCAAGATAACATCCGAGATTCCTCAGGAGACTTCTTTGTGAATGGTGTCCGGCTTAGGTCTAAAGGTTACGACACTCCGATTAGAGGTTTGAAATCTCGTCACAGTAGACCTACCAGAGTCCTCTTAGATGACGTAGAGTCTGACGAACACATTGATAACGTGGAACAACGGTCTAAGTATCTCAACAACTACATCAAAGGAATCATCCCGGCGGTGGATAACGACACCGGGGTCATTAAGATGTTCGGGACGATTCTTCACGATGATTCTCTTCTTAACACTCTTATTAGGAACCACAACGGAAAGATTTACCGAGCCTGGGACAAGGACCGGATTCTTCTCTGGCCGACTAACTGGACTGTTGAGAAGCTGGAACAGAAGAGAGAAGAGATGCGTGTCTCCGATAAAGGTGACGCTGGATTTTATCAGGAATATTTTAACGAACCTATCTCCGAAGAAGACCAGATTTTTCGTAGAGAGATGTTTCGATACTTTAATTTTTTGCAACTAGAAGAAATCAAGAAGAAAGGTTTTCGTATCTACACATTAGTTGACCCGGCGATTTCTAAAAAGACCACCGCTGACTTCACCGCCATCGTCTCAGTTCTCGTGGACACGATGAATAGAATCTTTATTTTAGAAATAACGAGGGACCGTCTCGACCCAATGGAAACTATACGAGGAATCTTTTCTCACTACGAAAGATGGCAACCTGCGTTCGTCGGAATTGAAACCACTGCTTACCAGAAAGCCCTCAAGTATTTTATTAACGAAGAAAAGATGAGACAGAACTCTTCAGTCAGAACGATGCAGATTGTAGAAATTAAACCAACGATTGATAAGGTCACTAAGATTAAAAAGTTGCAACCTAAGTACGCCATCGCAAATGTCTTTCACAACTCCGATGACAAGAACACTCCAGTCCTCGAACAGGAACTCCTACGTTTTCCCATGGCGGCTCACGATGACATCGTAGATTGCATTTCAAACATCATCGAAATCATAATCCCGGTCTCAAAAATAGTGGACAGGTCTTACCAGAAGTTTTTAAATATCAGAAAATCAGGAGCTTCTGTTGCGTACTAAGTTGCTTGCTTTTCTTTTTTGTTGTATAATATTGGCATGGAGCTGATAAAAGAGGAACTATTAAAATCGGCTACGAACTATCTTCCTTCCGATAAACAGATAGCGGTAATTAACCGTGTCTTTGAGCGTTTCACGGCGATGAAAGAGGAAAGGAACAAAGTTCGCAGGGAGTTCAACAACAAGACTATTACGGAATACGTCAATGATTCAATGGATTCTTATAACGGAATCGTTTCTGATGCGATTAAGAACTCCAAGGAAGACTGGCAGTCTTTAATCTGGGACCACGAGACTCGTGGAAAGGTGAAGACTATCGTTGCGATGATTACCGGAGCTAGACCCTTCATCACATTAATCGGAGAGACAGAAAAAGACCACGACTACGCTCAAGATATGTTCCGGGTTTACGAGGATACCTGGAAGCGGGAGAACGGAGCGTACAAACTTTACCTCCAAGCTCTCTCTTGTGCTTGTAAGGGAACAGTAGTAGTTGAAGAAGTCTATGAAGAACGGAAGCAAAAGATTAAAAACATAACGAGTGTCAACCAACAAACTGGGCAGGTTAAGTTCTCTGAGAAAGAAATCACGGTCGGAGGAGCCGGACAAGTTGTTTCTAACATCGTTCCCCTATTAGATTTCTATCCTAACGAGAATTCATCTGAAATAGAACACGACTGTGCCGTATTGAAACTTTACACCAAGAAGTCTTTCATGAATAAGTTTGGAAAGTATCCGGGAGCCGAGTACGTCAACGCTGGTGTGTGGGGTAGTGACTTTGACGGGTCCCTTTACAAGAGTCTCACTGACAAGAAAAATGAAATGGTCGAAGTGATTCGTTACTACAACGAAGATTTCGATGAGTTCGTTATTCTCGCCAATGGAGTGTGGCTGAACCCTCAAGACGGAGATGAGATAGGACCGATTCCTTTCGACCACCACCGATTACCTTTCGCCAAGACTGTCTTTGAAATCGCCGATGAGGATTGTTTTTATGGGAAATCTTTCCCTGACCTCCTATCTGGAGAACAAGATACTCGCAACGCACTTCTAAGATTGATGATTGACCAGGAAGTCCTGGCCATCAACAAACCTATCCTTTTAGGGATGGGAATTGAGATTGATTCTTACCAGTTGTACCCAGGAAAGACGATTAAAATGACCGGAGATATCGCCCAGATGAAAGAAATGGATATGTCCGGGTCTACTCAGTCAGCGTTTCAGCTTCTGCAACTCTTAAAAACCAACTCCAATGAGAATTCTTCAATAGACGCCACCGCTCAGGGAGTTCATTCTGGACGAAAGACCGCTCGTGAGACTGTTATTCTTGACGAAAATTCCAAACGTATCTCCGGGACGTTTATGGTACATATTTACAAGCTCTTATTTGACCGGGCAAGACTCCGAATACCTATAATTCAACAGTTCTACACTAAACCTATCCAGTATTCGGTTCTCAAGGATAAATACGGACGTGATGTGGAAGATTCTTCCGGTAAAAAGGTTAAAAAACCCGTCTTTCGACAGATTCCAGTAGTCAATCCGGGAAAAGAGCCAATGTGGATTAGTTTAAGCCCAGAATTAAAAGGTTGCACCTGGCAAGTTAGGTTGGTGGAAGACTTTGAGGTTGCAATGAACCGTTCTACTAGGGTAGAGTTAGCGAAAGCTCTGCTGGACGAGTCCAAGGCAAACCCCACACTGTCGGCCGACAATTGTACGATAAATTATTTGGAAAGTTTAGGTTTTAATCCAGACAAGTATTATGTGAAGCCAGATAAAAAGGCAATGGATTTTCAAAATAGTCAGTCTATTCCTCCTCCTAATGATACTGGAGTTCCTAATCCTAATATGATTAAATAGTTTATGAAAGAAATATTATTAAGTCAAAATATGGTTGCCATTGTGGATGATGAAGATTTTGAGCGGTTAAACATCTTTAAGTGGACATTTAGTAGGCAGAGGGAAAAAACAGGATGTGCCGTTAGAAATATAGGAAGAAAAGATAACGGAACTGTAGTTTTGTATAGAATGCACTGGGAGATAATGGGTAAACCAAAAAAAGGATTTGTTGTTGACCACATTAATGGTAACGAATTGGATAATAGAAAATGTAATTTGAGAATATGTTCTTATAGAAATAATGCAAGAAATAAGGTAAAACAAAAAAATAACACTTCTGGTTACAAAGGAGTTTCACTGGATAAGAGAAGAAATAAATGGTCGGTAAGAATTAAAACGAATAATAAATACAAATTTTGTGGTTATTTTAAAAATATTATTGACGCAGTAAAAACGTATAACGATGTCGCAAAAAAATATCACGGTAAATTTGCTAATCTAAATATAATATGATTAGAGGATTAATAATAAAAATATTGTTAAGAATGTTGGGGCAGATGTATCATAAACCACTTTCTTCTGATGAAGTAGATTCATTATTGACGAGGATAGCTACAGAAGAAGGGTTTGAGAGATTGCCAGATTTTTTAGAACAATGTGCAAGTACCTACAGAAACCAATTCCTATATACTAAGGATGAAAGGTTTCGTGGGACTGTTTTAGCCTTCGTTTCTCTCCGAGAACAGATATTGGAAAAACGACCAGGTTACAGGGAATCGAAGAACAATTTGACAAAACCTAAAAAAAGTGGCAAAGTACACACAGAATATTAGTTCATAATAATATAATTAGTAACTTATCCCAGAGATGACACTCTGGAGTAAAAAAAACAGGTTAAAGCTACAAAATTATGGAAGAGGAAAAAAAAGAAGTTCCTGAAGAAAAGATAGAGGAACCTTCAAAAGAGGACTTTGAAAAGGTAGAAGAAGTTGTCCCGGCTAACAAGTTCAACCAAACATTGCGAAAGCAACGTGAACTCGAAGCCGAAAAAAGAGAACTCGAAAAGAAACTTGCTGAAAAAGAAACTCCCCCTGAAGAGGAAGAGAAAAAGGAAGAAGATATTTTCGAGGAGGAAAAGAAACCTGACCCAGCTGTTTTGATTGACGAGAAACTGAAACCAGTTCTCGAACAAATGAACAAACGGGAACAGGACAACAGAAGAAAAGATAGGACAGCTTTCTTTAATCTTCATCCTGAATACGAGAGTAGTGCCGAAAGATGGCAGAGACTTCTCGATGTGATGGATGAAGCTATAAAACCAGATTCAAAGTTCAGTTATTATGAACAACTCGAAATGGCACACAGAATAGACGCTGGAGACCCCGGAAATGCCGAAGTAGAGGAGAAGAAAAAAGAGATGGCTGGGGACGCCGTTTCCGGCGATGGTGCTTCTAAAGGCACTATAAAGGATGAGTTCACGGCAGAAGACCGCAAATACCAGAAGGAATTTAACATTTCTGATGAGGGAATGAAGGCGTATAAGGCTAAAATTAAATCTGGTTCTATGCGGATTCTGACATAATTAACTAAATTACTACTATGGCTTTAAAGTATAAAAGAACGATTGGCGGAGTGGGACGAAAACTGGAGAAGATTCTTCTCGGTTCTAGTTTGGCTTTCGCAGTCGGAGATGTTGTAGAAACAATGTCAACCGGAGTTGCCCTTAGAGGTGAAGCCGGGAAACCTGTTTTGGGAGTCATTGCTTCTATCTGCGATGCACAGGGGCTTCCATTTAAGTCTACCAACCCGGTAGCTGGAACTGCTTCTGGAACTGACACCCGTTCAAAGACAACCGGAGCGGCTAATACAACTTATTACGCAATGGTTGATGTTTCGAAAGATTCTATCTATTCGGCTGACTGTAATGGAACAGTTGGAACAACCAATGATTCTGACCTTCGTGGAATACGAATCGACATCGATTCAGCTGGTTCGTCATTCGGACAGGTTCTCGAAACGACCGCTACCCGGACTGAAGGAACAGAGGCTAATTTCTACGGTCATGGGGTTGACCCTGATGACTCTGGGAATATCCTTGTTAGTATCGCTCTGCACGAATTTAACGCAGAAACAGCCTAACCCTAATTAACCTAAACTAATTTTATGGAAACACGAGCAACATGGGGTGATGGGTGGATTAAGGGATTAGCTGCCAAATTTGCTGAAGTAGAGAATCAGGCTTCAATGTCTTATTCTCTAGGAATAAATTCAGCTTTGGGAGTGGAAACCAACAAAGCTACTCGTCTCTTCAAAGAAAAAACTTCCGATAAAGCGGAAGAAAGATACACAAGCAAGACTGGTGTAGGATACCCGACACTCACGACTGAGGGTCAGGACTATGCTACTGACAGTCGAATCCCTGGTTATCTGACTGTGTTCCGATTCATCAAGAAGACGAACTCTATCGAAATAACTGAGGAAGAAAAAGATGACAGAGAGAATGACCTGCAAAGCAAGTTTGATGAGGCTTATGACCTGAACGTGTCAATGAATATGGAATTTGACCGTTCAGCGTTCTCTATCTTCAACTATGCTTTCACAGCTCAGGCTTCTCTGCCTTCCGACCTGACTTTTTACTCAGATGGTGTTCCCCTTTGTTCCATTCTTCACCCTCGTAAAGATGGTGGAACTGGAATAAGCAATGCCTCTGCGTCAGGTATTCCTTTGACTCCGACAAATCTTAGCACCGGGAAACAAGCTCTCCGAAGACAACTCGATGACCGAGGACTTCCGATGGCTATCGGTTCTGGTCGCTTGATTTTGTTGGTTCCTGATTCTCTGGAAGAAACAGCTGTCGTTATCACCAAGTCTACTAAAAGAAGTGGAACAGCTAACAATGACCTTAACATCTTCGATGGGAATGTCACTGTTATCTCCACTAAGTGGATTAACTCTCAAAATGGTGGTTCTGACACAGCTTGGTTCCTGATTGATTCCCTTTATTCGCCGTTCATCTTTTATCAACGAAGAGGTATTCAGACTTCTGTCTACATGGACAACAAGAACAAGAATACTATCTATGACATCTCTGCGAGATGGCAGGTTGGTAATAAGAACTGGCGCGCGTGCTGGGGGTCAAAAGGCGATAACTCATCTTATGCCCTGTAAAGCATAGGTTGACAAGTCCCCAATAGAGCGTTATACTTATAAGGTAATAAATAACCCTATAAGTATATGCAAAAGAGAAAATGTGAAGTGTGCGGAATAGAGATTGTTCCAAAGGTAAAAGAGAGAAGAAAGCAAATTTATTGTTCAAGAAAGTGTAGTGCAAAAGGAAACTACATAAAACACCGTGATTATTATAAGTCTTATTGGGAATCTAAATATCGTGGTGAGGTAGAATCCAATTGCAAGATATGTGGAAAAAAATTCTTTTCTAAAAATTCTGTTCATTATACTTGCTCGTCTGAGTGTTCTAAAAAACTCTCAAGACTAAACAAAGAGCTATGGAAAAAGAATAATCCTGAAAAAGTATTAGAAGAACAGAGAATTAGATTCAGAAGAAATCAAGATAAAAAAATATCAGAAATTGCTAACAAAATCTGTCCTCAATGTCAAAAAGAATTCAATCCATATAATACTAGAAGAAATCCTTATAAGACTTATTGTTCCAAAAAATGCCAACAACTATCCAATTCTAGGAAACAGACAAGAGAACGGATGCTTCTTCTTAAAAATCCAGACTTTGCTTCTGAAAAATATTGCAAGGCGTTAGCTAGAAAAAGGGTTCAGGACGCAAACTATCACGCAATAAACAGAGGTTGTAAAAGGGATGATGATAATCACATAAGTCTAAAGAGTTGGTTGGAAATAAAAGAACTCCACGGAAACAAATGTGCTGATTGTGGTAAGACAGAAAATGAAGAAATGAAACTGACCATCGACCATATCCATCCCATCTCTAAAGGAGGAAAGAACAACAAGAACAATATCCAACCTCTTTGTAGAAAATGCAATTCTATAAAATCCGCAAAAATAATTTCTGTCCCGCACACTTCACTTAATTAACTAATTGATTGCCATTTAGACCTCGCAGGAGTGCGAGAGGAAGTCGCAAGACATATAGATTGGCAATCCTACTCAAATGGGAAATACTAATTTTGACGTAGTGGTCACTAGTTTAGATACTAATACCACTGTCAAAGCCAACGCAGCTACGGCTGATATGAACACTTATGATTTCGAGAAGAACAACACCAACACTGGTGCTTCCGGAACTATCGTTCTCACGTTGCCAGCAGCGTCAAGTCTGAAAGGACAAAAGACAAGAATTCAAGTTACAGCCGCTCAAATAGTTCAACTTCTCCCACAGACCGGGGAAAAGATTTATCTCGGTGGTGACGGAGTAGCTTCTAAGTATCTGGCTATCGCCGGAACTATCGGAAATTATGCAGAGGTATACTGTGATGGGACTTCATTTTACGTCACATCTTACTCTGGCGTCCTGACCAAGGAATCATAATTAATTAACCAATTATATGGCTCGACCAAAAAAAGTTAAAGAAAACTATGAAAATTATCTTTTCATCGAAAATCTTCCTGATGTAATGATTAAGGTCAAGGAACTCATCGCAGAAAAGAACTACAACCCAGGTGCTGTCCAAGAGGGCGAAGCTGGGACAGTTTTCGTAGATGGTGAGCCTAAGGTTATAATTGGTAATGATTACGTTCCTCATAAGGAAGCGCAACTTATTCTTCAGACTCGTAAGGTCGTACGGGAATATATAAAGTTGCAAAATCTAATTAACAATGTAACAGAGTAAATATATGTATTACAGAATACCTCCAGTCTTAGTAACAGCGATTGATGGGGTATCGGTGGACACAACTTCAGCGGTCATAGACATTTCTAACGCCAAGAAGGTTTCCTTGATTCTTACTGGAGCCGGACTTGCCAATAGAAGTGTTTCAATGGCTACGCAGGTTTCTTTAGATAGAAGCACATTTGTTGACTACAATATGTTGGTCAACAACCTGGAGAAAGCCAGCACGGCTGATATAACCCTGACTAACGCTATTACCTTAGGTAACACTGGTTCAAAGATAGCGGCTCTCTATTACTTCTTTGGATTTCAAGAGATGAAAGTCGCCGTAACAGTGTCTGACGTTTCTTCGTCAGTATCACCTTCACTATCTCCTTCGGTGAGCCGAAGCGTCAGTCCGGTGAACTCTTACAGCCCTTCTAGGAGTGCGTCAGCTTCACCTTCGATAAGCCCATCCGTTAGCAAGTCAGCTTCTCCATCAGTATCTCCATCAGCTAGTCCTTCAAGGTCTTCTTCGGTGTCACCTTCTACTAGTCCATCGGTATCAAGGTCTGCTAGTCCTTCGACTTCACCGTCAATCAGTCCATCGAAAAGTCCATCGGTTTCATTGTCTGCTAGTCCTTCAGCTTCTCCTTCAATCTCCCCTTCAGTTTCTCCTTCTATCAGTCCTTCTGTAAGTCCGCCAAACTCACTTTCTCCTTCAGCTAGTAGCTCGATGTCTCCATCGGCTAGTCCATCTGTATCGAAGTCTTACTCACCGTCTGTCAGTCTTTCCAAATCTCCTTCAATCAGTCCGTCAACTTCTAGGTCAGCGTCCCCTTCAATATCTCCTTCACTCAGTAAGTCTGCTTCTCCTTCAGTCTCTACGTCTGTCAGTCCTTCAGTATCTCCTTCTTCTGGGACAGCGATTGGTACAATAACTGTTAAGTGTTTGATGGAGTTCTAATGAGAATAACCGCATATACTGCAATTCATGGAGAAAAAGATAAACTCCGAGACGACATTTTAGTTTTCTCGGAGTTTTCTAAATTTCATTCTCCCGTTTATAATAGTAAGATTTATAAGATTCTTCCCCACAAGTTCCTTGATTGCGATGTAAGTATTTGGGTGGATGGAAATATTTTTCTTTTAAAAGAACCCGAATTTTACGTTAAGAGATGGTTACGAGACGCTGATATGGCTATCTTCATGCACAACCACGCCTTCACGATTTACAAGGAAGAAAGGTATTTAGAGAGTATGTTTAAAAACAGGACTCCATGGGTGATAGATGAAGTGAGAGAACAGTTGAATCATTATCGAGATATAGGTATTCCAGAGGATACCAAGATGTACATGGGAGGGTTTATAATCAGAAGACACGCTCCGTTAGTAGAAAGATTTAACGAAGCCTGGTGGTCTGAAATTTGTCGTTGGAGCCAACGAGACCAGTTAAGTCTTCCGGTTATTCTAAAAAAGTTTCCCGATTTGAAAGTTAATTTTATAGGTGGTAATATTAAGAAGCATAAATATTTAAGATACGAAGACCATGCCCATTTCAAAACCTAAGCTCTACCGTGATGATGATATTTCTGTATATACAGATGCTTTTAAATTCAAAGAGTTGCATGAGCAATTTATGTTCAAAGGAAAACAACACGCAGTAGCCGTGATAATGAAGGACCTCTGGGAGAATCAGGCCCTTTTTTGGTATCTGGCGACTGCTCCTGTTCTTAAGATAGGTCTTCATGGGTGGGAACACAAAGATTATTCCAAATTAAGTTACGAAGAATGTTACGAAGATTTAAAAAAATCTTTGAATTACTGGAAGACTAATTCCAAACGCATGACCGGAGGAGTAAAGAAGATAGAAATATTCTTCGCTCCCTGGAATCACGAGAGTGAGAACATAAAAAAGGCTTGTGCTGATTTAGGACTAAAGTTCTGTAACAAACGTGAAGGTTATTGGGACGATTATTATATTAAGTCATTTCATTTTTGGAATTTAATTGATGGGCCAATCTTATGAGTAAAATACTCCTTGTACATGCTGACAGGACTCCTTGGTGTACCACTCGCAGAGCTGAGGCTCTTAAACGTGAGTGGCCTCAACACGCTGTGGATATCTGTTATTTTAAAAATTTGCCAGACGGAGAACAGTATGACATAATACATATATTGTTCAGTGGAGGAATAGGGAAGATAAAGGATTTCATATTGAAATACAAAGAAAAGACTTTTACCACTCTCGCTTCCCAACGCACTCTTGACCAGTTTTTTGATAAGGAAGAAGTTTTAAAAGAGATATACCAAAACACAGTTTGTTGCGTTTGTCAAAATCCAGACCTAGAAAACAAGTTAAGAAGGTTGACAAATAAGGGAAATATGGTCTATATACCAAATGGAGTAGATACGGAGTTATTTAAAAGTAATTTTACAGTAGGATTTGTAGGAGCGACTACAGAACACAAAGGCTTAGAATTAGTAGAGCAGGCTTGCAAGGAATTAGACTTATGGCTGGCAAAGGCTGATGGAATACCTTATGAAGAAATGCCAAAATTTTATGAAAGGATTGATTGTCTCGTCATTCCCAGCATCAGCGAAGGTTGCAACAACCCAACGCTCGAAGCTCTGGCGATGAACAAACCTGTTCTTTCTACAGATGTGGGAATTTCCAGTGAGTTAGAAGGAGTAACTATCGTTGAAAGAGATGTAGAGTCAATAAAATGTGCTTTAAGAAGAATCAGTGGAAGGATTCAGATATTGGAAGATTACACGATTAAAAAAATGGCTAACAATTATTTTTCGTTATATGAACAACACTTGGGAAAACAAGGAGTTAAGTGAGTTCTACGCCCACGAGTTTGATTTTAACAACCAGAACATGGACAACTATGACGACTGGCTAAGGGCTTTTGAAAACGCTATTAAAAAACGAGCAGTAGACGGATGTTTTATTGGACTATCTTCAGGATATGACTCTGGAGCGATTACTAAGGAGTTGGTGAAACAAGGAGTGGATTTTAAAGCTTATACAATTTTCAATAATGAAGATGAGAGTATCATCAAAAAGAGACTTGAGTATATAAAGGATTACACTATCGCAGAAATGCCAAAATATGTTTGGCAAGAATACTACGACTTCTTGAAGGGAAAAATTAATGAAACAGCGATGAAAGACATTGCCTCTATGGGAGTGGCTTTTATGTTTGACACCGCTACCAAGGAAGGAAAGAAGATTTGCATATCAGGTCAAGGTGGAGATGAACTTTATTCAGACTATGCCCTCTTCCCCAAACAGTCCACCTTTAATGGAAAGTATCCAGAGGAACTTTACGAATGGCCTAACTTCAGAGAAGGTATGCAAAGAGAATACCTGAATGAACTGGAGGAGATTGCTGCACTTTATGATGTAGAAGTCCGTTATCCTATGCTAGACATTGACCTGGTCCAGGAGTTTTTGTGGTTAAAGCCTGAGTTAAAGAACAGAAATTACAAAGCACCAATATTTGAATATTTAACAAAAAATAATGTCCCATTCAATAAAGGAGTTAAGAAAGGATTTCGTCCCATCGCCAAGTAGACTCTGGTATAACGAATGGGTAGAAAAAAACGCTAGCGGCAATGTGTTGGATGTGGGAAAGTCTCGTTATTGGGACTATGGATTTCCTACCATAGACATAGCCAAGGGAATGAAACCTACTTTTCTGGGAGACATCTGCGACTCTGGAATGGAGACAAATTGTTTTAACACTATCCTTTGTAATGGCATGCTGGAATTTGTAAGTAGCCCACAATTAATGGTCAATGAAATATACAGAATATTGGTTCCTGGAGGAGTCGCAATCTTTGGATTCGTTGGTAAGGATTATAAACCCTACAAAAGAGAATGGTTATTTTATGAGGAAGGAGACATAGATTTCAAAGACTTTGAGATAACAGAGAAAAAAAGTTTTGATAATAATTATCATTTTATAACATGCAAGAAATAAAACTTAGTTGCATTTTGCCGAGCTATAAAGACCCGTTGCTATTTAAGACTATTGATGACTTGCTAAAAAAATCAGAGTTAGGAGACAGATTAGAAGTTATAGCAGTCTGGGATGGTTATTATCCTTCTGCTGATTTGATTATCCAAGACCCTAGGGTAAGATACCTTCATTTGGGAAAAAACCGAGGGATGAGAGACGCTATAAATGCTGGGGTGGCGGTTTCGAGGGGAGAGTTTTTACTTAGAGCAGATGAACACCAAATGTTTGGAAAAGGTTATGACAGGAAACTTACCAGGGACTGCAAGCCAAACTGGATTATGACAGCCAGAAGATACTTCCTAAATCCAGAAAAATGGGAAGTTATGGAAGAACACGGTTATGTCGATTATATGAAACTAAAGATTTCCGGTGGAAAGTTCACTGGAGTCTCACGTCCTGGTAATGACAAGTTAAAAATAGAAGAATCCCAGGCTATGCAAGGCTCAATGTGGGTAATGCCTCGTAAGTGGTGGGACGATGTTATTGGCGAGCTGCAAACGGAAGGTTATGGACCTCTTATCCAGGACTCACACGAAATGGTCTTCAAGACTTGGAAAGCCGGAGGGAAACTGATGGTCAACAAAAACACATGGCATGCTCATAAACACCGTTCATTTAAACGCACTCATAACAACGGCACAGCAGAGAACCCAGCTAATTGTGATGATGGTTATGCTTACGCTATAAAAGTCTGGAAACCATACTATGATGAATTAGTTAAAGAAGGAAAACTATGAAAAATTTGCTAATTTTCGTGAGTCCGGAACATAAGTTTAACGAAGAGAACGCTAAATATATAGAAATTCAGATTGAGAACTCTTTAAATTACTGGAAAGTAGAAGATATTTTACTGGCGACGAACTTCCCTTATGAGTATATGGGCGTTAAATCCCTGGTAGTTCCCGATGACCTTTATAGTGAAACAAGTCGTTGTGCTATCAAGATAAATGTCATTTGTTATCTATTGGAAAATAATTATTTATATGACCTGACCTGGTTCCACGACACAGAAGCCTGGCAATTAGAACCGATAGATTTGAAGTTAGACAAAGAACTGGGATTGACGGATTATGGTTGGTCTTCTAAGTGGAACGGAGGGAGTATGTTCTTTGAACCGACTACGTTAGACATTTTTAAACTATGGAAAACTGTGATAGAAGAAGAAAAAATTGATGACGAAAGAGCAATGATGATTTTAACAAAAAGCAATTTTGAAAATATAAATGATAGGATTGAAAGATTGAATATTACTTATAATTTAGGAAAAAGAAGAGTGGAAGAAAATATGATGTGGGCGGATGAACCTATAAGAGTTGCTCATTTTCATCCTTATAGGGAAAATCTTCTAGCTAAATTTGCAACACTATTACCTAAGAATTTATATAATTTAATGTATGAAAAAGATATTAATACTAGGATACCGGGGGTTCATAGGTCATAACTTATTTATGTATCTCAGTAGTAAAGGATACAGTATTACTGCAATTACCAAGGATATTAGAGATAAGGAAGAAATAAGACCATATTTCGAAGGAATGGAGTTTGTTATCCACGCTGCCGGAGAGGCCAAGAAGATTCAAGATGAAGAAGCCTGCCACTTCACTAATGTTCTGGGAACCAAAAATGTTATCGAACTCTGCAAGGAATATCACTGCAAGCTGATTCATTTCAGTTCTACCGCTGAGAAGATGGCCTATGGAAGAAGCAAACAAGAATCTCAGAAGATGGTGGAAGAATCAGGATTAAGGACGATTATTCTTAGACTCTGTCCTATTGTTAAATTGAAAGACCCACTAATGAAATGGGGAAGAAGATACCCCATAGAACATTTAGTGGAAGATGTGGAGTGGATAATAGAGACTCACGATTTTAATAATGAGGTAGTAGATTATAAACAATTCAAAAATGAAAAATCTTCTCGTATACATTTCGCCCGACCATAAGTTCAATCCTGAGTATGAAAAGCTCGTCAGGATTGTTATTGACAATTCATTGGAATTGGGTTGGAATAAAGAAGACATGATGTTAGTTTGTAATTTTCCCTATGAATATGATGGAGTGAAATCAATCGAAGTCAGTGATGATTGTATCTGTCCGTTTTATATGTACTCCGGGAAGATTAATGCTTTTATTGAACTCTACGACCGAGGGCTTATCACAGAAACTACCTGGTATCATGACTTCGATGCGTTTCAGTTGGAACCGTTTCCAGAACCTGACCTGGAAGGAAAAGATGTAGGTTTTACGGATTACGGATACCGATTGAATTGGAACGGTGGGAGTTCATTTCTCACTCCAAACGCCAAAGATATCTTTGTCTGGATGAGGATGAGAATGTATATACACCCTGACAAGACTTTAATCAATCACATCGAGGCTTACAAGGCTTACTCGGATGAGGTGGCTATCAAATACCTGACTGATAAAAATTTCCAAAACATCAACGACCGGATTAAACGAATGAACATTACCTATAACTTTAATCTCAATCCTCTCACCAGGAAACACTGTTACGAGCAAACAGAGTTACCCATCAAAGTTCTGCATTTTCACCAGCACAGACTGAAGAAGAATAGGTTCGGACAGGAGCTAGTCAATAAAAGGTTAATTAATCATTTTAACAAATATGGATACCTGGGTTGAAGATTTACGAGGAGTTGAAATCAAGCATAAAAGGAGAGTCTGGAGGCCTTTTATGGAGAAGTACAACATCCAAAAGATTGCCGAAATCGGCGTGTTTGAAGGGTTTAATTTTAATCTGATGATTGAACACAACCCAGAAGTCGCAGTAGGGGTGGATATGTGGATAGACGACGGAATCATCGCCAGAAACGACTGTGGTTACCCACAGGAGCGTTTAAATGGCATGTATAATTCGGTGATGGAGTCGATTAAGGACAAACCATTCGCTAAGATTATGAGGATGTACACAGTGGATGCGGCTAAGTTCTTCCCGGATGAATACTTTGACCTTATCTACATCGATGCTGACCACACTGAAGAAGGTTGCAAGGCTGACCTAGAAGCCTGGTGGCCGAAGTTGAAGAAGGGAGGTTTCTTTACCGGGGATGATTATTCTCGCTACCGTGCCAAGCACACGGGGGTAGTCTTTGGCGTCATAGAAGCTGTGGACGAATTTGCTTCTAAAAATAATTTGACTGTCCATGAACTTTCGCAACATGGATGGGGAATACTAAAACCATGAGGTATATAAAATTGACACAAGGAAAAAGAGCGATGGTTGATGATGATGATTTTGAGTTTTTGAACCAGTGGAAGTGGTATCTCTTGTCGACGGGTTATGCAGTTAGAGACATCGGGGGTGGAAAAAACAAGAAAACAATATTGATGCATAATCTAATAATGGGAAACCGTCAGAAAGGAAAAGAAGTTGACCACCAAGATAGAAATAAACTAAATAACACAAGGAAAAATCTGAGAATGGTTACTCGTTCAGAGAATATTATAAATTCTGGCTTGAGAAGTGATAGCACTTCAGGTTACAGGGGTGTTAATTGGTATAAGAATTATAAATCTTGGAGAGTTCGAATAACGAAGGACGGAAAAACCACTCTTATTGGTTATTTTAAAAGCAAGTCAGAAGCTATAAATAGGCGTAAACAAGCTGAATTAAAAATATGGAACTAAAAGATTTAATTACGATTTTTTATTGTAGTAGCAATCGAGAATATCCTGAATTTGAGCAAAGAGTAGTGGATAACATAATAAAAAACAAAGGAGACCTAGATGTTATATCGGTGACGCAACGACCGATGATTTTTGGTAAAAACATTTGCGTAGGAGACAATGTAGGAGTTTCTGGAAAAAATTTCTTTAAACAAACACTTATAGCTTTACAGAACATAAAGACACCTTTTGCTCTTTCATGCGAGGCAGATACTTTCTATGGACCGGATTATTTCAAATTTGTTCCAGAAAGACTGGATAAGTGCTATCGGAATGATAACCTCATGGTGATGGGTCAGCACAGAAAGTATTTTTTTAAGAAACCAGGTGGAGCAACACATGCACAAATTGTTGGGACAGAGTTCTATCGAAAAACATTAGAGGAATTATTTAAAGGAGACGAAGATTGGGATTATAAGGAAGAACAAAAAAACTTCCCTAAAGAGAAGTTCCATGCAAAAAGAGAGGATGTCTTTAATAAGGAGGATATTTTGTTTTACGAAACTGAGATACCCGTTGTACAAATCAAGACTTCCCAGAGTATGAGGAACTACACTTCATCTATCAGAGAACCAATCTATGACATCCCATACTGGGGTTCAGGGAAAGATTTTAGAGCTAAATTTTATACGATTATACGAGATGGAATTAAAGTCATACATTGATAAAAAAGGTTTACCTTACTGGATACCGGGAGCTTCTCGCCGAGACCTGCCGGGTCTTTTCAAGGAACTGGGTTTCAAGAAAGGTGTTGAAATCGGAGTCTCCTGGGGAGAAAACATCGTTGATTATTGCGAGGCTGGGTTAGACATCACAGGAATTGACCCTTGGCAGGATACGAGAGACAATACTTACCGAAAAATAGTCAGCATTAAAGGTGGAAGAACAATAGATGAAGTCTATGAAATCGCCAAAGGAAGGACGAAAGATTATCCTAACTGTAAGTTAGTCAAGAAACTTTCAATGGATGCTCTGGATGATTTCCCCGACCGTTCACTAGACTTCGTCTACATAGACGGCAACCACGGATTCGGTTATGTAGCGATGGATTTGGCTCAGTGGTGCAGGAAGGTTAGAAAGGGAGGGGTCATCGCAGGTCACGATTATTACTCTACCGAAGGCGTTAGGATTGTGAGACACGTTGGAGACGTGGTAGATGCCTTTGTGAAGAGTTATGATTTTGAGAATTTTTGGGTCTTAGGAACCAAAGACGACTTTAAGGATAGAGATTTAAGTTATTTTATGCAAAAACACTATTAAATTTATGAAAATTTCAGAAGCATTAGAAAAAAAGGAAAAACCTTTTTTAATTCCAGACTGTTCCAGGGATGAACTCCCTGTTTTTTTCAAGGAAATGTGTTATAATATAGGCGTAGAAGTGGGAATTTGGGAAGGAGAGTACACTGAAAAGTTCTGTAAAGAGGGAATAAAGATGTATGGAATCGACCCTTGGAAGGCCAGAGGAAGACAAAGCCAGGTTCAACAAGATGCCAGATGTCTCCGAGCCATTGAAAGACTGAAACCTTACGACTGCGAAGTTATCAGGAAGAGGTCAGCACAGTGTGTAACAGATTTCAAAGATGAATCACTCGATTTCGTGTACATTGACGGAGACCACAGTTACCGTTTCGTCGTTGAAGACATCAGAGAATGGTCGAAGAAGGTTCGGAAAGGTGGAATAGTTTCAGGACATGATTATGCTTGCACCGACCCTCAAATAAACTCTCTACCCCAAAGATACCGAAAGCATGAGGAAGTGGGACGGGCTGTGGATGAATATGTGGAAGCTAACGGAATTGAAAACTTTTACATTCTCGGACGGTCTAAACCATTAGAAGAAGAAACTAAGAATGATGTAATGCTTTCTTGGTTCTTCATACGAAAATAATATGGAAAAAACGAAGGGCTGTATCTTCTACACCGACAACCGACCCAAAGAATTTATATTAGAAAAGTGTCGTCAGACACTTAGAGAGAATTGTCCTTATCCTATTGTTTCTGTGTCCTTACACAAACCGATTGACCTAGGAACAAACATTTGTATCACAGACCGGGAAAGGTCATATCCAACAATGCTTTTTCAGATTGTGACTGCGTTGAAAGCTCTTGATACAGACATAGTTTACTTTCTTGAACACGATTTACTTTATCACAAATCACATTTCGACTTTACTCCTCCTACTGATTACATCTATTACTACAACATCAATAACTACCGATGGTCTGTGAAAGAAGACTTCGCTATTACCTACGATGGACTGCATTCTCTATCGGCTCTTTGCTGTTATCGAAAAACAGCGTTGAAACACTTTCAGGATAGATTGGATTATGTGGAATCAAAGGGTTGGGACAAAGACAGGGCCAGAGAACCCAGATGGGGTCGTGTCATGGGTTATGAACCGGGAACCAAACCCCGAAGAAGAGGTGGATTTTCTGATGAAACATTTGAAGTCTGGCGGTCAGAGCTACCGAACATCGACATCAGGCACAGACATACCTTTTCCTCTCCTAAAACATCTCTATCGGACTTCAAACATCCCCCTGTGAATTGGAAAGAAGTGAAACTGGAAGAAGTGCCGTATTGGGATTTAAAAGCCCTCCACGATGAGTGGATAGGGCAATACCTTCATCAATTAACACAATGGTGATATGAAACAATACAAGCTCTCATTTTTAATTCCTGCCAACACAGAGGAGTTTTTAAAAAACACAGTAGAAGATATTTTAGCCAATACTTCAGAAGAGACCGAAGTGATTGTTGGGCTAGACGGTAAATGGAGTAATCCCCCATTACTTCAACATCCAAGAGTTAGCGTTATTTATTCTCCAGAAACCATCGGTCAGAGAAAGATGACTAATCTATGTGCAAGATTATCAAAAGCAAAGTATGTGTGCAAGGCAGACGCTCACACTTCTTTTGATAAAGACTTTGATAAGAAAATGTTTGAAGCATTTGAGAAGGCAGGAGATAATGCAATAATTGTTCCCGTCATGAAGAATCTTCACGTTTATGATTTCAAATGTTACAAATGTGGATTCAAAGTTTATCAAGATGTCAAACCCATTTGTCCAGGTTGTGGAAGCACTATGAAAAAGAAATTAGTATGGAAACCGAGACGAGGTACTAATTCAAGAGTTTACTGTTTTGACAGCCTTCCGCATTTTCAATATTGGAATGAATATACATTACGAGATGAGTATAAAAAAGACCTAGAAGAAACCGGACTAACTCAATCAATGTCGCTCCAAGGGAGCTTTTTCATGTGTACTAGAGAAAAATATTGGGAGTTGGAATTATGTGGAGATGATTTAGGCTCATGGGGTTCGCAGGGCATCGAGCTGGCATGCAAAATGTGGTTAAGCGGAGGAAAAGTATTAATAAATCACAAAACCTGGTATAGCCACTGTTTTAGAACTAAAGGCGATGTCTTCGGCTTCCCCTACACGCAATCAGGAAGAGAATGTCAGCGAACAAAACAAAGAGTGAAAGATATGATTTGGGAAGGAAAATGCCCCGGACAGATTTATCCGGTTTCGTGGTTAGTGGAAAAATTCTGGCCAGTTAAAGGATGGACAAAAGAAGATTTAGATAAACTAAAAAAAGAAGAAGTCAAATGCCTGAAATAATAAACAACCTAAACCCCAAATACACCCTTGACGAAGCCAAGCAGTTTTTCGCTTTTGATAGTCCGATTTGACAACCTTTGGTTTGTAAAGTAAAATATAGGTATAAGTATTAACTAATAATTATGCCTAAAAAAGGATACAAGCAGACCGAGGAACATAAGCGAAAAATTGGTTTAACCAGCAAGGGCAGGGTAATGCCACCCAGAACAGAAGAACATAGAAAGAAATTAGGATTAGCTCATAAAGGAATAAAATTATCAGAAGAAATCAAGAAGAAAATCGGTTTAGCAAACTCAGGCAAAAGACATTGGAATTATGGGAAACACTGGTCAGATGAAGCCAAAGAAAAAATGAGAGTTAAGCAGGTAGGAAAGAAAAAGAACATATCGGACGAGGTGAGGAGAGGAATGTGCGAAAAAGCCAAAAACAATAAACGCTCTCTTGGAAAACATTGGAACTTATCAGAGGAAACTCGGAGAAAAATAAGCAATTCACACAAAGGAGAAAAAAGTTATTTATGGAGGGGTGGAATATCATCAGTAAACACAAGAATAAGACTGGGAGTAGATTTTGGACTCTGGAGAAAAAGAGTGTTTGAAAGAGATAAATATGTCTGTCAAAAGTATGGACTGAAAGCGGTCAAAGGAACTGGAAAAAGAGTAATTCTACACCCACACCATATTAAAAACTTTTCTGACTTTCCCGAATTGAGATTTGAAGTTTCAAATGGAATCACTCTATCGGAAAAAGCCCATAAGGAATTTCACAAAAAGTATGGAGTCAAGAATAATACGCAAAAGCAATTAGAAGAATTTTTATGCCGACCATTGATGAATCAAAATTATCCAGAGAAGTTTCAGAAAAATATACTATCCTAAATGATAGTTTTGTTCAGGTTGCCAAAGACAATCCCAAGGATTTAGTAGTTTGCGAAGTTGGAGATACGAAAGATCCGACCAAGTTTCAGAACCAAATGAAGATTTGCCGTTGGGGCGATTCGCCAGAAGATAACGAAGCTAATGTTTCTTTTAGGCTCATTGAAAATGAAAAAGGAATCGCAGAAGTTTCTACCGAAGCCGACCATATTGTTTGGAGAAAGGGGAATATTGAAACTCGGTTTTATGATGTTTTAGAGGGGGAAGGCGGGAAAGAAATGGAAGTGGTATTTTTGAGCAAGCCCGATTCAAATGTGGTGCAAATGTCAATCGTTGATAAGGATGTATCGTATTTCTACCAGCCCGCTCTCACTCCTGAAGAAATTACCGAAGGTGCCTCAAGACCTGAAAACGTGGAAGGTTCTTATGCGGTTTACGCCAAAACTCCAAAAACAAACTGGACTGGGGGAAAAGAATATAAATGCGGAAAAGTCGGGCATATCTTTAGACCGAGAATTGAGGACGCAAGCGGAGCCTGGATATGGGGAGACTTGAATGTCGATACGGAAAAAGGAATTTTATCAGTTACTATTCCGCAAGATTTTTTAGACAAGGCAGTTTATCCAGTCAGACACGCCGCAGGATTGACGTTTGGTTATACTGGAGCGGGAGCGAACGGGATTTCCTGGAGTGGCTCGTATTTATATGGTGCTATAGGAACCCCAGCTTCTTCTGGGTCAGTTGATTCCATATCAGTTATAGCACAATATGGTTCTGGCATTAGTTTTAAGGGGGTATTGGTATTGAAAAGTGATAAAAAAATAATCGGAAGTGGAACTTCTCCCGCTGGTTCACTTAATAGCAGTAAGACGACGTATACTGTGAATTATTCTTCTAAGCCAAACGTAAATGCATCTACTGATTACTATTGTTGTGCTCTAAATAATGCTTCTGGTCCTCCCCCGACCCTTTTTTATGATATTGGGGTTGGAACTAGGTTTATAGATGATTCTAATAACTATACTACTCCTACTGACCCTACCGATGGTTCAGAATCATCAGGGGCATTTACTGTCTACGCCACCTATACAGCAGGAGGAGAACCTTCGGAATCAGCTTCACCTTCAATGAGTCCTTCTGGGTCTCCGTCACTCTCGCCATCAAAATCTCCCAGTCTTTCACCGAGTTTATCGCCTTCAAAAAGCCCCTCACTTTCTCTGTCCGCATCCCCATCTGTCTCACCGTCAACTTCGATTAGTCCATCAAAATCACCCTCTGCTTCACCTTCCATTTCACCAAGCGAATCACCTTCAAAATCACCATCTCGTTCACCATCAGTATCTCCTAGCACTAGCATAAGTCCTTCAATTTCCCCTTCAGCTAGCCCCAGTCTTTCCTTATCAAGAAGCCCTTCCGCAAGTCCATCCCTATCCATTTCAGCAAGCCCCTCTGTCTCGCCTTCGACATCTATTTCGCCGTCCATAAGCACGAGCATTTCTCCCAGTGCATCTCCTTCGATTTCTGTTAGTGCTTCACCTTCACTTTCTCCTTCTTTGTCTCCTAGTTTATCCTCATCAATCAGTCCGAGTGTTAGTCCGTCAGCTGACCCGTGCGAACTATTTTCAACGGTTCTTTATGAAGACGCCAATCTACAGGGTTACTGGAGATTATCTGATACTAATGATTCCGGGCCGAATAATTATGATTTAACTAATACCGGAAGCGTAGCCTTTTCCGCTGGTAAGTTCGGCAATGCCCCGACTTTTGACGGAACAGCCAAGTATTTAGATATAGCAGGAGCGTCTTGTGCGAACCTTAACATTTCAGGAAGCCAGACGATAAGTTTTTGGTATAAACCAGCCAGTATCGCTACCGCTTGGACAGCAATAATAGGAAAAACCTCCTCCTCACTTGATACTGGATTTTATATCCAGCAAGGTCCTTCAAGTAATATTCAAGCTAGATTTTACGGAGCAGGAGCTACGGATTATGTCCGGTCGAGCAATCCGCTTGCTGATGGTGTTTGGAGCCACGTTGTAGCCAGGTTTGATGCTGATACGAATATAATATCAATATTCGTAGATGGAACAAAAACAGACCAGGCCGATGCGACAGGTTCAGTTAACTCATCAGCTGGCAATTCTTTTGGGATAGGAAAAGGTGGAGATAATGCCTACTACGGAAACGGAATGATTGATGATGTAGCTATCTTTAACCGAGCTTTGAGCGATGATGAAATATCATCAATATACACATGTATCTGGCCAGAACCGAGCGAAAGTGCTTCACCTTCTCTCTCACCCTCTGTATCCCCGTCTGTTTCTCCATCTCTAAGTCCGAGTCTTAGTCCTTCAGTTTCTCTTTCTATTAGTCCTAGTTTAAGTTTATCGCTGTCCCCATCTCTTTCTCCAAGTGCCTCTCCTTCCGTCTCACCTTCGACTTCAATTTCACCTTCGAAGTCTCCTAGTCTTTCTTTGTCTTTAAGTCCCTCCAAAAGTCCGAGCGTTTCGGTTTCAGTTTCTCTGAGTGCATCTCCTTCGGTGTCTTTGTCAGTTTCTCCGTCAGTTTCTCCTTCGACGAGTATTTCTCCGAGTATTTCTCCTTCCGTTTCATTATCTTTATCACCGTCAATTTCGCCGAGCATATCTCCATCTGCTTCGCCATCAATAATTTCATCTTTTAGTCCGTCGATGTCACCAAGTATTTCCCTGTCTGTCAGCCCTTCCAAATCTCCTTCCTTATCTCTGAGTGCGAGTCCCAGTGTCTCTCCCAGTACCTCAGTTTCTCCGTCAAAGTCACCTTCTCTCTCACCAAGTCTTTCAATATCGAAAAGCCCCAGTGCTTCACCCAGCTTAAGCCGTTCACTTTCTCCGAGCGTCTCTCCTAGCACCTCGATTAGCCCGTCTCTAAGTCCTTCTGCTAGTGTTTCTATAAGCCCAAGCGTTTCACGCTCACTAAGCACTTCCTCCTCGCCTTCAACTTCAATCAGCCCTAGTATTAGTTCTTCTCTTTCTCCGTCCGTTTCGCCGTCAACAAGCATCTCACCTTCTCTCTCACCCTCCCTTTCCTTCTCATCATCCCCATCATTATCTGTGAGTCTTAGCTCTAGTTCCTCTCCGAGCGTAAGTTTATCGAGAAGTCCTAGCCTTTCACCTTCACTGTCACCTTCCAAAAGCCCCTCAATGAGTGTATCAGTTTCTCCATCACTCTCCCCCTCTGTCTCTCCAAGCCCTATGCAAGGAGGATTTAAGCCTCACTTTACAGTTTGCCGTTTTTATGGTAAAGTAACGGTGAAGCCCATTAAGATAACTCCAAAATTTGGAAAACCGGAAAACTTTAGACCTACGTTAAAAATTGGTATTAAATAATATGAATTCAACCTACAAAGAGACATTATTGGTCATAGGAATTGGAGCCTTGTCATCAGGGATTGAAAAAATGGATGCTAACATAACTGTTGGCATTGTTTTAGTTTTGGTCGGAATTTTAATCATTGGAGTCAGAGGATATTTGAAAATCAAGTAATGCACAAACACACAATGAACGATGACGAAAAAATTACATTAATCAATAAGGGAATTAAAATAGGAAAGGAACATTCATCCCCCTCTCCTGAAACATTAGAAATGATAAAGAATGCAAATGATAATTTGAGTGTGATTATAGAGAGGATTGAAAACCTCAAATGTATAGTTGAGAATAATCATAGAGAAAACACCACTGAACACAATAGCATCATGTCCAGACAAGACCACACCAACGGAGATGTCACCGGTCTTAAATTGTGGAAGGCTTATCTACTGGGTGCTTGGGTTGTTATAACTTTTGTTTCCACTGTGTTACTGCCAGTTCTAGGTTACTACTTTATGAAAAGTGTGAAGACTGATATACAAAACGACACCAAGAATCTAATAAATGAATCAATTTCGTCTAATAACGATAAATTTTTTGAAATAACAAATGAAGATTAAACTTAAAGGAGGGGTCAAGTTGAAGCCAGGCATAAAAATCAAGGATACTCCCTCTGTTCCGTCAGGAAAAAACCCAAGAAGATTTGCTTTAAACAAGAAGAAATAGTTATTTAAAAGGAGAAGGAGATGATTTGGGTAACAATTTGTCTTATCCTATTGGTATGGAAACCTATTCCTAAATTCAAACCGGGGAGGAAGAGCAATGTGTAAATCTGATTGCTGGGTGAGTTTAAGCGACCGTCCTCGTGTATGCCTGGATATGGAATGTTGTCTTCTTAAGGCAAATATCATCGAAGACACCCCCGAATTGGGGCTTGTCGTTTTAGACGAGCCATTGGATTGTTTACTTTGTGACCAACCTGACTGCCGTATCTGTCCCGAACAGATACTCTGTGGGAGGAGTTAATGGACATTCTTATCCTGCTTTATCTCTATACGGAGATTCCCTGGGAGGTTCCCTTTTACTTTATCTAGGAGCCCTCGATGTATTGTCTCAAAAAACATCAGGAGGTTTCTGACGGCAAGTACCATGGGTTTTGAAAACGTCAAAACCGACACACGGGATGTGTCCATCTGAAGGAGGGGAGAAATGTGTTTAGTCCAATGCCCCGCTTGTCAAACACCGAATCACGGAGAGGAAAGGTGTCTCGTCAGTTGCGTTAACTGCGAGACTCAATTCAAGATTCCGGTCGGCTTTCAGGCCAACACTGTCCACCGCCGCAGTAACTGTTGCGGAGAAAGATTGGTGTACCGTGGCTATTCAACAGAAAAAGGCAAAAAGTCCTACCTCTTTACCTGTTCTTGCGGAAAAGAGCAACGATTCGGAGCAGTTTAGAGGAACTCTCCGACACTGCAATCAGATTTACACCCTGTTTTACCCCTACGTTGTTTTTGTCGGTCAATGTCCTGTCTGTCATCAGCCTGTCCCTATCACGCCCAATGTGTAACATCACTTCGGGCTTCGCCAGAACTCAAAAAGTTCTGGCTCCAATTAAGGCTACATAGGCACATCTATGCACATCTATGCAGGTTTAATTGGGAAATTTATACTGCTCCTTATCTAACGCACTCCTAATCGAGTAGCACTTGGTAAGCCGTATTAATCCATAACAAAAATTTATAAAAATTGAATTTTGTATTTTAGCCGTCCTTTTAGGAATCGTGTTAGCTTGCATAATTTTAGTAAAAGTAGCCTTGAGTTTCGAACTCGAAAGAAAAACACCTAATAATCTTTACACACAAAATTGGAAGTGAATTTGGTATAAACTTCTTTTTATTGTATAATATAAAATAATTTCTTAAATTAACTTTATGGGTCTCCAGCCTATCTCTGCTGTCCTATCCCAACTTACCTTAGGAAGATATAAATCCAATCTTAACGTTGATGCTATTAGTGGTTCGCAAACAATCGACATCTACAGCACCAGCCAGTTTTCTATCAACCAGGTTCTTATCATCGGAGAGATAGGCAACGAAGGGACGGAACTTATTCTGACCCACGCCTCTACTCCACCGACAGGAAACACGGTTACACTCGTTACCACTCTTTCCAAAGACCACCCCAAAGATTCTCCGGTCTATATCGTTCCTTTTGACCAGTTAGAATTTTCCAGAGCTACTACTCTTACGGGAGCTAAATCTGTCCTCGGTTCTCTAAAAACCATAGACCCCGAAAAGGAATGGATGATTTATGATGAGGAAGTCAACAATACCGGATACTATTTTGTTAGGTTTAAAAACAGTCTTTCTGGCACATACTCTGATTACACAGACGGAACTCCTTTTGCTGGACTGACGGAAAACACCGTAGGCTACGCTATCAACACCGCCATGGAAGAACTGGGAGTGGATTTTAGCTCAGGAGTAACTTATAATATGCTATTCGGATGGACGAACCAGATGCTTCATCTCGTTAGAGGGAAGTTGAAAGCCTGGAACGAGTACCAAGAATTTGATTATGTTGCTGGAACGATGAGTATGGGAGTGCGAAGATTTGCTATGCCAACCACGGCCTATGATTTGAACAGTAACAAGTCGGTTATCAACGTCAGAGTAGGTGATGGACTTCCCCTAATTTGGATGACTCGTTCTGAATACGTTCAGGCGATGGAGGGGACTGTCTACACCGAAGTAGCTACGGAAGCCCTTTCCGGAGCAACATCATTAGTACTGGATGACACGTCTGATTTAGACGACACCGGTTCAGTTGATGTTTATGTTTCAGGGACTAAATATACTATCGAGTACACCGTTAATACCCGTTCGACCAACACGCTCACCGTTGCTGCCACTGAAATAACCGTTACTCTCCCCGTAGATTCTCCTGCCATCCAAGGAGTCCAGGAAAACGACCCTGAATACTATTCAATCTTTGATGGTTACATTTACGTATTCCCTTTCATCACTTCCGATTACGAAGGAAGGAATTTAATCATGGATTTTTATACTGATATTGTAACCGTAGATTCGGATATGGACACCATTCCTGGTTCAAGGTTTGATATGTTGATTCAGTATCTTAAATGGAAGATTAAAGGTTTCATCGAGAACAAAGGAAAGGAAGATATGAAAGATTCTTCTTATCTTCAGTTTAAAGAAATTTTATACGATGCTACCCGTTTATCAGAATCAGGAGAACGTAATTCATTTGGTCCCAGAGGAGATGCTTTATATAGCGGCCGTGGCCGCCGTTAGAATATGATAGGTAAATTGAAATTTAAATCTTACCGGGATTTTTCTAAGGGGACGTGGAATGACATCCAAAGTTCTGTCGCTCCTGAAAATTCCGTTAAACTCGGTCTCAACCTCAACTCTGACGAAGAGATGGGGTCTTTGGTATCTCGAAAAGGAACGACCATAATCGGTTCGCAGATAATTGATGGGAAAGATATTCTAGGCTTACATAACTACCGAGATTCTCTGGGAACCAATGACAAGTTATTCGCCGCTATTTCTGACGGGTCAAACACGGATATTTATGACGTGGAGGCAGGGACCAAGAGCCTGGAGGATGATACTTCTCCTGTTTCTGTTTCTATCTCCCCATCGGTTAGTAAGTCTACTTCTCCATCTACTTCAATCAGTCCATCAGTATCGACATCAAAATCACCATCAATCTCTCCGTCAGTTTCTTCTTCGACCAGTCCGTCTACTAGCCCCCCTAATTCATATAGCCCATCGATTAGTCCCTCTCTATCTCTTTCTTTATCACCTTCCATTTCACCATCAATTTCTTTGTCTGGTTCTCCTTCAATCAGTCCTTCAACAAGTAACTCTCCGAGCATATCTTCTTCTCTATCACCCTCCGTATCTCCATCTGCAAGTCCTTCTTCTAGTTCTTCAATAAGTCCCTCATTATCACCTTCAGTTTCAGTTTCAGCTAGCCCTTCTAGGAGTTCTTCAATTAGCCCTTCCAGTTCCCCGTCAGCCAGCCCTTCTAGTAGTCCATCAGTCAGTCCCCCGCAATCTTATAGCCCTTCATCTTCACCCAGTTCTTCTGTTAGTCCATCAGTAGCTGATTACACAGGTTTAAGAACTAGGTTTTTAACATATCTTAATAGTTGTCTCAGATTAAACGGAATCAACCAGCCAAAAGCGTTTAATGGGACTTCTTGGGTAGATACAGGTGGGGTTTTCGACCTAGATAATATGCCTCAAACGGCAAAGTATGCGATTGAATTTAAAGACAGAGTATTAGTAGCTGGTATGCCAAATAGTCCTGACAGAGTAGATATTTCCAGCATCGTCAATCACAACACTAAATCTGTTAGTTGGAACACTGATGATGGTGCAAAATTCATCGTCTTTGAACAAGAAGACGGAGGTGGAGGAATCACCGGGTTGGCAAAAGTTCCCGGTTATGTATTAGTGTTTAAAAAGAGGTCAATGAAACGATATGATGGTTCTTCCGCTTATCCGGAAGACATGATTAATCAAGGCTCTCCATCTCAAGAGGCGATTGTGACTGCTCAGGGGATGTGTTTCTTCGTAAACGAAAACGGAGCCTGGGCGACCGAAGGAGGAAAACCTAAAAAGATTTCTACTTATACGGTTGACAAAATCATCAAATCGTGTACTGATTGGACTTGGGTCTCTGCTGGTACTGACGAAGAGCACATCTTCTTCTCGTTTCCTTCTGTCACGATGAGCGGTGAAACTTATACCAACGTAACTCTAAAATACAACATCTTTCAGAATACCTGGGACGAAAGAAAGTATCCTACCCATCACACTTGTCATGCTAAGTATGTTAATGATGAAGGAGAAGTTTTCACAGTTATTGGCGACAACGATGGGTCAGTTAGGAAACTAGACACCGGATTTAGTGATGATGGAATCGGTATTACCTACGCAATGGAAACCCAAGACATTGATTTCGGGATGAGAGGAAAGAAGAAAAAGATTTCTGACTTTGATGTTCTTACTGAGAATGTTTCCAAAGGCTCCCTTATGTACCGAACTACCCACGAAGCCTCAGATTGGAAACCTCTAGGGAAGATAGATAAAGAAGTGGTTAATATTACTAATAATATTTCAGGACACTATTTCAATTTTAAGTTGACCGAGACTGTGTCCACGGGGCAAGCCAAGATAATCGGGCTAGAGTTCCCCGAAGGCATTGAAGTACACTCATGAAAACTATTGAAACACCTCAGCATTTAGACTTATTCCAGAGAGGGCTGGATGCTTTTGGGCAGTCTCCTTTGACTTTCGAAAATTCAGAAGAGAATAAGAAAGCACTAACATCATTCGCTTCTGGCATGCCAAGTAATTTTATTATGGATGGCGAATTGATAACTGATATAACTATCCGAGGCACATTCTATGTCAATGATGGGGCTAATGACCGGGTTCTCATAGGATACGGTAAGGATTTATTTTAATGGATTTCGGTTCAGCAGTTTCACAAAAAGGATTTAATGTCAAGGATTGTGCTGACAGATTTTTGGTTTATAGTTCTAAATTTCAGACCTTAAAAATATATAATTCATATTCCGTAACTGGAACCATACCTGCTTATAACACAAATACTTTTATAGTTGACCCTGATTCAAATATATTAGTTCGTGGTTCTCACGGTTTAAATAATGGAGATATTGTTACTCTTTCGAGCGATGGAACTTTACCAGGAGGTCTATCCGAAGGCACAGAATACTATGTTGTCAATAATGGAGGTTACTATTTCCAAGTGTCTCTTACTCCAGGAGGAAGTGTAGTTGATATAACTAGTTCTGGAACTGGAACTCATACATTTGTTTCTGATACTATTCATATTAAGATTAATCATAATTTAGGGTATATCGCACCATTTATCGCTGTTTATAACGGAACGACTACATTAGGAACTGATAATAGTTATTTTTTCTGCGACAGCCAGGGATATTCAATGGGTGTTGACTGGTGGGATAGTTGTAGAAATACAGAAAATACTTTAACAATAACTATTAATTATGGCTGGGAGAGTGGAGCGTATGCCGGAGAAACTATCTATTTTACTGTTTATATTTTTTTAGATGATTTCAGAACCGTATCGGAGCAAACCATAAATTCTGGAATATCCAGTGGGGAAAGCTCTTCCGATTATGGTATTCGTATAAGTAAATCTGGGTTTGATGCCAAGAATTGTTCGGATGTTAATTGCATTATGTCCAGTTCTTTCTTTTCTCAAATAATCCATAAAAAAGGAGTAATAACAGCTACCACCGATGATATTTATACTATCACCCACGACCTCTCTATTTTTCCTTCTATATTCTGTTTTCATGAAAACACCACATCATCAGGAATTAATTTTGCTCCTGTAACAATAGAAAATAATAATATAAATTACTATTTAAGTACTGGGGAAAAATTATATTACATAATTTTCAAGCAAAAAAATGGGTAACTACGGAATGAGAATATCTACAACTGGAAATAATGCAAAGAATTGTAGCGATTTAGAAACTATCATCAATTCTAAGTACGCTCTTTTAAAAGGTTCTTTATCCGGGAATGGAAGTGTAGATAATAATGGAGACGAAACTAACACTGTGTTGATTGCTCATAATTTACGTTATGTCCCAATGGTGTTTGGTTACGTTAAACAAAGCGATGAAACCTATTGGCAACAACTTCCTAAAAATGACTTTGGGATGGGAACAGCACGTTGGGTTTATATTAAAGCGGATATAACTAATATTTCAATAATATTTATGCAAACAGGAGAATCCGCTAGAACATTTACCTATCAATATTTTATATATTTAGATAAAGGAAAATTATGATTCTATTTTACAACAAACAAACAGGAAAAGTATTTGCCACTATCGATGGTAGGGTTCATGACGAGAAACATCTTAACAACTATGTTGACAACGGAATAGGAAAAGAAAACATCGGAAAGTATATCATCGGCTGGATAGAAAAAGACGGACAAAAGATGGAATACAATATGGATAAATTTGAATTGCTTAAGAAGTTTGAGGACATTACACCAGAATCACCTCTGGATTATAGGGTTGATATGGAAACAGGAAATTTAGTTAAAATCGACAAATAATGATAATTATTGTATAATAACGCCATGGCCAAGAAAAAAGCGAAAGCCTCAAAAAATGAAAAAGCGGCTGCCAAAAAAGGAGTCAGCCTTAAAGAATACAAGGCTTCTAAGGGGTCTTCTTCAAAGTCTTCCAAGTCTTCTTCTTCAGACAAAAAAGCCAAAAAACAGATTGAAAAATACTATAAGGAAGAACAACAGGAAACAGAACAGGAAGCGGCAATGAAAACTGCTAGGCTACAGGAAGACTTAGTTAATCTAATGCGAGACGCTGGTATCGCCCAAACTCGTGCTACTGAAGACTATATCAGAAACATCGGGAATATTCAGGCTAACAAATCGGCTGATGTTTCAGATGTCAATGACTACGTTGCTACAAATAAAGGTCGAACTACAGAAGATTTAGACACATCTTTAGCCAAAGAATCCCGAAGATACGCCTTAGAGCAAGACAACATCAATCAGAGCCTGGCTGATGCTGGCTTGACGTTTTCCGAAAGAACTCCTGAAAAGATTGCCGCTGGAGGAACAGCTGAAACTCAAAAGGGAATTCAAACTGAAGCCAATCGGTCTTTTCAAGATATTGCCCGTTATGAGGCTGTGAAAAACCGTGACATCGAACTTAAATACGGTCAACAAATAGAAGAAACAGAAACCGCTAAAACCAGAACATTGGAAGACATTTTAAACGAACAAGCTGACAAGACTCAGAAAATTCAGAGAGGACAGGAAGACGTAGCTTTCGGAAAGGCTCAAGACATCAGAGATATTTCTTACAATAAGGATACGGCTCTATATAATGTTGATTTGAATACCGCTCAGCAAAAGAACACTCTTCAGAATGAGATTTTAAAGAACGAAGTAACTGGTTAAGATAAAAAAAATGGGAATAATAGATGATGCTATAAAAAAATACGGAGGAGAAGACGAGGCATATAAGAATAAACTCAAGGAAGAAATCCGAAATACGATGGGATATTCAAATTACATGTCCAAACTCGGAAAAGAAACCTCTTCTCCTGCGGCTGCACCTGAAATGAAAGGAAACATTCTTCCGGCTGGTGTTTTGGCTGGGCAAGAAGCTGGATACTCTATGCAGAACGCCAGGATTAACACTCTGCAACAAGTTACCGGGGCCATTGATACAGCGGCAGGTTCGATAGCGTCAGCACTAGCTTCTAAAAGCAAAGCTAAAGACAAGTATCGCTACGATACGAGTTTTGTTTTTCAACCGTCCAATGAAGTTGAACAGGCAATACTGGATTATTCCCAAAACCCTTATAACGAAGATGGTTCAACCAAATCTTTGCAACAGTTTGAAGCGGAACTTAATCGAAACTTTGGGAAGATGGAAGGAGACCCATTTGAAGGGTATAGTTCCGAGGATATAAAAGGTATGATTGTTGATAAACTTCCTGCTGATTACATCGGGAAGGAAAGACAGTACCAGTATCGTTTCGCTGGGATGAGCGAAGAACAAGCAACAGATGAAATGATAATCGACTACGGGAACATGATTGTCATGGGAAAAGGAAAGGATGTCCCACAAGAATTCTTCCCGGCGGCTTATGCTACTTTGAGTCCGGCAGAAAAAGCCGCAGTCCAGAAACTTAAAAAGAGTGCGGCAGATACTTTATTAGAAGGAATGTAATGTTAAATCAAGACCGATTACAACGCATCCAAGAGGAAAGAGCCAGACGTGTTGGCGGTGAACCTGCCGGTTATTCCGGTCAGGATTTTAATGTTAATGTTGACCGAATCCGACAAGAGAGACAAGACCGATTAACGGCTATCTGGGAAGCAGAGCAAGCCAAGAAACAACCAGTAGGAGAGAAGAAGACCGAACCAACTCCTCCCTCAGAAGACCCAAAAAATTCTCATTGGTGGGAAAAGACCAAGGCTTTTTTGAAACAGTCTCCTAATGAGTTCATGTCTAACGTAGGAACTAAGGTTGCTCAAAAAGTAGATACATTTAGAGAGGAAACAAGACCAAGAGTTGAGGATTATTTTAACAGGTTAGAAAAAGGAACTCCAGAGGAAAAAGCAAAACAAATTGGAGGGACATTGTCTGATGTTCAACAATTTGCAGGAGATGTTTTAATGGGAAAAACAGAAGAAGAAAAAAAATTAGACGAAGAATACGCTTCTGGAAAAATAACAAAAGAAGAATATGCAAACAAATTAAACCTAGGAGGAACAGCTTTTAATGTCATGTCTAATGTTATTAGTGGAGGAGAAGGAGAATTAGTTAAATCTGTCGCCAAGACGAAAAGCGAGAAAGTCATAAGTTCTCTATTAAAAGGAAAGGTAGCTGACGAAGAACTAGAAGGTTTATCAAAAATTCTAAAAAATGTTTCAAAAAAAGAAGATGTCGCTAAGATAATATCAGAAGCAACTCCTTATACTGCTCCTGAAGCGAAATTTGCTAGTGATATAACCGACTATGGAGCTAGGCAGGCGATGGAAGCGGAACAAGCCAAAACTATTAAAGCCAATGAACAAATCGCTAAAGAAAGAAATGTGGAGTCTTTGAGACAAGACTTGGCCGAAAATCCTGAAATATTAAAAAAAAAAGAGATTTCTGGGATTACTGACCCTATAGAACAACAAAACAAGCGTCTTCAGATAATGGACCAGATTAAGAAAGAGAAGCCTGAAGTGGACATTCCTCCCAGAGTAGAAATCCCTCCAGAAAGAGCCAAAGCGATAGAAGAATCTTTTCCTAATGCTGATAACGATTTTAAAGTAAAAGCCAGCACAGCTATTGATGCGGTTAAAACTGACGTTAACGTCAAGGATAACATGCGTCAATGGCTCAAGAATTCTTATTCAGGCAAAGCAGCCGCTCAAAGAGAGGCGGTTACTTTTAAGATTCCTGAAAGTGCAGAGAACCTTGTGAAACACGAAGCTGGTGAAACTTATGTCGGAAGAGAATTGGTTGAAAGCAAATTCGATGAACTCTTGCAAAGAGCCGAAGACGCTGGAATCAAGGTAGAAAAACGACAAAATTACATTCCGCATGTTTATAACGAAACCCCCGAAGAAATAGCGAAAGCAGTTTCTCAAGCGATGGAAAAGAAAGGAGTTCCAGAAAATATTATTAAGGAGTACTTGGATGGAAAAGAACTACCGGCAGAACTGGCCAATACTTTAAGAATGAATCCTTTCTTCACTCAGGAAAGAGCCTTTAGAACGTACGCTGAAGCGGCGGAATATGGGTTGACACCGAAGTATAAAACGATGTCCCAGTTGGTAGGACACTACACCGAAAAACTAAACGATGTCATTGCTAACAATAAGTTAGTTGATGACATGGTGAGAGACGGAAATCTAAGCACCACTGGAGGTGGAGGAAAGATTCCCGTCAATCTTCCAGGGAAAGAAGGTCTTTATTATGCCCAACCTAAGACTGCAGGGTACTTAAACGACTACTTCCGCAACGAAGGGGCTTTAAATGTGCTTCAAATAGGAGCCAAATATGGGGCTAAGTTTAGCAAAGGGCTTCAAAATATCGTTCTGGCTGGAGGAGTGCCAGGGACTAATTTTAACTTCTTCACCTTTGGGCATGTTATCAAATCTCTATCCACCGGGGTAGGAAGTATTGCTACTGGAGATTTAAGAGGAGCATTGACTGACTTTAAATCATTGTCTAATTTAGTTAGAAGTAATTTTACCGGGCAGTCTATAAAGTGGTTTAATAAACGTGCCGAAAATGGGATTATGGGAAAGATGGCTAATAAAGGCATCAACATGACCCATATTGTAGGAAATTATAAGGAAACCAACAGAGGATTTATAAACTTTTTTAAAAACACCAAAGCTAAAAAACTTTTTGGAGAGACCTATGACAAACTCTTGCAAGAAAAGACTTTTAACTCATTCCTTTCAATGCAAACCGTTTCCGTCTTCGAAGATACCTACAAGACTGCACTAAAAAGTGGTCTTCCAGAGGAAGTAGCCGTTGACTTAGCTGGAGACACTACCAAGACTTTCATGGGACTGATTGACAACGTCAAAGGAAAGACAACCGAAGACACTCTTTCAACGGTTTTCTTTGCTCCTCAATTTAGGGAAGGAATAATTAACACTTACTGGAATACTTTAAAATCTCTTTCTCCTACTACTTGGACCAACCCAGCTTTCAAGAAGAACAGGAAGCTGGCGATAGGAATGGCTATCACCTTTTTTGGAGGCTACGACATGCTCAACCAAAAACTTAACGGTCATCACATCTGGGAAAATCCTGACGGCAAAGAACTGGAGCTGATGATTCCCGGTGAAAATGGGAAAGTTTATTACGTTCCTTTTATGCCTTCGCAGTTAGCTTTTTTCAGAAATACCTTTGAGGCTGGCAAGGCCATGATTAAAGGAGACGAAAAGACTGCTGTCCAAAAAGCAGGTTCCAATCTTTCTATGGGAATCAAGTTACTAACTGATGTAATCGGGAACAAAGATTATTTCGGAAATGAAATTTATGACAATCAGGCTCCTCGGTCTGAGAAGTATGCCGACATAGCCAAGTACATCGGGATGAACGCCAACCACCCATTTGTCAAAGGGGCTTGGCAACAAATGATAAACTCCAACGCTGAAAAGCAACCCATCTATCCTGCTTATGAGAAAGTTTCCAAGCTAATAGATGAAGGGAAAAGAGAAGAAGCCCAAACAATTGTTGACCTTATGTCCAAGGAAGATAAACTGGCTTACGAAGAAATCAAGAAACAGAAGGTGAAGCCTGTTACCCAAGTACTGTCCGAAATGATGGAAGTCCCCGTGAGGTTTTCCAGTGTCGGAAAGATTAAGTCCCAGGAATACTACAAGAAGATAGATGAGATTACTCGTGATGTTAAGTCAGTTCCATTAGTTGATAGAACTGAAAAGATTCAAGAATACATGAGTGCTGCTCCCGAAGCGGAAAGGAGGGGTCTCTTGTATGCCCTAGGTAAGGCTGACATAGACACAGAGGGAGTTTCCATCTCCGAAGACATCATCAGAACGAAACCAACCTACAACAAGATTAAGGAACTTCTATCCGCAGGTAACACAGCAGAAGCCAAGAAAGTTCTCAAGGGATTATCCAAAGAAGACATTGAGTCTTTTAAGAAAGTCAAGGCATCTGAACAAGCGAAGAAAACCAAACGGTCCAAGTTGGAAATGCAACCTGTTTTCGATGAAATTAAGTCCCTGGTACAGCAAGGAAGGACAGCAGAAGCCAAGCAAATACTCCGAGGAATGAACGAAGAAGAACTTCGTATCTTTAAATTATTAAAAGAAAACTCATGAAAATTGAAAACCAGCTGGATAATAAATGGGACAGATGGTATATCGGAAAAGTTAAGACTTCTAGTTTTCACGATTTCGCCTGTTTTCTGTTCTGCCTCACTTATATGTATTCAGTTAAACTAGGGAGACAAGTAAGTCCAGGAGAAGTGGATAAAATTTTCATAGACAAAGGAGTTTATAATGGTGACCTTATTAACTCTGAAAAAGCTGCCAAGGCTCTCGGACTCCAATACTTCGGCAAAGAGTCAAATATAGATAATCCTCCAGATTGGCATCCTTCTATCAAAGAAGTGGACTATTCCATAGCAGGAGGAAAGAACCAGCATTTTGTAATAAGAGAAAATATCGGGGGAAGGAATGTTATCCTCGACCCCATTGGTGGAGTCCAAAGGCCTATCAATTATTACGAGAAAAAAGTCAACGACCTTAACTGGAAATCAAGATATTTTTCCTACCGAAAATTCAAGGTCTAAAAAATAGCCTTTCAAATGTGGTTCGAAGAGAACACCAGAATAGGGCTAATAGACGGCTAGATTCGACCCTAGCCGTTTTTAGCTTTTGAAATTGCTTGACAGTTCATTTGTACTATGCTAGGATAGTGAAGTAATTAGTAAAAATAACTATGGCTAAAAAGAAAAAACATTTAGATTATTCCCCATCTCTTTCATGCAGTACTAGTGATGAGGATGACTATTATGAACCTGGTGGTATAAAAAATTGGTTAAGTGAACCTTTCTTTTTTAGAAGATGGAGTTTAATTCTTGTTTTTATTATATTTTTATGTCTAACTTATCTTCCAGAAATTTATAGTTTTATCAAAAGAATAAATATAAGTTTTAATTAACTAACATAACTAAATGGAACTAGATGAAAAAAAGAGATGGATGAAGTCTGAAGATTTCGTTAAAATTATGGAGGCTTTTATAAAACGATACCAGGATGATGTTAAAAATAATAAAGATAACTATATATGGAAAGACGAAAAACTTCTAATGTGGCACATAATTAAGGACGCCTACGATATGGGACACAGATATGCTGATGATTACTGGAGGAACACATTATGGAAGTTGACTGATGCGGAAGACCATTTCTTCGAAGAAGCATCAAAAAAGATATACTAATCAATTAATTAATACTATGGAAGATAACGAAAGAAACGATTTAATAGTACAAGTATTTGTGGGTTTGTTGGGAGCGTTAAGTGCTGCCAAAAAGGATTACGACACTGACATTGTATGGAAAACAGCTAAAAGATATGTGGATGAATTAGATAATTAATTTAATAAATTACTATGGAACTAAACGAAAACGTCAACCTGAAGAACGCCTCTGATTTCCTGACTAACGAAATAAAAGAAATCAGTGAGTCCTGGACTCGCACCAAGCTAGGACTCATCGCCCTAGACAAGAACATCGCCGTGACTGAGAAGCCTACAGAAGAAGAGGAGACAATCCACGCTAAAATTGCCGAGATGATAGAAAAGAAAGACGGAAAAAAGAAAGAGTATTTTATGAAGACTCTATCCGTAGATGACAAGAACACCTACGACAAGGTAGAAAAAGAACGAAACAAGGTTCAGTCTGGGATAAACATGAAAGAAAATCTGAAGCAGTACGAAGAGTTTCTCGAAGTCGCCCAAGAGTTTAAAAAGGAGATTGATTCTAAATTATAATTATGAAGAAAATTGACGAAAACGCTTTTTACAGTTTACTCCACGCCCAGGAGTTCACTGGAATAAAAAGTCGACAGATTCTAGCTAGATACATTGATGAAGGAAAATTGATTGCTATTACTGTAGGGACAGGGGCATCTCGAAGATATGCCGTCCGTGGCGACCATCTAAAAACTTTCATCGAGAAATTAAAAGATGGCTCTTTAAAAGCGGAAAAGTATTCAGCCAAAGAAGTGAAAATGATTCTTACTTTAGCGGTCGAATATTGCAAAGAGCATAACATTACTACTTTAGAAGAAATGATAAAAAGTATAAATGAACTAAATGATTAAAGACATCAGGGAAATTGATAAGGAAAAAGGAATAATCAGAGTAACTACTCAAGATTCCAGGTTTTATAGTCAATTATCTGTGAATAAAGAAACTGGAATACCGGAACTAAAATGGAAGCCCTCTGTTACTTGGATTAAATCTTATTATTACATGAGTCCTTATCTGCTGAAATGGATTGCGGAAAAGGGAATAGACGAAGCAGAATCTATCAAAAAAGAAGCTGGAATAAAAGGAGACAAAATACACCAAGCCTCTGAAATGGTCGACAGAGGAGAACCCATAAAAATAGACCAAACCTTTCTTAACAAAAACACTGGAATAGAAGAAGAATTGAACTTTGAAGAACTAGAAGCAATAAAATCATACCAAGAGTTCATTGATGAAGAAAAACCAGAACTATTAGCTATTGAATTAACTGTTTTTAACAAGGAAGGCTCTGCGGAAGAGTTTGGCGGAACTATTGATAGGATTTTCTCTAAAGGATTTGTCAGAGAAGGAGTTCGTCAAATTTGGATAGCGGATATTAAATCAAGTCAGTCTGTTTATAAGGATATGATTATCCAATTATCAGCTTACGGACATGCTGATATTGATTATAAATCCTTCGGAATAAGCGATGAGGAGTGGATAAATCGTAAACTGTTTATTATCCAAGTAGGGTATAGGAAAAACAAAAGACTATATAAAGTTACTGAGGTTCCAGATAGATATGACTTATTTAAGACAGCCTACAAAACTTGGAAAGAAGAAAATCCTGATGCCAAGCCTAAACAAAGAGATTTTCCATTGATTATCCAATCGAAGCATCGCCTCAGAATTGACCTAGGAGAGACGAAAATCAAAGAAGTGTCGTCTGATACCCCCAAAGTTAAAAAACCTAATAAATTAACCAAGCAACCAAATGTTATTAACGCAAAGTGAATTTGAATCCCTAGACGCTCCTTTTGCTAAGAAAAAGGAGGATGTCCTAGACGGAGACATCGTCAAGATTGTCTCAGACGCCAAAAAACAACCAAGTAGGTTCAATCCAAATGAAATGCAGACCATTATCAAGATTGCCACCCGGAACGGAGACCGATATGTCGCTCTTTCCCAGACCTCTATCAACATCATGATTTCGGAATTCAAAACCAACGATGCCGCCCAGTGGATAGGAAAAGAAGCTAAAGTTCTTTTAAAGCCGACAACAATCGGTGGAAAGAAGGTTATCGCTCTTTATCTAGCAGGGAAAGACTGGGAACTGGATGAATATGGTTCTCCAGTCAAAATTAATTCAGAAACGGTCCAGGAAGAACCTTATACAGAAGAAGAAATAAATGAAGAAGGAATTCCTATCTCGCAAGTACCTTTTTAATTAATTAAATAAACAAAATGAAACTAAAAATTTCTTTCGACAATGGAACAGTCATGAAACTGGACAACGTTAAAACCTTCGGATTTGATGCCGAAGATAGCACTCATGAAGAAGTGCAAACAGTGCGACCGCCAGAGTTCATCAGAGATAAAATAAAAGATAATCAATCAACATTAAATAATTAATATGGAAGAAATTAAAGACGCAGAAGTAGTGGCAACCAGTCCACTACCAAAAAAGATTGAAGTAGTAGACGAAACTCCGATGCTAACTTTCCCTCAAGCAATGGAAGCTGTCATTGAAGGGAAAAGAGTCACTAAAAAAGAATGGGACGATGTGAATGTTTACGCTGAAATGAAAGAAGGTTTCTTAATTATCCACACAGACAAAGACCACCAATGGACCGTGGCCGAAGCAGATTTAACTGGTAAAGATTATGTAATTATATGAAAGTCATGATAATTATCTCCTACATTATCTGCGGTCTAGGATTGTTAGGAGGAGTTCTAATGATAGATAATGACGTTCCAGGAGCTATATTTGCCTTTATTGTTTACGGATTTTTTCTTGCTCTGACTGCTGGTATCAAAAAATGATTTTGATATAGAATCTGGTAGAATGGTCAATGTGGCGATTCTATTCACTGGTTCGCATACTGGATTCAGATTTAATCGTTCCCGGCTGTCCCATTGAGTTGGTATGGCCGGGAGAATCCTTCTCTAAATATATGAAGATATTATGTGATAGATGTAAAAGAGAATTTGAATTAGATGTTGAACCAGGAGAAAAGATTTATTCAAAAACTATTGAAATAATTTGTCCCGATTGCGAACATGATTCAGAAGATTAAAAGTTATCCACAGCTTGACAAAAAATAATGATGCTGTATAATTATGATGTATCTTGAAATAATAACCGTTTGACAGCGGTAGTATCATACAAACAAGGCGTTTTTACACATACGCTTTGCCAAGGTTTTTGTATGAGACCCTGTCAAGGCGAAGCGTAGGTGTAAATGCGTCTTTTTTATTTTCTGGTTTACCTTATCCTAGTCCCCATTAATGACTAGATACTAATTGAAAGCAGATGCAAATCCGGGCTACCGAGAAGTTGGACCCGGCTCTCATATGCTTTTAATTAGACAATGAACTATTATGAATCTGATAATCAACTTATACGTAGCCAGTTGTAGGCGAACAGTTTAAAACAGAAGACATAGTCGAGAACTTTTAAATGAATCCCTTGAATAAGGACAAATATAAGTTTAAAAATCTAGCAGAATAGCTAGATAAATCTATAAGATACATAGCTATGAGAGTTAAACTTATATAAGGCAATATAGGGCAATATAAGACAACATATGTACACAAGGGAAGAAAATTTGAAAATATTTAAAAGAATCGGGGTTACAAAGGATGTTTACTGTGTTTTAAGGAATATAAAAATGGAATCAATAAAGAAAAAAAGGAAAATAAGTATGGCAAAAATAATATGTAATTTGGTATTAGAAAAATATGGCGATGAGACCGTGTCAGAAGTGCGGAAATAAAAACAGAAAAGGATGGAAGTTTGGATTTAATGATGAAACTAGATTAGTTACAGCTGTGTGTAATGTATGTGGAAATAAAGTAGAATTTAAGGCGAAACCCAGAAAACCTTACGACCCAAATAGAGTCGGAGCAAAGGCTGAATATGAAATGCGAGATGGGAAGAGATTTCTAAAAATAGACGGGGAATTTAAAGAAGTAGGTCTATATAATTTTGGAAAGTTTTGGAGAGTATGCCCGGTGGACTTTCCACATAACAATAAAAAATTAGGAAAAAGAGTCTTATGAAAAAACTTGATTTATCAAAATATGAAATTCCACAAAAATCAAAAATTACAAACGAGAGACAACTTATCATGAAAGAATTCTTAGATATTCTAAACGCAGACAGAAAAGACTATCCCCCTATAAAACCTGCAAGACTAGGAATGATGTTCAGACACACAACAACTTCTCAAATGAAACAGTTTATGGGAGATTGTAAGTATGCAAAAAACTTCTCCAGCTACTTCTGGTATAGTTTTAAAAAATAGCCTATTGACAGATTGCTTCTAGTATGCTAGGATAGTGGAAGATAATTAATTAATAAAAATAAATGAAAAAAGAAATAATAGGATTTTTCGACGGAGAACACATGCTAGGAGAAGACGGCAAGAAGTACCCGGTCTTCGGGAACTATGCTTCTAAGAGTATGCTGGTCCAGGGAGACGAGCTGCAGCTGACGATTGATGACGGAGAATTCAGATATAAGCAACTTAAAAAAGTTGATAGACAACGAGTCATAATGAAAGTTATCCAGGAAGACGGCAGAAAAAGACTGATAAACGAAAGAGGTAAGATTTATGGGGTCCTATCAGCCACAATTAATTTCTTCAGGCTAGAAGTAGATGACGAAGTGGTAGCTATTATTCCCAGGGGAGGAGACACTTACTTCGCCGCAGTAGAAATGGTAACGAACAAATGAAAAAACTGACCCCCCAACAAAAGAAAACCAAATTACGCAAAAATTGCGTTCAGACGGCCAAAGCAATCGTCAAGCACATGAATGGGTATAGATGCGAGAAATGTGGCGTGTCGGGGCAAATTAAGCAGCTACAGGGCTCTCACATCTATCCAGAAGGCCGTTATAGCTCCATGAGTGCCGATTTAGACAATATTCTCTGTCTTTGTGCCGGTTGTCACATGTGGAGCAGCGACTCCTGGCACGAAAACCCACTAGAAGCGTCTGAATGGTTTAGAAAAAAATACCCTAAACGCTATGAGACCCTGAAAAAGCGTTCCCGGATAACCCAAAAGATAAATTGGGAAAATAAATTAGGGGAGTTGAAAAGCATTTATATAGAATTGATTAATTAATCTATTTAATTACTATGAGAAATACATCAAAGTATGAAATTTTATCTAAAAAATGCTTGAGTAGTGAACATATCGCATTTATTCCTAAAGTTATTCCAAATGGGAGTTGTGAGTGCGGAAATTGCAAAATAAAAGTTAGAGAACATAGAAAATTACCAAAAGACGCTTGGCACGAAATTCCGAAATATCACGATTATGTTTTTGATGTTGAAGAAGTTTTAAAAATAAAAAAAATAATCTCTAAATAAAAGATAAGTTAACTAATCTATTTAATTACTATGAATGAAATAATCAAAGGCTACAAAGCATTTGAAAAAGGGCTAAAATGCAAAGGATTTCAGTACGAAGTTGGAAAGGAATACAAATATGATGGAGATATTAAACTTTGCGAAAAAGGATTCCATTTTTGTGAAAACCCCTTGGATGTTCTGGATTATTACGATTTATGTGATAGCGAATTTGCCGAAGTTGAAACTGACGGAAAAACCGAAACAGACGGTAATAAAACCGTTTCTAATAAAATAAAAATTAACTGCAAATTGGACTTATCTGCTTTCGTAAAAGCCTCAGTCAATTTTATATGGGATAAATGCGATTCAATCAAGGTAAAAGTTAAAGGAGAAGTAGCCAGCGGAGATTACAGTAAACTCGCAGCCAGCGGACATTACAGTAAACTCGCAGCCAGCGGAGATTACAGTAAACTCGCAGCCAGCGGAGATTCCAGTAAACTCGCAGCCAGCGGATATTACAGCATTGCCGCAGGGATTGGTCGTGATAATATCGCTAAAGGAAAGAAAGGATGTTGGATAGTCTTAGCTGAATGGGTTTATGACGAAAATCTTAAAAGATATATTCCGGAGTGCGTAAAATCAGAGAAAATAGATGGAAAAAAACTTAAAGAAGACACTTATTACAAATTGGAAAAAGGTAAATTTAAAGAAGTAAATCAATCTTATGAATAAAATAACGTTCGAGTACGAATATTGTGAAACACAAGAAGAAGTCAGAGAACATATCAAAGAATGTGAAGGAAAACATACACAGCAAGCGATTTATTCAACTTTCCACGACGCCTTGACACAAGTTTGCTATGGCTGTCTAAAAGTTCGTAGCACGATAGACAGGCGTACCCCCCCCTATAACTATAACTAATATGGAAGACAAAACTAAACTAGAAGAACCTATGAATAAAGACTGGGAAAAAAGACTCATCAAACTAAAAGAAACCTATCAAAATCTAATAAGTTAACTAATCTATTTAATTACTATGAAGAAAGAAGAAATAATTTTTAACGAAATTACCCAAAAAACTCCTAGAGTTTATGGGCTGGAAGATGCTCCTGGTTCTACTATAGGATATCCCATAAAACAACTAGCTACTTATGAAAATACAGAAGTTGACCCCGTAAAGCTGACTAAATTTCTAGCTAAGTTTATAAACATTAAACCCGAAGACATAATCGAATGACCTGCGAATTTTGTAAAAACTCAACTTCTAATTATTGTAATAATTGTATGCCTAAAACCCAGGAAGAATATAAGCTCGTGGTAAATATAGAATGGCATTTTAAGGATGCGGAAACTCTTAAAAAGGCTCACAGGGCTATCACGAAAGAAACCAGTAACTGGTGGAAGTATGCTATCTGGAATAACGGACTAGAACCGAAGACTAAACAAATAGGAATAATCAACGGGCAAGAGTTCATAGCGTTTCTTACAAAAAGTCAAGTAAACATACTTAAAAGCAAATGAATAAACAAGAACTAATTACAATAAGCGAAACTCTAAAAACCTTTGATGAAGAGTTTAGAAGTGCTGAACTTGGAAATCACGAGGAACTATTAAAAGACTTTATCCGCCAATCCATCACCTCTATCCTATCTACTATCCCAACAGAGGAGAAAGAAGAAAATGAAGATATTAAACATCCTCCAATTGAATATTATCAAGGCTACAACTCCGCTATGAAAGAAGTCCGTTCCAGGATTAATCAAGTATTAAAGTAAATTTATGGAGAAATCTAAATGGGTTTGGATGCCTCACGCTGGACATTTTATCGGTGGTAGCCGTTGTATGGGAAAAGAAAGAAAGGAGGAAAAACATAGATGGTGGTTAAAAAGAAACCTATCAAAATCTAATAAGTTAACTAATCTATTTAATTACTATGAAAGGAGAAAACATAATTTATACATTTATTTGTCTTATTTGTGGCGAAGAATGGGACGAGAATAAGCTTAATCAAGTAATTTGTCCGAATTGCACTGCCTACTATGAAAACGCTGACGCAATCAAAAAGTAATCTAATTTATATTTGATTTATATGAAAAAATACCAAATAATTTATGCAGACCCACCTTGGACATATGAGAAAACTGGTGGAGTAAAAAATAGTCGTGGAATGGCAAAGCAGTTTTATACAACAATGAGTCTTAACGATTTACGCAACCTTCCAATAAGCCAAATTTCAGAAGACAATTGTGCTTTATTCCTCTGGGCTACTTGGCCAAAATTACCAGAAGCACTACAAGTCATTGAGAGTTGGGGATTTGAATACTTTAGCCTTGGCTTCGAGTGGATAAAAAAAACAAAAAACGGAAAAGATTTCTTTGGAATGGGTTACTGGACACGGGCAAATAGCGAACCGTGTCTCCTTGCCTTCAAGGGAAAAATGAAACCACTGCGACACGACATTCGCCAGATAGTAGAATCAATGAGAGAGGAACATAGTAAGAAACCTGATGAAATAAGAGATAAAATTGTAGAAATTATGGGTAATCTTCCTAGAATAGAACTCTTTGCCCGTCAAAAAACAGAAGGCTGGGATGTATTTGGAAACGAAGTAGAAAGTGATGTTATTTTATAATTAGTAACTCTATGAAATCTCTACCTAAGGAAATATCAATAAGCGAAATAGAAAAGGACTTTGATAGATATTTTAAGGTTTATGATATGAAATCGCATAAACAATTCCCACTTTTCTCCCCAAAAGAAGGGTGGTTAATTAAGAAATATTTAGGGAACAGAATCATTGCTATCCTGGATTCTATGCCTCTAAAAGAAATGGAAGTCCCAACAGACAAGTCCCAGGCATTTTCTCTAGGATTCAACTCTGCCCTAAGAGAAATTAAAGATTGGAAAGATAAAATCTATAAATAATCTAATACTATATAACTAATCTATTTAATTACTATGAGAGAAATAAAATGCCAATGTGGGATAAAACTATCAAGCGAAAGACATTCTTTTACGGATGGAGATGGAGCATATATTATTCCTGTTGTTTTCGCAAAAACGATAAAAGATGTAAAGAAATTTTATAAAGAAGAAACCGGAGGAGATTATGAAAAAGATACTGGAGAAAAACCAGAAAAATGTTTCTCAAAATCATTGCACAATTTAACTCATATTGATGAGGATGAGATTTTTACAGAAAAGGCCAAGGAACATTCTTTTGGAGAAGTAGAGTGTTGGAGTGATTTATAACTAATTATATTATGGATAAACAAGAAGAAGAAATTTACGAAGAAATCACTGGTAGTAAATATCCCGCTCCTGTATGGGAAGTGTTTATTGAAAAACTCATCTTAGAGGTTAAGGCTGAAACTAAGAAAGAGATTATTGAAATGTTAGAAACTTGGAAAACAGATGAGATAAAAGACGACCCTAATTTGTCAGAATGGGGAAAAGGAAAGCGGGTTGGTTTTAATAAGGCAATCGAACAAATAATTTCTAAACTCCAATAATTAATAAAGTTATCTTAATTATATGAAACAAAAAGAACAAAGATTGTGGGATTACCTCACTAAAACAACAGGGAATAATTCAGTTGCCAGAAAGCTCTATAACTACATAAACCGATATTATAGGACGCCTGAAGATGTTGAAAGAGCATACAGTCAAGGAGTTTATGAAATGACTCAAAAATATGGAAAACCAGGAAAATTGTCAGACCAAAAATAATATAGAGCTGGCCGGGATAGGACATCTCGTAGACGGAAGAAAACTAATGATAAAGAAATGTGATTGCAGGCGAGTGTTGCACCCATTGGGTTTTAGCAGAGGAAGGCGTAACCCCGGAAAGATAAGAACCTGGGACTATTACAAACATCTTGAAAACGGCGTTAAATGCCACGTTCAAAAGAAACCAGGAGGAGTATATTTCCATTTTGATAACCATTAAAAAGATAATCTAAAAACTTATGAAGAGTGAGGAAGCAATAAAAATACTTAGAAACCAAGGTTATATAACAGTCAAAATTAAACCCATAAAAGGAGATGGTACATACATCGGAGATGGGCGTG
>Ga0074198_1000353_pt1 | contig 53263 bp, 44 predicted proteins | sample EPASupsiteSAE323_FD_64527 | JGI IMG/M metagenome (GOLD analysis project Ga0074198, IMG submission 64527) | Bioremediated contaminated groundwater from EPA Superfund site, New Mexico - Sample SAE3-23 | ecosystem: Environmental > Aquatic > Deep subsurface > Groundwater > Contaminated ... | reverse complement strand
CACCCTGCCCGCACTGCTCTTCGACGGCATAATCATCGCAGCAGGCACGCTCGCGCTGTTTGCTTTCGCACTACAAAACAACTACCCCGAAGCCGAGGCGCGCACAATCGCGTTCACGACGCTGGTGTTCATAGAGCTGGTTTACGCGTTCAACATGCGCGCCATACGCAACTCGATGTTTTCCAGCAGGATACTTGGCAACTCCAAGATGGTGCTTGCGCTTGTTTCGGGGATACTCTGCCAGCTTGCAATCATCTACCTGCCTGCGATGAACGGCATCTTCGACACCACACCTATACCGGCCCTTGACCTGATGGGAATATTCCTCTGCGCACTGCTCATCATACCGGTTGTCGAGCTGCGCAAGTGGGCAATGAGAAGGCGCGCAGCTAGGTTGGGAAAATAAGAAAAATCAGTTTGGGAAATCCGCAGGCTCAGTACCGGATTTTCTTTACGGTGTAGACCGACGTCTTGTGCGCGAGCTTTTCCTTGAAGGCAGCGGACTTCTTCTTGCGGTTCACGTCGCGCACCATGTCGATGTCGCACGGGAAAATAGTGTAGACTTCGTAGTCGGAATATGCAAGCTCGCGGTCCTTGTGCTTGACCTTTATTTCCTTCATGTCCGGCCCGGAAACGGTCTTCTTCACGATTACGCACTCGCACCCAAGGCACGGGTTTGCCGTGGTCTCAGGAGTCCAGACCTGCTTACCGCCGCACCTGTCGCACGTGACAATGAAGAGCTTGATTCCGCTGTCCAAACAAACCACCGTCGTAGAGAAGTCATTACTGCAAGGCCGCACTTAAGCGCTCCGAATGAAGCGCATTGTAACTACTTGCCAAGGAATAATTATGGCGTCCAAAGTTAATAAAGATTCTTAAAATGAGAAGGAAAAGGGCCGCGGCCGGGATTCGAACCCGGGTCAGGGGATCCACAATCCCCGATGCTAACCGACTACACCACCGCAGCCACAACATCGTTTTGCACGGTTGCAAATAGCAGTGCAGGATATAATTGGGCGCTGGAAAGCTTAAAGACGTTGGGCTGGCCTAATTATTGCGATGATGACGAAGTTGAACAACCGCTGATTTGTGATGAGGTTGATAGCGTCTGATTAAGCCTAATAATTGAGACCGTGCAAGCTACTGCTCGGCAGCCTTCAAGTCCTGCTTGAGGGTCTTCAGCTGGCTGACAATAAGCGTATACTCCTTCTCCTTTTCAGCCATGGTCTTGCGGAACGTGACCTCGTCAATCTGCCTTTTCATGAAGCGGTACTTGACCATCTTTATGTCCTCGACAATCTGGGCCTTCTGCGCCTCGAGGGCGGAGACTTTGCGCGCGTCGCGGAACATGAAGTCAAAGAGCGCGAACGCGGCGAAGGAGAGCATCCCTAGGGCGATGACCACGCTTGCGGCCACGACAAGTATCGAGGCGGAGCCGGCCTGCGGGGCCACTATGTAGACTACCGGCAGCTGGCCGGGCGTGAGCATGATGCCGATAGTGTTGGTCGGGATTTCCTGCGCAAGGTCATAGGCAAAAATCGAGTAGTTGCCGTTGACTGGGGTGGAGAAGTTGCAGCTTATGTTGTAGCGGTAGTAGCCGGATTCCTCGGTGGCGCCGGAGACGAACTCGAACTTCTGGGGCTTGCCGTCCACGCGGATGTCCTTCTGCACGCACACACAGTCAGTTGGGCCTGAGCAGGAGAAGTTCATCACGGACTTGGAAGTGTTCACGATGCCTGAGAGGTTTGTGACCCGCGACATGTTGATGACTACGGGCGAAGTCGAATAGTTTATGCCGAACACCTCGGCAGGCGGCTCCTGCTCGGTGCTTGCGGACAGGGGGAAGCTGTAGACCCCGTTGGGCGTCGGGCTGGGAATGGAAGCGCTTGTCGCGTTGGGCTTGCATATCGCGTTGTACGTGCACCCGTTGGCGTCCTTGAGCATGACGTATTCGCCGAAGCTCTTGATGCAATCAGAATAAAGCGACTGGTTGGCCGAGAAATCAGGGCAATTGGACTGCGAGAACGGGACGGAATCCTTTGGCACCGTGGTTGAAGTGGAAACCACGGCAGGAGCAGGGGTGACGGTTGCGGCAACTGTCGGCGCCGGGGTTGATGACGCGGCTGCTGTTGAGACAAGTGTAAAGTCTGCGCGCACGCCCTCCGAAGTGGGTGCGGCCACGTTGGACAGGCTCTTGGACGCGTACCCAGCCTTGGAAACCAGGAGGGTGTAGTTGTTTGAGCTGAGGGAGTCGAAACGGTAGCCGCCGGAAGAATTGGTTGCGTTTACGGCCGGGCCTGCGTTGGAGTTGGTTGGGGTAGCATTGACAAGCGCATCAGCAATACCGTTGCCGTCGGAACCGGTGACGAAGCCGTAGATGTACGGCAGCGGCTTGAGGCGGAAGTCCGCCGGGACCTGCGAGTACAGGACCGCCACGGCATTGTCAGCAGAATAATACGACGGGTGTGTCGCGGCGAGGGAATAGTTTCCGCTTGGAAGCTCGTTGAAGGAATAGTAGCCGCTGGCGGTAATCGAATGCGACACGTAACTCAAGGCGCTGGAGTCGTTTGCCTTGATGAAGAGCGTGACGTTGGCGCCATATATTGTCGCGTTGGAGTAGTAGTCCGCTGCCTTTCCGTATATCGAACCGGTATGGTAGCTTGAGGAGTGGTTGGCAAAAAGGGTGAGGGAAATATTCTGGCTTGACACGGCAACGTCAACGTAGTTGCCGGTATAGTAGCCGGTCGCATTTGCGTTCAGCACGTAGCTTCCAGGGCGCAGGTATAACCCAAAATAGCCGCTGGGATTGGCAAATATGAAGTACGACACCGACTCGTTGCGGATATATACCGAGGCGTTGGGAACCGCAGGATAGGACGCGGTGGACGCTGACGGGTCAATCACCGTGCCGTTCACCCAATAATATGCTGCGGGAGTTGCTGTCGGAGTCGCGGTCACGACAGTATCAGGGGTTGGAATGGGGCTGGCAGAAGAAATTGGAGAAGGGAACGGACTGGGAGATGGGGAAGGACTCGGAGAAGGGAACGGACTGGGAGATGGGGAAGGGCTCGGAGAAGGGGACGGGGAAGGCGAGGGCGAAGGGCTCGGAGAAGGGGTGGGGGTTGCCGTTGCGGTTATTGAAATGGATGCATCCGCTTGGGCGCCAAAAAACCTCGAGTCGGAAAGGTTCTTCATCCTTGCCGAAACTCGGAGGGTCTGCGTCTTGTTTGATAGGGGGTACAGGTATACGGTAAACGTCTTCGACGTCCAGTTATATACGTACTCGGTGTCGCCCAGCCCAAGCACTAGGCTATTGGTATAGCCGCTCGACGTCATGAACACCGAGTCGCTGGCGTTTATGTATACTGCGGACTTGGCCTTCGCCCACGTAAGGTAGCCGTTGTTTGTAAACGGAAAGTCAATCGAATATGCGTACCGCTCAATGTTGTCGTGGTTTTGTTGGCTCGCTTGAGGGACGCCAGCGGTCGCGTTCACAAAGCCGACTATGTAGGGAAACGCTTCGCAAGTCGCCAGTAGCGTACTTTCATAATCCCGCTTAAGTGAGACCAACACCTGGCGGCCGCCAGGAGTAGTGCCGCGGGAATACATTGAAATCAGGAAACTTCTCTGGGCATTCTTGTTTATCGTCTGCGGAAGATCCAAAGAGTTGCCATCCTGCCAGGTAAAATCAGAACTTGCGCCATTGTACAGGTAATTGTTCCAATAGTACAGGTTCTTGGTCCCAGTATTTTTGAAAGTTACATTGACAATGAAAGTCTGGCCGTGGAACGCAAGCGCAGGTGCGGAGATGCTCACGCACTCGGCAGCATAATCCACTGCGGCAGCAGACGGCGAGAAGAGCAGGGCTGCCAAAACGAGGAAAAAAACCCGTCCTGCAAAGTTTTTTTGGGCCGCCAACAACAACAACTCTCAAGCCTAGACCTGAATCTTGAACCCCAAAAACGTCATCAAAGAAGCGAGGATGCGTATGGGAAGCATCGCAAGCGAAAGAAGCGACCATACAAGGAACGCCATCGCAATCGGGAACAGGTCGTGGAGCTGGACGTATGAGGGGTCCGTAAGAAGCTGCGACTTGACATTCGCAATCTCCTGCGCAGTAAGCCTCTTGGGCGGCTTGCTTGCGTAATCGTTAAGCGACTTCACCAGCCCGCTTTTCATTGAGCCCACCTGCGCGGACAGCTCGACGTAGGTGGCGTTCACCAGCGCGTCCTCGTTGGTCTCGTTGATTACCTTGCGCACCGCCGCGGCGTACGTCCCGTTTATCACCACGTCCTGCTCGTACGCGGACAGCGCGGCAAAGCTTGCGTTGGCAGCTGAAAGCTGGGTGCGCAGCGACTCGCGCGGAAGCATCGCCTCGACCTGCGAGCGCACCTGGGTCTGAAGCTGCGAGAGTACAGAATCGCGCGGCATATAGCTTTCAAGCTGGCCGGGGGTAACTTGGAAATTCGTGACCACTTTCGAGAGGACGCCCGCGCCCTGCGCTATGATTATAGGCGAGGTGCCCGCAAGCCCGGAAAAGAAATCGCCGAAGTACTGCTCGCGCTGCTGCGAGACCGCGACGAAAGTCAGGATGCAGGAGACTATTGTGAAGACAAGTATCGCGCGGCCCAGCATCGAGTACGTGCCCGAAAGGGAGGACGTTTCGACGGTAAGCTTTGACGAAAAATACGCGGTTGCGACAATGGCGGACGCAAAGCCGATGAACGGGTAAAGGTAGCTTGGAAAAATAAAGCCCAGCAGGATCGCGGGAAGAAGCGCCGCGCCTGCGGAGAATTCAACCGCCTCTTTTGCGCCCAGGCCCCGCGACGCCCTTGCGGCTATCGCAAACGAGAGCGAGAAGAGGAAGACGAACATGAACAATGAGGGTGAAAGAAGCTTCCCCACGGTCTGGTTTATGTTGAACGCGTCAAAGACGGACGCAAAGTCCAGGCCGATGCGTGAGTAGCAGTAAAGGCCGAAACCGAACACCACAAGGAGCGCGAAGAACAGGAACAGGCTCGCCTTCCGGTTCTCATCCATCTCCTCAAGGGGGTTTGCAAATGAAAAAGATTCCTTCGCAGAGTCTGCAATAGAAACGGCAGCGGATGCCCTAACGCCACCAGTAGCGGCATTGTCTGTAGCCATGTTAGCATTAGCTTTTTCGGCTTTAAAACCAATCTGCAAACGCGCATCTAGGCAGGCAGTTTCACAGTCGGGATGCAGCCGCCAGCAGTGACCAGCAGGGTGTTCTCAGCTTGGGATACTAGCTTGCCGGTTTTTTCGGCAAGCGGGAAGTAATCCTCCAGCCCGCCGCAGCGCACCAAGTCGCTTATTGCAAGGTCATAGGGAACTGACGGGAAGTCGCGTGCAAGCCAGCGTCTGCAGAAGGGGAGGCCGAGGTATTTCTCGGCGTCCTTTGCAAGCTGCCTGCTTTGCGCAAGCCGTGACTTTCCTTCTGCGATGCGGAAAATCTGGCATTCTGCGTGGTCGCGAACTATTCCCTCACCGGTTGTTGCGAAGGGCTCGACTGCGAACACGTCTCCTTCCTTGAATACATAGGAGCCGTGCGGCACGTTGGGCACCTCGTTGCCCGCGTGGACGGTGTAGCGCCCCAGCGCGTGGCCGCACAAGTTCATAACGGGGTTGAAGCCGCGCGAAGTTATCGCGTCGCTGATTGCCTTGCCAACCTCGCGGTTGACCACGCCCGGCTTGATTGTTGCGATGGCCGCGTCCAGCGCGGCCTTGCTAGCCTCGATGAGCTTCGAGTGGCTTGCGTCCGCCGAATATGAGAATGCACAGTCGGCGATGTAGCCATCGACTTGCACGCCCACATCGACTTTTAGGAGGTCGTGCGCGCCAAGGACGCGCGTGTCGCCCGGCGCTGGCGAGTCGTGTGCTGCCACGTTGTTGCAAGAAAGGTTTATTGGAAACGCGATGCCGCCGCCTTGCTCGATTATCTTGGCCTCAACAGAGTCGGCAAGTTCAAGAAGCAGGATGCCGGGCTTGAGCTTCTTTTTTGCAAACGCCAGCGCGTCGGAGGCGATTTTGCCGGCTTCGAGATATTTTTGCTTTGTTTCTTCGTCCACGTTTAACACCAAAAAAACTTCTTCAATTTTTCTTTTCAGTTCCACTTCAAGATTACCAGTCGCCCAGCTTGCTCTGCGTGCCCTTCGACTTGAGCGCGTCCTCGTCGTAGCCGAATGCCGAGAGGAGCTTGAGAGTTGCGGGAATGACCTGGTTGTTGATGTAGTAATCGGGGTCGTAGTCGGTTGCCAGCTCGCGAAGGATTGCCTTGTCCGAGATGGATTTTCCTTTCTTGCCGATTATGTAGCCTATGATTGCGTTTTCCGGAAGCCGGATTCCTGCCTGCCGCGCCTTCTGCGAGGCCATCAACTCGGGCGACATCACGGCGTACGAGCCGGCTTTCTTGCGCAGCTGGGTGAGAATCGTGAGGTCGTCAAGCGGCACCTTGCCGGACTTGAGCTCGGTGACTACCTTCATCACCATGTCAGCAGCAGCCTTGACGTCGCCAGTCTCAAGGAGTATGCGCAAAAGTTCCTTCTGGGTGCGCTTTGCAACCCCGCTCCAGTCCCTGCGCACGAGCTCGAACCCGCGTATCTTGATTTTTCCTTCCTTGGTAATCATGGCGTACTTTTTCTTCGCGCCCTCAGCCTTTGCCGAGGCTGCGGCACCAACCGCCTTCTTGCTCACAAAGAGCCCGCGCACGAAGAACTCCTCAAGCTCCAACTCCATGTTGCCCGGAAGCTTCTTGTTCACCCTCGCGCGGAACTCAAGGACCTTGTCCTCCTCGCCCTTTGGGTATTGAATCATCAACGAATCAGTGTCGCCGTATAGCACCTTGTAACCGGACGCCTCTGCTGCCTCCATAGTTGCCTTGATGTAGTTACGCGCCAGGCCGGTGATTGCCGAGCCGCAGTCAAAGTCATACCAGCGCGAGCGCGGGTATGCCAGGTAGCCGTAGAAGCTGTTGGCGATGACTTTCAACGCCCACTGTGTCGCGTTGAGCTGTCTGTACTCCTGCGTCTCTGCCTTTCCTGCTTTCTTCAGTTCGGATTGCTTGGCCTTTATCGCAAACCTTGATTCCAACACTTCCTCAAGAACGCGCGGCACCAAGCCCTTGCGCTTCTTGCAGTAGTGGTGGCCGGTTGCCGCCTTGGTCGCCTCGTCGGTGCAGCACGCACAGTCCTTGGTGGACGGGTCGATGTTGTGCGAGACTATGATTGACGGGTAAAGCGAGCGGAAGTCCAGCACTGCGATGTTTTCGTACACTCCCGGCTCAGGGGTCTTTACGAACGCTCCTTGGAGCGGGTTGTCCGAGCGAGCCACCACCTCGGAATATGAGGGCTTGTTGGGAACTATTTCGCCGTACTCGAAGGACTTGCGCATCAAGTAGAATTCCACGAGTTGGCCTGCGGTTGCGCGGCTTGACTCGAAGAGCGGCAGGCCGACTTGGCGCGAAAGCGCCAGCTCTAGGTCAATGCAGTAGTTTGCAAGCTCAAGGCAGGCAATCGAGTCCACCTTCGCGTACTCGGCGACTTTGTCCATCCCGTTGCCTGATTTCCAGTTCTCCCAAATCTGGTCGTACTTCAAGTCAACTTTGTGCTTTCCAAAAAGCTCGAAATAAGCGTCGTCAAGCGTGAGGCGCTGGAGCTTGATTGCGCCAACCGTGTTGAGGAAGGTGATTGCGTGGTAGACGTCAAAGTGTATGCGTCCGGGAACGTAGGTCTTGGTGCGCATCCCGATTTTCTTTGCATACACGTGCTTTTTGGTGCGGCCAAGACGGAGCGCAGCCCCGTTTACCTCTGCACGCTTTTGCAAGAATGGAAGGTCGAACGCGTCGCCGTTGTAGGTGCAAAGCAAGTCTGTGTGATTCTGCGCGATGACTTTGGAAAGACCCTCAAGCATAGCCTTCTCGTCAGCTGCATTCTCGACGTTCTCGGCATTTACTTGGTGCTTGAAAGTGATTATTCCCGCGTCATTGACTGAAGATGCATAGCTTACCATTATGCACGGGTCGCGGCCGGGCTCCGGAAGGGCGCCGGTGCTGCTGAACGCCTCGATGTCTATTGCAAGGGTGCGAAGCGCAGGGAAGCTCTCGGCGTGCGCCTTCTTTGCACTGCGCACAAAACCGTCCTCGGATTCCTCATATTCAACTAGCGCGTTGGGCTTGAGCCCGGAGTCAATCATGAAGCGGTAGTGGAACGGGATGTTGTTCTCGTAGACCGTGCCGAACTGCGCAAGCTCTTGGGAGATGAAGGACACGTTGCGCGGGTGGTCGACTATAATCTTGAGGAGCTTGGTCTGCTTGAGTGCAACCAGCTTCTCGACGGTATCCACAGCAGTAATCTTTGCGTCCTTGCCGCGGAAGGAAAACTTTTGCGCAACCAGCCCTTTCTTGAACTCCTCCATCTTCTCCGAGCCAAAATCGCCGGTTGTCTCGGCCTTTGGAATCATGAGAAAATATGGCATGAAGTCAAAGTACGCGGGGTAAGCCTGTCCGGTCAATTCGTCTTTGAGAAACATCCGGATTGCGCTGCGCTTGCTCCTGCTGACCGACTCGGCGTCAAGCAAAAATGCGCGTTCCATGAATAGAATAGCGAGATGAACGTATTTTATTGTGCGTTCGCTTCGTTGAGCGAAATGATTGGGAGTTCGGCCTTGGCAAGCTTTGCATACCCGCCGCAGGCTGCGATGGAGTCAAAGAGTGCCATCGCGCCGTAGTAGCTGTTCACAATAGGGATTTTTGCAGTGATGACTTTCTCACAGAGGGACCGGTCGGCCTTGGCGCAGCCAATCATCCCGTCAACCACGAGTCCTATCCCGGACACGCTCGCTATCTTTGATGCGTTGCCGTTCACCATGACGACTTCAAAGCCAGCGTTCTTTGCCTTTGCGACTATTTCGTCAGTCCACTTTCCGCACTCGCGAATGATGACCTTGTTGGATTTCGGAAGCACGCCTGCGGCCTTTACTCCCTTCAGGTAGGCTTCCTCGAAGGTGCGTCCGAATGCCATCGTCTCGCCCGTGCTCTTCATCTCGCTTGAGGCGGTGTAGTCTGCCTTGGGGAAGCGGTTGTAAGGGAAGACGGGAACCTTGACTGCGCAGAACTTGGGCTTGGGGAATGAGGAGAAGCCCTGCTTTTTGAGCGAGATTCCGACCTGGCAGAGCGCGGCCACCTTTGCAACCGGCACGCCGATTGCCTTGCTGACAAACGGGACGGTGCGGCTCGCGCGGGGGTTGACTTCTATTATGTAGACTGCGTCGGCCTTTGCGGCCATCTGGATGTTGCACAGCCCGACAATCTTAAGCGCGCTCGCCAGCTTGAGCGCGTAACCCTCAATCTTTGAAAGCGCGGCCTTGGAAAGCCGGCGCGTGGGAATTATTGCCGCGCTGTCTCCGGAGTGGACTCCAACTTCCTCGACTTGCTCCATTATGCCTGCAATCAGGTAATCCGAACCGTCTCCGACGATGTCAACGTCAATTTCAATCGCGTCCTCAAGGAAGTGGTCTATGATTATGGGGTTGCCTTCGCTTGCCATTATGCTCTCGTGCACTTTCTCGCGCAACTCCTGCTCGTCGAATGCAAGGTGCATCGCGCGGCCTCCAAGAACGTAGGATGGCCGCATCAGCACGGGGTAGCCGACTTCCTTGGCAACTTCGATTGCCTCGGGTGCGTCGAAAGCCATCCCGCTCTTCACAGTAGGAGTGCCAAGCGACTCTGTAAGTGCTTTGAAGCGCTTGCGGTTGCTTGCAACGTCGATTGCGTCAGTTGAAGTGCCGAGGATGTGCGCTCCGGAATTCTGGGAGATTCCGTTGACGAGGTTGATTGAGGTCTGACCGCCGAACTGGACGATTACGCCGTCCAAATTGTCGCGCTCGATTGCAAGAACTGCAAGCACGTCCTCAAGCTTGAGGGGCTCGAAGTAAAGCCGGTCGGAAATGTCAAAGTCCGTGCTAACTGTTTCGGGGTTGTTGTTGACCACAATAGTCTCGAACCCGGCCTCGCGCAATGCTTGCACTGCGTGCACGGTACAGTAGTCGAACTCGATTCCCTGGCCGATGCGTATTGGCCCGGCTCCGAGGATTACGACTTTCTTCTTGCTTGCCTTCTGGACGAGTGCGTCGGAAGAGGGCTCGTAAGTGGAATAATAGTAGGGAGTCGCGGCCTCGAACTCTGCTGAGCAAGTATCCACCATCTTGAACGACGGGTAGAGGCCGTGGGTCTTTGAGAAGCTGCGCACATAGACTGCGGAGCGGCCGGTTGCCTCGCAAATCCAGCGCTCGGAAAAGCCTGCCTTGCGCGCGGAGAGAACGAGTTCGGCATCCTCTTTTGTTTCCATCCCGTTCTTTGAAAGCAGGCGCTTGGTTGCGACTATGTTTGCAATCTTTTGCACGAACCACTCATGGACTCCGGTGACTTTGGAAATCGTGGAAACATCGGCAGTCCCGTCTGAAAGCAGCTTGGTAATTACGTTGAAGCGCATCTCGCTTGGGGCAAGCGCCGTCTCAAGCGGAAGCGCAGCAAGCTCGGCTGTTTTTTGCCGCCAGTCAACGCGCATCTCAAGCGAGCGCAGGGCCTTGCCAAAAGCCTCCTCGAACGTGCGGCCGATTGCCATCGTCTCGCCGGTGCTCTTCATCTGCGTGCCAATCGAGGGAGAGTAGTAGAGCTTGTCAAAGGGCCATCGCGGGATTTTCACAACAACGTAGTCAAGCGAGGGCTCAAAGCACGCGCTTTTTCCTGTGACGCGGTTCTGAATTTCAGAAAGCGCGTAGCCTAGAGCAATCTTTGTTGCGACGCGCGCAATCGGGTAGCCAGTTGCCTTTGATGCAAGAGCGCTGCTGCGGCTTGCGCGCGGGTTTACCTCTACTATGAAGTAATTGCCGGTCTTCTGGTCAAGTGCGAACTGCACGTTGCAAGCACCCTGCACTTTGAGCGCCCGGACAATCTTGATTGCCGAGGTGCGCAGCATATGGTACTCGCGGTCGGACAGCGTCTGGCTTGGCGCAACTACCACGCTTTCTCCGGTGTGTATCCCCATCGGGTCGAGGTTTTCCATGTTGCAGATTGTGACGCAGTTGTCGTAAGAATCTCGGATGACTTCATACTCAAGCTCGGCCATGCCGCCGAGGCTCTTTTCAACAAGCGCAAGCCCGGTGCCGCTCTGTTTTATCGCAGCAGCGCAGATTTCGCGTGCCTGCTCCATCGTGCTGGCGATTCCGCTTGCCAATCCTCCGAGGCAGAAGTCTGCGCGAATCATCACTGGAAGGCCGTGCTTTGCGATGAACTTTTCCATCTCGGCAACTGACTTGCAGCTGTCGCTTGCAGGAACAGGCTCGCCAATCTTGAGCATGAGTTCCTTGAACTTCTCGCGGTCCTCGGCAAGCTCGATGGTCTCGACTGTAGTGCCTAACACGCGGACGTTGTTTTTCTTCAGGCAACCCGCAAGCTCGACTGCGATGTTGAGCCCGGTCTGACCCGCCATAGTCGCTATGATGCCGTCGGGTTTTTCCTTTTCGATGATTCGCTCAACTGTCCTTGCGTCAAGAGGCTCGATGTACACGCGGTCTGCTGTCGCAAGGTCGGTCTGTATTGTCGCCGGGTTGGAGTTGACTAGGACGACTTCGAGCCCCTCTTCCTTGAGCGCACGGCACGCCTGGCTCCCACTGTAGTCGAACTCAGCCGCCTGTCCGATTACAATCGGGCCGGAGCCGAGGAGGAGGACTTTCTTTACTTGGGAAATTTTGGGCATTGTTGTCAGCGTCTTTTTTGCAATAAAAATCATTTCAGCATCTTTACAAAATCATCGAACAGGAACCGCGTGTCAAGGGGGCCGGGCGCGGCTTCGGGGTGGAACTGCACCGAGAACGCGGACTTTTCCTCACAGCGCAACCCCTCGTTGCTCTTGTCGTTTAAGTTGGTAAGCCAGTCCGTCACTCCCTTGGGGATGTCCTTGACTGCAAAGCCGTGGTTTTGCGAAGTGAGGTAAGTTTTCCCGGAGAGGTTGTCCACAACGGGCTGGTTTGCGCCGCGGTGGCCGAACTTGAGCTTGTACGTTTTCGCGCCAAGCGCGTGGCCAAGAATCTGGTGGCCAAGGCAAATCCCGAACACGGGCACTTTTCCTACAATTTCACGGCAGGAGGCTACTGCATAGGTCATCAGCGCGGGGTCTCCGGGGCCGTTGGAATATACTACGCCGTCGGGCTTGTGCGAGAGGATGTCCTTCGCCTCGGTTGATGCGGGAACAACCGTGACGTCACAGCCGCGGTTGACAAGCTCACGGATAATATTTTGCTTTACTCCGCAATCTACGAGGACAACTGAATGTTTTTGCTTGGCTTTTGATGCTGAGGACGAGGATGCAAAAACGTCGGCTTTTTTCCGGGTGACCTTGCTCACAAAGTCAATGCCGGAGTAGTCGAACTCCTTGAGCTTCTTCTTGCAAGAATCAACTGCCTCTTCCACAGTCCGACCCTCAAGCTGGACTATGCCAGAGGGTACGACCCCGTAGTTTCGCACCTTGGTGACTATTGCACGCGTGTCAAGGCCGGTTATTGCCGGGATGTCGAATTCCTTGAGGAAATCATCCACCGAGCGGTTGGAATCTTTGTGCAGGGGGTGGTCGCAGAACTGGCGGGAGATTACTCCGGAAAGGTGGATTTTTTTGGATTCGAACGCTTCGGCGCTGATTCCGTAATTTCCAATAAGAGGATAAGCGAATGTCAGGATTTGGCCTGCGTAGGACGGGTCGGTGAGGGCTTCCTGGTAGCCAGTCATTGAGGTGTTGAAAACTAGTTCGCCGAACGCGTCGCGCGGCGAGCCTGCCGAGGTGCCAACATAAAACGACCCGTCCGAAAGGACAAGGACCGCTTTAGGAAGACTCACCAGACAAAACCCCCAAAAATGCCGCCGGTTTTCCATTCTTTTGGCTGGCGAATTAAATATACTTTCGGCCAGCCGTGCTGATGGCTATTCGGCGTTAGGTTTGAAACCTCTACTATAATGGCCAAAACGCAATTAATACCCTGCTGACAAAAATGCGACACTAAAGGCGCATTTTGTCGAATTGGCCGGGTGTCCGAGCTAGTAGGACACGAAGGTTATCTCGCAGTTTGCAAGCTTGCGGTAGAAGCTGTGGTCGTCGTGCTTGTCGGCCATCTTCACGAACAGTATCTCCAGCCCAGTCCAGAAGATGAACCACCCTGCCGGCTCGAAGAACACGAACAGGAACTTGCTTATGAAGTCCTGGGTACCCAGCGAGGCGACGTAGGTCGCAAGCAGCATGAGGACCATCCCGGCTGCGATGTACCAGATGCTCTTGTTGCGCATCTTGGAAAGCTGGCTGTGGACATGGTGGAGCCCGTCCTTGAAGTGGGCGCGAATCCTGCGGAGGATCACCTCCTCCTGCATCGTGTTGCGCTTGGCCTTGGGCACCATTATGCGCAGCTCAATCTGTTCGCCCTTCTGCTTGCTTGCGCGCTTGACTTCGCGGATGAAGTCGTCCGAAAGCTCGCGCACCTCGAAGGAGCGCGGGTCGAAGTCGGAGAACACGTCCTCGTAGTCGTCAGTTATGATGCTGATTTCGGACATGTGGAGCTGGGACAGCCGCTTGGCCTCGAGGTAGTCCGCGTCGTTTTCGACATCGTCGTCCTTGTCAAGCTTTTCGTGGATTTTCTGGCGGACAGTGCGTGGCGAAACCATTGCGACAACCTTCCCCGGCCGCAGAAACGGCGCAGGCTAATGGGGTAACGAACCGGGATATTAAAGCCATTTGGAAGGCAGGACGGGTTGCCGTCACAAAAGGCGGGCTAATAGGAGATGAAGTTTATCTCGCTGTTTGCCATCTTGTGGTAAAAGGCGCGCTCCTCGTACCGCGACGAGGGCTGGATGAACAAAAGGTCGAAGCCGTTCCATACGGTAAACCACCCGGCAGGCTCGAACAGGAATAGGAAGAAAGTCTGGGTAAGCCCGGCAGGTATGATTGAAAGCATGAGCACCACGAGTGTGAGTATTATCACGCCCACGAGCACGAACAGCCCGCCTTTCTGGCGCATCTTGAGCAAATCCTTGTTGATTTGCTCCACTATCGAGCGGTAGTGCGACTTGACGCGCTTCTTGATGAGGACCTCCTCGTCGGGCTTTCGGAGGGCAGTTGGCACCATTATCTTCAACTCTATCTTCTCGCCTTTTTGTCGCGTCGCCTTCTTGACCTCGTCAAGGAAGTCGTCTGAAAGCGAGCGCACCGAATAGGGCCTCGGGTCGAAGTCGGAGAAGATGTCGTCGTAAGTGTCAAGGATGATGCTGATTTCGGAAAGCGAAAGCAGTCGCTGCTTTTCAGCCTCGGAAATGTCCACAAGGGGAGTGGTGGGCGCCGGGGCTTTCGGGGCCAACAAAGTCTGCTGCGAGTTTGGCATGGTAATCACTGAATCAAAAAAGCATTGTGCCCGGCAAGCAATATAACCCGGCTTGCGGCATTTAAAGCCTATAAATAGAACCCAAAAAATGCAGGCAGGAAAAGATGAAAATGAAGGGAGTCCCGCCCCCGCCTTAGTCCCTTGTCTTTGCTTTCTTGGTGTCCCAAACGTTGCCTATCGCGCCGGATATTTTCCAAGTGCGGATGGCGATTGGAGCGGAAACACCGGAATTGGAAGAAGCATTCGGGGCAGCGGTGGCCTTCAAAGCAAGGCAGGCAAGCACTTCCTTGAGCATCACAGTCTGGCACTTCACGACGCCCCGCTGGCTCTCCTCGTCGAACTCCTTGAGGAACGCCTTGGCCTTGCTCGCGCCAAGCTCGCCAATGCCCTCAAGCATTGCCGCCTGCACCAACTTGGAGGCATCTATTTTGGAGAGCTTGTGCTGGGACTCGAAAGACACGAGGATGTAGCGCTTCTTTTCCTGCATTGCAACTCAACTGGCTTGGAAAACTATCGGAATGTTTTGGAAAATTGGGAAAGAAATGGAAAAAAAAATCAGGCCTTGAACGAGGAAAGCCCCAAAAGCTCCTCCTGAGAGTATGCGCGTTCGCAGTATGCGCAGCGCACGCGCAGAGGGCTCTTCTTTTCAACCTTCATAAGCGACTTTCCTTCTTTGTTGGAGATGCACTTGGGGTTGGGGCAGCGGATGACGTCCTCGAACGAGTCGGGCACCATTATCTTGCGCTTCTTCACAATCTGGTACTCGTGCACGAAGTTCACGGTCGCCGCTGGCGCAATCAATGCAATCTTGTTGATTTCCTTCTCCTCAAGCGCGCGCTCCTCAATCTTGATTATGTCCTTGAAGCCGATGGTGCTGCTTGGGATGTTCATCACCATGCTCACAGTTGCGGGGAAACTCTCGTCGATGCCGAGTATGGAGAGCACTGCAAGCCCCTTGCCCTTGGGGATGTGGTCTATGACTACGCCGTTCTCGATTTTCTTGATTTTCATCTTGTCCTGTTCGGAATCCATAAGCGACAACCCCAAATTCATCCAAGGACCGAGTCCAGTATTGCCATGCGCACCGGAATGCCGTTTGCTTCCTGCGCAAAGTACGCCGCCTGCGGGAGCGAGTCAACTTCGGTGGCAATCTCGTCAACGCGCGGGAACGGGTGCATTATGATTGCGTCGTCCTTCATCGTCTTCACCGCATCGGCGTCGATTACGTAAGAATAACGCTCGGCTTCCTCAGGGTCGTCGAAGCGCTCCTTCTGGATGCGCGTGGCGTAAACAATATCGGAATTTGAGAGGTCGAGTTCGGAAAGCTCCTTGATTTTTATGCGGTCTGCAATGTCGGACTGGATGACTTGCGGAAGCTTCAGCTGCGGCGGGGACCAAACCTCGATTTTGCAGTCGAAGTTTGCAAGCGCGTAGCAAAGCGAGTGGATGGTGCGGCCGTTCTTCAAGTCGCCAATCATCGTTACAGTCAGGCCGTCGGGCTTGCCTTTCTTCTGGAACATAGTGTAAGTGTCAAGTAGCGACTGCGTGGGGTGCTGGTTTGCGCCGTCGCCTCCGTTGATTACCGGGATTTTTGCCGCGTCAGCGGCAAGCTTTGCCGCGCCCTCAAGCGAGTGCCTGATTACGATTGCGTCCGCGCAGGACTCCACCATCCTTATGGTGTCGTGCACAGTCTCGCCCTTTGAGACTGAGGTCGTGTTGGCGTCAGAAAACGAGATTATGCTCCCGCCCAGGCGCTGCATCGCAGTCTGGAAGGAAAATTGGGTTCGCGTGGATGGTTCAAAAAAGAGTGATGCCAGGACCTTTCCTGACTGCTTATCGTAGGACTTCTTCTGCGTAACAGCGTCCTCGTACTTTTTGGCCTTGTGCCAGATTTGCTCGATTGCCTCACGGGAAAAGTCCCTTGCGCTCAGGATGTCCCGTCCAGCCCAGTAGTCCGCCATAAGTTGCCACACACCCAAAAAAGCGTTTTGGACATCCCAACCGGTTGTCCAGACAAACAATGCCTGCAATAGGATAAAAGTGTATTGTGCAACCTCTGGATTGGCAGGTCAGCCGGGCAGCTGCCTAAGCCCTGACCGCGAGCTTTCCCTCGCCGCGCTTTATGCAGACATTCTCTCCGTCGAAGGCCACTCTTCCTCCAAGGATGGTCTGCTGGATTTTGCCGTGCAGCCTCCTGCCCTCGAATGGAGTCCAACCGGCCTTGGAAAGCTGGTCCTCTGCGCGGACAGTGTGTTCCTTTTTGAGGTCAACCAGGACAATGTCGGCGTCGTAGCCCTCGGCAAGCACGCCCTTGCGGGCAAGGCCGAAAATGTGTGCAGGGTTTGTTGAACAATAACGGATGACCTGCGCAAGGGAAATCAGGTTGCGGTTGGCAGCGTCAATCATTAAAGGCACGCGCATCTGCACGCCCGGCACTCCAGAAGGCGCCTGCCAGTAATCCTGCTCCTTTTCCGCGCTAGTGTGCGGCGCGTGGTCGGAGGCTATGCAGTCTATTGGAGAGCGCACCTTGGAAAGCTCGTCCCATACAGCTGCCACGTCTATGCGCGAGCGCAAAGGCGGGTTGACCTTGCCATAGTTTCCAAGAGCCTTGGCGTCGTGCTCAGTTAGGAACAAGTGGTGGGCGCACACTTCAAGGGTTACAGGCACGCCGCCGTTCTTGAAAGTCTGCACGATGTCAAGCTCGGCCTTGGTTGACGCGTGGCACACGTGCACGCCGCGGTGCGCACCGGATGCGGCATCACAGGCAGCTTCAGCTGAAATCGCGGCAGTAGTAGGGCTGCGAATCAAGTTGTGGTACTCAACCTTGCCTTTCGAGTCGCGCTTCTTGAACTCCTCGGTGAGCTTGCGGATTTCGCGCTCGTCTTCTGCGTGAACGCAAACCGGAAAGTGCCTGGGCAATGCGGAAAGGTGCTTTTTGAAGTCCGCGCTGTGCTCCACAAGCAAGTCGCCGGTGCTCGAGCCTAAATAGACCTTGATTGCAAACACAGCGGGGTCGTTGGTCGCCTCCAATGCGGCCTGCTGGTTCTGCGGGGTTGCGCCAAAATAGAGGCCCCAGTCGCAGACTGCCTTCTTCTTTGCTATGGCGACTTTTTCCTTGAGCTGAAGGAGGCTGGACACTGGCGGCGAGTTGTTGGGCATGTCCAAAACAGTTGTGGTGCCGCCGGCGAGGGCCGAAGCCGAACCGGAGTAAAAGTCCTCTTTTTGGGTCTGACCGGGGTCGCGGAAGTGCACGTGCGGGTCAACCATCCCCGGCAGGGCGACCAAGCCGTTGCAGCCGATTTTTTCGTCAAAGCTTCCGGGGATTGTGGAGCGTGAAATCCGCTTGATTTTGCCGTGCTCGTCGCAGGCTATGTTGCAGTCCATCAGCGTGTCGTGAACAAGCACCCTGCAGTCGGAAAGAAGGAGCATAGACTGATTTGGGCGAGGGCAGTATAAAGCACTATTGTCCTTCAGGCAGACTGGGATGCCTTACTATTATAAATGGGGTTTTGCACTAAATATGGGTAAGAAAGAGAAAGGAAACCAGAAGCTCGCCGAAAGGCGCTTTGTTGTTTTGTATTAAGGGCAAGGTAACCGCGGCACGTGCCGTTCCTTGCCGATAAGTGTTTTTGACTAAAAGTAAGGAGTGGTTGAATATGTATCCTCCACAGCAGTCCCAATACGACCGCGCGATTACTGTGTTCTCGCCCGACGGAAGGCTCTTCCAGGTCGAGTATGCACGCGAGGCCGTCAAGACCGGGAGCACCAGCATTGGAATCGTCTCAAAGGACGGGGTTGCAATGGTTGCGCACAAGCGCATATCGTCGCCGCTCATAGTCGGAGACTCGCACGAAAAGATTTTCACCATAGACAACCACGTCCTGGCATCATCTTCAGGACTTGTGGCTGACGCGCGCAAGCTCGTTGACTTCGCCCGGCTCGAATCCCAGAAGCACAAGCTCACATTTGACGAGGAAATCTCGGTAGAGTACCTTGCAAAGCAGGTCGGCGACCACATACAGTTCTTCACCCAGGTGGCTGGAGTGCGGCCTTACGGGGTTTCGCTTTTGCTTGCAGGAGTGGGCACCACAGGCGCACGGCTCTTTGAGACCGACCCGTCGGGCGCAATCTTTGAGTACAAGGCTACTGCAATCGGAAGCGGCAAGAAGGGCGTCGAGCAGTTCTTCGAAAAGGAGTACAAGGACGGGATGTCGATGGACGACGCCATCAGGCTTGCAATCAAGGCCCTCAAGAAAGTGACCGAGGAAAAGCTGTCCCCGCAAGTCATTGACGTTTCAATAGTCGAATCCAAGTCCCGCAAATCACGCGACCTGTCAAACGACGAGGTTGCGAAGTTCATGGCAGACTTGAAATAGGCAAAACATAACGCGTATCCAGAGATAGAGGACTCATGTCCCACATCGAAAACACCATAATCGCCCGGCTTGAGAAGGCCGGCGAGACGTTCGAAATCCTCGTGGACCCCAAGAAGGGCTACGAGTACAAGACCGGCGCCAAGAAGGAGCTGGACAACGTCCTGGTGTTTGAGGAAGTGTTCAAGAACGCCAACAAAGGCGAGCGGCACACCGGCGCCGCGCTCAAGAAGGCCTTCGGGACCGAGGACGTCCGCGTGATTGCGGGCATAATCTTCAAGGACGGGGAACTCCAAATCACAACCGACCAGAGGCGCAAGCTCCTGGAGGAGAAGCGTGTCAAGATAATCGCGCTGATTGCGCGTTCGGTAATCGACCCGCGCACCAAGGCCCCGCACCCGCCCGCAAGAATCGAGGCGGCAATGGACCAGGCGCGCGTGCACATCGACGCATTCAAGAACGCGGAAGAGCAGGTCTCAAAAATCATCGAGGAACTGCGGGAAATCATCCCGATTTCAACTGCCTCGGTGAAGGTGGCAATAAGGGTGCCGGCAAACTTCGTGCACCGCTGCTACTCGGCACTGAAGGAGTACGGGATAAAGAAGGAGGAATACACCTCGGACGGGTCGCTGGTTGTGATGATAGAAATCCCGGCGGCGATACAGGAAGAGGTGTACGACAGGCTCAACGGCCTGACGCAGGGCGCAATCCAGACGAAGCTTGTGGATAGGTAGGCAGGAAAAAAGAAAATCGGAAGCCAAAGAAGGCCACAAAAAACAGGCAAGAATGAAAAAGCCTGAAAAAAAGACGCAGAAAAAATTCATTTTGATTTGGAAAAAGGTGCAAAGAATGGAAAAGCAACTGATATTGCCCGGCGCCATTGCGGCCACAACTCCGCGAAGGATGGACGGGTGCTATGTTGACGACGGCAAGACCTTCGTCTCCGTTGTCAGCCTCAAGGCTGGCGACAAGATAATCCCCCTCAAGGGACACTACGTGCCGCGCATAGGCGACTACATAATCGGGATAATCTCGGAAGAGAGGTTCTCAGGTTACGAAGTTGACATCAACGCGCCGTTCCCTTCCTCGATTTCGGCCCGCGACATCCGCGAGACGTTCCAGGTAGGCGACGTGGTCTCTGCAAAGGTGCGCATGGTGGACGAGGTCCACACAGCACAGCTTGTTGAGCCGCGCAAGCTCTACGCAGGAAGGCTCATCGAGATTGAGAGCGTGAAAGTTCCCCGCGTAATCGGACGCAACGGCAGCATGCTCGCGCTAATCAAGGAGTACACCGGCTCGGACATCTTTGTCGGCAAGAACGGCCGCATCTACACAAAGAGCGGAGACATCGCGCTTTCGGTGATGGCCCTTTTGAAGATTTCAAACGAGGCGCACACCAGCGGCCTGACTGACCGCATCAAGGCAATGCTTGAAGAGGAGTCGAAGAAGTCTCCGCACTACAGCGCGCCAAGGCAGGACGCGCCTGCGGTGCAGCAGAAGCCCACAGGGACTTACTAGAATAACATTTGAATGGTGATTTGAAATGGCAGAAGAAGAGACAGCCGCTATGGCTTCAGGCAAGGCGCCAAAGAAGCTCATCGAGAACGGCATCCGCAACGACGGCCGCACGTCCTCGGACTTGCGCAACTTGAAGATTACTGTCGGCGTGCTCAAGAAAGCATCCGGCTCGGCCCTCATCGAGTGGGGGAAGAACCGCATCCTCGCAGGCGTTTACGGCCCGCGCGAGGTTTTCCCCAAGCACAACATGAACCCGAACAAGGCCATCGTCAACTGCAGGTACGCAATGGTCCCGTTCTCGTCACTTGAGGAGCACGGACGGTTCGGGCCCAACCGCAGGGCAATCGAGATTGGCAAGGTAGGAAAGCACGTCTTTGAGAACGCAATCCTTACCGAGCAGTTCCCAAAAACCATGATTGACATCAACATTGACGTCTTGCAGAGCGACGGCGGCACCCGCGTTGCCGGAATAGTTGCTGCATCGCTTGCGCTTGTTGACGCCGGGATCCCGATGCGCGACATCCCCTGCGGAGTGTCAATCGGAAAGGTCGATGGCACGCTTGTTGCTGACTTGGACAAGACCGAGGACAACCTCGGCCAGTCCGACATGCCGGTCATATTCTCGCCCCGCACTTGGGACATCCTGCTCTTCCAGATGGACGGCATGCTGACCAAGAAGGAAATAATGGACGGCATTGACCTTGCGCGCGTGGCAACCCAGAAGGTGCACGAGGTGCAGGTTGCTGCGCTTGAGGCCAAGTACGGCGCTGCGGCAGCAGGCGACGACGACTCGCAGGACGAGTCAGTCGCATAAATTTACGTTAAAGACGGTGAATGAAAAATGATCACTAACGAGGTCAAGGAAGCATTCGTGCTTGACTTGATGAAGAAAAACACGCGCGTGGACGGCAGGGGAATGCTGGACTACCGCCAGATTTCAGTAACGAAGAATATCTACGAGAACTGCGAAGGCAGCGCGATGGCGCAGATTGGCGACACCAAAGTCATCGCGGGGCTCAAGCTGGACGTGGCGACCCCCTTCGGTGACAGGCCGACCCAGGGAGTCATAATGTTCAACGCCGAGTTCTCGCCCGTTGCGCACCCTGACTTCACTGCCGGCCCGCCGGACGAGCGCAGCATCGAGCTTGCGCGTGTCGTTGACCGCGGCATCCGCTCTGCAGAGTGCATTGACCTGGACAAGCTCTTCATGGAGGAAGGAAAGGTGCTCGGGGTATTCATCGACCTGTTCATTACCGACCACAACGGCAACCTTACCGACGCGGCGTACCTGGCCTCGATGGCGGCGCTCAAGAGCGCCAAGATGCCCAAGTACGAGGATGGCAAGCTCATCCGCGAGGAGCGCACCGCACCACTCCCGATTGAGCGCGACGTCGTGTCGTGCAGTTTCGAGAAGGTGGCGGACAAGCTCCTTTTGGACGCGCGCGAGGAAGAGGAAGTGTCCTCTTCAGGACGCGTGACTCTTGCGACTTGCGGGGACGACTTGTTCTGCGCATCGCAAAAGAGCGGACGCACGGGGTTCTCACGCACAGAGTTCGACAGCATGCTGGACACTTCCCTTGCAAAGCGCAAGGAGCTTCTCAAATACATTTAGGGTGTTGAAAATGGGTTCGCATTACGGAGTAAAAATACGCAAGCAGGAAAACAAGATCAAGACTTCCATGAAGCAGAGGCACGCGTGCCCATCCTGCGGCAAGGCCAAAGTCAAGCGCACCTCGACCGCCCTCTTTGAGTGCGCGTCGTGCAAGACCAGGTTCGCGGGCGGCACTTACGTGCCCCGCACGAACGTGGGAATCACTGCGGCAAAGCTGCAGACCTCCAAGGCACAGCAGGCAAAGGAAGAGTAAAGCTCTTCTTTTCCTCAAATTCTTTTTTATTTCACAGTTCTAGGGGCAAGTGGGGATATTATGGCAATTGACACCGGCACCGTGCTTTTCGAGGCTGACTTTTCAGGCAAGGCCTACTCATACTCCGCAAAGGCGGAGGACAAAGCCAAGCTTGCCGCGCTTCTCTCATCGGCACGCAAGGCAATTGCCGAGAACATCTACGACTATGCGCCAATTGACCGCAAGGCAATAGACGCGTATTTTGCAACAAAGAAGAAGCCCAGGAACCCCGCGGAACTTGCGGCGGTTCTTTCCGGAGTATCGATGTCAGCCATCGAGCGCGACCTGGAAAAGGCAACCAAGTTCGAGCAGGTGCCTGCTGAGGACATCAAGAAGGCCGATGTTGAAAAGCGCAAGATTGGCTACGCGACAAGCTACTACCTTTACCTCCTGTTCAAGTCCGCATTCGGCGAAGAGGCCCCAAAGCCGACCGGGACAAGCAAGAGCCAAATCATACGCTTGGTCTCAAACTCAAACGAGTGGATGGTCGTGAAGAAGACCAACACCGCAGTTGCAACAAAGCCGGAGGCGCTTTCCGCGCTCATCGGGATGCTCTCCACGATTGTGCGAAAAGAAGGCGACGTGCTGTGCAAGGACGACGACTTCGAGGGAGTGTCAACTGCACTGCTTGGCCCGTTCTTCAAGCGCAAGTCGTTCGGCAAGCTCTGCGAAGCATTGAACGCGGTGCCTGCATCGAAGGCCAACGAGGTCGCAGGAGCAAACGTTGCTGACAAGGCATTCACTGCAGAACTTTTCATACTCATTTACCTGAAGGCATTCTCGCTTTCAGGATACTCGCCCTACCCCGAGCCGGATTTGCTTGCGGAGACCTACCCGCAGCTGAAAATCCCCAAGCCGCGGGGCAACTTCGGCGGGAAGAAAAAGAAGAAAGTGTAGCCTAAGCAGGGTAGAAATTAATTCAGCTTAAAGCTACTCAGACCTGAATACGATTCTGAAATTAGGCCGCGCCTTCCTCTTCTTCCTGCTTCTGTTTCTGCCACTTGCGGTACTGCACGAAGCCGTATATCGCAAGCACCGCGACAACAAGCAGGATTGCGTAGTCCATGTTCCCGCTTGTGCTGCTTGATGCCTTCGGGGTCGCGGTTGAGCCGCAGTTGTTCATGCCATCCACTATGGAATCATACTTCTGCTTCGACTGCTGGATTGAAAGGTAGGCAGACTGGTACTCGGAAATGAGCGGAGCCGCCTTCATCTCCATCACCAGGGCCACGCCTGCCCAGGTCGTGTTGAGCTCGCGCACCTTGGCGCTCACCCCGCACTGGTCGTACGCGGCCTTGCTTGACTTGTACTCGGTAAAGAGGTTGTTTATGTCAGTGACAACAGCGGAGTACGCCTTCACCGCGTTCGCCTTGGCTATGCGGAACTGGGTGTTCTCCACGCTGTCGTTGACCTGGCCGGACTCGAGGCGCTTGAAGTTGTCGTACTCGGGGATGATTTCCTCGCGGTACTGGCGCGACGAGTAGAACACGTCGGTGCCTAGGCCTGAGGAGGACACCTGCTGGAGCACCGTGGTCTCCTCGGAGGCAAGCTTTGCGTACACGTCGCGGTCGGTGAGCTTTGCAAAGAACGCCTCGGCCTTCTCGGAGAACGTCGCACATTTGGTGAAAGTGGCGTTGTAGTTTGTCATGTAGTCCAGGTAGCTTTCGACTTCGCCGGTGCTTGAGAAATACTTGCCTGAATTGCGGGCGGTGTCGACTTCCTGCTCCTTCATGTCATCAAGGGTCGCTATCAGCCCGTCCGGGCCATCTATCATGTCCTCAAGCGTGTCGAAATAATCCGTAAGCGCAGCGTCGGTTGTGCCTGAGAGGGCGTGGTCGCGCACGGAAAGGATGTTCTTTCGCGCAGTCTCAAGCGAAAGCCTCGCAGTCTCGACGCCCGTTGAAAGGTCGGAGTACGAAAGCTTCCTGGGCTTGATGTAGTTGGTCTCCCAGGCATACTCGTAGTCAAGGGCATAGATTTTGGAAAGCACTTCGGTGTTGAGTGCTATCGAGCCGTTGCCCGCGTCAGCCACCACCACCTTGCCGTAGGAGTGCAGGTAGACGCTGGAGTCGTCCGCTGACGAGTAGTAGTAAAGCACCCAGTACTTGCTGCCGTCAACCGAGACTGCGGTTGTCGAGGTGTAGGGCGCGAGCTTGAGCGTCTCAGTTGAGGTGGAAAGCACGTAGGGCTCGCCGAATGCTGTTGCGCGGTCAGTGGTTATGGCGCCGCAGAAAGCCACAAGGGCGATGAGCGCAAATGCAATCGCGTTATATTTTGCCATGACTACAAGTATGTGGCTATGGTTTAAATTAGTTTGACCGAGACGTGTTTGCTACTATGAAGATGCGGTTTGTGCTGGTTCGGCCCGAGCACGACATGAACGTCGGCGCGGTTTGCCGCGCAATCAAGAACTTCGGCTTTTGCGAGCTGTGGCTCGTTGACCCCCAGTGCAAGCTCGGCCTGGAAGCCAAAAAGTACGCCAAGCACTCCGAGGAAGTCCTTTCAGGCGCAAAAAGGGTTTCAAGCCTCAAGGCGGCAATCGAGGGCTGCGATGCGGTCGTTGGCACAACAGGCGTTCCTGTGCGCTTCCACGGAAGGATTTTCAAGAACTGCATCCCCCTGGACAAGCTTTACGACAAGATACGGGCTTTCGAGAACGTCGCAATGGTGTTCGGCCCTGAAGGCACCGGGCTTTCCGAACAAGATACCGATTTGTGCGACATCGTGATTACCATCCCGACTGCACCGGAGCACCGCGTGCTCAACCTATCCCATGCAGTCAGCACCTGCGCCTACCAGCTCTTCCTCGACGCGTGCAGGGACAAGAAGGCCAAGGACGGGATTGAATACAAGCGCGCTTCAGAATACAAAATCATTATGCTTGAAAACCTATTTGCCGAGGCCCTTAAGTCCTCGCCAACTGTGAGGGACAAAAAGAAGGTGACGAAGGCGTTCCAGAGGCTTGTGAAGCGCTCGCTTCCCTCCGAAGAAGAAGTTTCCACCCTGCTTTGCGCAATGGACTCGTTTAACTCTGCTGAAGAATATAGGTCCTTGAAGGAAAAGGCGGAAAAATGATAAGTGCAATGGACAGGAACCAAAAAATCATCGCATTCTGCGCAATCGCGCTGGTCTTTGCCTACTTTTTGCTCAACCCGCCAAACATCTCACCGGACGACTTCGAGAAGGCAATCAGGAGTTCCGGACCGATGGGCCCTGCGCTAATCGTTGCAAGCCAGGTGCTTGCATCCATATTCTCACCCATTCCCAACAGCCTGCTCACCCTTGCAGCAGGCCGCGTCTACGGCGGTTTTTACGGAGGGCTTTATGCATACATCGGCGGGCTTTTGGGAGCGGCTGCCACGTTCTGGATTGGAAGGGCACTTGGAAGGGAATTTGTCGCCCGCTTCGTGCAGAAAAACGACCTGGAATCAGTTGACAGGATCATTGCAAAGTACGGAGTCTGGGCAATCATCGGCGGAAGGCTCGTGCCGTTCATGTCATTTGACGCAATCAGCTACGCCGCAGGAATGACCTCGATGGACTTTGGCGCGTTCATGCTCGCATCGGTCTTCGGCACCGCGCCCGGAATATTTGCATACGCCTACCTGGGCGAGTACTCTGCAGAGCTTGACTTTGCGACAATAGCGATGCTTGCAGTTGCAGCAATCGCACTCTTTGCAATTTCCTCGAAGGCCTACGAGTGGCACAAGGGCAGGAAGATAAAAAATTCCGGAAATGAAGTGAAAACCGCTGCGAGAGGGCAAAACAGGCAGGCAAAAAAGAACACTACAAAACACCAAAGGCGCACAAGATGACTAAGGTAATATTCAACGGAAAACTTGTTGACCAAGCCGAGGCAGCGATTCCTGCAAACAACAAGGCCAACTTCTTCGGCTACGGCGTCTATGAGTCCCTTCGCGTGTTCCGCACCAAACCATTCCACCTCGACTGGCACGTCGGGCGGCTCTTTGCATCCGCCAAGGCAATTGAAATGGAAATCCCCTACACCCCCGCGCAAATCAAGGATTTGGTTGGGCAGGTCATTTCGCAAAACAAGCTCTCCGAAGCCTTGCTTCGCATAGTCTATTATGGAAAGACCGAGAAAGAGGGAGGCATCCTAATAATCTTCCCAATGGGATACCACTTCTACCCCGACAAGAACTACAAGAAGGGAATGACCGCAGTCACGCACGTCTGGGACCGCATACTCCCGCCGTCAAAGACCTTGAGCCTGCTTGGAGGGTTCCTGGGCCTGCGCAAGGCAACTGAAAACGACTGCGTCGAGGCCCTGCTGATTAACTACAAGGGCAACGTCACCGAGGGCACGCGAAGCAATTTGTTCATAGTCAATGCCAAAGGCGAAATCGTCACCGCGCCCAAAGAGTCCGTGCTTGAGGGAATCACGCGAAAAATCATCTGCGAAAAGCTTCCCGAAAAAATTGTGGAGCGCAACATCACCCCGCAGGAGATTTACTCCGCACGCGAAGTCTTCATCACAAGCACGGGAATGAGCGTCATGCCGATTGTGCAAGTTGACGGCAAGAAAATCGGCGACGGGCTAGTTGGGCCTGTGACCAAGCGCGTTGCGAAGGAGTACGACGAACATTTGAAGGAATATTGTGGAAAGTGAAACCCTGTGGACCTGCCCCCTGACGAAAGGAAGAAATTTCTGGAAAAATGCCTGCACGACTGTGAAAGCTACGTCTTCATTGGGCCTGAAAAAAAAGGGGAAAAAAGATTCGTCACAAAAATAATGAAACTCAAACCCCCGGGTTTTTTCAAAACCGTTTACAAGGAGGAACAGGTTGCACGCAACCTCCTGTGGCTTGGGCTGCAGAAGGACAACCAAAGCCTTGCCAAAATCCACCACCTGCGCGGCATCGAGGTAGATGGCGAACCCGGACTCCTCATAATCCAAGAGCACGCGGACGGGACGCAAACATACTCCAACCCGCGCACGCTGGATCCAAAAACATTCATTCACTTCGACGACATCCTATTCAAGCCCGATGGCTTCTCCAACATCATATCAACCAAGGAGGGGCTCAAGGTAGTGGATGCACGGATGAGGGAAAGCACCTTCAAAAAGCAAAAATGCCCTCAGGGAAAATGCAATTGCAACTGGCATGATTTCGTCAAAAAGACAGCAAGCGGCTTCGACCCGCTGCCTGAAGGCTACGCTTTGCCGCAGGAAATAAAGAAGGCATACGACCCGGAGGCTAACCCGTGGATAAGCCAGGTGGAAAAGGAAGCGGAACAAATCAACAGGGGCCGCACGCGCAGGTAGCGGTTTTTGCCACCCCCTCGAAGGGGTATTAAACCATTTTGTACAAGATAATATCTCGGTTCAAAAAAGCCGCTTCCTGACAAGAAGCATTGTATCAATGAACGCCCGCCAAGGCACCTGCCTTGGACGCGCTTGAGACATTGTGGCTTTTACACTAATGCTCTGATAGTGTAGTGGACCAGCATTCGGGATTGTCGATCCTGCGACCCGGGTTCGAATCCCGGTCAGGGCGCTTCTTTTTTTCCGTTCAAGTTATCACACATTTAACGGCAATAATGTGTGGTAACGGACGTGCCCGCCAGTAAATCGTAGTCACCCACACCCAATTCTTTTTAAAATGTAGTCACCTAACTACATTATGCACATCGAGGTCCGTAATGCAGGCGGCAAGCCCAAGTATTACCTTGCGCAGTCCTACCGGCAGGACGGGAAGGTCAAAAAAGCGAGGGTTTACCTCGGGGTCGGTCTTTCACAGACCGAACTTGGGAAAAGGAAGAAGCAGGCGGAAACTAGGCTTACACAAATAGTCAGCATAGGCAGGCGCATTTCCGACCCGTATGAGACCATATTGTCCAGCAAGGAGCTTGCACAGCTGAAGGCGCTGGAAACGAAGGCAGAAATCAAGGTGGCCCACCTTTCGGAGGATGACTGGAGGAAGTTCACCGAGGCATTCACCTATGACACGAACGCGATAGAAGGCTCGACTATAGGTGCCGGGGAAGTTGCCGACATACTCAGAAAAGGCAAGTGGCCCGACAAGCCAAAGGGCGACATTTCCGAAACTTACGGTGTTGCAAAGGCAATAGAATTCATAAGGAATACCAAAGACCACATATCGTTGCCACTCATCCTCGAACTTCACAGGATAGTCTTTGAAAACTCCAAGCCGTTTGCCGGAAAGTTCAGGCCGCCGGGCGTGGAAGTCGTGGTTGCCGACCAGTTCGGTCAAGTCGTCCACCGCGGCGCGCCTTCCGGGCACATAAGAAGCCTGCTTTCCGAACTAGTGAAATGGTACGAAAAAAACAGGAAAAGATACCCGCCGCTGGTCTTGGCTGCTGTAGTCCATAACCAGTTCGAGAACATCCACCCGTTCCAGGACGGCAACGGCAGGGTCGGAAGGCTCCTGTTGAACAGCATACTGCTCAAGCACAAGCTGCCGCCTTTGAACATAACGCTGAAAAGCAGGAAGGAATACTACGCGGCCCTGCAGGCATATGAGAAACGGCACGACCTGCGGCCCACAATCAAGCTCATGCTCAAGGAATACCGCGGCCTTTCCCGAACCCTCATGAAAAGGTGACTACACAACCACAATTTGTAGTCACCCATTGACAACATCTGAAGGAAAAACAGGCATCTAGGCTAAATCTAGTCGTGCGGTCAAGGCGCTTCTTTTTTCTAATGTTTTTTCTTTAGCTTCAGGCGATAGCTACTTCCTTAGCTTCAAGGAAATCTTTTCCTTCTCGGCCAACTCCTGAATTATGGCCTTGAACGCCTTGGCTTTGTCTCCTTTGGCGCTTCCGACTTGCTTCAACGCCTTCTTCAGGGAGGCGACGGGCATAAGTGCGCAAGCCAGGCAGTACATGCTCACGCACTGGCCGGGATTGTACTTTGCAAGCATCAACTCAAGGAGCTTCTGGCGCTCCTTTTGCTCTTTCATGAATTCCTTGACGCCAACGTTCTTGATTTTCTGGATGTTGGGAAGGCACTTGCTGTGCGTGACAAAGCTGTCGCCGTCGGACCACTTGGCATACTTTTCGCACGGGAACTCCGGACAATCAGCACAGGTCTCGAAGCTTCGTTTCATCAAGCAACAGCGAAAAATCGGGCAATAAGTGCAATGGGCATCCGGGCCGCAGCCCAAGCATCTTGATTTTGCCTTGGACTGGAATCGGGGGCACAGCCCGCAGGAGATGCCGCAACAGCCAACCAAGGCGTGCTTCTTCATATTCCCAGTAGGACTTACCTGAGTCTTATTCATTTTATCTCTCCAACCAGTTCCTCAAGCAAGTCTTCCAACGTGACCACGCCCGCAAACTCGCCCTTGTCGTCAACCACGATTGCGATGTTCCTGCCTAAGGATTGGAGGGTAGCAAATGCGTCGTGCAGCTTGTCGCTTGTCTTCAGCACAGTTGGAGTCAGGCACACCTGGCCGACAGTCCAGTCGGGGTGCTCGTAAGTGGCGCGTCCAAGGATCCTCACAGTGACTATCCCAAGCACCTTCTTCTGGCCGTCAAGCACGGGCAGCCGCGCGTACGGGCCTGACACAACTTTTCGGTGAGCTTCGGTCACCAGCATGTCCGAGGGCAGTGACACCACGTTGGACTTCGGGGTCATGGCCTTCAAGACCGGCCGGTCGTTGAACTCCAAAACGTTTTCGATGAGCTCGCGCTCCTTTTCGGATATCCCCTTGTGCTTTGCGCCAAGCTTCACTGCAGAACGCAAATCGTCCTCGGAAAACTGCTCCACTCCGGTGGCCATGGAATATGCGCCGGGGATTATGCGGTTTATGGTCTCAAACACCACCACAAGGGGGAAGGATACCCAATAGAACATTTCCATAATCGGGGCAAAAAGCAGGGCCATCCTTTCGCCGTAGGTGGATGCCATGCTTTTCGGGGCGATGTCGCCGAACGTCAGGAGCAAAAAGCTCATCAGCCCCACGGCTATGCCGACCCCGGCCTCGCCGAAGAGGGCGGTTGTGATGCTGGTGGCAAGGACCGAGGCGGCCACGTTGGCTATGTTGTTGCCTATAAGGAGCGAGATGATTACCCTGCGGCGGTTGGCCTTCAGCCGCGCCAGGCTCTCCGAGCCGGGAAGCTTCTTCTCCACAATGGAATACATGCGGACCGAGGACAGGGAAAGGAAGGCCACTTCGCTTGCCGCAAAGAAGGCAGATACGACAATCAGTGCCGCAAGAAGGCAGGCCTCAAGGAACACGTCGGACATAAAGTAATTATGCAGGGGAGAAATAAATCACCCCACGTGCCACTCATGCTTTCGGCGCAACCCAGGGGCTGCGCTGGACTGCGGGCGCGGAGCGGTCCTTTTCAGCAAGGCGGGTGCAGCGTATCTTGTTGCAGGTTATTTCGCAGATGTCGGCGGCATAGTCGACTATGCGGATGCAGTGGCGGAGGTAGTTCGAGCGCTCGGAATTGCCGTTGGATGCGGCGACCTGCTTGCGCAGCCTGCCAAGCAGCGCGTCCTTTTGCGCAAAGAAAGGGAATTCGAATTCCATCCGGGAAAAATACCTGAAGGCCTTCTCGTACATCGCAAACGTCTCCTTGAACGCGTCGGCATCGCCCCTGTTGCCGCGATTTGAGGCCGCATACTGGCCTATCTCCACCATGTGGTCGCACACGCGCTCTATCGAGACTGAGATGCGGGTGTTCGACACCGCCTCGAACGCGTTCTTGGACTGGTATGCCTGCCGCAGGAGCAGAAGGTGGCGGCGGTCAACGGTGTCGTCGCGCGTCTCAAGCTCGCTCAACGACGCTTCGGCCTTGGATTCGAGGATTGCAAGCACGTAATCGTACAGCGCCCTGCTCGAGTTGAACATGCGCAGGATCGTCTCCTCCTGAGGAAGGTGCGCGGTCTCGGTGATTATGCGGAGCATGAAATGGCCGTCGGACTCGTTGAGGAGCTCCACTGCGGAGAGCTTGTTGCGCGCCTCGGTGGCAACCTCGAACGCGTACCTTCCACGTATCATTATCTCGTCGGCGCCGCAGATGTACGAGGACACCGCGTGGTGCAGGCCTTCGGCGACGTCGTTTGCCTGCACGCTAGCGACAACCTTGTCGTCGCCTTTCCTTGCAAGTATTGAAAGCGCACCGTCAGGCGACTCCGAAACGAATACAAGCGAGCCTTTCTCCACGCCGTTCGATTCCGTCCATTTCCTCGGAAGGTAGATGGTGAGGGCATTCCCCATCTGTTGGACCTTTTTCATCTCCTTCATACAAACCACTTACTTTCGTAATTAAGTATATACTATTTGGTAAAACCAAATAATAATGTTTTCTGCGCTTTTAAACGGGCCAAACCACAATTACCCGAAAGAGGTGGGGTCCTGCGCCAAAACCATGACTACCGCAAGCATAAGCGCGATGCCGGAAAACAGGACGACATAATCCAGCGCGCTTTGCCCGGGTTTTGCTTGGGATGCCCTGAAAGCCATATATACAAATCACCACTATTGGCCGGCCTGCTCCGCGCCGAACACAGCCACCGGCTCGGACGAGACATACTTGCGAACGAAAATCGGGCCAAACGACGACACGCCCTGGTAGGAGCCGCCGTCATAGTTCTCGCAACCGACCACGTAACCTGCGGTCCGCGCGGCAGGGTTTATCGAAGCGTCGGCAGTCGAGCCGAACAGCACGCCGTCGCCCCAGTACGTCTTGGACACTGCCTGGCCGTAAGCAATGGCGAAGTCAACGCCCTGCACCAGCGTCGCCGAAGAGGAATAGGAGTACACGGAAGTGGTGGAAGATTGTGTGACTGCATGCGCCCTTGAATCGCCGGCAGTATAGTGGTGGTTCGCGTTCAAGTACGCGTACGGGTAACGGTACCACACCTGGTTGCCTGAGAGGTCGTCGTAGAACCCGCAATACCAGTTGTAGCCCCCGTACACGGAAGTCGCGGACCAGTTGCGGAACTCAACGGCATAACCGTAGCTTGAGTTGAACACGAACTTCTGAACTGACTTGAAGTACGCGTTGTCGGTGTACACGCCCCCGGACATGGATATCCGCCCGGACGACGCAGTCACGGTGTAGTGTGTGGCCCATTGGCCTAAGCCGCTTGTGAAGTCGTCAAAGAACGCGAAAGTCGCACTGCCGTTGGACGCCGATACGGCCTGCGTGCCGTAATACATGTTGATTGAAGTTCCGCTTGGGGGGAGGAGGCCAAGCCTTACCCAGACGGTAGCGTTGGCCGCAGAGTACGACTCGACGTAATGGGACAGGTTCGACCCGCTTGAGCTTGTGAAGCGCAGGTCGTTGTAGTCTGAGCGCATGTTCGCCGAGTACGGCACGGACAACTTGACCTGGTAGTCGGTGAGGTTCACGCCACTCGGGTTCGAGACGTTTACCTGCTGCAGGTACGCGCCCAGCACGACGCCGTCGCGCGATGCGGAGCACGACGCGTTGGAACCGCCGTTCGTGCCATTGCAGAACCACGATACCGAAGACCCTACTGCGGGGAAGGAAGGCGAGGACGGGTTGGCGGTGCCGGAAGCGCAGAACGTGTCCGAGCCGAACGAGACTGACGATGAGGGGTAATCCTTGTTGGCTGCGCCGCACGCGCCATTGACAGGCAACAGGGATAGCACGAAACTTGCGGAAGCGCCCGCACCCGCAGTGAAGCCGATTGCTGCGGCGGAATAATTATAGGACGCGTTCCTGCTTGCGTTAGCAAGAAACACCGCGGACTGGCCGCCAAGAGACACGTTGAGAGAATAATAGCCCGACGAGTTGGTGGTGTTGTACTGCGACGGGGTGGAGTTGGTTACGTTGACTGTCGCACCGGCTATCCCGGTTCCGGCGGCGTCCCGCACCCACCCTGAAAGAACTGCATACGGGGCGGGCGATGGCGACGGGCTCGGCGAAGGCGACGGGCTCGGCGAAGGCTCTGCCGACGGCTGTGCGGACGCCTCGGGGCTTGTTGTTGAAGTGGTGACGTTTGAGCACTTGCCGGTGAGGGCGACCGCGCCTGCCTGGGTGTTATCAGAAATCCTCCCATCATCATAAGTGACTATCAAGTTTTCCAATTCAAAGGATGAACCAGACACACAACCCGCGGGAACGAAAGACGAGTTTGAAACCGTCGCCTTGGAACCTCCGGAAAGGAGCACGCCAGAAGAAGACGAAAATACAAGCGACCGGTTGCCGTACGAGTCCACTGCAACTATCGAACGGACCAAGAGGGGGTCAACCGCCTTGTTCTCAAGGACAAGAACAGTCCCGTTCGCACCCACGCCGAAAGAGCTTATCGAAACGGGGTACGCGTTCAACCAATAAGACTGCGACTGGCTTGTGACCAAGTCCTGGCCGGACATGGGCGCGTTGCTGGTGACTGAAACGGTGACCATCGCAACCAAGAGGACAGCACCAAGCACAACCAAGTACTCGGTGGCGCCCTGGGCCCTGCGGCGGACCGGACCAATGATTTTTTTTTGATTGCTTCCCATAAAATTCAACTCTATTGAGCGCTGGCCACGCACGGCTAATTGGTAGGATACCTTATCACGACTATACCCGAACCACCCGGATTTGCATTGGGGGAACCATAGCCGCTTCCTCCACCGCCGCCTGTGTTGTTCATGCCTGCCGCCCCGTTGCCGCAGGCTCCGGTGTTGGTGCCGCCTACTCCTCCTCCGCCTTTCCCGCCAACTGGACAGGGCCCGGACCAGTGGCCGCCAGCGCCTCCGCCACCAAACCAGCCGGCGTCGCCGTAGGACGTGCCGACAAGCCAAGTGAAGTTGGCGCCGATTCCGCCGTTTCCGCAGCCGGTGCTTGCGCTTCCATCAGCTCCGACTCCGCCCGCACCGCCTCCTCCGCCGTTGCACGGGTAGCCGCCTACTCCGCCTGAATACCCTTGGCCTGCAATCCCGGTTCCGGGAGTGGTCTGCACATAGGCGCCGCCGCCACCCGAACCACCGTTGGACGCGTATGGCCCGGAACTGTGCGTGCCTCCGCGGCCGCCGCCAGTTGCGACTATGCCTGCAAAAGCGCTGTTTCCGCCGTTGGTTTCAGAGCCATTGCCGCCCTTGCCAACCATTACGCCGAGGGTCGCGCCCGAAGTGACTGGGTAGTTGGCTGCAAACAGGACTCCGCCCGCACCGCCCCCTCCTCCGAGGTTTGCGCCAGTGCCTCCCGCGCCGCCTCCGGCCACTACCAAGTAGCTGACCGAAGTGACTCCCGAAGGCACGGTCCAAGTGGAGTTGCCTACGGTTGTGAACGCTGCAAGAGCAAAGGTCTGGTTCTTCGAAGCGCAGCTTGCATTGCTCCCCCCAACCGCACCGATGCACGACCATGCAAACGGGTTGGAGCCCGTGACTGCTGAAGCGGTGCCCTTGGAGCACAGGCTTGAGCCGCTTGGGACAACGTCGTAATACACGCCGTTGGCCGGGCCGCACGCGCCGTTGACTGCGCCGAAAGGATACAAGTAACGGATGATTACTGTTCCCGAGCCTCCGGCTGTGCTTGCATACGGCACGTAACTGCCTCCGCCTCCGCCGCCAGTGCCGTTCACTCCCGGCTGGCCTACAGTGGCGATGCTTGCGCCGCCCCCGCCAAGGCCCCCGCTTATGTTGGAGCCGCCGTTGCCTGCGCCACCACCGCCGAAATACACCGCAGTGCCGTTGATTGAAGATAAAGTCCCGTTGCCGCCTGCACAGGTGCCGGCTCCGCCTGAGCCCCCGCCGCCTGCGCCGTAAGGCGATGCGCACGTGCCTCCTGCATAACCCTGGCCAGCAGTACCACTGCCGGGCGACGAAGACCATCCCGCGCCTCCTCCGGAGGCGCCGAGCAGCCCGACAGTACCGTGGCCCACGCCGTATCCTGCGGACGCACAGCCACCTGCACCGCCGCCGAGCGCGGTGACGTTTGCAAAGGTAGAGTTGCCGCCGTTGTTCCCCGTGCCGCAGCTCACTGCAGCGCCGCCTGCGCCTACACTAACAGTATAATTGCTTCCAGCAGTGACGCCAAAATTGGACCCTGCAAGCACCCCGCCTGCGCCGCCGCCGCCGGAGCCGCCGCCGTTGCCCGAGTCGCACGAATGATAAGAGCCGCTGCTTGCGCCGCCGCCGACCACCAGGTACTGCACTTGGGTCACGTTGGTCGGCGCAGTCCAGTCAAGCGAGCCTACGCCCGTGAAGGTTTCTATCGCGTATGCGCCGTCAAAACTTACGGTGCAGCTGAGCGCGCCAGAAAGGCACGACGAAGTGCTTGCAATGCAGCTTGCGTTGGCGCCTCCGTCCGAACCCAGGCAGTCCCAGTACCAAGGCCCGGTGCCGGTGACGGATGTGTTGGTTCCTGCACTGCACAGGTTGGCAGTTGGCGCGGAGTACGAGCCGACGCTGCCGCTGCTTGGGCCGCAAAGCCCTGCAACCGGAGTTGCGCTAGGTGAAGGACTGGGCGAAGGTGAAGGGCTTGGGGAAGGCGACGGGACTGCCGAAGGCGCAACCGAAGCTTGGGGAGCAGCGGCAGGGCTTTCCGAAACATTAGCACTGTTCGAACACGAGCCTGAAAGCGCAACAGCGCCAGTCTGGGTATTGTACGAAATCTTGCCGTCATCGTAAGTGAAAATCAGCAGGTCGAACCGAAACGTCTTGCCGGCTGAACAGCCAGCTGGCAAAAAGGTGGAATTCGACAGCGTAACCTTCGAACCGCCCGCAAGCACGACGCCAGCGGAAGAAGAATACAGGACGGTATTGTTTCCGGCGGAATCGACAACCTCTATCGAACGCAAAAGAAGCGCATTGACGTCCTTGTTCTCAAGCACCATCGCGACGCCGTTCGAGCCAACGCCAAAAGATAGTATTGAAATCGGGTAAGCGGACATCCAGTAGGACTGCGACTGGCTTGCCGAAACGTCCGAAACCGACTTGGGCGCGTTGCTGGTGACTGAAACGGTGACCATCGCAACCAAGAGGACAGCACCAAGCACAACCAAGTACTCGGTGGCGCCCTGGGCCCTGCGGCGGACTGACAAAGGCGACTCTAAGGAAAAAGAACCCATTGACGCACCACTAATTAATGACGCAACAGAGACGAAATCTCCGGATAAATAGTCTTAGTAAATACTTTCGGAAAAAATATCAAAACCACATACTTTTCGTGTGGCTGGAAAAAACAGGATTGGCCTTTCCAAAAAAACAGGAAAGGCCCGAGGGTACAAAAGGGGAAATGCGAAGATTATTTCTTCACACGGGTGTGCAGCAGCTCCTTTGCCTTTGCGCCGCCGATTTCGCCGAGGAACTCCGAATAGAGTTGCTTGAGCTCGGGGTTTTCGTCCGAAATCTTGAACTTTGCCGAGTCGTCAAGGCCGTAGAGCTTCTTGCGGCGCTGCTGGAGGATTTCAGGAGTGGTCAGCGGCTGTCCCGCGCCACCCATGCACCCGCCCTGGCAGGCCATCACTTCAATGAAGTTGTACTTCTCACGAAGAGCCTTGTCTGCAAGGATGGACCCCGCGTTCTTGAGGAAGTGGATTACAAGGATTTTCACTGGGATTCCGCCCAGGTCAAATGAAAGCTCGCGGACGTTGTCGAAACCGCGAAGGCCGGACACAACTGGCTCGCCGAGCTTGATCCCCTTGATGTGGGCATAGTAGCGCAATGCCGCTTCGGACACGCCTCCGGTAGTGCCGAAGATGCGCGCGCCTCCAGACCCCAATCCCATCAGGTTGTCGAAGTCGCTTTCCTCGCAAGAGGACAGGTCAAGCCCCTTTGCCTTCATCAGCTCGGAGATTTCCTTGGTGGTGATTACGTAGTCTACTGCGGCATTGCCGTCGGGAAGCTTCATGTCAGCCCGCTTGGCCTCAAGCTTCTTGATGAGGCAAGGCATTGCCGCGACAGAGTAAATCTTGGAAGCGTCGAAGTTCTTTTTCTGGGCGAAATAAGTCTTGATGAGCGCGCCCATCGCTTCCATCGGGCTCTTGGTTGTTGACATATAATCATTGAACAGGTCGGGGTGCTTCTGTTCGAGGAACAATGCAAATCCCGGACAGCAGGAGTTGAGCAGGGGGAACGGGCCGTTGTGCTCGATGCGCTCCACAAGCTCAGCAGCTTCCTCCAAAACGACCAAGTCAGCTGTGAAGTTGGTGTCAAAGACGTAGTCGAACCCTAGCTTGCGAAGTGCGCCTACAAGCTGGCGGGTCACTTTCTCTGTTGGCGCGTCGTAGTTGAACGGCTCGCCGATTGCCACGCGCACAGCAGGGGCAACCTGAATTACCTTGGTAAGCGTCTTGTCTGAGAGTGCTTTTTCGAGTTCGGTAAAGTCAGCCATAGCAAGTCACCAGATTATACTTTTGCAGTCGCTGCCTTGGTTGCGGCAAAGCCGCCTGCAAGCGCGGTTGCAAGCTGGACCGGACCCATTGCGATGAGGAAGGCTGCGGGAACAAAGCCCGAGAGCACAAGAGCGGCTGCGGAAACCATCAGGACGCCTGCCTTTGCAATCGAGGAGAACACGACGCCCCTTGCCTTGATTGAAAGCACGTAGACCGCATTTGCAACCCAGATGGGAGCGATGAAGTAAAGGAGTGCAAAAGACTGCGCTCCAAAGACCAATCCTGACACGTACGCGCCGATGCTTGGCACGACTACAAGTGGAAGCAGCTTGAGCTTGCTTCCTGCCACAGTGAGTGCGCAGTAAGCAAGGAGAAAGTTTACAATAGTGCCTACAAGAAACTGGTTTGCAATGCCGGGCAAAAATCCAAGCGCAATTGGCGCAATGAATGCCGCTGCAACAAAAGGCGCGGTTTCAAGGACGCCTTCAAAGCCCTGCTGGTACTTGGATGAAAACGGGTACTTCACTAGACTCACCTGTAGACTTACTCAGGTTTCCATAGCTAGAAAAGGGTTTTGGAAGGCCGGGTTTTTCAGAAACGGACAAGTGAGGCCAGCACGAAGGCAATTGCCAGGCCGGAAAGAAGGCAGAGGCCGGCAGTGCGCTCCTGGCCGGGCTTGAATGCATCCGGTAAAAGCTCGACAAAAACCACTGCAAACATCGCTCCGGCAGAGATTGCCAGGCCGTAGGGCACCACCCACGCCACAAGCATCAGGAAGTAGTACCCGATTAGGGCAAAGACCGCCTCAACCAGGCCGGAGAGTATTCCAAACATCAACGAGGCGCGCTTGTCCATTCCATAGCAGGCAAGGGGGGCTGACACGCTCAGGCCTTCCGGGATGTCCTGCAATGCCATCGAGACCGAGACCAGCCAGCCAAGCGGGGTGGAACTTGCGAAAGCCGAGCCGATTGCTATGCCTTCTGGGATGTTGTGCAGGGTAACCGCGCCTGCGATTAGGGGCGCGTTGCGGTCTCCTGCAAGCTTGGACTTGCGCAGGATGTGCATATGCGGCATCGAACGCTCGAACAGGACAAAACCTGTTGCGCCGATGGCAACAAAGGCAAGGCCGTAGGCCCAGCCAAGCGACGAGCCTGCGCTTGAGGTCATCTCGAACGCCGAGTAGAGCATCACGCCCGATGCGAACGACAGGAGCATCGAGTACACCCTGCGGTCAAGGCAGTCTACAAAAAAGACCACAAGCGAGCCTAGCGAGGTCGCAGCGAATACAAGAAAGGCGCCAAGCGCCGCGTCGATGAATGCCAAGAAAACCAGCCAAACAGGAGCACCATTCCTTTGGATTCGCAATGAATTAAAACAATGCCAACTGCACTTAGGTTATGGCCAAAACTCACGCAACCCTAAAAACCAAAAAGAGCTCCGACGACTTGATTTTGATTGCAGGCATACTCTTGCTGCTCGTAGGCGCATTCATATTCTTCACTTACGACAACAGCCAGAAGGCTGCAAACGCAACTCCGACACCGATGGCTTCGGCAATACCATCGGCAACCCCGACTGCAACGCCAACGGTGCAAGCTGTTGCGCAAGGTCCTGCTGAGGACGGGCTGGTCTTTGTCAACATGACTGAAGATGCAGCATACGCCGGGCTCAAGGACGGCAGCGTGGACATCTACCTCGGGTCGCTTTCGGCCAAACACGCGGTTGAGGCCAGGGACAACCCCAACATCACGCTCTATCCAGCGGCTTCGCAAGTCAACGCGATTACATTCAACCCCGCGCCTATGGCCAACGGCACGTTCAACCCGTTTGCGCTCCAGCAGGTGCGCTTTGCGATGAACTACCTCATTGACCGCGAGGCAATAGTCAAGAACGTGCACAACGGTTTCGGTTCGGTCCTTTTCACCAACATCAACCAGGCACACCCCAGCTACAGTGCAATATCCTCTGTTATTGACGAGTTCGGCATTTCATACAACAAGTCCTTGGCCCTTGCGATGATTGACAAGGCAATGACCGGTGTCGGAGCGAAAAAGCAAAACGGAACCTGGACGTACAACGGCAAGAACGCAACAGTAATAGTCCTTGTTTCGGAATCCAATGCGGACATGAGGGCGATTGCAGAGTTCACCGCAGACGCGCTTTCAGACGCGGGATTTGCAGTTGACAGGCAGTACATGAAGAAAGGCGACAAGACCAGCCCGTATGATTTCGACCCAGCTGAACTGAAGTGGAACGTCGGCGTGGGCGCCTGGGTATACTACAGCGCCTCAAGGTACGAGGACGTTTTCTTCCCCGGGCTTGACTACCAGGAAGGCTGGTACAAGTTCGAGAACAAGAAGCTGGAGAACCTGTACAAGAGGCTTTCAAACTACTCGACCGAAGCAGAATGGCAGGAAATCAACTCCGAAATCGCCCGGCTTGAGCTGAACGACTCGGTCGGGATGTGGGTCTCGGCAACGGACACGGTCTTTGCAGCAAGAAAGGAAGTCCAGGGCCTTACGGAGGACAAGTTCGTCGGGCTGCGCTCGTACGCCAACCTGCGAAGCGCGTACGTGCAGGCAAAGAAGTCGCTCACAATAGCTGCAGACTACCTGTACAGCAAGGGCGACTCGTGGAACAACTACGTAGTTGAGTCGATTTCGATGATGGACGTGCACAACTCCATGACCGACCCGATTACGGTGTCAAACCCGCAGACTTTGAAGACCCAACCATACCGGTGGGGCTACAAGATAGAGACTGCAGGGGCCGGTGGAAAGCTTGCGGTTCCCTCTGACGCGGTCTTGTGGAACACGAGCGCGGACCAGTGGCAGGCAGTGGGCAAGAACGCCAGTGCGACAAGCAAGACCACCTATGACCTGTCGAAGTACGTGGGCGCCAAGTGGCACCACAACGCGACAATAACACTTGCGGACGTGCTTTACTTTGCTGCCTCGGTGTGGGACTCGTCGCTTGACATTCAGAAGAATGAGAGCGCGGCGTTGAACTACAAGGGTTATTTTGCAATAGTGCGCGGAATCAAGGTCGCAGGCAACACGCTTGAAGTGTACGAGGACTCGACAGGGTTCACCGATGACGCCTACCTGGGCTTTGCGGGCATGTTCCGGCGCACGGTGTCGTGGGAAATCGCTGCTGCACAGGACAAGGTGTTCTACCAGTCCGACGGCAAGTACGTCCAGAGCGACTACTACAAGCCCAAGTCAAGCAACGCAACTTCGCTCGTGCTTGTCAATGCGACGCACATCAAGGCCGTGACGGATGCATTGGACGGCCTGAACTACTCGCAGGTTGCGCCGTACTTCACAATCGCAGGAAAGGCTTATGCGACCAGGGAGGACCTTGCGCAGAGGCAGGCTCTTGTGCACAAGTGGGTCGCATCGTACGGCCACCTCATCATAGGCAACGGGCCGTATATGATGACCGGCTACAACTCGCTGACTGGAGCAATCACACTGACGGCGTTCCGCGACAGCACATACCCGTTTGTCAAGGCGGATGCAATCACCGACTTGGAGGCTTGCTCAAAGCAAGGCACTGCAGTGAAGATGACGTACGCGCAGGCGCGGGCAATCGCAGCAAAGAGCGAGTGCGTGCAGAACGGCTCTGCCCTGCTCTCCGAGCACTGGTGCAACGACTACACCGGCACTTGGTGGATCAAGACCAGCATCGAAAAGAAGGGATGCAACCCCACCTGCGTAATCAACGTGGAGACGCAGGCAGCTGAAATCAACTGGATGTGCACGGGCGCATTGGTAGGATAAGTTTTCCCTTTAGCCGGTTTTCCGGCCCCCATCCTTTTTCTTTTCCTATTTCTTTTTCATTTTCCCCTGCTTTTTGCCACCCAAATTAAAATCTCTAGTTTTCCCCATAAACCGCTCAGCGGAAATGAACCGGAGCGAATGTTATTATCTTAGAGGATGCACCTATTATGTCCCCTCCTTTTGCCGGCCGGCTGCGAAAAGCAAGACGACCCAGCATAGAGGGAGATAACTGATTTGGTAGCAAGCGGTTGAGAGCAAATGACATTCGAACTCGTCTCGGAATACAAACCAGCCGGCGACCAGCCGCAGGCAATAGCAAAGCTAGCCGAAGGCGTGTTGAAAGCAGGCGGCTCGAAACAGACCCTGCTGGGAGTGACCGGCAGCGGCAAGACGTACACGATTGCAAATGTCATCGCAAAAACCGGCAAGAAGACGCTGATTATTTCACACAACAAGACCCTTGCAGCACAGCTTTACGGCGAGCTGCGGCAGTTCTTCCCAAGAAACAAGGTAGGGTACTTCGTATCCTACTACGACTACTACCAGCCGGAAAGCTACATACCCGCAACCGACACCTACATCGAAAAGGACGTTGATGTCAACGAAAAAATCGAGCAGATGAGGATAGCCGCGTCTGCGGCATTGCTTTCGCGCGACGACGTAATCATCGTCGCCACGGTCTCGGCAATCTACGGGTTGGTGTCGCCAAAGGACTACATGGACATGTCCTACGAGCTGCGCGTTGGGGAGAAAATCACCCGCCAGAAGCTTCTCAAGCAACTCATCCAGATGCAGTACCAGAGAAGCGAGTACGACCTGATTCCCGGAAAGTTCAGGGCAAAGGGAGACACCATCGACGTTTTCCCGATGTACAACACTGGCGCGTACATACGGATTTCGCTTTTTGGAGACGAAATCGAGTCCATCAGCGAGCGCGACTGCCTGAACAACAACAAGATTTCTTCAGTCCAAGTTCTTCGCATCTTCCCCGCAAAGCTTTTCGTAATCCCCCAGGAGCGTATAAACAAGTCGCTTGACTTCATTCGCGCAGAGCTTGCCGAGAGGCTGCCCCAGCTTTCCGAACTGGAAAGGCACAGGCTCAAGCAGAGGACGGAATACGATTTGGAGATGCTCAAGAACACCGGGCACTGCAACGGGATAGAAAACTATTCTAGATATATGGACGTGCGCGAGCCAGGCAAGCCGCCGCACTGCCTCCTTGACTTCTTTGGGGACGACTTTTTGATTGTTGTTGACGAGTCGCACATCACGCTCCCCCAGATTACCGGAATGCAGAGGGGAGACCACGCGAGAAAGAAGAACCTGATTGATTATGGGTTCAGGCTCCCAAGCGCCTACGACAACCGGCCGCTCACGTTCACCGAATTTGAAAAGTACACCAAGAACACGATTTTTGTCTCTGCTACGCCTGCTGATTACGAGTTCCAGAATTCAGACCAAGTGGTTGAACAACTGGTGCGTCCGACTGGCCTGCTTGACCCCAAGCCTGAAGTTCGTCCGACTGTTGGCCAAATCGATGACTTGGTTCGCGAGCTCAAGGCGCTTGAGAAGAAGGGCTGGCGCGCGTTCGTCACCACGCTTACCAAGAGGATGGCCGAGGACCTCACGGATTACCTGATCAAGGAGGGAATCAAGGCGCGATATTTGCACTCCGAAATCGAGACTCTTGAACGCACCGACATACTCCGCAGGCTCCGGCTTGGAGAATTCCAGGTGCTTGTTGGAATCAACCTGCTGCGCGAAGGACTGGACATTCCCGAAGTTGCGCTGGTTGCGGTATTCGACGCTGACAAGGAAGGTTTCCTGCGCAATGCACGCAGCCTAATCCAGGTATTCGGAAGGGCGGCTCGCAACGTGGACGGCAAGGTCATAATGTACGCGGATAAGATTACTGACTCGATGAAGCAGGCAATCGAGGAGACCACGCGCAGGCGCGCAATACAGGAAAAATACAACATTGACCACAACATCACTCCCAAGACAATCATCAAGGCTGTTGAGAAGACCGAGGCCGAGGTAGGACAGACGCGCAACTACGCAAGAAGCGAGCTTGCGCGCCTCATCATCGACACCGAGGCGCAGATGAAGACTGCGGCTGACGAGATGGACTTCGAGACTGCAATCTCGCTGCGCGACAAGCTTGCCGATTTGCGCAAGCAGATGGGGCAAAAGGAAAGGGATGCCGATTACCAGAAGAAAAAGGCCGCGGACAAAGTCGAAGCAAAAATTGCGGCAAAAGCAGAGAAAGCACAGGCAAAGAAGAAGGAAGCAAAATAGGCAAAGAAGGGAAGCAAGTAGGCAAAAGAACGGAAAAGAAATAGCAGGAAAAACGAAAAAAGAAGGAAGAAAATAAAAACAAAAAAATCAAAAGGCGAACACACTTATGCAGGACAAAATCATCGTTCGCGGCTGCCGCGAGCACAACCTCAAGAACGTCAATGTTGAAATCCCGAAAAACAAGCTGACCGTGTTCACAGGAATCTCAGGCAGCGGCAAGTCCAGCCTTGCTTTTGACACGATTTACGCGGAAGGACAGCGCCGCTACGTAGAGTCGCTTTCGGCTTACGCGCGCCAGTTCCTTGGCATGATGAGCAAGCCCGACCTTGATTCCATTGACGGGCTCTCGCCTGCGATATCCATCGAGCAGAAGTCATCCTCCAACAACCCGCGCTCAACAGTTGGAACGATTACCGAAATCTACGACTACCTGAGGCTGCTTTACGCGCGCATCGGCGTTCCGCACTGCCCGGTTTGCGGGAACAAAATATCAAGCACCACTATCGACGCCATAGTCACTGCAATAATGGCGCAAAAGCAGGGCACCAAAGTGCAAATCCTCTCGCCTGCAGTCGAGGGCAAGAAAGGCCAGTACGAGAAGTTCTTTGCTGATTTGTCAAGGCAGGGCTACTCGCGCGTGCGCGTTGACGGCGAGCTTTACGAAATCGGCTCGGAAATCAAGCTTGAAAAGAACGTCAAGCACTCCATCGAGGTTGTTGTTGACAGGCTTTCAATTGACGACACGCAAAAGCAGCGCGTGTACGACGCGGTCTCGACTGCGGTGAAGCTTTCCAAGGGCGCGGTAATCGCAATAATTGGCTCCGAGGAAAAGAGGTTCTCAACTCTGAACGCGTGCATAGAGCACGGCATCTCGATTGGCGAGCTTGAGCCGAGGATGTTTTCGTTCAACGCACCGTTCGGCGCGTGCGCAGAGTGCCACGGCCTTGGAGTCAAACTGGAATTTGACGAGGACCTGATTATTCCTGACAAGACCAAGACGCTTTTGGAAGGCGCAATCGAGCCTTGGGGAGGAAACTTCAACGGCTACCGCGCGCAGGCGCTGTCTAGCGTGGCAAAGCACTTCGGGTTTGACATGTACACTCCGGTGTGCAAGCTTTCCAAGAAGCACATGCAAATCATACTCCACGGCACCGACGAGTCTGTGCCATTCAACTACAAGGCAAGAAGCGGCACCTCGAAGTGGTCCTATGTCGGAGGCTTCGAAGGCGTTGTCCCCCAGCTTGAGCGTCTCTACAAGGAGACCGAGTCGCCCGAGCGACGGCAGGACATGGAAAAGTACATGCGCGAGACCCTGTGCCCGGCCTGCAAGGGAGCGCGGCTCAAGCCAGAGATGCTTTGCGTGAAAATCGGCGACAAGAACATAATCGAAGTCACCGACCAGTCCATCGGAAAGTGCCTGGAGTTCTTTGCCGAACTCAAATTCACGGATTACGAGAACAGCGTCGCCAAGATGATACTCAAAGAAATCCGCGACCGCCTGCTTTTCCTGCACGAGGTGGGCCTGGACTACCTCACGCTCTCGCGAAAAGCGGGAACGCTTTCAGGAGGCGAGTCCCAACGCATCAGGCTGGCCACGCAGATTGGAAGCAACCTCTCGGGAGTGCTTTACATACTTGACGAGCCAAGCATCGGCTTGCACCAGCGCGACAACGAGAAGCTGATTGCAACCCTGCGGAGACTGCGTGACTTGGGCAACACCGTAATCGTTGTTGAGCACGACGAGGACACCATACTCGCAGCGGACCACGTTGTTGAAATCGGGCCCGGAGCTGGAAAGCACGGCGGCCAGATTGTCGCAACCGGAACGCCCCTTCAAATCAAGCAGAACAAGGACTCGCTAACCGGCCAGTACCTTGCAAAGCTCAAGACCATCCCGCTTCCGCTTAACCGCAGGCCGATTGGAGACAAGTTCGTCACGGTGAAGGGCGCGAGGGAGAACAACCTCAAAAACATCGACGTTTCCTTCCCGCTTGGAGTGTTCACCTGCGTGACCGGGGTAAGCGGCAGCGGAAAAAGCACGCTGGTGCTTGAGACGCTTGAGGCGGGCTTGCACAAGCAGCTCTACAACGCAGGGCTTTCCGTTGGCGCGCACGACAGCATCGAGGGAGTCGAATTCGTTGACAAGGTAATATCCATTGACCAGCAGCCGATTGGAAGGACTCCCCGCTCTAATCCCGCGACATACATTGGCGTGTTCACACCGATTAGGGAGCTTTTTGCCAAAACGCAGGACGCGCAGGTGCGCGGCTTCGGCCCCGGTCGCTTCTCGTTTAATGTAGCCGAGGGACGGTGCCAGGACTGCGACGGCGACGGGCTGAAGAAGATTGAGATGCACTTCTTGGCAGACATCTTCGTGACCTGCGAGACCTGCAAGGGGAAGCGGTACGACTCCGAGACCCTTGAAATCGAGTACAACGGCAAGAACATTGCAGACATCCTCGACATGACAATAGAGGAGGCCGCGCAGTTCTTTGCAAAAATCCCGCAGGTAAAAAACAAGCTTGACACGCTTATGGACGTGGGGCTTGGCTACATCAAGATGGGCCAGTCCGCAACCACGCTCTCCGGAGGGGAGGCGCAGCGCATCAAGCTTGCCGCCGAGCTTTCCAAACGCGACACCGGAAGGACGATTTACGTGCTTGACGAGCCAACTACTGGACTGCACTTTGAGGACATCAAAAAGCTTTTGCTGGTGCTCCACAAGCTCGTGGACAAGGGAAACACGGTAATCGTAATCGAGCACAACCTGGAAGTCATCAAGACTGCTGACTACGTCATTGACCTTGGGCCTGATGGCGGGGACCGCGGCGGCACAATCGTCGCAAAGGGCACGCCGGAGCAGGTGGCAAAGGTTTCAAACTCACACACCGCCGCGTTCCTAAAAAGGATGCTTTAAGGAGAAAGGGACAAAATGCCGGCAAAATACAGACGGAATAAGTATATAATGAAGGTTATACAAAGTAATACTTGAGGTTATACTTATGTACGTAACAAGAAAAGTAGGCCCGAAAGGCCAGGTAGTGATACCGGAAGAAATCAGGGAGAGGTTCGACATAGTGCCCGGCGTGGTGCTAAGGTTCGACTACGATGAAAGTTCGATAAGGATTATCCGTGAAAAGGATGCAAAGGAATTCATGGATAAATGGACGACCTTGGCCAATACGCCGAGCATAAGAAAAGCTCCCACAATCAAGGAAATGAAACGCTGGTTCGAACAGGAGATTGAGGAACGAAATGGCATACATTGACGCGAACGTATTCATGTACGCAATCGCCAAGGACAGTCCGCACCATGAAGCGTGCATGAACCTGCTTGACGCGGTCGCACGCGGAAATATCAGCGCCACAACCTCCGCGCTTACGTGGGACGAAGTGGCGCACGGGACCAACAAGCTGAAAGGGGCAATAACCGGGCAAGCCGCTGGAAAAATGATACTCGAAATGCCACGCCTAAAAATCATCGCGGTTGACAGGAAAACGATTTCGCTGGCCCAAACAATCCATGAAAAGGCTAACAGTTACCCACGCGACTCAATCCACGCCGCCTGTGCAATCCTCGCAGGCGAAAGCGAAATCTACAGCTTCGACTCCGACTTCGACAAGGTAAAGGAACTCAAGCGCAAGGAGCCCAAGTAACCTCTTCCCAAACCGGCAACAGGCGAAAAACATGGTCAAGCCCTTCAACGCACCGTCGCTTCCCGGAGTCTATTTGATGAAGGACGCAAAAGGCGAAATCATCTACATCGGGAAAGCAAAGGACATCAAGAAGCGCGTTGCGTCATATTTTCGCGAGAACGCCGACCTGCCGGACAAGACCGTGCGTCAAGTTGCTGAGACCGACACGGTTGAATTCATCGTCACGGACAACGAAATCGAGGCGCTTGTCCTCGAATCAAACCTCATCAAGAAGAACCGGCCAAAGTACAACATCGACCTGAAGGACTCGTTCCGATACGCATACGTGCTTGTTACTGACGAGGAATTTCCAAGACTGCTCACTGTGCGAAAGCTTTCCGGGAAGGAACGGGGGAAAGTCCTTGGTCCGTTCGTATTCGGCGAGCAGCGCTCAGTGGCAATGGCCGCGTTGCGCAAGACGTTCAAGATTCGCACCTGCAAGCACCTGCCCAAGCGCGAGTGCCTGCTCTACCACATCGGCCAGTGCTCGGCACCCTGCATCGGAAAGATTTCCAAGCAAGATTACAAGGCAAACATCGATGCTTCGGTCAGGAGCCTTGAAGGAAACAACGAGACACTCATATTGGAGCTTGGAAAGCGGATGGCCGAGGCTTCCAAGAACCAGCGCTTCGAGGAGGCCCTGAAGCTACGCGAACAAATCAAGGCACTTGGCGGATTGGGCGAGGAGCAGAAGATGGAAACCCGCATGGCGTTCGACCAGGACTTCATCGGCTTTGCAGCTGACCGCACCAAGGCCTGCGGACAGGTGTTCAACCTTACTCGCGGCACAATCAAGCAGAGGCAGACGTTCCGCTTCGACGCAGCAGCAGACTTGGTACCCCAGTTTTTGCGCGAATACTATTCTTATGCGCACATCCCTGAGGAAATCGTCCTTGCGCAGGAGCTTGAGGAAGCGCCAGCACTTGAGGAATATTTGTCCTCCAAGGCGGGAAAGAAAGTGCACATCGTAGTTCCAAAGAAAGGCTCGAAAAAGGAACTTTTGGACTTGGTGGAAAAGAACGCGGCAATCGCATTGAACACAACAGTATCGCCTGCACTTGGTGAGCTAAAGTCCGCACTCAGGCTGCCACTGCTTCCGCGTGTGATGGAGTGCTTTGATATCTCCAACCTCGGAAAGGAAAACACAGTTGCAAGCATGGTGCGGTTCAAAGACGGCTCTCCTGACAAGGACAACTACAGGCAGTTCAAGATGAGGACACTGACCGGGCAGAACGATTTCGACGCAATCAAGGAGGCAGTCGGCAGGAGATACCGAAGGCTTCTTGAGGAAAACCAGCAGCTGCCTGACCTAATCGTCATCGACGGAGGAAAGGGCCAGCTGCATGCTGCCATTGAGGCTTTGCTTGAACTGGGCGAGCGCGACATACCCATCATCTCGCTTGCAAAGAAAAACGAGGAAGTCTACCAGCCCACCCGCAGCATGCCGATTGTGCTTGACAAAAAAAGCGCGGGACTGAAGCTATTGCAGGCAATACGCGACGAGGCGCACAGGTTTGCAAAGCGCTACCACACCAAGCTGCGAACTGACGAATTCATAGTGGACTTGGAAAGAGTAAAGTGAATTTCGAGTCCGATAGAAGCAAAATACAAGAATTTTGCTGTATCGTGGAAAAAAAGGAAGAATAAAATAAAAGAAAGTAGTGCCTAACTCATTCTGCTTCGCGTGCAGCCGAAATCTACTTGCACCAGAAGCACCACGCCTGCCCCTTGCAGAAGCACCACCATGAATTCGGGTTGCTGACCACAAGCCCGGTTGCGGGCAAAGTGCCCCTGGTCACGACGTTTGCGGGCGCAAACGCAGTCGCGTTCTGGGCCACGCTCCTTATCAAAAACTGCGTGCGCACTACCGACTTTGCATACTCTATCAGGAGGCTTGTGGAGGCGACGGACACTATGCGCGAGCCGCGGTCGGTGACGAAGTTGGCCGCCTTTGAAGGCGCGTCGTTGGTGGACGAGTTATAGCCAAGCATCGTCGCGGTAGGCGAGCCTATGGAGTTGACGAACTGGCCGCCATTCCCCTGGCCGGGGTCTATGAGCGCGCAGATGTAGCGAACGTCGCCGGAACTGTCCGAGGAGAACTCGCTCACGCACAGGAAGCTCTGGTTCGCAGAGTAGCTGAAAGTGATGGACGCGGACTCGGAAGACGAATACGCGTATGCGGGTATGGCCGGAAGCATCATCCAGTAGCCGTTGCTGCCCTGGATGAGCGGAGTGCCTGCGGCCGCAGTCACGCCGGTCGTGCCGGGAAGGTCCGCAAGGGCTATGCGGATAATCGAGCGGTTGATGGTGGTGTTTCCGGACGAGTAGCGGAACACCTCCGGGACCCCGCTTACGATCTCGACGAAAGGCCCGGTCCACGTGCCTGCATCGCTGTACTGCATCGTGCTGTTCTGGATGTTGATGTTGAGCATGTCGTAAGTCGTGTTCGTGGTCGCAAGGCCCTGGTAGGTGAGCTCGAAAGCGGGCTCTCCGGGAAGTATGGTCATCGAGTCGTTAGCCATCAGCTTGTCGCCCGGACGCGGGTTGGGGAACGTGGAATACAGGAGCAGCCTGCTGATTGCCGAGGAATTGCCCGAAGTCGTGCTGGTTATGTCGGCATACCAGTACGTGCTGCTTGTCGAATCGACGTTCAGGTTCTTTGACAGCGTAAGCACGCGCGACATCGCGGTAACGTCGGCGCGGGGCGTGGAGTTCTCGTCAAGATATACGCGGTTCACGCGCAGGGTGACGCCGCTGACGTTCACCTGGTTGCCGGTCACAAGCTGCGCCACCATCGCGCCATCCGCCGGCGTCTCGACCTTGAAGCTTGTAAGCTTCGGCACCCCGCGCACCGAGCCGGTCATCGAGAACTCGGAAAGCGTGGCCTTGGAACTGGAGCCTATCCACAATACGTCCCCCGGAACCATTCCGGCTGCGCTGGAAAGGACCTTGCCAAGCATTATCGAAGTGACGTTTTCGCCGTTCGAAGTGTAGTCGAGCACCAGCCAGTCCGAACCGAGCATGCGTATCACGGTGTTCGTCTCGACGCGGTCGGCCTCGTCGCAGTTCGCGGAGCTGTTCGCGGTGTACCAGCACAGCGGGAGCGGGCTGCTGAATGACATGGAGTACGACGCGCGCGGCTTGTCCGCGATTACAGAATAGCTCGAGCCACTGTCATAGCGCGCGTAGGCTCCGACGTAGACGTCCTGCGTCTCGGTCACGCTGACACCGCGGCTGTTAGGCACGCTGAAGCTTGAAAGCGCGGAAAACGAGCCGGACGATATGGAAAACGCCGCGCCGGTGTCGGTGCCGCCGTCGTAAAGCGTGCTGGTCGTGCGGCCGCCCTGGTTGTCAAGGTAGTCGTTGATGTAAGTGCTGAACGTGTAGTTCACTATGGGAGTCGGCGAAGCTGCTGCGGGCCTTGGCGAGGGGCTTGGGGAAGGCGAAGGCAACGGGCTCGGCGAGGGGCTCGGGGATGGGCTGGGGGACGGCTCGGGGGACGGGCTTGCCTCCACCGCAGGGCTTGGCGAAGGCTCAGGCAAAGGCGAAGCGACCTCAACAGGGGACGGCTGGACCGAAGGCGCAACCGACGGCAGGGCCGAAGCTTCAGGAGCGGGCGATGACTGCGGGCTGCCGGAAATGTCGATGCATCCCGCAAGCAGAGATGCGGATGCGAAGATTAGAAAGAATGCAAAAAACTGCCGGTAATCCATGTGGTTCCCCTCTGGAGGAATAACACTTTGGAGGTATATAAATGCTAGAAAAAGACAGCTGCCCGCTGCTGGCTGAAGCGGTTGAAAATAATAAAAGAAAAAGAGGAAAAAAGGAAAAGAAAATGGGAAGGCCTTAATGGGAGCCGAACCTCAGCGCCCGTATTTTCCCATCATTTCCTTGATTTGCTTGGTCATGGCAATCGCGTTCTTGTGGTCGCGCTGCCACATGTTGCGTCCGAAGATTATTCCGGTCACGCCGGCCTTCATCACGGTCTCAAGCTTCTTGACCAAGTCCGAGTCAGGCATCTTCTCGCCTCCCGAAATAAGGACCATGGTGCGTCCTGCTGACTCCACCACGCGCTTGACGCGCTCCTCCTCGGTTGCGGACTCAAGCGCAAGGTACTGCTTGTAGTCGTCGTCCTTGCTGCAGAGCTTCTCGTAATCAGCAAGCTTTTCGGGCTTGACTTTCTTGGGGATGTTGACCTTCACGATGTCAGCGCCAAGCTCGTTTGCAACACGTGCCGCATAATCAACTGCATAGAGCGATGTCTGTCCGCCCTTCTTGTCAACTGCCTCTCCGCGCGGGTAGGACCACACTATGAGGGGCATCCCGAACCTCTCGCACTCGTTGCGAACAGCAGTAAGCTGGGCGATGTCGCGGTCCTGTGCGGGCGAGCCAGTGTAGAGCGTGTAACCCACTGCGTCAGCTCCAATCGCAACTGCCTCCTCAACGGTGCCGGTGAGAGGCGAGAATGCCTGCGCATCCGACGGGATGGTGGTCTTGCCGTTGAGCTTGAGCACAAGTGGGACCTCTCCTGCGTACTCCTTCATGTACTTCCTTGCAAGGCCGATGTGAACAGCAACTGCGGAGTAGCCGCCTTCCTTTGCAAGCTTCATCACGTACTCCGGGTCCTTGCTTATTGGGTTTGGGAAGAAGTCAACCGGGCCGTGTTCCAGTCCCTGGTCGTAGGGAAGAATCATCAAAGTGCCGTTGCGGGGTCCGTGTTCGTACAAAAGACGGTGCAACCTCGTACGCTTGCCGAGGCTCACGTCGAGGTCCTTGAGTGCAGGTGCCTTGAATTCAGTTGCCATTTCCTAAACCTACCTCCAATAATCGTGTTTTAGAATTATGCCAGCCGCCGGTTTTTATTTCGCCGCCTTAGGCTTGGCATTGTCCTTGTTGTCTTCCCTAATCTTGTGCCAGTAGTCGTGCGACTGGCTCGAAAAGTGGTGCTGGGACTCCACGAAGCGCATCGTCCCGGTCTGGCCGTCTATGGACACCGAACTGATGGTGGTTCCGTGCTCTGCAAAGCGAACTCCCTTGATGAGCGGGCCGTCGGTGACTCCGGATGCAACGAAGATGGACTGGTCGCCCCTGACCAGGTCGTCAAGCTTCAGGGTGCGTTCGGGGTCGCCGATGCCCATCTTGATTGCGCGCTCGCGCTCCTCGGGCTTTCGGTACTTGAGCTTTCCCTGCATGTCGCCGCCAAGCGCCTTGAGCGCAGCAGCGGCAAGAACGCCTTCAGGCGCGCCGCCGATTCCAAGGAGCATGTCGATGCCCGAATAATCGAATACGGTTGAGATTGCGGCTGACACGTCGCCGTCGCCTATTAGCCTGATTCGCGCGCCTGCATGGCGCACCTGGTGTATGAGGTCCTTGTGCCTGTCGCGCTCAAGGATGATTACTGTAAGCTCTGCAGGGTCCTTGTCGAGCTTGTCTGCAACCGAGTAGATGTTGTCCTGCACGCTTGCGTTGATGTCGATTGCACCTTTGGCCTTGGGGCCAACTGCAATCTTGTCCATGTAAGTATCAGGTGCCTTGAGCAGGGTGCCCTTGGGTCCTGCTGCCATCACTGCGATTGCGTTAATCCCGCCCTTTGCGCAGATGTTGGTGCCTTCGAGGGGGTCAACTGCGATGTCGATTTCCGTTCCAGTGCCCTTGCCGACGTGCTCGCCAATGTAAAGCATCGGAGCCTCGTCGCGCTCTCCCTCGCCGATGACGATTTCGCCCTTCATGTCCATTACGTTGAAGGCGTCGCGCATTGCGGTGACTGCAGCCTGGTCGGCGGCTTCGTTGTCGCCCCGTCCCACCCAGTGCGCTGATGCGTATGCCGCAGCCTCGGTGACGCGAACAAAGTCCAGTGACAGGTTATGGTCCATTTAGTATACACTCCCCTATTTGAGTTGAAATATGCGCACAATACGCCTTGCAAGGATTTGACGGGAATGAGAAAGAGGGCGATTTTGGCTTCCA
>Ga0074198_1000348_pt1 | contig 54540 bp, 45 predicted proteins | sample EPASupsiteSAE323_FD_64527 | JGI IMG/M metagenome (GOLD analysis project Ga0074198, IMG submission 64527) | Bioremediated contaminated groundwater from EPA Superfund site, New Mexico - Sample SAE3-23 | ecosystem: Environmental > Aquatic > Deep subsurface > Groundwater > Contaminated ... | reverse complement strand
TGATAGCAGAGTCTCCTCGTTGGCAGAACTAAGACCCAACTGGTCTATGCGAATCAGTGCCGCCGCCCGGTCCAGTATGCGCAAGACCATTTTTTCTCCGTATGCGGTGGGCAGCGTAGAACAGCGAAAATCAATTTCCCGGCCTTCAATGTCAATACGAAAACGTCCGTCCTGAGGTATGCGTTTTTCTGAAATATCCATAGCGGCGATTATTTTTAACCGTGATACTACTGGAGCCAGGATGCTTGTCGGCAGATTCATTACTTCAAATAATTCACCGTCCAGGCGAAATCGTACTCTCACCTCTTCCACCCGGGGTTCGATATGGATATCACTGCATCGGCCTTGTACGGCTTGCGTCAGGATGGAATTAACTAATCGAACAATCGGAGCGTCTTCGTCAATTTTGACAGTCTGCAGGTTGTGGCGGGAGGCGGCAGCTTTTTCTTCCGGGCTCAATTCCCTCAGGATTTTTTCGATATCCGGATCCAGCCGGAAAGCCAGATACTGCCGGATGGCTGTATCGATCTCAGTTTCACTGGCCAACATGGGAACCACGTCAAGACCGCATGCCATGCGAACATCATCAATCGCCAACTGGTCGAAGGGGTCAGCCATAGCCATGGTAAGGACTTTCATGTGCTTTGAAATAGGTAGTATCTTATGTAGGCGAATAAGTTGGGGAGGCAATAGCCCAATTATTTCAGGGTCTATATTCAGCTTGCTCAATTGAATATGGGGAATACCTAGCATTATTTCCAGGGTTTCGAGCATTTGCTGCTCGGTGATGACACCGCTGTTTACCAGGATTCGCCCCAGTTTGCTGCCGTTTTGTTTTTGTTCCTGTAAGGCTGTTTTTAGCTGCTCCCCGGTAATCAAACCCAGCTCAACCAGTACTTCTCCCATCATTTTCCGTGGCAGCACTACATCAAGCCCCCTGAAAAATTTTATTATTATAATTTTATTACATTCTTTTTCTATAGACTACAATAATTCTTGGGATTAGAATATATTCGTCATAACAATATTTTATTCCAAGATGATTTGTTGAATAATTAGATTTTTTTATATTTATATGCCCTCTTGCGCAAGATTAAAATGGTATATAATATTTTTAAATGTCAAACACTTTGATTTTTCTTCAATCGAGTTAGCATAGCTTTACACAAAATATGCAACACAGCTAGGAGTGTTAAAATGGAAAAGTTGGACCTCGACACCATAATTAAGTATGTCAACGACCTGCCATCACTTCCCCATCTGGTGAATGAAATAATTCAATTGACTGATGACCCAAAGGTCACCGCCCGGGATATCAACGAGGTTCTCAGCCGAGACCAGGGCCTGGCTGCTAAAACTTTACGTATGGCCAATTCAGCATACTATGGTTTTTCACGTCACATCTCGACCGTGAAGGAAGCAACAATCTGCCTGGGTTTGAAGACAGTCCGCAGTATTGTGATGGCTACTTCAGTAAATGATATGCTAAACAAAAAGCTAGAAGGTTATGGATTAGACAAAGGTAAACTATGGGAGCATTCTCAGTACTCGGCCATAATAGCCAAGCAACTGAGCAATAAGGCTAAAAAGGCAGGTTTTGAGCCCGAAGTAGCCTATACCGCAGCCCTTCTACATGATATCGGAAAAATTATCTTAAACGACACTATGAAGAATGCCTATCCTGAAGTTGTGGACTTGGTGAATAATAAATGTGTCACGTTTACCGAAGCGGAAGCTGACGTTATGGGATTTGATCATGCTATGGCCGGAGCTCGGGTGGTTGAACGCTGGAACCTCCCCTCGGAACTGGTTGAGGCCATTGCCTGTCATCACGCCCCCGAATTGGCTGGCGAACATATCCAACTGGCCACCATCATATTTATTGCCAATGCAATAGCGTTACGCCTGGAAAAAAACTCTTCGCTGGAATTGACCGATCTTCTTCAATATAAAAAATATCTGGATTTAGTTGGCCTGGATATTGAAGAGACCCTAAAGATTGTTTCGGAGATAGGGCCGTTTGAAGTCTAGAATTCTATTTGACTAGCTTGATAAAATCCAAAAAATATATTGCGTAATTCATAAAAGTACTGGATGTACATAATAGCGATATCATGAATGAAATGCTTAAATGAGAAATCAATATATCCCCCAATACCAGTTGATAATTTGGTAGCCCCACATGATAGAAATAAAACAAGCTATTACAATAAAAGGTCCAAAGGGAATCAAGGATTTTCGAGAAGTAATTTTCAGAGCCAGCAGTAGGATTCCTACCCCTCCGGCAATTAAGACTGACAAAAAAAGAGTTAATATAGTCAACCGCCAGCCCAGAAGAAGGCCTAGCGGCAGCATAAGCTTTATATCTCCCCCCCCCATTGCTTCATCGCTGTTAAAAATCAGGGAACCCAACACCGCTACCATCAATAAAAAGCCTGAGCCAAGCAATGCTCCGAGAAAGGGATTCCACCATCTAGTGTCCCCATAAATATCCAGAGGGACAAAGGCATTAGCTAAGGCAACGACAAGGGCAGCGATGGCGGCTAGCATAACCAGTTTATTAGGTATAATCATGTGTTCAAGATCGATAAAGAAGACGACTATAAGAATCGACATTAGAAATGCATATATCATGAAAGCCGGGGTTAAACCATACATAATATATTGCATTAGAAAAACTATTCCGGTGAGCAGCTCGATTAAGGGATAACGAAGCGATATAGGACTTCCACATGACCGGCAGCGGCCGCGCAGCCCCATATAACTGAAAAGCGGGATCAGATCAAACCAGGACAGGTTATATCCGCATTCGGTGCAATGAGATGCCGGATAAATAATAGACAGCTCCCGGGGTATCCGGTAAATACATACATTCAGAAAAGAACCGACGATAAGACCAATAATAAAAGTGAGAAATTCAAGCATAGTGACCTCGCAGCACGAAAAAGTGGGTGGGTATTGGCTAAAGTTTATCATTGATACCATATATAAGCAATCAATATATCTTAGGCTCTGAGTACCTTGCTGAGGAAAGATTGAGTGCGTGCATTCTGCGGACTGTCAAAAATATGCGCGGGGGTGCCTTCCTCGACTATACCTCCTTCATCCATAAAGAGTACCCGGTGTCCGACTTCACGGGCGAATCCCATTTCATGGGTAACCACCATCATGGTCATACCCTCATGCGCCAGATCGCGCATAACGGCTAAAACCTCACCGACCATTTCGGGGTCCAGGGCCGAAGTGGGTTCGTCAAACAGCATTACTTTGGGCTGCATGGCCAATGCACGAGCAATGGCCACCCGCTGTTTTTGGCCGCCGGACAGCTTATTGGGGTATATTTGAGCTTTATCCGTAAGCCCCACCTTACCCAATAGCTGCATGGCCCGGTCTTCCGCGTCTGATTTGCTGAGTTTCAGGATCTTTATCGGGGCCAGTGTTATATTTTCCAGGGTTGTCTTATGCGGAAACAGGTTAAAATGCTGGAAGACCATACCGACCTGCTGCCGCACCTTGTCGATATTGACTCCGGGATCAGTCACTTCTTCCCCGTCGATGTAAATACGCCCGGAATTGACCTTTTCCAACTGGTTAACACACCTTAGCAGGGTGCTTTTGCCTGAACCGCTGGGACCAATGACACATACGACCTCGCGCGGTTTGATGTGACAGGTCACCCCTTTGAGTACTTCAAGGTCGCCAAAGCTTTTGTGTATATTTCTTACCTCTATCATCCGGTTGCCAGCCTCCTTTCCATGTAATCCCCGAATATGGCCAGGAGTTTGGTCATAACAAAATATATAACGGCTACGGCGCCCCAAACCCAAGCGGGTTCCCAACTGCTGGCATAGACCAGTTTGCCCCGCAGGGTCAGTTCGGAAACGCCGATAATGGAAACCAGTGATGTATCCTTTAACATAGCGATAAATTCATTGATAAGCGGGGGTATAACTACCTTATATGCCTGGGGCAATATGATATGCCACATGGTTTGGCGATAATTCATGCCCAGAGACCGGCCGGCTTCCATCTGACCCGGATCAATGGCCTTAATGCCAGCTCTTACTATTTCAGCGATATAGGCGCCACTGTTTAAGGTGCAGGCCACCACCGCCGATGTAAATGCGGTAAAATCGCCAAACCAGGGCAGGATGCCGAAGTGCAGCAGCAGGATTTGCACAAACAGCGGGGTCCCTCTAAAGAAATCGATATAAATGGTGGCCAGAGCATAGGTTATCTTGATGTGCTGAGCCAGCTTCAGTAAGCCCATAATCAGCCCCAGCACCATACCGAAAGCAACGGCCAGAACGGTTATCTCCAGGGTTACCAGGGCGCCCCACAGAAATGACGTGAAGTTGCCGGTAAGCACCTGAAAGCCATGAATATCGGTCAGGTTTTGCAGGATGTTGCTGGCAAAAACACCCGGGATAAGCTGCTCCATATGATCCTCCCAAAGTTTAGACAGTAAACAGAGAGCGCGAGTTATATCCCGCGCTCAGACCGTCAAAAAACGCGAATCTCTTCGTTACAAGAAACCCCCGCTCAATCAACGTACCCCAGTACGCCTCAATCGCGGGGCTTTCTTGTGCCTCGACCTTCACGCTTTTTGCTCGGTCTGCCTGCTTTTTTGATCAATGTACCTATTTAAACCATTTATCATATATCTTATCGTATTCACCATTGGCTCTAATCTTATCCAGACCATCGTTTATTACTTTTAGGAATTCGGCATTACCCTTCTTCACAGCAATGCCATACTGATCCTGAGCGGAAAACATTTCCCCGACCATTTTTATCTTACCTTTGCCCGCAGTCATAATATAGTAGGCGGTAACTGCCTGGTCGTTAATAACCGCATCCAGACCGCCTTTATCCATCTCCATAAAGGCCTCGCCTACCGTATCATAATAAACAACCTTGGTATTAGGGTCTTTGGCCTTTACACTGTCAGCAGCATTAGCCCCGATAGTGGCAACCTGGCAACCAATCCGCTTGCCCTTAAGATTATCAAGTTTGCTGATGCCTTCACTGGCACTTGGTACGGCAATTATCAAACCGGCGTCAAAATAAGGCTTAGAAAAATCAACCGCCTTTTTTCTTTCAGGGTCCATGGAATAACCGGCAATTATACAATCGGCCTTGCCGGCATTTAATGCGGGTATCAGGGATTCAAAACCCATATGGGTAATCTCCACTTTATAGCCCTCGGCGGCTCCGATGGCTCTGATAAGATCCATGTCAAAACCGGTAAATTCGTCATTTTTGGTTTTAAATTCAAAAGGCGCAAACCCGGCTTCGGTGATTACCCGCAGGACCTTTTCCTTTTCCGGCGTTTGTTCAGCGGTTTTCTTTCCGCATCCACCGACAGCCAACAAACCTATTACCAGCAGGGCGGAAATGATAATAACGGTTGCTTTCTTCAATTCCCGAACACTTCCTTTCGTTTTCTAGGTTATATCGCTTTAATTATACATTCATGTGCTATATTCAACAAGTTGATATTACCCCGCTGGAGCATTATAACAATGATTTGAGCCTGGCTGGAATTCTTAATTGCTTCAAAAATAGTAATAACAATGGCTTTCTCTCTTGATGGCTGAGCGGATTGTTCATACTAAGAGAGAAAGCCATTGTTCATATATGACTCTGCTATCGTCTAAGGTTTTGTCTTTAGTCAATGGTACTGATTGGTTCCAATAATAATTCCTCGCGACTACATACTCCCTGGTCCAGGGCATTTTGCCGCAGAATCAAATAGAGCTCGGCATTGGCAGCATTGATATAGGGCAATACAAATAGTACGCCTATAAACAACGCCAGAACACCCAATATGACCCAGCCGATAAATGACAGATCCAGAACAAATATCCCCCATTTATGTCCCGAAGTCATACGGGTACTGAGTTCCAGAGCTCGTTTGTAACCTATATTGGGATTGTCGGCCAGGATATACGGTACCATCCGGTAAGCATAGGCCATAACGATACCAGGAATAATCAGCAGAAGATACCATAATAAATTCATTAACGCGCGCCAGAACATAGATTTGACTACATCCAGATAGCGGGTCTTGTTAAAAATGAAACCAAGATGATTCATATCATAGCGGTATTGTTCGGCTTCAATAAAGTATCTTCTGCCGCCAACCTCCAAGGGATAGCCGACAAAGATGCGGAAGGCCAAAAAAATCAGCAGCCCAATGCAAACCGCCGCAATAATCAGCGCGATAATGGCAGTTGAAAACATCTCGCCGCATGGTCCGGCCGGAAACATGGAATTAGCAGAGCCCCCCGAGCCCCCGCTATTCCAATTGAAATTAAAGCCGCCGCCATTTCCGCCAACAACTGCGATAACGAGGCTTATCAAAAATGCCTTCCAGTAACTGACCCGCAGGTTCTCCCAAGCCTTTGATTTCACTTCACTTCTAGTCCACATAGCGGGCATCCTTTCATATATTGTTATTTTTGTCCTTCTTGTTACCTATAATAAACAGTATGACAAAATACTTCAATATATTCATAAGGCCCTGTAATCTATACCAACGAAAATATATTAGGAGCAATCGGGCATCTTATCATATTTTATAGTACGATAGAGCTTTTGAAAGCTCTTCTTCCGTTCTGGTTTCTCGGCATACATCATATTATCAGCCTGCCGGAATACCTCACTCATAGTTACTTGCGGTGAATCTTTGAAGGAATGCCCGATGGACAAACTCAGAGGATAGCGCGGATTATTCTTATTAAAATGGTCAATGTCATGGCGCAATCGTTTAACGGCGGCTTCCAGTTCATCAGCATTACTATTTCGGATTAATACCGTAAATTCATCCCCGCCTATACGGGAAACAATTTCTTCATGTTCAAAACAGGACTTCAAGACCCTCGCGCAATCCTTCAGCAGGTAATCTCCCGCTTCATGCCCCAGATTGTCATTGATTATCTTCAGACCATCTACATCACATACGATCAGCCCCACCTTGCTTTCGGCTGAATTATCAATATTCCGCATCTCCTGTTCAAAAACAAAACGGTTGAACACACCAGTCAGAGGATCATGGATACTGATATATCGAAGTGACTCTTCGGCAATTTTGCGGCGGGTTATGTCAATGTCGGTGCCGTCAATACGGGCTATGAAGCCATTGGCATCATTGGTGAAATGGGCGCGGCGGGCGATCCAGTGTTTCTCCCCATTTGGCAAGTTCAGGGGATACTCCATCTCAAACCATCCTTGCTGCAGCAGAGTGTTAAAGTTTTCGACTAAGACTGAATGACCGGCATGTAACAGCTGGTAGCCGTTGTGAGCATCCTCATAGATTTCCGCCAGACTGTAACCATAGACATTTTCTGCCGATGGGCTTATATATAATAATTCAAAGGTATCGGGACTGACCGACCAGATAACATCCTGTACCGAATTTAAAATGCTGTCCAACTGGGCCTGCCGCGCCAGCAGATCCTGTTCTGTACGCTTTTGAATACTGATATCTAAAAGCAAACCCTTGATTGAGGCAAGCTGCCCCTGCTCATCGACTACCGGAACGGTCATATCGGTTATCCATTTTATCTGTCCCTGTCCGGATACAATGCGATATTCATGAGTTTCGGCCTCCAGCTTTTGCATAACAAAACCACTCGATTCCATATAGGAGGGTAGGTCTTCGGGATGAATCAGAGCGGACCAATTCAGACGCCCTTCCAGGAAGTCTCTTTCTTCGTAACCGGAGATAGGAAAAACGGCACCCAAATAGTAATTGGCCGAGCCATCTGGTTTAAGGGAGTAGACAATCAAATTGAGCGCCTTGAGGTAGTCGCCGCTTCGTTTTAAATCAATGCGTTCGCTAAGCCGCCAATCAGACAATTCTTTTTTAAGGCGTTCATTCTCGGTTTGTAGTTTATTAATTTGTTCAAGCAGCGCCTGATCTTTTGCCGAATTATTCATTTCGATACCCTCTTATGTATTCGGTGTACGAGGCAGCAGCATATTCAAATCTCTTTCGGTTAATACTTCGACCGGAATAATCGTAGTCATCTGCGATAAATCAATTTCATAGGGCTGTTTAACCCGGCGCATGAGATTATCCACTACAATACGGATTAAAGGTCTTTGTGGGTTTAAGGGGTTATTCTCCGTAACAATCCCAATTTCTCCAGTATTCAATCTAATAAAGGAACCCACCGGATAGGTGGCAATATTGGCAATAACCGCTGTCACGATCCGGGGATCAAAATAGATCCCTGACATATGTTTGAGTAGTTTTATGGCTTGATTGACCTGATACGGCGGACGATTAGGCCGGTCGGTCATCAGGTTGTCATAAGTATTGGCAACAGCTACAATACGGGCATATTCGTGGATATCATTACCGGCCAACTGCCGGGGATAACCCTTGCCATCCCAGCGCTCATGGTGCTGGTAAGCTATGTGGGCCGATAGCAGCGACAGGTCGCCGTACTGCCGGATAATTTGATAGCCCAGCTCAGGATGGCGGCATAGCTCGGCAAATTCTTCTTCATTAAGATTTCCTGTCCGTTTAATGATATCTGAATCAATCTTGGACTTGCCGATGTCATGCAGCAAGGCTCCGATACCCAATTCCTTTAAACGAGTATCATTATAGCCCAGGGTGATTCCGGTCATTATAGTCAAGGTACATACACTCACCAGATGATAAAAGATAACATTATCCAGGGTGGCTATATCGGTAATGGTCATCAATACATTATTGTTATCGAGTATTTCATCCAATATATTATTTACTACCGAGCGCAAAGCAACCGTGTTGAGTTTGCGCTCCTGCTGCAGGTTGTTGAATGACTGTTTAACCAGTTTCACCGTTTTTATCCGGGTCTCTTCAGATATAATGTCCTCGTCATCCAGATCTTCGAAATCCGGATCTATTATATAAACATATTTTACCCCGATATCATATAAACGCTTTATGTAAAAATCATCGAGACATACGCCGGCTCTAAGCAGGATATGCCCTTCGCTGTCGATAATAGTTCGGCCTAAATACATACCTTCCAGAGCATAAGCCAGAGGGATTTTACGCAAGGTATTCACCATCCATATTCATAATTCAGACTAGTCCTCTGTTAAACCTAATTCTATATATTCTTGCCGGTAAAATTCATGTATGCCTGCGTTGTCGTCAATCGCAATACATCCAGTATTACTCTTTCCTCTGTCATGAAAATGCTTATTAGAACATGAACTGATGAACGAAGACCACTCCCAGTTTCTTGCTTTCTGTAACTTAGGTGACTCCCTACGGGTCATGCAGGGTCTAGCCTTGTCCTACAAGAATTTTTCTCGGCAAATAATATACACATTTAGATTTAACAGAGTACTGAGGATCAGCGTAACAAAGTACGCAATCCAAAAATCGCTCATTAAGATTGTCGCATATTGTCGATGAATAGTGTAGGCCACTGTAATAAATAAAGTGATTAAACTTTAAATATTTTCCGTGCAATAAACGAAGCCGACGGTTCCCAAACCGGTGTGAAGCCCGATGACCGGACCGATGGAACATATCCTGACCGGACGCCCATAGCGGTTTTGCAGGGCATCGCGAATACTCAGGGCCTTGTCCGGACAGTTTATATGGTGGACAATAATCTCCTCCAGGCCATATTTCTTATAGTCTTCATCGATAAGTTGGAGCATTCTCTTGACAGCGGCTCCGGTTCCCCGAGCCTTTTCGTAAAGATGGGTCATGCCGTTTTTCATATCTACCGTTAATATCGGGCGTATATTTAAGATGGTACCCAAAAGGGCCGAGGCGGTTCCCATCCTTCCGCCTTTCTTCAAGTATTCCAGGGTCTCGGGAACAAAGTAGAAATGGACGCGTTCTCTGACATATTCCGCCGCTTTGATAACCGAGTCCAGATTCCCCCCTAGCTTGGCCTTGCGGGCGGCGGCTATAACCTGCAAACCAAGCGCCATGCAATTGGTATGGGAGTCAAAGATCTCAATTCTGGCCCGGGGTAATTCCTGCAAAACCCGCTCCCGCGCGCTCAAGGCCGTGGCATAGGTTCCGCTCATGGTTGAAGAAATAAATATGGCGGCAATATCATGACCTTGTTCCGCCAATGTATAAAAGCGTTCATATATTTCACCCGGAGTAGGTTGGGACGAGGTGGGAATAATTCCGGTTCGCTCAATCTTTTTATAAAAATAATCGTAGTCTACTTCAGTTTCTTTAAAGCTTTCATCAGGGAAATGCACAGTCAGCGGAAATATTTCAATATCAAGTTCCTGTTGAGTATCAACATCTATATATGAAGTACTATCGCTGATTATCTTAACGGCCATTAATACAACCTCCTCTTGTCAGATACTCAGTAATTCGAGAGACCATCGTAAAATCCTGCATAAGAGCGACTTAAACTATTAACAGAAAAACATATTTCTTAATGTATAAACATAATATATATTGGTAAGTTTATTATTATTAAAATATATCGACGGAGGATGGATATTTATGATGTCATATCAGGATTTCCAGGAGCTTTCCCATGATGAGAAGCTTACATATCTGACTAAACTCAGATCTGAAAGCAGTATCAATGATATTCTGGAGCAATGGGGTATTACCCGTCCAGTCTACTACGCTATAGCTCACGAGGTAGGACTTCCCTTAAAACGCAGGGGGACTGGTAAGACCGAGCAGAAAGCCCCGGTGAAACGACCCCGCAAAACCAGTGTCCCCATGCCAATTGAAGAACCGGTTAATGGAAATCGAGTAAGCTTCTCTATCGATACATCGGGGCCGCTCAGTTTGGTCAGCAATATACTTAGCGCGATAAGTGATCTGGACAACAAACCAGTTCACGTAAAGATGGATGTTGAAGTTTTATAACACTTCAGAACAGGGTCCTTCTCTTAATGGGGAAGGACCTTTTTTATTGCCTGCACACATAAAATATAATTATCGATATTACTTATAGAAAATATACAATATAATAAAATCATAATATGTCTTTATCTGCAGGTAAGAAAGGAGCAGTAGTCATGTTGGACATTAAGGTTGAGGATAACATTATTATTGCCAAGTTGGACAACCAGAAAACAAACTCTATAAGCTATGAATTATTGCAGCAATTGGACGGGTTATTGGATCGTATCAACGATGAGGAAGCTATAAGAGGCCTAATATTAATCGGGGCCGGACGCTTTTTCTCCAGCGGTTTCTCCTTGCCGGAACTTACCGTTTTCACCGAAGCGCAACAGCCCATTGACTGGTTCTTATATGAAGAACAGGTTCTATTGAAGCTTTTTACCTGTTCAAAACCGGTTATCTCCTGTCTCAACGGACACGCCGTGGCCGGAGGAATGATCTTTGCTATGACCAGCGACTATATAATTGCCTTAAATAATGACCGTATCAAGATCGGCATGAGTGAGATAAAGATCGGTTTGTCCCTTACACCTATCCAGGTCGAGGTTATGCGCTGGGGACTTAGCAGCATCAGGAATTATAAAGATATCATCTTTAAAGCGGAAAACATCAATCCGCTACGGGCATTGGAACTGGGTATAGTAGATGAACTGGTGGATCAGGAGGAGCTTTTGCTGGTCCGGGCCAAACAGAAGGTTTGCTCGCTCATCGACACCCCCAGTCGTCCCTTTATCCGCTTGAAAAAAAGCCACCGGCGGCCGGCGGTTATCACCATGCAGAGAATGCTGGAGGAATGTGATTGGCAGCCTTTTGGCGATTCCTTCGTAAGTGAAGCTGTCAAGACAACTCTTATCGCCGTACAAAAATCTATGGAGTAAAACTATAAACAAGATAACAGGCCGATGACAAGAGTGAAGATCAAGGCGTGTGATAAAACCGCGCTTGAGGCGTACTGGCGTACGTTGATTGAGCGGTTTTATCACAACAACGCAGAGATTCGCTTTTGTCATCGGCCTGGGGCGCATTTTAAAATGCGCCCAATTCGTTTATCGAATAAAAAATTTCATTGGCAAAGGTCGTGCAACAGGTGCCGTCGCTGGTATTGGCTTTGCCGTCGCCCATGGCGTTTACCTCCAGCCCCTCGGCAAAACAGAGATTGCTTTTGTTATATGTGCAGTTAGTTACGGAACATTTTACCTTCATTTGGGGAGCTTCCATCCGATTTCTCACCACCCTTGGCTCTTTTGAGTTATTATGCCCCGAGCCATGGTTTAATAAACCGGCGGTAAATAAATTAGTACCTTGTTAACTCTAGTCAGGCAGAATAATTACCATTCCCGGTTCTAAGTCATCTTGATTTCTCAATAGTTTCGGGTTGGCGTCCTGAATCTTTCTCCAGTAGATGCCATCGCCGTATTTGTTGCGGGCGATCAGGCTCAGGGTGTCGCCCTGCCGTACCGTATAATAATTCTTTTTGTTCTTTGGCGTACTTACTGGCTGTTTGCCGGCTGGTTTAGCGACCGGTTGGGCAGCTGGTTTGACTTCCGGTTTTGCCTCGGTTGTGCCCTCCCCCACCTGAAGCTTGCCGGCTTCCACTTTTACGTTATCCCCACCTTGCCCGGCAATTACCATAGCCAGCCGGCGTTCTGCCTGATTGGCAACCTTGCCGGAAAGGACGATCTCGCTCCCTTTCATCTCCGCCTTGATCGCCCTATTCTTTAAGGCCGGCTCCGCAGCCAGATTTTGACGTATGACAGTTATATTCGGGTTTACCGCTTCGGTTTTTGGTTCTTTGACATAAGGCAGAGCAGCCATATAGCATAAAATCAGGACCAAAACACCTATCAGATATGGTCGGGCCTTCTGAAAAGTGCTTTTCTCCGGTGGGATTTCTTCAAACGCTTCATCATTATTATTGGTATTATTATCATTGTCATTACTATTATCAAGTATAACTTCAGTATCTTCTTTGTCTTGGGCACTTTCAAATACCGGATAGCCGCTTTTCGCATTATTGATAATATTCCTGAGTAATTTAGCATCCTTAATATCCGGGTCCAATTCAAATACATAATCCAGATATGACTGAGCCTCCTGGTAGCGTTCCATGGCTACCAGCACACAGGTGGTACCCAATAATGCCGGTACAAAATCGGGGTTCAGGGACAATGCCGTCATATAGTACTGCATCGCTCTGAGTAACTGGCCATTATCATATTCCTCCATGCCCTTGACACAAAGCTGTTCCGGTGAAGACTCACTGCCCCTGACCAGGGCGGGTTCAATACTGCATACCGGGCAGTCCTCGTCTGCCGGTTCCATATGGTTTCTACCAGTATCCATTGGCAATGTTCATCCCCCAGCTATAATTATTTGATATAAAAATCCCGGTTGCGGTTACGCTCCAGGTTTACCGCCGTCCCCGGCGTCAACTGTCCCAGATTGGTCTTTTCCAGGGTAGACGGCCACAAATTAAAAGTCAATAAATTATTTTGGTTTGATTGTATGGTAAGACATACCCCATTGACCGCTATCTCCTCCCCGCCGCGGATCTCCTCCGGAAAGCCGGAAGAGTCCAGAATCAGGGTTTCGAATTCCCCCTCTGCACCGAGCGAAATCACCCGGCCCTGTCCTTCAATTATACCGTAATATAGAATTTTATTGGCCATGGCAATCTCCTGGTTAAGTAAACCATTTAATCTTCGTACACCCGCCAAAACTCCTCTTCCGCCGACCAGTTGCAGGAATCCAGATAGCTTTTCGGCGGCTTTATTATCGTAGCCTGGCAGGAAGCGGTTACGGTTCCGTCGCTTAGCTGCAGTTCGGCCGCGACCTTGGCCCGGGTACGGTCCCGGCGTATGATCCAGCCGACGGCGGTCAACGGCTCCCCGGTGGGGGTAGGTTTGCGGTATCTGACCTCCAGGCGGGCGGTTACAAAAAGGTTGTCCTTGTCACCGTCCAGCATGATAGCACGTCCGGAGGTCTCATCCAGGATAGCACCGACAATGCCGCCATGCGCTACTCCGGGATAACCGTTATAGTGATCCGGAATAATGACTTCCGCCTTAACTCGTTCACTATCATTATCGTTGTAGAAATTCATATGTAGGCTATAGTCGTTTTCACGTCCGCAAATAAAACAGGTTCGGGAACTGGGTTGTTTATCCATTACAAGTTCTCCTCCAATAATAATATATTTTAGGATCTATTTGAGATCTCTTTTGATCATAACCGGCGGATGAGGCGCTTTGCGCCGGGAAGGGGCCTTCCCGCTCCTTAAAAAAATAATAAAGATTATTACGGTAAATATCGCTCCATATCGAGCTATCTCCATCCATCCGTTTATCAGGAGCAAGACGGTGGACAATAGTGATACTCCCCATACTATGGCCCAGGCGGCCATCTTTATGGAGCGGGTATTGTCGTCGAGACTATTACCTAGAGTTCTGAACGGGACATTCACCGTCAAATCACCGCGATCGGCCTTGCGGAGCACGGTTTCCGCCAGCGGCGGCAGTTGCACCAGTGACATACCCAGGCGCTTGGTCTGATCCTTGATTAGAGTAAAAATGCTGTTCTTGCCCGGTACAATTTGGTCTACATAGGGACGACACACGTCAATAAAACTTATTTGGGGATCCAGCCCTACACAAATGCCGTAAAGAGTGCCCAAGGCCCGTCCTAGAAAGGTGTAATTAGCAGGTATCTGAAAAGGCTGCTCATAGAGCAAAACCTCCAGGTCCTTCAAGAAGCCTTTGAGGTCAGTGTCCGTCAATTCTTCACCTGTTCCCAAAAAACCTTCCACAAAAACGCTGATGGCTCTGAGCAGGGCGTCGCTTTCCGCGTTAGTCCGAATAAAGCCCAGTTTGACCAGATAGGTTACCACCTGGGAAAAATCCCGGCTGACCAGTGCCAGCGACATCTCTACCAGGGTCTTTTTGACTGCCGGGGTAATGGTGCCTACCATCCCGAAATCCAACATAACTATTTTTCCCTCCGGACTCACAAAGAGATTGCCGGGATGGGGGTCGGCATGATAAAAACCATCGATTAAAACTTGCTTAACGTAACTAGCCAGGAGTTTTTCGGCCAGTTTGGCTCGATCTATACCAGCGGCGTCCAGTTGTTCCGTTTCATTTATCTTTATTCCGCCCAGATACTCCATGGTCAGAACGCGGGTCCGGGTGTATTCCCAATAGATGTGGGGAACTATGATGTCATTGTCATCAGAAAAATTCACCGCCACTGTTTCGGCATTATGTCCTTCCCGCACATAATCCAGTTCGGCCCGGATGGTTTCGGCAAATTCCTTATAGATGGCATCGAGATCAATAAAACTGTCCCAGTCGGTAAACATTTTGATAAGGCCTATAACCCGGGCTATGGCACGCAAATCAATGTTAACCAGTTTATCTATACCAGGTCTTTGTACCTTAACCGCAATCAAGCTGCCATTTTCCAGTCGGCCCTGATGCACCTGCCCCAATGAAGCGGAGGCCAACGGTTGCGGCTCGAGCCTATCAAATACTTTATCCACTGCCAGCCCGAATTCCTGCTCAATGACCAGCTTTATATCATCAAAGGGCTCCGGCCTAACTTCATCCTGTAAACCCGAGAGTTCAGCAATACTCTCCTGCGGAAGCATGTCCACCCGGGTGCTGAAGAACTGGCCGAGTTTTATCAGCAATCCGCCCATTTCCACCGCGGTAAGGCGAAATCGCCTGGCCTGGGTGGTATATAGCTCCCGCCGCCGGGCTTCAACCCAGTTGCCGCTGCGGAACATACGATAGAATTTCAAGGAATAAAAGGCCCAGAAGATACCTATAAATAAGCGCAATATGGTGAGGGTCCGTACAAGTCCTGACTGTCGCTTAAACATCATGCAAATGTCCGCCTTCACAATAATATTTATATTATAATATCCCCATTGACCTTTAACAAATTTATCCGCTACTGAGTACTAGTCGGTTGCGGGAGCTTTAAAACGAATGGTGAATCGGGTGCCTTCGCCGAGGGTTTCCACCTGAATAAAGGCTTGATGCCGCACCGCGATACTGTAGCAGACGGCCAGTCCCAATCCAGTGCCGGATTCTTTGGTGGTAAAGAAGGGTGTGAAAATGTGTGGCAGGATATCGTGGCTTATGCCGGTTCCTTCGTCTTGAACTATAAGCAGGATTTCATCGGTTTCCTCATCAATGGCGGTTTGCAAGTGAATGGTTTTCCCCTTCTCCATAGCGTCCAGGCCATTAAATATGAGATTAAGGATCAATTGACGGATCTCATTCTCATCAAGCAGAATGTCTGGGATCTCCTGCATTACGATATTCAGGTATTTCTCTTGATTTAAGGTATCGACTCTTATCAGCGGCGTTATGGCGATAATAATATGATTAAGGTTGTGCGAACGCAAATCTATTCGTTTATTTTTGGCCAGGGAAAGGAATTCGGTAATTATCTGATTGGCCCGATCCAGTTCTTCTATCATAATACCGAAGAACTCCTGATAGTCTTCCATGGCCTCAATTCCGTTAAAATACTGCAGAAAACCGCGAACACTAGTAATCGGATTGCGGATTTCGTGTCCGATACTGGCGGCAATTTCGCCCACGATATTCATCTGCTCAATTCTTGCCATCTCTTGGGACAATCTCTTTTGCTCGGTCATGTCAGTAAAAACACTTATCATACAGGGTTCATTATTCAAATCAATCCGCTCTGATGAGACTAAACCATCTATTATTTTGCCATCCTTGGCACAGAGCTGGATTTCCATATTGCGGACCGAGCCTGACTCTCTGACCGCTTGTACCAGTTTTAAACGTTCGTTGATGTCCGCCCATATCTTCAGAGCACCGACCGTCTTGCCTAAAGCATCTTCCCGGGAGTACCCGCTTAAAATGGTGAACTGATCATTTACTTCGATATAACGACCTTCGTCGAGGGTGGATATGGCCATCAGATTGGGACTGGCGGCAAAGGCTTTGGCAAACTTCTCTTCGGAAGATCGCAAAGCCTGTTCGGCCCCCTTGGCCAGAGTAATGTCAATAATTATGCCCATTATGGCCGGTCTTTGCTTGTAGTTGATGAGATCGGCCGATAAACAGCCCCAGATAAAACCGCCTTGTTTGCGTAAAATCCTCATTTCGTAGGATGGAATAGCTATGCCGTTCAGTCTTTCCCGAAAACGAGTTTTAACGGTTTCTCTATCGTCGGGATAAACAAAATCCCAGACCGGTTTGTTCAATATCTCATCTCTATCAAAGCCACTTAATTCGATAAAAGCCGAATTGACATAAACAAAATGATCGTCCTGCAGGATATAGATCAAGGCCGGGGCTCTTTCGGACAGGTCAAGAATGCGCGCGAGGCTTTCCGCGTCAAGCCGCCTTATATATTGGCGGCTGCCATACGGTTTTAACAGTGCCATGTGCTGGAATATATCCAGGGTATTTTGGGAATGTGACATATTGGCCAAGAAAACCTCCGCAAAGTAAGCAGTTTTACAAAACAATAGGGGCAGTTAAACTACCCCTACCGTCCTACATTATAATAGCTAATAGCTGATTATAATTTTTTGATTCTCAGCTTGCTTATCATCAGGAATGAGAGTAATACCATCCCCAGCATGATTACGGTCCCGTTAAGGCGTCCCGCCAACAGGGAAAGTACCGCCATCAATGCTCCGGCGATGGTGATGGGGACGCCCATAAAATAATGGTCGTCTCTGAGAACATTAAAGCGAGCCAATCGAAAACAACCGCAGGCGATATAGAATACCGAAAATAGCAGACTCTCATAACCCGCGCGGGAACTGAGTACCTGCGCATAAATAAGCACTGCCGGCGCCACCCCGAAGGAAACCAGATCGCAAAGCGAATCCAGTTCACGCCCCAACTCCGAAGTAGCGTCAAACCTGCGGGCGATTCTACCGTCCATTCCATCCATCATTACTGCCAGCAGGATAAAGATTGCCGCATAACGATAGCTCTCGTTTATCGTATATAGTATGGATAACGATCCGAATACGATATTTATCAGGGTTACAACATTAGCGCATCTTTTGGTTATCAAATCGGCCAATTATTGTCTCTCCTCCCCGGACCCGCTGCCCAATTTCGACCAGGATAGCGGTGTCTTTGGGTATATATAACTCAGTACAAGAGCCAAATTTTATGAGTCCAAAGCGGTCACCCGTTCCCAGCCGGTCACCCGGCTGGACCCAACAAACCAGTCTTCTGGCCACCAGGCCGGTGATTTGTACCACCAGCACTCGCCCATAATCCGAGGCAAATGCCAGGTAATTGCGTACATTAGTATCAGCGGCTTCCTTTTTATAAGCGGCCAGATAAGAAAAACCTTCCCGCTTGGTCCAATCAACTGTTGCTTTTATGGGAACTCGATTAATGTGTACGTTGAACAAGCTCAAAAATATGCTGATTTTAACAGCCTCGGCCTCAAGATATCTATACTCGTTTACCGTCTCGATGGCAAGAATTCTGCCGTCAGCCGGGGCTAGAATGGCTAGCTCATCCCCTGGTGCGTTTCTATGAGGATTCCTGAAAAAGAATCCGATAAATAGTGCCACCAGCAATGAAATAAGCGCCAATATTCTAAAAGTATAGTAATAACCCACACCGGCCAGAACCAGGAAAGCCAATATATAACCCCAACCCTCACGGGCTATAATATGGTCGTGTGACATGCGTCAACTCCTTTGTTATATAAACCTTAACATAAACCCTCTAGACTATAATATTACTTAATTGGACAACAGGCTAGTTAAATGTTTATTTAACGACAATCTCAAAGAAAAATCAGCATAAATCATATCGAGCAACCCCCTTGGATAATGTTTATGCATCTGCATTTACGCAAGCAAATCCCTTGGTAATGCAGGAGTCGACAAATAAACAAAAGTTTACCACGCTTGCCGTATAAGCTGACTAGCTAATCGTATTTTCGACAAAGATGGTCCGAATTGCCTTGGTCTGATTGGGCAAATAAACAAATAAAATCAGCGTCGCCCTCGTCTTTTGGTTATTATCCCGGGTAGGATCCAAGTTGAATGCTGCTAATTGCACCCGTTTGCTCAGTTCATATTTGCTGAGGTGACACCATTCCGGCAATTCTCTTCCTATAAATATTCTATCTTTGAGTAACTGATACAACTTGGCCTGACAGTCATAGTTTGAATTAGAGACAAGTCTTTCCGGCAAGGGTTTATGGCGATTGTTCAAAATATAATCATACCGGAGATACTCTTTGACAACATTCTCCTCTCCGGGGAATCTGTTTTCCACTAAGGAAATCAGCATATTATATTCGTCGGAACGCTTATGTCCCTGCAGGAACCAGGCATTTTCCTCATAGAACCGAGCCATATCCGCAAAGAAAGCAAACGGGGCATTATCGTATATATGCTCAACAATATAGGTGAGACCCTGCTGGAATTCCCCGGAGTTATAATAGCGGTCCAGCAAGGTTTCCACCTGGGCCAGCCGGATAAAATCAATATGCTCCATATATTTCGAACTCAGCACCTGGTAGGGTGCATGAGCCTGAAAAACATAGCCATGCTCCCGAGCGGCCTGGCGGAGTGTTGAGCCCTTCATCAGCTTCAGGAAGCCCAGTTGAATAACCTGCGGCTGCAGACGGTAGACGTCATTGAAGGAGCGACGAAAGTCAGTATAGGTTTCCCAAGGCAATCCGGCAATAAGATCAAGGTGCAGGTGGATATTGCCCCGGGTGGCCAGCTTTCGAACATTTTCTTCAAACCTTGCCATATCGCAGCTTCGGTTTACTGCCTGCAAGGCTGGACTAAAGGTGGATTGTATCCCGATTTCAAAGGCAAAGAGATTATGGGGAACCTGGAGGAGAAAGCTCATAAAATCATCACTGAGCAAATCGGCACAAACCTCAAAATGAAAACGGGTGCGGGTGTTTTTCTCCAGAATGAATTCCATTATGGCACGGGCCCTTTTCTCATTGGCGTTAAAGGTGCGATCCACAAATTTCACGGTCGCCACACCATAGTCCATCAGTCTCGCCAAATCGGACTTTACACGATCCAGCGAAAAGGTCCGCACTCCCTGGAAGGTGGAAGATAAACAATAGGAGCAGTTGAAAGGACAGCCGCGGGAACTTTCATAATAGACCAACCGGTCCTGGTAGGGGGAAAGGTCGCCTTGATAAGGACTGGGGATTTCATCAAGGTGCTTGATAAGTTCTCTATCGGGGTTTTCCCGGATGGTTTTGCCGTTGCTGTCACGATAGGTGATGCCCTTGATACCATCCTGAGAATCACCCCGCTCAATGCTGCTCAGCACCTCGCGTAGCGTATGCTCCCCTTCTCCTCTTACAATAATACGCACCGAATCGTTTTGTGCCAGCACTTGTTTAGCGTCAAAGGATACCTCCGGTCCGCCCAGAATAATAACACAATCCGACAGGAGCAGTTGGAGTTCACGGCATAGTAAAAGAATAGGCTCGATATTCCATATGTAACACGCAAAACATAATATATCCGGCTTGCTCAAAAACAAGCGGGTTCTGATCTCTTCCAGTGTCTGGTTAATGGTAAATTCCAGGATCTTGATCTCTCGTGAAGGGTTCTCGCAGCATAGTTTAAGGTAGGGTAAGGCCAGTGCAGAGTGTATATATTTGGCATTCAGCGTGCTCAGAATTATATTCATGTATTTTTTACCTATTCTTCGCCGATAATCCTGATTTCCGTCTGCAGATCTACCCCATATTCCCTTTGCGCCCGGGCCTGAATCTCTTTAATCAAGGCAATTACATCGTCCGCCGTCGCCTGGCCGGTATTAACGATGAAACCGGCATGTTTCAGGGATACCTGGGCACCGCCGATCTGATAGCCCTTTAATCCCATTTTTTCAAGCATAGGTCCGACATAATGGCCGGCTGGTCTACGAAATACACTGCCAGCACTGGGCAGCTCCAGGGGCTGTTTACTGGCTCTGCTCCTTGCCAGTTCCTGCATTTTGGCCTCAATGACTTCCCGGCTTCCCTGCGCCAGCGTCAAGCGAGCGGAAACTACAATCAAGCCGTTTCCCTGAAATACACTGTGGCGATAACTCATATTTAAATCGGAACATTTAAAGGTGAGCAGATTGCCATCCACTCCCACCGCATGAGCCTCCACCAGGATATCCTTGATTTCATGATCATAGGCTCCGGCATTCATTACGATAGCTCCACCCAGGGTGCCGGGTATGCCTTCGGCGAATTCCAGCCCGGTCAGCCCATGCCGGGCCGCGATTCCGGCTAATTCTGAGAGCAAAATGCCCGACTGGGCAAAGATGGTCTCCCCGGCGACCTCATATTGGCGGAAGTTTTCTCCCAATCTGATGCCAACCCCGCGAATGCCCTTGTCGCGAACCAGCAGATTGCTGGCCGCGCCGAAGACCAGGAAGGGTATATTATTCTGCCCGCACCACTGGATGATCCGTAGCAGTTCCTGGGTATTCGCCGGTTCAGCCAAAGCGTCTACCGGACCGCCTATTCTAAAGGTAGTGTACCGGCTCATGGGCTGGTGGTATTTGAGCGCTCCCGGGGCCAGCATGGCTTCCAGTTCAGAGTACATTCTCAATCTCCTAAATAACCTCTTCCAGATATTCTATGGCATAGACCCGCCGATTATGCCGGGGGTAATTTAACACAGATGAACACAGATGATTCACAGATGGACACAGATAGGTTAATTTATGCATTTTGAATACTATATCTGCGTCTGTCTTCTTACTAGCCGCCCATAACCACAGGCCACAACCACCTATTTTAAATTAGAATCTGCTGTACTGTATCGCATTGTATGTTATACGCGAAAGTTAAATTAAATCTGTGTTAATCCGTTCCAATCTGTGTCAATCTGTGTTAAATCGTACTCTTAACCCGGACCGCGATTTTGGAGGCTTCGGGCATCAGCCATACCCGGGCCTGGCTTCCGCCGTACTCCGCCAATAGATTATCTATGGTTTCCTGCAGGTTGCCGACCGGCTCCAGAAACATATCGCGGACGGTAGTGTCCGGAAGTTTGCTGTACAGCAGCACCCGGCAATGCTTTAAGGTGCGGCAGATGGCATAAGCCTTATGACCGCCCAGTTCAAATTTTTCATGAAAACGTCGTTCAATATCTTCCGGGCAAGTGGCGCTCTCGATCCATTCGGCAAAGGTCTCTTCCCCCAGCCCCTCACTGCATTCGGCGATCAGTAGAATGGTCCCGCCGGCCCTGGCTGCTAAAACAGCAGCGTCCAAGGCCTTTTGCGCCTGGTACATGTTGATGTCCTTGGGGAATCCGCCACAGCCGGCAACAACGATGTCCGCCGGCTGTTCAATGGGAAAAACGTCGATTTCCTCACAGTGCCGCACTCCCGCCATCCAGGCCTGTTCCATATCCCCTGCTCCTGCATATACGATGCGGTCTTTGCCCGTGGTCACAACATTCAGAATGAAATCCACTCCTGCCATCCCGGCGGCCTGCAGCATGATATCATTGACCGGATTGTCCTGATAATTGCCCAGACGGGCACGCGGGTCTGACATCATCCGGTGGTTGGCCTCTATCAAGGAACGGGCAGCCACTCCCGGGAGTATTGATTTGCGCCCCCCGGAAAAGCCGGCAAAGTAATGCAGCCCGATTAGGCCGGTGGTAATCAATAGATCCGCCTGGGCTACGCTGCGATTGATAACCAGTTCCAGGCCATTTTGCAGATACCCCAATGAAACCAGATTGTTATCGCAATCATGGTTGGATATCTTATATTGCTCACATATCTCTTGGCCGAAGATGCTGACATTCTCTTCAGGCGTATGGGGACGATGAATACCCAGCGCAACTACCAGTTCTATTTCGCTCCGGGCTATCCCGGCTGCTTCGATTTGGTCCAGCAAGGGGGGCAGCATATCCTTATACGGGGTGGGCCGGGTAATATCGTTTACCACTATAACAGCATTTTTAGCTTGCTTGTTCTTAATAATTTCGCCCAGAGTAGGCGTACCGATCGGGTGCAGCAGCGCCTGATTTATCAATTCCTGATTGCTTAAGGCCTGGAAGCTTGGCTTGACTTCCAGGGTACCCAGCAGGTTTTCATCGGGGACTTGGAATTCGACATATTCCCTACCCCGGGCAAAGCGGGTTTTCATAGCTAATCTCTCCTAAATATGTGAATGACGTTTAAATTATACCGTATTCACAGTAGTTTTATAATCCCCTGCACCGGCTTTGTGTTATAATAGGCTGGTATTTTAAGCTAACAAATCGACATTTTATGTTATATGCCGTTAAAGCTAAGCATTATGAGCTCGCAAGGAGGAGATGGGATGGATAAAGCTGCTATCAAGAATGAACTGGTCAAGATGCTGGGTCGCGACAAGGTGTTGACCGAGGATCTGGATTTAATGTATTACTCCTATGACAGTTCTTTTTTAACCAAGCTGGAACCTGCTAATCCGACCGCGGTGGTTATGCCGCGGTCAACCGAGGATGTGGCAAACATCATGCGCTTGGCTTTTGAGAATGATATTCCGGTAATTCCACGCGGAGCCGGCACCGGTGAAACTGGCGGTTGTATCGCTCTGCGCGGCGGTATAGTGTTGGATCTATCCACCTGGGACGAGATTATCGATATCGATGCCGCCAATATGCAGGTTTTGGTGAGGCCAGGCGTTATCCATGCCAAACTAAATGAAGAATTGGCCAAGTACAATTTGTTCTTCCCACCCGATCCCGGCAGCAGTCAGATGTGCACAATCGGTGGCATGGTGGCTAACAACGCCAGCGGTTTGCGGGCAGTTAAATACGGAACAACCGAACAATACATCCTGGGGCTGGAGGTAGTTCTGGCCAATGGTGACGTTATAACCACCGGCGGTATGAAGGCCCGCTGCATCAAGAATGTATCAGGACTTAACCTGACCAAACTAATGGTCGGTTCCGAAGGAGTACTCGGCGTAGTGACCCGGGTGCGCCTACGCTGCTGGCCCAAACCGAGGGCTCGTGGCATCGCCATGGCGGTCTTTGACAACCTGGATGAAGCGCCGGCAGCGGTTCTGGATGTTTACCAGGCCGGAGTGTTGCCCTCTGGTATCGAAATCTTGGATAGTTCGGCTATAAATGCCGTGAACGGTTTTAAGCCGCAGATCAATCTGCCCCAGGCCGAAGCCATATTGCTTTTTGAGGTGGACGGCAATCCGCCGGGAGTTGAGTTTGAAGGAAACATTATCAAAGAGGTAGTTGGCAAGCGGGCCCGCACCATAGAATGGTCGACTGATCCCAAACGCATGGCGGAGTTATGGGAAGGGCGCAGTATAACCGCCACTGCCGCCGCTCGGGTCAAAGCCGACGGCAGCCGGGTTTTCGCTGGCGAGGATATTTCAGTTCCCCTGTCCAAGGTGGCGGATACCCTGCGCCAGATTCGCGCACTGGGTGACAAATACGGAATAAAGGTGGTCAATTATGGCCATATCGGTGATGGCAATGTCCATACCGCCCCGGTAATCAATCCCGAGAATCCTGAAGAAGTCGATAGGGTTCTGCAGTTGGTGGATGAGATCCACCGTTTGGCGGTTGAACTGGAAGGGACCACCACCGGTGAACACGGAGTAGGAGCAGTCAGACGTCAGTATGCCGAATTAGAGCACGGGCTGGCAGTCAAATATATGCAAGGGGTCAAGGATGCCTTTGATGCCAAGGGTATTATGAACCCGGGGAAACTATTTTAAACCCTGGAAGGAGGGGTTATCGTGGAATTTCAAAAGCTTCCGCCGGTTAAAGAACAGATTATGAAATGTGTCCGCTGTGGCAAATGTCGCAGTGTTTGCCCGGTATTTGAACAGATTAGAAACGAAACCGCCGCTCCCCGGGGACACGTTTTCATGGTGGGAATGCTGCGCGACGGCGTGGTAGAGCCCCAGCCCGAGGTCTATGAAAAGCTGGCCAACTGCCTGCTCTGCGAGACCTGCAGTGTCAACTGCCCGTCGGGCATCGACATTCATGAATTGAATGCCGCCGCCCGCTCCTATATATATGATAAGAACCCCAGCGCGGGTAAGGAATTGATCTTTGACACCATGTGGACCCGTCCCGGCCTGCTGCGCACCACCACCATGCTGATGGGCGGTGTGCAGAAACTAGGCTTGCAGACCTTTGCCCGGAATGTCGGCCTGACCAAGATATTGCCCGGGGACATGCCCAAGGCGGAAAAGATCATGACCAATGTACCCACCCGTTCGGCTCGCAAACAGATACCGAAATTCAACCGGGCCAAGGGCGACAAGAAATATACAGTAGGTTATTTCCTGGGCTGCGGCACCGATCTCTTCAACCCGGAAATAGCCAAATCTACAGTTGATATGCTGACCCGTTTCGGCTGTGACGTCATCATACCCAAGGATATGAAATGCTGCGGGATGCCCCATATCGCCAATGGCAAGATGGATACCGCCCGCCGGCTCATGGCCCATAATATAAAGATATTTAATTCATATAATCTGGACTATATCGTGAGTGATTGCGCATCCTGCACCTCGGCTCTGGCCCACAAGAACACCGAGTTCCTGCTGGGAGGCTTGAAGATCGAAGACGAAGCGAAGCTGTTTTCCGACAAGATTATGGATCTGACCCGCTTCATGGTAGAGGTCCTGGATGTAAAAATGCCGGAGAAGAACGTTACCCGCAAAACCCGGGTAACCTATCATGATCCTTGCCACCTGGCTAATGCCCAGGGTATCAAGGAGGCTCCCCGCGAGCTGCTCAAGCGGATCCCGGAGGTTGATTTTGTCGAGATGCCGGGGGCCAACACCTGCTGCGGCGGCTCCGGGACCTATAGCCTCACCCATTACGATCTGTCCATGAAGATCCTGGACAAGAAGATGGACCGGGCCATGTCAACCGGCGCGGCCAAGCTGGCCACCTGCTGCCCCAGTTGTACAATGCAGCTTAAATACGGCACCGAGCGCTGTCACTGGGATTGCGAGGTAGTACATCCTATCGTTCTGGCCAATCGGAGCTGCCAGCAAGCGCTGATCAAAAAATAGTTACCATAACTAAAAACTGCTGATTTATAATCAGCAGTTTTTTTATCCCTTTTTACACCTTTTCCAGAACTGCCTCCAGCCGACTGGAGCCATGATCGATATCGATCCAGAGCTGTTGACCGGTGGTGGCCAGATCAAGAACGCTTACTATCCCGGAATACTCACCCCATTCCGGATTCAAATCGGCAAGACAGTTTTTATAACTATGAATAAGCTCAAAATCAAATGAGCTTGAGCCGTCTGCCGGAAAAAGAGCTACATACATAATGCCGGTTTCAACCAGGTCGTTAAAGAAATGAGTACCATATGATAGCTCCGGCATATATCCTTCCTGATTTACGGCGTATTCTACCAGGACTGAGGCATGATGAATCTCGGCAAACGAAACCGGTATTCCTAGATTAGGCATCCCGCTTCCCCATCTTCCCGGTCCAATCAGAATATATTCCGCTTCCTGGAGCCGCCGATTTACCCCTCCAATCAACCTGGCGATATTGTATTTATCCCGATTGGCCATGGCCTTATAGGTAACGGCATCGACATAGACCACATAGCGCGCGGGGCTTTCCATCCCCCACCCCATGAATTTCCCAAGACTTGAAAACAATACGCTAACTTCATCATTCCGATGCCGGTGAATCGCTCTCCCGCCGGGAGACTTTATGGTCTGCAGGGGACGGCATTGCAAAAGGTTCAGATGCATTTCGTTGTTAAGGGTAAAATTAACAGTGAATTCGGTATCTACCGGATATTGATAAGCAGATTCCAGGACCTTCAACATGGTTCTCATTTTATCCACCAGGTCGGTCTCCCGGAACAGTCTTTCAAAACTGAGCAGCCAGGCATCCTGTCCCAATCCCAGTTTTCGCATCCGATTGGTCGTCTCATTATCCCGTTCGGCGAGCAAATCCCAGTAGCCAAGATTTGAAAGGTGGGGGGCTATGCTGTTCACGTTGATGACCCCTTCACTATTGCTGGCGGTGTCCAGTACATCCAGTCGATGCTGAGAATACTTGCGTACTCCTTCCGAGCTATTGTCCACCCTTAGCAAAGGACGATCCAAAGCTACGATTCGGGGGTAGTCCTCTTCCACCCGATCCACCGCTCGGGTTCCCAAACCAAGCACAATGCGCATCATTCCGGCTTTGGGATCTATATCATCACACCAAACATAGGAATTATGTGACAGAGCAACCCCGGCCAGATCGGGAAAGAAATACTGCTGGTGCTGTGAACCGGAAACCCTTTGTACCAGAAGCGCCATTTGCTCATCACGAGCCCCCATTCCCCTCATTTTGCGATAGGTCAAGGCGTCTTCATTCATGGTACTGGCGAATACTTTTTTAACCGCATTTTCAAAGGCTTCAAAACGATCTTGCGGACTACCCTGATTTACGCAGAATATACTCTCGTACTTGCCGGCAAAGGCATTGCCGAAGCCGTCCTCCAATAGACTGCTGGATCGCACAATTAACGGAGATTGCCCGAAATACTCGGTAATCTGGTAAAACTGCCGGCGAATAAAATCGGGGAATACACCATTAAGGATAATGTTCTTCAATTGTTCCGCAAGTTCGAAATAATTTTCATCCTGCTTTTGCTCCAGACGCAGTTTCCAGGCTCCGTTCTCCACCAGGTAGGTATAATAGACATCCGAACCAATATAAAAGGAATCATGCGGCTCCAGCCAGTCCTTCCAATCCAGGGATGCATCCAATTCCAATATTCTGCGAGCCAGAATCATCCCCACGGTTTTTCCGCCGATAAATCCGGAGCCAATCAAGCGGTCACGAATTTCCAGAAGGTCTTCCAGCTTGAGACAGGTTCGGGCCAGTTCCAGTACCCGTTCATCGCGTGAAATAAGCATATGCAGCAATTGTTCCTGCATTTGTTCGCTTTCCTCCGTGATCTCCGGATTATTATTATCCATTTCTACTAACTCTGCCGCCCGGATGAACATCTTGTCCCAGTAATCCAGCTTCCCCTCAAATTTACCTGAATACAAGCCATTAATTCCCGACAGAATACGTGAAGCCTGCAGACTGCTGTTGACCGGAACGTAGTTTTCACCGATCTGCATATGTGGCATAAACATAGTAGGCGAATAACGTTGCCATACCTTGCGCGGATAGATCATACACTGGTTGTCCGCTCTAAGCAGATCTATGAAGAGTTGTGTGGTATCACGTATCCGCTCGATAGTATCCACGGAATTGCGGTTTCTCAGTATACAGAAGTAGGCAACCGTATCCAAATCAAAGAGATATGGACAGGTCACCCGGAAGAAGTTACCTATCATCAGATCATTGGCCCAGGAAGACAGCAGATCCGATAAGCAATCAAAGATATAAAATGCATAGCGTCCTTCCCGAGTTGCTATTTCGTGCACTGAACTGGAAAAGGCCTCAAAACCCAGTTTGGGATTCAAGTAATAGATGGCAGTAACCTCGCTATATTCAACCAACGGCTGATGCTGTCCGAAACAAAGATAAACCAGATTACGCTTATCACGCTGGGCTTGCCCAGCGTAAGCCTGCACCATCTTCTGATAGTCCTCGATAGTGTCAGTTTGCCAAACTACGTTATCACCTAGGCGAAGTGAATCGATTACCCCATCAAGACCTGCTATTCCAGTGGATACTCTATCATCGGCCATGTCCTGCACTCCCCCAAAATAACAAAGTCCTCCCAAGCAGCTGAAAAACCGTCGGAAGGACTCCACTGTCCTATTAAACCTATTTTTGTTTATTATATAATGGTTGGGGATAGCTTTAGAAGTTGTCCTAGAGATATATACAGTATACAAATATGAGCTTTGCCGATCTAGGATCAATTATGCAAGGGGTATTTAGATGAGTCAAAGACTAATTAGACGCATGTTTCGTCAGGTTCGGGATGCCAATATTAGATACCGTTTGGTGGAGAGCGGCGACCGGGTGGCGGTTGCCATGTCCGGGGGCAAGGACAGCATCGCCATGCTCTATTTTCTGGATCTGCTCATGAAGCACACTCCCCTGCGCTTTGAAATCAAACCGCTTTATCTCGATATGGACTTCGGGAATGATTCTGCGGCCATAGTGCGATATTGTGCAAAGATCGGTTATGATTTGATCATTGAGGAGAGCAATATCGGCAAGGTGGTTTTTGAAACCAGACAGGTGGAAAACCCCTGTGCGCTCTGTTCCCATCTGCGTCGCGGGGCGCTTTGCCGGGTGGCTGCCGAACACGGCTGCAATAAACTGGCCCTGGGCCATCACCTGGATGATGTGGTAAATACCCTGTTTATGTCTATGCTCTACGAGAGTCGTTACCATGTTTTCAAACCCATGACCTATCTCAGCCGGGCCGATATATATGCTATACGTCCCCTGGTTTACGTAGAAGAAAAGGATATCCGGGCGCTATGCAGTTACCTGGAGATTCAGCCGGTTAAAAACCTCTGCCCGGCCGATGGCATCACCAAACGGAGTGAAGTAGCAGAGATGGTTAACTGCATTGAGAAACTGCATCCCGGCGCCCGCCGTAAGTTCCTCTCCAGTATAGAGAATGTCAGCATAGATGATTTTTGGTAATTTATTGCGAACAACTGTTTTCAAGCGGCAACTAGTGTTATAATGGGAACAAATATACGGGGAGGACAATAACATGGCCATTGATGATAATACTCTGACCTCACGGCAGCAAGATATCCTGGATTATATAAAGAACAAGATTAGAAACGACGGCTATCCCCCATCAGTACGCGAAATAGGCGAAGCAGTAGGATTAAAATCCAGTTCAACCGTGCATGCCCACCTCCTGCATTTGGAGCAAAAGGGCATGTTAAGGCGCGACCCCGCCAAGCCTAGAGCGATCATTCCGGTTGCCAGTGATGAAGAAATCCTCAGTCAGTCCATCTCCCTGCCGGTGGTAGGCAAGGTAGCTGCCGGCATACCGATTACCGCCCAACAAAACATTGATAACTATCTTTCGGTTCCCGTTGATTTTATTGGTTCCGGCACCCATTTTCTACTCAAAGTAGCCGGGGAGAGTATGATCGATGCCGGTATTATGGATGGTGATTTTCTTATCGTCCATCAGCAGGAGATAGCGTCCAACGGCGAAATAGTAGTTGCTATGATTGAGGATGAGGCCACGGTAAAGCGCTTCTACCGCCGGGAAAGCTATATCGAATTAAGACCGGAGAACTCAGCCATGCAGCCGATAGTAAGCGACCAGGTGCAGATCGTTGGCAAGGTGACCGGATTGCTGCGGCGCATGTAGGAAAGACGGAATAGATACAGCATTATTAAGGTCGTTGTGGCAAAAATACTAAAGGGACGGCATTGCCGTCCCTAATTTTTGTTTGCTTAGAACTTCTGCAGGTACTCGGCGATCTCCCAGTCGTAAACCCGGGAGCTGTAGTTCTCCCATTCCTTGGTCTTGGCCAGGACGAAGCGGTCATATATATGGGGACCCAGGGCTTCCTGGATCAGGGTATCCTTGCCCAGTTCATCCAGGGCTTCGTACAGGTTCTCCGGCAGGGAGTGGATGCCGTGCTTCTTACGTGAGGCCAGGTCCATTTCATAGATATTCTGTTCTACCGGATCCGGAGCCGCTATCTTGTTTTTAATGCCATCCAAACCAGCAGTCAGGATGACGGCCATGCCCAAATAGGGGTTGCAGCTGGGATCGGGGTTACGAACCTCAATGCGGGTGCTGATTCCCCGTTTGGCCGGAATGCGGATCAAAGGACTGCGGTTACGATAAGACCAGGCGATGTAAACCGGCGCCTCATAGCCGGGTACCAGACGCTTGTAGGAGTTTACTGTCGGATTGGTTATAGCGGCGATCGCCCGGGCGTGTTTCATTACACCGCCGATGAAATAGCGGCAGGTTTCGCTCAGTCCATCAGCGGCATTGGCATCGTAGAAGCTGTTTTCGCCGTTTTTGAACAGGGAGCAATGCATATGCATGCCAGAGCCGTTGATGCCAAAAACCGGTTTGGGCATGAAGGTGGCATGCAGGCCGTGCATCTGGGCAACGATTCTTACCGCTATGCGGAAGGTAACTATATTATCTGCGGTTTTAAGCGCGTCAGTATATTTGAAATCAATCTCATGTTGGCCGGGGGCTACCTCGTGATGGGCGGCCTCAATCTCAAAACCGAGTGATTGCAGAATCTCCACCATATGGCGGCGGGCCTCCTCCCCGTTATCCACCGGGGGCAGATCGAAGTAGCTGGCCTTATCATTGGTCTGCAGAGTAGGCTGCCCTTCATCGTCGACCTCGAACAAGAAAAACTCCGGCTCGGGACCTACCATCATGTTATATCCCATATCTGCAGCCTGGTCTACCGCCCTCTTCAGACATTGCCGGGGACATCCCAAAAAGGCCTGTCCTTTATCATCGTAAATATCACAAATGATCCGGGCAGTTTTAGCCGGCGATATGTTAGACTCCCAGGGCAGAATCAGAAAGGTGTTGGGATCTGGTCTGAGATACATATCCGACTCTTCAATTCTCACAAAGCCCTCTATGGAAGAACCGTCAAACATAAGCTCTCCATTCAGGGCCTTTTCTAATTGATCATCGGTTATGGAAATAGCCTTGAGTACACCCAGGATATCAGTAAACTGCAGGCGGATAAACTTAACATTGTTCTCTTTAACCTTTTGCATAATGTATTCTTTATTCATTATACATAAACCTCCATTATACGGTAATTTTGACCCTAATCACTGTATCACATTCCCCTGGCCTTGCCAAATAAAATAACAATATTCTTTTTAAAGAACGACAACTAGAAATGATATGAACATCCCGAGCGCCAGCAAGAGATTAAAGGCCATACCGGAAAACAGTCCAACAATAGTACCGATTCCGGATCGAGCGGCCTGCTTCCATTCGCTGCAGGTTATGTACTCACCCAGCAAAGCCCCGAGAAAGGCTCCGATAAATATACCCAGGGGCGGAAATATAAAGATGCCTAAGATCATGCCAACAATGGCGCCCCAACTGCCATACTTGCTGGAGCCATAATGCCTGGCCCCCCATACCGCGGAAAGATAATGCACCAAGACCGACAGCAGGGTAAGTCCGGCTAAAATAATCAGGTAGTGGGCCGTGATGACATGAAAGCCTTCGTACCAGCCATAGGCGGCTACCGTCAGAAAAATTAGCAGCACTCCGGGCAAGGCCGGCAATATGGTGCCCGCCACACCAACCAGCATAAGAATAATCGCTAACCCCAAGACCAAAGTATCCGTATTCACCAGCATCAACTCCTTATCTTAATTCCTCCAGTAGTTTACAAGTAACATAGCGGCAATGTTCATAGGTTAGCCCGCCCTGAATATATACGGAATAAGGCTCTCGGCAGGGGGCGTCACAGGATAATTCGATCGACGAACCCTGTATAAAGGTGCCGGCGGCCATCACCACCTGGTCGGCATAGCCCGGCATGACGGCAAACTCCAGGCGCAGGTCGCTGTCTACCGGAGAACTCGACTGCACCACCTGACAAAACCTCAATATCTCATGCTCATTCTTTAACTGAACCACCTGTACGATATCAGGGCGTTCCTCGTACCATTTGGGTAGAGTGTTGTAGCCAAGCTCCTCAAAAACATAGGCCAGCAGTATAGCCCCTTTCAGGGCCTGCAATACCACATGGGGCGCTAAAAACAGACCCTGATAATAAGTGCGGTGTCCGGCGGGATTAGCCCCTAACTCCTTGCCCAGGCCCGGAGCGGTGAGCTGCCAGGCGGCCTGTTCGACTAGTTCGGCTTTGCCGCAAATATATCCCCCGCCGGTGGCCAGACCGCCGCCGGGGTTCTTGATCAAAGAGCCGGCCATAATATCGACATACCGGCCAGGTTCAGCAGTTTCAGTATATTCGCCGTAACAGTTGTCCAGCATTATCAGAGTCTGTGGATTCTTTTGGCGGACCGCCCGGCACATCTCGTCAATCTGCGCAACGCTTATAGCCGGTCGCAGGCTGTAGCCGCGTGAGCGCTGGATGAGCACCATAGTGGTGGCGGGACCAACCGTTTCAGAGATCATGGCCAGATCCGGCTTGCCGTCACTGGTCAGTGGAACCTCCGAATAATCTATTCCTCGGCTGATTAGAGTTCCCTTGTCTGCCCCGCCCTTGCCGATTACTCGTCCCAGAGTATCATAGGGACTGCCGGAAATAGAGAGCAGACCATCGCCCGGACGCAATAAGGCCATCAGACAGTTGGAAATGGCATGGGTACCGGAGGCGATCCCGCTGCGGACCAGGGCATCTTCGCTCTCAAAAACCCGGGCATATACTGATTCCAGCGCGTCTCGTCCCATGTCTCCATAGCCGTAGCCACTGGACGGGCTAAAATGGTGGTCTCTGATCTTTTCGGCTTGAAAAGCCTTAAGTACCTTGGCCTGATTGAGGTACGCCACTTCCTCCAACTGGGCAAAACGCTCGGCCAGCCTGGCTTCGGCCCGGCGAATAATAGCCATGGAATCCAAATTATAGTTGCACCACTTTCATTGATAAATATGATAATTTATTTATTCAATATCATATCCCATGGCGGGGTAAATGGCAAAACGAGATTATGCCTGTATGCTAGCTGGTTCCGGCAGGTCATTATCCTCAATTGTGACCAATTCCCGGCGGTTGAGGTTTTCCCGATCAATAATACGCAGGGCCTGCAGACGGATGGATTTCTCCGCGAGATTTCTTACATAGCGGGCATTTCCGCTGTGAGGATGACGAGTTCTTACAAATTCGCCCAGCAGCTGTTTCAGTTTCCAGCGACAGCGATTACTCAGTTCATAATCCCTATCCTGATACATCTGCAGGGCTATCTGAAAGAGTTCTTCCGCATCATAATCGCTGAAGTTGATATGAATAGGAAACCGCGATCTCAGCCCGGGATTACTGCGCAGGAATCGGTCCATTTCATCGGAATAGCCCGCCAGTATTATAATAAGGTTATCCCGGTTGTCCTCCATTGCTTTCACCAACGTCGCTACACATTCCTTACCAAAATCCTTCTCTCCACCTTGCGCCAGGGTGTAGGCCTCATCAACAAATAATATGCCACCATTGGCCTTCTTCAGCATTTCACGGGTCTTCTGCGCGGTGTGCCCAATGTATTCCCCCACCAGGTCGGCTCGCTCCGCCTCGACTAGATGCCCCTTGGGTAAAACGCCGATATCATTGAGGATCCTGCCCAAAATACGGGCTACCGTAGTCTTGCCGGTGCCAGGATTGCCCTTGAAAATCATATGGAGGGTGGTTCCATCGGTGCGCAGCAGTTGCTGTTTCCTTTTGTTTTGGATCAAAACAAAAGCGGTTATCTCGGCCAGCATCTTTTTAACCTCTTGCAAGCCGATCAGGTGCTCCAATTCCTTAAACGAATCCTTTTGCGGGAAACTGGCAGGCACCAAACTGCTTTCGGAGGTTATGGGGCTGGGTTCGGGCTCAGAATACCTCAGAGATATCTGCACAAAAAATCACCACTCCTTCTAATCTGGGTTAGTATATGCCAAACAGATAGAAGTGGTGACACTAAGACGACACCGGAAGCCTGCGTTAGTCGGCCGCGCTTTAATCTAACGGGGTATCAGAGACAACACACTATTCATATTCGCCAAACCGCTCACCCTTTGCAGATCACTGGGATTTACCCGGGAAAGGTTGGCCTTAAGAAACAACTCCCCGTTTTTCATGTATAATCTTACCGGAATATTCACCGGCGTGCCGGGCTCAATCGCTTGACCTTCATCCATGGTCCCCGAATTAAGGGGTTCGGCATGTTTTTGTTCAGAACTGCCGTACTTATCCCAATCCGCCACCGGCATCTTGATGCTGACCGTATCATAGCTATCGATGTCAATATCCTCATAGCTGAATACCGGGGAGAGCTGATAAACCTGGCCCGCACTTATTTCCATTGATACCCGGCTTATATCCATAAAGTCACTGCCTAATATGAGGTCCTGCAGGGCTTTTCTTATTTCCGCCTCCGTTATTTCGGCGTCAGCCCTATCTGAACCCGGCGTATTAGATTGGCTAGCTACCACGGAATTCTTTAGACTATCGCTGACTGCATGCAAGACAGCTGATTCCTCGCCGCCCAGCAGCGAAACTCCATAGTTATGGCCGGTTATTTTCATCTCCACTTCACTGAGCGCTTCAGTGATATCGCACGAATTACCTAAATTGATGCCCCATTGCTCATACATATTTGACACCGCCATCGCCTCCTAAAATGTATTGATACCTCTTGTGTATGTGCAGTATAAACAACAGACCTACATGACCACGGAAGTGGTCACCGGTAATGGAATAAAACCCTTTTGTTACTTGGTCTAGATCCGATATATGCAGGTTCAACAATTTGTTTTCAGGGCAGATTACTCTGGCTTTTTATTACCAATCTATCACCTCCATAAAGATCTAATCCGAAAAACGCACAGGACTATTCATAATATTCACTATTCAATTTCATATTTTGCCCCAGAGATTTTTGAATATCCTGCGGCGATATACAGGGCTGGGAGAAATAAATACAAATATTTTTGTAATTGTTGACCCATTCCAGCCAACGATTTTGACATTCTTCCTCCCCCAGCCAGTCCGGATTATCCCGCGAAGCCGCCTGTAAAAAGGCCTTAACCGAATTTAAAACTAATTCGCCCAGATGATAGCAACCCTGGCTGCCCATTATTTGTTTATTTACTACCCGGCTGAATCCCATCCCCACCGAAACTCCGATAAGCGAATTTATTGCATCTAAGCCGGTATGACATAGCGCAAAAGGAACTACTAACGCTTTCACCTCGGCCTCTGCTACTGTCCAGCTATTAATATCAAAGAGGATCCGGCTATGCAGGTTATGAATATCATCCTTGAATTTTCCATGGACTTCGTAACCGATTCCTTCAATTTTTTCTACCTCGTAAGATTCGACCTTTTCATACACAGATATCCCTCCGCAAGTTTGATCTTTAAACAGAAGAAGTAAGTTTCCCTATAGTTATAGGATCTTGGCAATATTACTCATCCGGTCGGACATCTCATTTATTTCCTGAATGCCTGCGCTCATTTCTTCGTTAGCGGCCGCTTGTTCCTGGCTGGCGCGCAGAGTCGCTTCACTGTTTTGTCTGGCAATCTCCACTTTATGTTTTATTTCATTAATAAATCCTTCAATAGTTGTTACAGTTGACTTGGATTCGTCTGATAATCTTCTGATTTCTTCCGCTACTACTCCAAAGCCGCGGCCGAATTCCCCGGCTCGGGCTGCTTCAATCGCAGCATTTAATCCCAACATCTTGGTTTGGTTGGCAATTTGCTTAATAAAGTCCAGAACCCCGCTGATTTTTTCTGAAGCTATGATTACTTCATCAATACTTGAATTCAATCGTTCTTCATATGAGGCTATCTCAGAAGCCGAAGCAGCCAGTTCTTGGATTACCGCTGATATTTGCTCTAAATTCTCACTTAAGTGATTCGCCATCTGCTGAAGATCGCCCGCGGTCTTTTTGGGCAGGATCATGCCGAAGGTACCAAGGGCATGACCGGGCTCGTCCTCATCAAACAATGGATAAGCGGTTACTCTAACCGGAACTCCATAGGTTCCGGCATCAAGATCCTCCGATATCATCCGTTTCTCCCGAATTACTTTGCGGGCTATGCTATCATCTTTCAGCTCATCGCCGACTCTCATTTGGGGCAAGTCAAACTTCGCTGAACCTTTAAACCCACCTACCCTTTGCTGATCAGTCATATATAAAAAGGCCCCTTCATGAAACATCTCGGTAACAATAGGGGCAAAATCATAAAATGTTTTGGCCAGGGGATGTAAACGCGGCAATATTAACCCCAGGGCTCCTTGCACTGCGCCATTATCGACTATTGGCAGACTGGTTATATGCATGCGGATACCATATCTTGAGCGGGGTATTGTCTCTTCAATCTGGCGCTTTTCCTTAATCGCCTTAAGGGTTCCGCTGTCGGGCTTAAGCGGCATTCCTTCTTTTATTGTTGCAATATCAAATTCAGCCGAGGCTGCTCGGTATATAATCTTTTCGGTATCAGATATCGCAATAATAGCCCCTTCCGGAATCTTATTCACTAATAGCGGGGCAATCTCTTTGAGCGCTTCGGCTGTTTGGCTGCTAATCATAGCTTTCTATCCTCGCCTCTTTGTTATGATATACAAAGCCCACTGCCCGCATAATAACTGCGAGCAGTGGCATTGAAGGAATTTTTGTCGGCTTGATCAACTAGGGTTTAATACTCGAAAACGTCTACGGGAACATCCAGTACCGAAGTATCACCGGATGCAATAATATCAGCCGCCGCGCAGACATTTGGAACTACATTCAGCAGATAATATCTGGCCGCCGCCACTTTGCCTACATAGAAGTTATAATCAAAATGCTCGGGGCCCACTTCCTTCGCCTTGCTATTAGCCAGCAGGGCTTGATCAAGAATCAAGCGCCCGCAATATAACTGCGAGGTAGCGGTAAGAATACGCCGGGCATGGAAAGGCATCATGCTGATTTTCTTCTCGCCCATGTAAGTGAACATAGTCTTTTGGATTTTGGCATAGCTGTTCAGTGCCTGGACAAGTGCGGCAAATTCAGCGGCAAATTCAGCATTATCCTTATTCGCCTCGCAGAAGTCTCTCATCTCCTGGATAAAGGCGGCAAAAGCGGCACCCTTTTTGAGTCCCCATTTGCGTCCTACCAGATCCATGGCCTGAATAAAGTTGGTGCCTTCCCAGATAGAGTAGATCTTTACGTCACGGGCGATCTGTGCTACCGGATACTCCTCGCAGTAGCCATAACCGCCGTATACTTGGATCGCTTCACCAATTAACCACCAGGCCTCATCCGATGGATAGGCCTTGCATAGCGGGGTGGTGATCTCTATAAGATCATTGGCCTGGGCAACCTTTTCCGGATCGGTGTCATGGTGACGCACGTCAAAAGCAAAGTAGGTCTTGTACATCATGGCGCGCATGGCCTCGACATGGGCCTTCCCCATCAAAAGGGTACGCTTGATGTCCTCATGATTGATAATACTGGTGCGTCCCGCTTTCGGATCGGTCATCAGCCGGCCCTGTATTCTTTCCTTGGCATAATCGCGGGCATTGTAATAGGCGTTGGCTATGCAGGCCAGCGCTGAGTGTCCGGTTTCCATACGGGCCATATTCATCATCTGGAACATCTGGCCCATGCCCTCGCCGATCCCGTCGTTCTCCAGCGGGTTTTTGCCCAGGAGCCAGCCGCGGCAGCTATTGTTTTCACCCATGGCCAACGCTGCGGTGCAGGAGCCCATTTGACCCAGCTTGTGCTCGACAGCGGTGGTTTCCACATCGTTCAGCTCGCCCATACTGCCATCTTCGTTTACCCAGTACTTGGGCACTACAAACAAAGATATGCCGGCAGTTCCGGCCTTGGCGCCCTCTACCCGGGCCAGGTAGAGATGGATAATATTATCGGTAAAATCATTGTCACCGCCGGTGATGAATATCTTGCTGCCCTTGATCTTGAATATGCGGGGGTCGTCGGTAGGATAGGCCTTGGAAAGTATATCGCCCACGTCGGAACCGGCGGTGGCTTCGGTCAAACACATGGTTCCGGTCCAGGTTCCATCCATCATCTTGGGGAGAAACAGAGCCTTTACTTCTTCAGAGCCAAAGCTCTGGATAAGACCGGCCGCTCCGCTGGTTAAAATAATGTAAGGACCAAAGGTGGGGTTGGCCGCGCAAAACATTTCCCAAACCATGGTGTGCAGGATGTGCGGCAATACCATAGCGTCTTCCGACTCATCGATGTTGCTGGTTCCCCAGCCTTCGCTCTGCAATTTATGGAAGAGAGGGCCGAAGCTGGGTGGTAAGGTAACCTTCCCATTCTCCAGTTTAACCGGGTGAGAGTCGCCGTCTGCGTTGGTCGGTTCCACCACCTCTTTACACATTTTCAGAATGGGGCCGAGAACTGATTTAATGTCGTCCTTGGAGTAATAGTCGGCGAATTGCGGATAGGAGAAAACCTCTTCCGTAGGAAGCCATTCCTGCAAAATAAACTCGAAATCCCTGATATTTTGATAGGCAAAATTAGCAGCCATAATGAACCTCCGTTCGTTTTATAGAGGCCTCCCGTTCACCTTGAGAACTAGGAGGCCAGCTCTTATTTTAAAAAGGAGTCCACCTGAAGAGACGAGCATTCGTCTCTCAGGTGAAAAAGAAAAATATATAAAAAGGGGGTTTTTACTGATTATTGATTAGATATCTCTGGTCCAGATGCAAGCCATGGCCGGGCCGCCGCCTACGCAGGTGGAGGCGCCGCCCACCGTGACTCCGGTTCTTTCCATTTCATGAATCATGCTGACCTGGAGGCGCACACCGGTGCAGCCTACCGGATGGCCCAGAGCGATACCGGAACCGTTGTGGTTGATGTTGCCCTGAGTGTTCAGGTCACCGGCATTCATCTCAATGCCAAACTCTTCTTTTATAACCTTGCCTACCCCGATAAACTGGGCGGCAAAGGCTTCGTTGATCTCCCAGTAATCAACATTGTCATATTTCATTCCTGCTTGACCCAGTGCCTTGGGAATGGCATAGGCCGGGCCGATACCCATATAGTAGGGGTCCACGCCATAAGAGCAGATGCTGAGCAGTTTAGCCATCGGCTTTACGCCCAATTCCTTGGCTTTTTTGGCGGTCATCAATACCATTGCAGCAGAACCGTCATTAAGACCGGAAGCATTGGCAGCGGTGGTCACGCCGTCTTTATTGAAAGCCGGCGGCAGTTTGCCCATGGCTTCCAGGCTGGCGCCGCGAATAAAGTGCTCGTCTTTAGTAAAGAAGGTAGAGCCCTTTTTGGACTTGATTTCTACCGGCACATATTCCCGGTCGAAAATGCCACCATCAACAGCGTTCATAGCCCGGGTATGACTAATCAGGGCCAGCGCATCGCATTCTTCCCGGCTGATGTTCCACTTCTTGGCTACATTGTCGGCAGTGCCGCCCATGTGGCTCTTGGCCAGACCGCAAACCAGTCCGTCGGACAGCATGGGATCCTGACATTTGGTATCAGCCATTCTGGCTCCCCAGCGCATGGCAGGTAATAAATAGGGTACACCGGACATGCTCTCGGTCCCGATTACCAGAGCGATGTCGGTCTTGCCCATGGCCAAGCTCATGGCGGCAATTTCAGTGGCCCTAAAGCCAGCCGCACAGTTCTGGCTGGTCATGGAAGCTGAACTCTTAAAATCCATACCGAGTCCCATAGCTATTGCACGGGGGGGCAGAGAGCCGTTACCATGGTGCATGCACAGACCCAGTACCAATTCATCAACCAGTGAGGCTTCGACGCCGGCTCTTTTCAAAGCTTCGGCACCGGTTATCATAGACAGGTCATTGACTTTAAAATCTTTCAGAGAGCCGGCGTATTTGCCGATCGGGGTTCTGCACGCGCTGACCATTACGACTTCGTTGAATTCCATTTAAATAACCTCCTTAAATGTCTTGATAAAATAAAATCAAAGTGAGCTATTTACCTTTGAACACGGGGGCTCTATTCTCCGCAAATGCGGCCATACCTTCCTTCTGGTCTTCCGAGGAGAAGAGTATGGACCAGCCGATTTGCTCGGCCCGGCAGCCGGACTTGATATCCATGTTCATAGAGTTATTTATAGACTGTTTGGCCTCTCTCAGGGCCAATGGCGACTTCCTGGCTATCTTTTTGGCCATCTTCCTGGCAGTATCCATAACCTCGGCTGCGGGAACCACCATGTTGACCAAGCCCATCTGCCGAGCGGCAGCGGCGTCAAAATTTTCTCCGGTAAAGATATACTGTTTGGCCAGGCAAATCGATGCGTTCCGAGGCATTCTCTGGGTTGCACCGCCGCCGGGATAGATACCGATATTGATTTCCGGCAGTCCCAGGGTTGCGTTATCGGCACATATACGAATATCGGCGGCCAATACGATCTCCAGTCCACCGCCCAGGGCCAAGCCGTTTACCGCAGCAATCACCGGTTTATGATTGTCTTCTAATGCGAATATCGCTCTATGCACCTTATCCAGGAAATCGCGCGCTTCAAAGGCGTTGTATCGGGCAACGGCCTTGATATCCGCGCCAGCGGCAAAGGCCTTCTCCCCGCCGGTAAGAATCAGGCAGCGGACCTCAGGATCTTCGTTGCATCCTACGACAATTTCGTACAGATCATCAAGAAATTGAGCATTAACCGCATTAAAGGCCTTGGGCCGGTTAAATTGGATAATGGCAATACCCGGCTCCTCGAAGCTCAGCAGCATGGTTTCATATGGTTTTTCTTTGTAGGACATAGCCAAACTCCCTTCAACCTTGTTTGCCGGTAAAGCAAACTATTTTGCGCTGTAATCGTACCAGCCCTTACCGGTCTTTCTGCCCAGCCAACCGGCGCGAACCATCTGCTTCAAAGGCGGAGCGGGACGATATTTGGGATCTCCGGTTTCTTCATAGAGTACGTTGCAAACTTCCAGAGCGATATCTACGCCAACCATGTCGCAAAGGGTCAGGGGGCCCATCGGCCAGCCGGCGCCCAGTTTCATAGCCATGTCAATATCTGCTGCGGTCGCCAGACCTTCATTATAGATAAAAGCGGCTTCGTTCATGCCGGGGGTGAGGATTCTGTTGACTACAAAACCGGGACCTTCTTTAACCTTGATCGGTTTTTTGCCAATGGCCTTGGAAAGCTCCATAACGGCATTGATGGTCTCCTCAGAACTCTGCAGGCAGGGGATGACCTCGATCAGCTTCATAACCATGGCGGGGTTAAAGAAATGCATACCTACCACCTTGTCCGGTCTCTTGTAGATGGCCGCGATTTCAGTGATGGAAAGAGAGGAGGTGTTGGTGGCTACGATAACCTCCTCGGGAAGAATGGCGCTCAATTTGCCATAGACATCCTTCTTGACCGGCATGCTCTCGAAAACCGTCTCAATTACGAAATCAACATCCTTGATGTCTTCCAGGTTGGCGGTTCCGGTAATGTTGCCAATGATAAAATCTTTGGCGCCGGCAGGAGCCTGTCCCTTTTCTTCCGCGCCGGCTACGCCTTTGCCGATGCGTGCGATAGTCTTGTCAACGATCTCCTGCTTCAGATCATAGATAACTACCTTTTTACCTGCTCCAGCTACTGCCCAGGCAATGCCCATTCCCATAGTACCCGCGCCCAATACGGCGATTTTGTTTATATCCATTAAATCTTTACCTCCCTTAATGTTTTATTCTGATAGTCACAATGCTTAATAACCCTCAGCTGCTTATCCGGACACCTCCCCTCAAACAATGTGGCTGATAATAATGCTGCTTAATTATTTGCAATTTGTATGCCAAGTTTAAGAGGGGTGCTGGGTGGCCCCCGGCAGATAGACTTGTCCATATGAAAGGGTGTTGATGGAACATTATTCACATAAGCAGATGACATCAGATGATGATTTGCATAATCGGAGGTATTGATTGTCGATTCCCGGCGGAAGAAAGGGACATATGCGCGGATATGCGGAGGTTTGCTAGGTTTTTTCGCAATAACGGAGGTTTTTCGCAAAACCGGAGGGTTTTTGTGGCTATTTATGGTAATAACCGCCTGAAGAAAATATGCTTACCAGAAATCAAAATTTAATTTTGCTCATATTTATCTAACTTGCGATACAGGGCTGAGATATGGATGCCCAACATCTTGGCGGCCTTATTCTTATTGCCGCCGGTTTTGGCCAGGGCCTGATTGATCATCTCCCTTTCTATCTTCTCCAGGGTATCCGGAAGCGTTGATACGCCTAATTCCATTTGAATACTATCCCCCAACGAAGCTTTAAAGAGCGATGAAAAGTGGGTCATATTTAAAATGGTTTCCCCATTCATAAAAGCGAGGTTGACCGCTCTTTCTAGTATATTCTCCAATTCTCTTACATTACCCGGCCACTCATAGCACTGTAACTGCTCCAGAGCCTGGGGAGAGATGCTGCTAATATTGGTACCTAGCTTCATATTGATACGCTTGATCAGATCGTTTACCAGAAGCGGGAGGTCCTCCATCCGATTGCGCAAAGGCGGCAAATCAAGCCTGACCACGTTCAGGCGGTAATAAAGATCGCCTCTGAACTCGGCTTCCTTGACCATTTGCTCCAAATCACGGTTGGTAGCGGCAATCACCCGTACGTTGATGGGAATCGGTTTGGTTCCCCCAATCCGCTCGATTACCTTCTCCTGTAGAACGCTGAGCAATTTGGTTTGCATGGTTAACGGCATGTCCCCGATCTCATCAAGAAATATCGTACCTCCGCTGGCCAGTTCGAATTTTCCGGGCTTCCCGCCCTTTTTGGCCCCGGTAAAAGCCCCTTCCTCGTAACCGAAAAGCTCTGATTCCAGGAGGCTTTCGGGTAAAGCCACACAGTTGACTCGAATAAATGGACCGTACTTAAGATGACTGGAATTGTGTATAGCCTGGGCTACGATCTCCTTGCCGGTACCGCTTTCTCCCGTTATAAGAACCGTGGAAGTGGTAAAAGACATGCGCCCCACCATATTTCTAATCCAGGAAAAAGCCGGGCTGTTGCCAGCCAGATCGTTGATGGTCCATTTGGCGTGGTATAGCTCATTGATTTCATCTTTATAGTTTTTCAACTGCTTTTCCATTTCTTGCAGCCGCTTAGTAAACAGTTTGGCGCCTGACATATCAAGAAAAAGACTATAACCTACCGCTCCGATAATCTCGCCGTTCTGGGTTATGGGCATGCGGTTGATAATGGCTTCCCTTCCATTGTAAGTATACAGCTCCGCCCGGTCGATCCTTCCGGTTTTCAATATGTCGGGCAGTTCAGAATTGGGCAAAACATCTAAGATATACTTGCCCATAGAAGTATCCTTTTCAAGGCCCAGCGTATCCAAGGCGGCCTGATTGATGGCCGTTATATAACCGGCACGATCGACAATTATATAGGCCAAGTATGGGTTTTCCAATAATCCCTGGATAAAACTATTGAACTCCTTCTCGCGTTCTTTCATTTTATTCATAAATATTCGAGCGGACGACATGTCTAAAAACAAACTATATCCCAGGGCTCCGACTATCTGACCGTTGATAACCAGGGGCACGCGATTGACAATCGAGTCATGGCGATCATCCAAGGCCCAATACTCCGCCTGGTCAGTACAGCCGGTCTCCATTACTTCCAGCAGACGGGAATTGGGTACCACCTCTATTATGTGTTTGCCCAGCACTTGATTGATGTCGATTCCCATAATATCCAGATAAGTCTGATTGATTTCCCGGATAATTCCTTGCCGGTTTATGATGATATAAGCCAGTTGGGGATTGTCCTCCAAGCCCTGTTGAAAAATGTTGGGAAGTATTTCGTTGGCAGCGGAAAGATATAAAGAAAAGCCGGATTCATGGATTCGGTTCTGATGCTCTTCAGCAAACTGGACTAGTTCGGCGAGATCGGCCGGCGTCAGGTCCCCTCGCCCAATCAACAGATTGAGCATGCTGCGGCGGATACCATCTATCAATGGAGTAGATGTCCTTACCTTCATTTCTTCATCAATAATATAGGCACACGATTCCACCAGCTTAATCCCTCCGGTGGTCATTATTTCAACAACGCACAGGCGGCACATTCCTTGCTGCCCACAAACGCCCTGAGAAGAGCAGAGATTGGGAATATAGATACCTGCTCTTTGCGCCAACTCCAAAATGGTCTCACCGGGAACGGCCTTAACGCTTTTATCGTCAATGATGATATCCATGAAACATTCTCCCTACGATTATAATCTCCCGCCAACATTTCAATCATTTTAGCTTTATTTTCATCTTTCATCAATTAGTCTAATCACGATGTTTTTTCAATATCATGCTGGCATGCAAATTGCATTTAGCAAAATTACTTGTCGGTTTGGCATTAATCGCATGACATTTTGAGGAGGTGAAATTGTAAATGGAAGAATATGAAATCTACTTAAAGCAACAGCCTTTATACTGCAGCGCTTACTTTGCCACCAAGGCAATGAAAGATATCTATCTGCAGGCTCCGGCATGGGTAAAGGACTGGATGGACGCATTAGACGATATCTACGACCGTGCATTAGAAGCCGCAGCATAGTTATCGGCCAAACACCCCCGAGTAATCCCCCCCTTGATGCCGGCTGGCTCGCGAAATCATCGTCAGCCAAGCTGGCATCCTAATAAATAATAACTTTGGAGGTATTTCGGAGTGTTTAGTGAAGAGTATAAAAGAAAGCTGGCTACTGCCGAAGAGGCAGTAAAGGTTGTCAAATCAGGCGACAGAATAGGCTACGGTTTTTTCTGCGGGAAACCAGTAGTCTGCGATCAGGCACTGGCCAAGCGGATAGAATTGAAGGATGTTGAGATTTACTGTGCAGTCACCGTACCGCCGGTGCCGGAAGTCGCCAAGGTCAAAGGCAGCTTTATCTACAACGACTGGCAATTTAGTAAGGTTTCACGTGTCCTGCAATCATATGGGCTCTGCAACTATGTGCCCATCCTCTACCATGACGCCTGTAACTTTTATAGAAAAGATATTCTGCCCTACCACAATATAGTGATAGCCCAGGTTGCTCCCATGGACAAGCATGGCTATTTTAACCTGGGACCGCAAAATTCGGAAACACTGGCTAAAATGCAAATGGCCGAACAGGTAATTGTGGAAGTCAACAAAAACATGCCGGTCTGCCTGGGTGGTGCTGAAGAGGCCGTGCATATCTCCATGGTCACTGCTATCGTTGAGGCTCCCGATGATCAACTGCTGCCAGACCTGCCAGGTGCCAAACCTACCGAAGTGGACTGGGCCATCGCTGGTCATCTTATGGAATACATTCACGACGGCTGCTGTATCCAATTAGGAATCGGCGGTATGCCAAATGCGGTAGGAAGCGCGATTGCTAAATCCGATCTTAAGAATCTGGGCGGCCATACGGAAATGTTTGCCGATGCTTTTGTCGAAATGATTGAAGCCGGACGCATGAACGGCATGGCCAAGAATATTGACCGCGGCCGGATACCATATACCTTTGCCCTGGGCAGCAAGCGTATGATGGATTTCCTGGATAACAATTCGGCTGTTGCGTCTTATCCGGTAGCTTATACCAATGATCCGCGGGTCATTGCCTCAATTGATGATTTCGTTTCCATTAACAATACTATTGAGGTGGATCTATATACGCAGGTTAATGCGGAAAGCAATGATACCGCACAAATCTCCGGCAACGGCGGCATGTGGGACTTCGTGCTGGGCTCTCAGTGGTCCAGGGGCGGCAAGAGCTTTATCTGCCTGGCTTCAACATATACTGACAAGGAAGGAAATGTGAAATCGAGAATAGTTCCCAGCTTTGCCCCTGCTTCAATCACCACCATCCCCCGCCAGATGGTCGACTATATTGTGACCGAATATGGCGCAATCAGGATGAGAGGCAAGCCCACCTGGTGGAGAGCCGAAGAGCTTATCGGCATAGCTCATCCCGATTTCCGGGACGGCCTGATAAGAGACGCTCAGAAAATGAACATCTGGACCAAGACCAATAAGATTGAAGGTTAAGTAATAGATATTGATTACCCCCTCAGAAAGAGCCCTTCTTCTAAGGATCGGCTCTTTTTTGATGCCTTTCCTGGCATGGTGACCAAGAAACCCGAAATATGGTTAACGTTTAGCCGGCTGGGTCAAACGAACTGTCCCCATGACTCCCTTGCCTTGTGTTATTTCTTAATGATCTGATTTCCGGAAGTATTACGATTATAGTAGCAAGAGCGGCTATAACATCAGAAATAGGAGCGGATATCCATATACCGTTTAATTGCAAATACCGCGGCAGAATATTCAAGGCAGGGATCAATATCACCACCTGCTTAAGCATGGTAAGAATTAAGGCTATGCGAGCTCTGCCGATTGCCTGGAACAAGCAGCGGCTTACCATGGTGAGTCCGGCTACGGGTAACAATAAAACCATGATCCGCATTCCGTGGGTTCCAATGGCCATTACATTGGCATCTTCAGTAAATATGCCAAACATCTGCCTGGCAAAGACTTCCAATATAACAAACCCTACAGTTGCTATCACGGTGCCGGCTAGAACCGCTTTCTTTACCGTTTCTATAACCCGATCATAGTGTCCGGCTCCATAGTTAAAGCCGATAATGGGCTGTGCGCCAAAGGTTATACCAAAAAGCGGCAAAATCAGAAATGCCAAAACCGGATACATTATCCCATAAGCTCCGATGGCATCGTCGCCTCCGTAGCGGGCTAAATTCTGATTATATAAAATATTAACGATGCTGCCTGCTGCCTGGGTGGTAAATGCCGCCAGGCCAATAGTTATTATTCCTTTTACAATTGGCAGCCTGAGCCGCAAATTTATTAGCTTTAAATGCAACGGATTATTGGGGGAGAGAAAATGATGGAACACTAATATGGCAGCAGTGGTCTGAGCTATAACCGTAGCCATTGCGGCGCCTCGGACGCCCCACCCCCAGACATAAATGAAAAGAAAGTCAAGTACTATGTTAAGGCCCACATTAGTCAATTGAATATACATGGCTTTTCGAGGATGGCCTTCAGCGTTGATAGTATTTGGTAGGCAGAAAAGGATATACTGGGAAACCGATCCCCATAATATGATTCGGATAAAATCCTCGGCGTAGGGCAGGATCGCGGAGCTTGCTCCAAACATAATCAGTATCTTCTTCAAGAAGAATAAAAATACCAAAGTGGTCAGGATAGAAACAATCAAAATCATGGTGACCGTATTGCCCAGGATGGTTTCCGCTGCTTCTTCATTCCTTTCCCCCAGTCGCATGGAAACCAACGCGGCTGATCCGACCCCAATAAGCATGCCAAATGACAGTATAATAAAGGAGATCGGCATGGTGACTGACATCCCGGCTATGGCCGCGGCGCCTACTACCTGCCCTATGAATATCCTGTCAATGATGATATAGATGGTGCTGGCCAGGTTGCTTATTATAGAAGGTATGGAAAACTGCCAGAGCAGTTTGGATATCTTCTCTTCCCCCATACGATTAGCCGTGTTTTCCACCGTTACCCCCCACATAATCATCAAATGGCTATTGGGCCTATTCTCTAGCCATTGCAAGAAGGCAGGATTTTATTATAAAAATTACCCTAGGTGGCAAGGGGACGGTCCTTTTGCCCCCTTGTCACCTCAGGATCGTTACCCCAGATAAACCTTGCCTTCATCCCCGTCCACAATAACCTGCTGCCCATCTTTAATAAGGCGCATAACCCCGGTTATATTTAAGACTGCCGGTATTCCAAATTCGCGGGCGACAATAGCGCCATGGGAGCCAATTCCGCCCCTTTCTAAAACTATGGCCGCAGTTCTTAAAAACAGAGGTGTCCAGCCCGGATCGGTGGAAGGGGCAATGAGCACATCTCCCGGATTTAGCTTCTTTTCCTGGCCGGGATGGGTTAGCAGTTTTGCCGGGCCGGAAGCTTTGCCAGATGAAACGCCCAATCCCTCCAGTACTGAGCACAGGTCCGGGGAAGCAGACGCGACAAAATGCGGGGTCTCATCAATAATAAAGTCGGGAGGTGAGAGATTTTCCATTTCTCCTCTCCAATTCTTTCTTTCCGCCACCAGTGTTTTCAGTCCCCGGCCATCATCGTCCCCCTTTAGAATTGAGAATAATTCCGCCCAACTGCAATCAAATACATCGGTCTTTTCTGTCAGGATACCTCTGTCTTGCAAGCGACTTCCCATCTCCAGAAATACCTTACGGATGACTTCATAAAACTTGAGCAGTTCAGACTTGGCGTTTTCTCGTAATGCCGAGCCTTCTACGGCTTGTTTCACTCGTTTCCTAATCATGTTATGCCGAAATTTGGGTATGCCTTGTTCAACTTCCCGCCAGGTGTTGTTAACCTTAACCTGTTGCCGCTTTTTATAATCCGCAGCATTAGCGGTTTCCATGGTACTTTTGATGACATGCAAAGGGTAGGAAGGATCTTCTCTCCAACGGGGATTGCTTATATCCATTTCATAGACGCCCCGGTGCCCGTATTGGGCAATGAAGCTACGGAATAACTGCTTGAATGATGAATCCTCGGGAAGTTCCTTATCCCAGGCGTATGGATTGAAATCGTCTCTGCCTAAATATTCCCGCGCTGCACTGTCGCCCCGGGCTGATTCAGCCAGTTCTATGAGGCGATAACCCTGCTCGGCGCTGGTTATTTCCCCCTGGCCGATCATTAAGGCATTGGCCATAGCATTTCCTCTGCCGCGAAAATACTTCTCCAAGGTTTTTACTAAGGGAGTTATATTGGACATTGACATGTTGCACGCACTGAAAACCGGTAAATACTCACGCCAGGCAGCTTTAATTGCAGCTATGGTATGGATTAAATCGTTATCTGATAGGTTGCGTAAATCCTGCTTAGTGAAAGCGTCTGTGAAATTATCTACCTGCCTAAAAGAAGCTTGGGGGTTCTTGCTATTTTTAATGATAAAAAGGACAAACTTAATAAATCGCCCTATTCTCTTCAAGCCTTTAATGCCACGGTAAGGTTTAGCCTCATTAATCTTGATTTCCGGCTCTTGTCCCCCCAATACCTCATTTGCCTGCTCGGGCTTTGTGCCAAAGGCATCAAATAAAATCCATTGTTGCAGCGAAGAATTCCAATAAAACCGACCTTCGAACCGTTTAGTATACTGCAAACCCGGGGGCGTTCGAAAACCAATAAAATCAGCTAACCCCAAAGTCCCTATGTCCGACCATGTTTGTTGGAGCAGATTCCAACTAAGCATGGACAGAACCATAGGAACTGCTTCTTTTAAATTAGTATTGGACCAGATATCGGGTTGGTCTTTAAGCTCTGGAAAGGTATAGCGGGGCTTGGTGGTCACCGGGCGCGCCTGAACCAATACAAATTTATGACCGTCAAACACCCATTCTATATCCTGGTGCTGTTCCCCGTACCCCAGGGCATCGTAGACCCGCCGGGTTAACAATCCCAACCGTTTAATACTTTCATCGCTTAACACTTGTTGCCCAGAGGAGCCGGGGGAAGCGATCAATTCTGTTCCTCCATCGGGGCGGGCGGCAGTTTTATTTTCTTTCCGGCCGATTCTCCACTCGATTATTTTCAATTTGGCATCCATACAGTATTCATCCGGCTCTATGGCACCGCTGACCACGCTTTCACCCAGACCGAAATTGGCGTTGATAAGCACTACATCTTCCCGGCCGGTGCGGGGATCGCAGGTAAAGCCGACCCCTGCGGCTACGGCCTGAACCAATTCCAGTATTACGACCGCCTGAAATACCTCGTCATCCCCAACCTGCATCTTGCGGCGGTAGGCGACCGCCCGGGGAGTCCAAAGGGAGGCGTAGCATTCTTTGACCGCCGTTATGATATTATCGATCCCCCGGACATTTAAGAATGAATCATGCATCCCGGCAAAGGAAGCCCGGGCCGAGTCCTCGCAGGTGGCGGAAGAACGTACCGCCAGCGGCTTGGATAGGATGCCCACGCTTTCCAGCTGGGCGATCAATTCATCTTGGATATATGAAGGGAATAATCCCGAGTTGATTCTTTCCCTTAGCTGAAGGAGTTCTTCCTCAATCTCTTTCTCTGCGATGTTGGCGACGGTAACCCTCGCGGATATCTTCGCCAGGGCCTCAGACAGATTGTTTTCCCTAATAAAGGCCCGGTATGCATCAGCACTCAGAACACCCCCGCCCGGAATAGTAAAACCATAACGGTCCAGCCGGGCCAGGTTCCAGCCTTTCCCCCCCACGGCTTCCACCCCAGCGGTAAAAGCTTCGGGCCAATTAAAGAAAAATCCTTTCTCTACCATACATCTTCCCCCTCACTAATCCTGCAGAAAGACCTTGCCTTCATCTCCGTCCACCACCACATTCTGACCGTCTTTAATAAGGCGCATAACCCCGGGTATATTTAAGACAGCCGGTATGCCAAATTCGCGGGCGACAATCGCGCCGTGGGATGCAGCCCCGCTCGACGACTCTACAACTATGGCTGAAGCTCGCAAAAACAGAGGAGTCCAAGCCGGGTCGGTGGAAGGGGCAACCAGCACATCCCCCATATTCAATTTTTTCTCCTGATCGGGATGCCGCAAGAGTTTCGCCAGGCCGGAAGCCCTTCCGGCTGAAACTCCCAGCCCCTGCAAAAATGAATCCGAACCTGGTAAAGTCGCTTCAGCGAAATGCGAGGTTTCGTCAATGTAGTAGTCGGGAGGCGACAGCTCCTCCATTTTTTCCATCCATTCTTTTCGTTCTTCTACCAGTAATTTCAGCCCATGGCCGTTCCAATCTCCTTTTAGAATGGAGAACAATTCCGCCCAACTACAATGGAACACATCGGCCTTTTCCGCCAGGATACCCCTTTCTTCCAAACGACCTCCCGCCTCCAGGAATACCATACGCCAAGCCTGATAAAGCTTAAGCATTTCATACTTGGCCATTTCTCGTAAGGCTGCACCCTTTACGACCTTCTCCACCTGTTTTCTAATCTTGGCGTGCCGAGATTTAGGTATGCTTCGCTCAACTTTTCGCCAGGCCTCCTGGTTCTTAGACTTTTGTTGCTGCTTGATTTCTTCGAGATTAGCAGTCGCCATGGTGCTTTTAATGACTTGCAAAGGATAGGAAGTATCTTCTTGCCAGCGGGGATTGCCAATATCCATTTCGTAAACCCCGCGGTGCCCAAATTGGGCCAGGAAACTTCGAAATAATTGCTTGAATGATGACTCCTCAGGAAGTTCCTTTTCCCAGGCGTATGGATTGAAATCTTCTCTGCCTAAGTAATCTTGCGCTGGACTATCGCCCCGGGCTGATTCGGCAAGTTCTATGATACGATAACCTTGCTCGGCGCTGGTTATATCCCCCTGGCCCAGCATTAGGGCATTGGCCAGGACATCTCCCCGGCCAGGGAAATACTTATCCAGGGTTTTTACTAACAGAGGCATATTCGTAACTCCTGCCATGGTACACGCCATGTAGTTTGGCTTATATTCATGCCATGCAGTTGTTATCGCTGCCGTGGTTTTGTTTAGATCGTTATCGGAAAGACTTCGAAAACCTTGTTTGATTAAATTGCCGGTGAATTTGTCTATCTGTTCAAAAGATGCCTGGGGGCTCTTGCTATGTTTATTTACAAAAAGGCCCGCTTGTACAACCCGCCCTATTCTTTTCAAGCCTTTAATACCACGGTAAGGTTTAGTTTCGTTAATCTTGATTTCCGGTAGATTCCCTCCCAAACCTTCCTTCATTGGGCCGGGCATCATTCCATAGGCATCGAAATAACACCATTGCATCAGAGCATAATTACTGTAGCATCGCCCCCTAAACCGTTTAATGAACTGTATGCCTGGGGGGACCGGAAAACCAGCTAAATTCAGACATTTTAGAAAGAGCCAGTCCTCATAGGTTTCTTGAATCACGTACCAGCCGAGATTTGATACAACCATGGGCATGGCATCCTTCCAGCCGAAATTGGACCAGATATCGGGCTGATCTTTGAGCCCCGCAAAGGTATAGCGGGGCAGGGCGGTCGCCGGGCGGGCCTGGACCAGAACAAAGTCCCGGCCGTCAAACACCCATTCAATATCCTGGTGTTGGTCCTCGTTACTCATGGCATCGTAGACCCGCCGGATTGCCAATCCCAGCCGTTTAATATTTTCATCGCTTAGCACTTGTTGCCCAGAAGAGTCCGGGGAAGCGGTCAATTGTGTTCCGCCATCGGCGCGGGCTGTGGTTAGGCTTTCTTTCCGGCCGATTCTACGCTCGATGATCTCCAGTTTGGCGTCCAGGCAGTATTCATCCGGCTCGACGGCACCGCTGACCACACTTTCACCCAAACCGAAATTGGCGTTGATAAACACTACATCTTCCCGGCCGGTACGGGGATCACAGGTAAAGCCGACCCCTGCGGCAATGGCCTGAACCAATTCCAGGATTACCACCGCCTGAAATACCTCGTCATCCCCAACCTGCATTTTGCGCCGGTAGGCGACCGCGCGGGGAGTCCAAAGGGAGGCGTAGCATTCTTTGATAGCCAGGATGATATTATCGGTACCCAGGACATTTAAGAATGAATCGTGCATCCCGGCAAAAGAGGCCCGGGCCGAATCCTCGGCGGTAGCGGAAGAACGAACCGCCAGCGGCTTGGATAGGCTACCCATGTCTTTGAGTTCAGCGATCAATTCATCCTGGATATATAAAGGGAATAGTCCTGCTTTGATTCTCTCTCTTAGCTGAAAGAGTTCTTCTTCAATTTCTTTCTCTGCGATGTTGGCGACGGTAACCTTCGAGGATATCTTAGCTATGGCCCCAGACAGATTGTTTTCCCTGATAAACGCCCGGTAGGCATCAGCGCTCATAACACCGCCAACTGGAATAGTAAAGCCATAACGCTCCAGCCGGGCCAGGTTCCAGCCTTTTCCCCCCACGGCTTCCACCCCAGCAGTAAAGGCCTCCGGCCAATTATAGAAAAATCCTTTCCCCACCATACCGCTTCCCCCTTAACGAAATGCTCGCTGCCTTATGTTTAAGAGTCATGCAGCTCATTTTTTACCCCGTTGAGAAAAAAGTCTACATTCCTTTCTATGCTTTCATTTATAGATACTAATTCCGGGTGGTTCACCCATAAAAGGGCGGAAAAAAAGTGGCTCAATTCCAGCCCCCCTATAACGATACCCGCATCCGGCTTGATTTCACCGGATTCAACACCCAGCTTTAATATATGTGCCAAAATGGTTGAAAAACCGACGCCTGCGCTCGGATCTAAATGCTTAATGGCCTGTACTGCTTGGGACATTTTGTAGACAAAGTGCCGCTCAAACAAGTCATTGCTTAAATCTATATACATCCATTCCATTGATTTTTGCAGAGCAGCAATGAGCCGGGACCGGGTATCGGGTAGTTCGTTTAAATACTCCAACATTGCAGGCGTTTGTTCCCGTATAATGCTCTGAATATGCTCGTAGATAATGGCCTCTTTTTCAGGGAAATGGCTATAAATAGTGCATTTAGCCACATCAGCTTCATTGGCGATTTGGTCTACGGTAGTCTCATCAAAACCCTGCTGTTTGAATAGATCAATGGCCACCCTCAAAATTCTTCTCCTGGTTTCTTCCTTTCGTCTCTCAGTTCTGCTTACTTTTTTAGTTTCCATATTCTCGCCTCCATACTTAGTTCAGTATCATACTGAGTATGGTTTCGTGTCAAGTTTATTTTTAGGTTAATTAACAGGCTGATGCAAGAAAACATCCGATTTAAATCATATACAATGCTTTGGGAAAAACATTATGAGGAATCTCATAATAATGAAAAGAGTGGTAAACCAGACCCGGAAACGAAAACTGATAGATGCTCATAGTTTTACCCGATACAGCAAAGGACAGAATCTACGGGCGCAAAAAAGCCACCTTTTCAGGTGGCACAGACTGTCAAAGAAGGCCCTGTTTCCGAAAGCGAAACAGGGCCTTTTAATCGTTAATGGTCAATTAGATAGAAATTCTATGGCAAATTTCGTTTGCAGAAACGATTTGGGCATAAAATATGG